>Ga0307507_10000229_pt1 | contig 107234 bp, 49 predicted proteins | sample 7_EM_MG_FD_207223 | JGI IMG/M metagenome (GOLD analysis project Ga0307507, IMG submission 207223) | Populus trichocarpa ectomycorrhiza microbial communities from riparian zone in the Pacific Northwest, United States - 7_EM | ecosystem: Host-associated > Plants > Roots > Unclassified | place... | reverse complement strand
AAGAAACAGCTAAACTAGTATAAGAATAAATGAAAAGGTACTATAATGCTAAGAGATCTAAGGGACCAGATCTTAAGGAGGGGGATAAAGTGTGGCTACTACACAAAAATTTTAAGAGTTGACGATTAAGTAAGAAGTTGGACTATATTAGACTAAGACCTTTTAAAGTCAAGTAAAGAATTTTATTAGTCACGTATAAGTTAAACCTATTAGCTAAAATAAAAATCTACCCTATATAGTATATCGCAATGCTAGAGCTAGTATACGGGAATGTTAAGCCACCAGTCTACGAGGCAGACATATATAGAGGACAGAAAGAAGACAAATGGCAAGTTTTAAAGATCATTAGTTATAAGGATATAGACGACAAAACGTAGTATAAAGTAAAGTAGATAGGCTATAGTAAGACTACCTAGGAACTACTAAGCAACCTAAAAAACGCTATAGGAAAGGTATAGAAGTATCAGAAGAAAGCAGGTTAGGTAATATTAACAAAGAAGGATCGCCAAAGAAGGAGTTACCTAAGGGGGACCTAAGAGGAGCAATTACTAAGCTACTTAGAGTTATTTCCCTTATAGGAGGAGAGCTAATCCTTTTATTACCTAGCTTAGACAAACCCTATTGAACTAGTTTCTACTCCTTAGAATGAACCTTCTTATAGACACGTTTAAGGCGTTAAAGACAAGCATAAGCTAAGCGTTAAGCTTTAAGGACGTGTGCGGACTCTTCTAAAGTATATTAAACCTTAAGTAGTACGGAGGCCAGCTTACCGTTAAGCTTCGCAGTGGTAGATTAAACACAAGACCCTATAATAAGTTACTTAGGGAACTTAAAGACTGTTAAGAGTAATAGAATGCGTATACTTAGCGTTAGAAGAAGAGCGAACGTCGTAGGATAATTAAATGTTTGCTTTGGTGCACTTAGAGCAAGAAGAGGGTTATTAAGACGAAGGACTCGCTAGCGTAACGTAAACCAATCCCTCTTTCACGCACCTTGAGTAGGGAATTGCTATCACTTTACTAAGTAATAGTATGGAGGAAACAGTATAAAGGCGACACTTAACCTAGGAAAGAAAAGAAGAAGCTTTAGGTATAATAAGCAAGGATATTAACCAGACTAATTAAACGGACATTACACCTCTAGTGGATAACTTGGAGATGTTAGGAATCTTTAAAAACGAAGATAAAGAGAAGGGAGATAATATTACGGACGCTTTAAGTATAATATTATGACTACTTAGAGAGGAGTCGGCGGAAGCTAGTTAGTTAATATAGGTACGGTCTAGGATGGATCTGGTGGAACTATATAATAAGGAATGGTAACTAAGGTTATATAGTGTTAAACGTATTAACTGTATTAAACGGAAGGGATGTTACGTTTAATATAGATAACACGTACCTTATATACAAGAAAGGATTTCTTAGGAGTACAGTTAAGTATTTAAAGGACCTTAGTCTCTACCGTAGATAGTTCTCTCCTTATAGTGAATCTTAGAATACAATTAGAGTTAATCTGTTAGGCAACTACTCCACCAGTTGTTATTATGTTGTTAACTTGTCGTACCTACATACCCAGCCCATTGACAGAACCCACCGTAGTTCCTGCTATAAGGTTCCGTTACAGCTAGCAGAGGTCTCCTTCTACATCCGTAATTATTTACCAGCGTATTATCCCAATTAGTAATATCCGCCGGCGTTTTAGAAGGCTGTATAAAGGTTCATATTAATAGCAAGCTTCTTAAATACACTAATGCTAAAGAATAGTAGAAATACTTAAATCGGCAGGTCCTATCTAGATTTACACCTACTAGACGTCATACCGATCTAATCTACCAGTATACAGTAAGCAGAGCGCTTAGTATCCTTATTTTAAGTAGAAAGATTAACAGATTCGGCGCTCGCGCTAAAGCCGTAAATAGGCTTACTAGCACGCCAAACAGCGAATATCAACTCCTCAGGAAGGTTAACAACTTTAAGATCTAGTTTAGGAACGGCAGCCATAGGCTCCCACGTAGTAGGAACGGTAGAAAGGCCCATTCTTACAACTTCTTCAGCTAATAGCTCTGGTAATTCAGCCTTATCCACCTTATCCACCTTATCTGCCTTATCCTCAGCAGTCTCACCACAGGCCTCAAAAATAGCTCCTACTTCATCCTCAATATCCTCCACCTGGGTACTCGGCCGAGCCTCCTCTTAAATATCCTTACTCAGCGCCGCCACCTACTATACAAGTACTGGAGCCACCAAAGCCTCTAGAGGCTGTACAACTACTTCCGCCAAGCTATCGTGTGTATACTGCGTTGCTTAAAAGGATTGTGAATAAGACTCCCATACTTAAGGTGCTTTTGGAGGCTTTGGAGCTAAAAACGCACGACGTTTTCTAGGCGGCATAAGGACGATATCTTGCTAAGGGTTTAATCAAATAGGCAGCAATAATATTAAAGCTTTTTAATCAACTACACTATTAAATATTCTATACAGGCTTCCTAGCCACGTCGCTGCTGCTTACCGCAATATTCGAGCGCGGATGAGGCGCCTATACCCCTACCGCCGAGCAATCGCACTAACCAAGGCTTCAACACCAAGCTATATACGGTATAGAGCCTTTAGATTGGCTTAAGGGCTTGCATATACAAAAAGTGCAAGAAACGGTTGCCCAACTATGGGATGTAGCGGATTGAGGTCATGGTCGTCCGATTCTGAACTATAATACGAACGGACCAATAGCGAAATATCTGACCTTCCCCACCGCAAAAATAGCATGCATAAGGATCACGTTTCGCTCTTAGTGTTTCATGTCCGTCCGTCCTTTCAAGGCAGACTTTGTATTCGTATAGATGCGCCTCCTAGCTTGCATTGCGCTAGAGGAAGGATGTAATTTGACGTCTCGATTTTACCAGAACTCGATGAGGAAACCTTTGCGAAACAGGCGTTATAATTGGCATGAATACTACAAGGGAGCCTTGTGATCAGCCCTTCAAGTAGGCCGCCGTTGGAGGCCTAGGCCACGGGGTCTGGCGCGAGGCGGTCTTCGAATCCTCCAATTCAAGAAAGTAAAATATTCGATGGGATAATCATACGCCCCTGCCTAAACAGGCTTAGATTATTCCTGTTTATGTTAGAACGTCACGTCTGTAGTAGTATCTTAACTTACAGTAGTACCACTATTCTTACTACCTATAATAATACTTACCTGCTTCTAAGTTAACTAATTAAATTACGCAATGGCCTAAAAGGCATTGCGCGAGCTAATTTAGGTGCTGCTACCTCTGCTTAACGTCTGCGAACTATATAAGGCTAAAGTAAAAGAATCTAGACCTATTTTAGAGAGGTGTATACATCTTAATTAGAGGGTATATGATTATTACCGACCTATTCGATACACTCAATTCACAAACGCTAATCGGCATGTACGTCAGGGTTCTGCTCATCTAAGGACGTGCAAGCAACGACCACTGGATTAAAGTTACACTAGCTCGTGATCCTTTAAGAATTCGCGCATCGCATGGCGCATGGCGCAGATCCTCGTATGTCGTATAGATTTCTATAAACTGGAAGACCGCCCATACCATTCCCATCTGTTTGCGTAACTCTCAGAGAATTCCTAACACTTTAATTACCCCAGAGAAGCGTGCCCAAGATGCGTCGCGCTTTTGTGGCTTTTAGCGCTGCTTTCGCTTTAGGTGCAGAGATACAAGCTGGTAAGTGCACCTTCATTCCAAGTTTCCAACTGGCGTTTCTAGTCCTCAGCCAAAAGTCCTAATTTCCGACCTTAAACCAACCTCTCATCTTACAGAATCGAACACCACCTCTCTGAAGGCACAATTCTTTTCCGAGTACAACTCGTCGCGCGTCCAAATCAGCTACGGACCTTTTACAGCCCCCTCAAGCACACAAAACAATGGCATGAAAGATTTCCAAATCGGTAACATCACCAAGCCATGCTCCAACTGTCTCATCACGTTTATGGAGGTAAGTGCCTTGATCCAAACGTACGATTCGTCAGTTGAGACTTATGCTCTGCTATGAAGGCTGGACTGCAGTACCCGAACGGAACATATGCGAACAGTAACACGGGTATGTGGCTGCACCACACAGTACTGTACAATCTAAATCGTAGTGATGCCGTTTGTACCAAGTCTCCTGATCGATTTTTTGCGTCTGGAAACGAAAGGACTCCCATCAACATATGCGTGAATGGGTGAGTCCTTACCTTCGAATCCGTTTCAAGTGGCTTATGAGGTCTATAGCACACAGAAAGCGGGATATTTCCTTAACGAGACCGATACTATTGCCATGCTTGTCGAGCTTATGAACGAGATGGTGGAACCGCGGAGTGCAGTGGTTACAATAACATTCGAGTATATTCCAACCGTGCCATCTGGTTTCGATTTAGTCACTCCGGTCTGGTTGGACATCGGAAATTGTACTACTTCCGACATGCCTGCTCAAGCAAACACAACCTTCGAGTATTCGTCTGCCCCCTGGACCTCGGATATATCAGGTCAGATCCTCGATGTTGCTGGCCATATTCATGACGGGGGGACGTACATCGAGGTTCTGCAGAACAACAAGATGATCTGCAACTGTTCAGCTGCTTACGGCCAGTCGGAAGGCTACATCGAGACAGGCCCAATGAACATGCCCATGATGAACATGGATATGGTGCATGTATCTTCTATTGTGAGTTGTCCGAATGATGGTACGCTTAAAAAAGGCGATACGTTGGGCGTTACAGCACATTACAATACTTCCGAGTACGCACCAATGATGAATGGGGATGGATCTCTTGCTCCGATCATGGGAATTTCTCTCCTATATATTGCTATCGGAGGAAATTCATCTACTACACCGTCCGCTAGCGGAACAGCCTCCAGTACTCCAAGCAGCACCGCCGCAGGGGTTTCATCTATAGCTACGAATGCCGCTAGCATATCAAGTGACGCGGGAATGGCAGGCATGGGCGTCGTACTTGGACTTTGGGCCCTGTTCGGAATATAGGGGCCTTTGGTATCAAAGCTTATATAACAATATTCTCTACATTACGAACTACATCCCTTGATCAAGCCTTTTTTGGTGTAATATTACGATAATCTGACTTTTGACAATATCGTCAAGTACCTACCATCAATATCGGTATAACTAGTAGAGAATTTGTATGGAAAAGAGCCCTATTTAGTCCGTAAGGTAGATATCTTAAGCCTTTTTAGGTATTAAATCCCCGTTTTTCCTACTTATTTACCCTTTACGTGACTCTTGATATAAAAACACCATTGGTATTACGATACGTTCGGCTGAACAAACGGTATCGTATTAAAGAGATTTGACTATAATTTAATAGGAATGGGAAGGGAAAATTCTCTAGAAAATATAGCTAGCCACACATTGTGTGAAATTCAAAGCGTCCTTCATTTTGCTAAGTTAAACGTCTCAAAAATAAATCATCAATTGCTGAATGCTTTACCTTACATTATCTTATTGAAGCTCCAAAATTTGGTGAGCGCCCCTTGCGTATACCTAAGCTTCCTAGCCAAATTTCTCTACGAATTTTCTTACCATACACAGTTAGTGCGTTCGTATAATATGGGTTCTACGGTATATTCTGCTCAATTTCTAATATCTAGGCGGCTGACTATAAAAAAGCAATTTCATAACTTTATATATTGCCTAGCTTGAAGATCAGTAGAATAAAACTGTGGACTATATATTATTGACGCAATACTGGAGAGAAAGAAATGCTGTAAGTTAATCACGCTGCTGGTAGTAGTAGATATGTAAAAGAGGACCGCCAATTTTTACAACTTATTCAGTCTATCATTCCTGAAGAATTTTTTAACTCGATAGAGGAACTCTAGTTTTCATCTTTACAGTTTCCTATTTACCTTTTCGATCGAAAATTTGAGACATAAACTTTCTATATTAAGCGTCCAATCTCCCTAGAAGTTTCGAGATGATTTACTGGCATTCAATACCTCAGATTGAAATTCAGACTCATACTAGAGTTTTACCAGAGTGCCTTTGTCGTTTGTATACACTCGCAATATGGGAATGGTGACAACGAAGGAAATAGGTGTTGACTGGGCAATTCAGAATGAGAACTCTATCTATTCAAGCTGGCTCTAGGAGCCCTTTTATATATACGAGGTAGTTGTAGGGCACAAGAACAGGGTGATAGGCAACAGGAACAGGGTGATAGGCAACAGGAACAGGGTGGTAGGCAACAGGGTGGTAAGACATAGGGTGGTAAGCAAATCCGATCTTGGTCAGCAATAGGTGGTTGGGTAAGCATGTGCGTATAATGCGTGCACTTGCAAAGAATGTCACGCACAAAGAAATCCACATAGTCTAACAATTAACAGAGATGGAAAGGAGTGAGAGGTACATATACTCAAGCATAATACCGACAATGTAGCTTAGTTACAGTTGTCTATATTACAAGTCCGATCCAAGTTGCGTATCAAGATGAACGCGAGGACGAAGGGAATGAACAGGAGGAAATTCAAGACTTTACACTAAAGTAACATATTTTTTGAAAGCTATGCTACTTCTTTTGATTTTATCGCCACAACAATATCGCAAAGATTTAAGAGAGGCACGAGAGGTTCTGCTAGCGTGCTAGCTGAGACAGAATCTAGTCTGCATTATAAAGGCAAGCGGAGTCAATAGTTGAATAACCCACCTAAAGTCACTTTGCGACCGAACACGTGAACAAAGTCAGTCGAGAATTGCAGACTGCGAGCTCCCGACCTACAGCTAAGACGAATGACAGGCTGCTTCGGAGCTGCTTGGAGATCGAACAGTTTCGACTGGCTCGCTTCGTCTATCCTGTCTGCCTGGTACATGCTAGCCACTTCTTTCTCCTCTTTCGAAATTACAATAACAATAGCGATTCGCAATCATTGGTGTTGCCTTAAACTACGGATTCACTAGTATATAATTCACATTTTCTTCCCCACTTAGATAACCTTCTAATTCTTCCCCCACTCCATCCTCTCTTTCCTTACCTCCACTTCAACCCCATTCCCGGGCTTCTGACGTGTCCAACCACTGCACGTCCACTTCAAGTCGTATATCATTTTACCACTAAACGTAATGCCTACAGCCAACTTCATGGCGCCCCGCAAAGCTCCTTCTCGGCGTGGAGGTCAATCGAAGCATCCCGCTCAGGTCATCTTAGCTGCTTTAAAAGCAAACTCGACCGCTTCTGCAAGTAATGTTTCAGAAGCTACCCAAAGAACTACTCGCTCTGGTCGCACTCTTCGTCAGAACAGACCATTCGGCTACGTTCAAGAGGACGAGGAGCCAAAAATCGCTTCAGCTCTTGGTGCAAAGCGTAAGCGCGAGGCTCCTGTGGAAGCTGAAGGCCGGAAGAAGCAGAAGACAGCTACTGAGGGTAGAGAGACGCGTACTACAGTTTCAGCCCAAGTCAACATCTCGCTGGCCTCTCCAATTACATCACGTGAGCCAAGTGTGGAGCGACAGCCGACAACAATCAGCGGGGCACACAAGGTGTCTTCGGAAGCTGCTACAGTACCACTCAGCACTTGGACCAATGGGGCGAGTCCTTCTAAGCGGGCAAATCCTAAGCCCACTCGCAGACAGCCTGCTCAGGATCCCTTAGCTCTTCAACCTTCCATGATCATGGCTCGGACAGCTGGGGAGAAACCAGCTCAGGACGCGCTGGTCCTGCATACCTCAGCTACACCGCTAATTGCTCAGGTCACTCACGTAGCACCATCGAAGCAAGCAGGCGATGTCTCAGCGGTCGAATTGCACAAGTCTCCCTCGCCGGCTGCTACCTCTTCTGATGGCCCCGCTCAGGGCCACACTGTCTCCAATCGTGAGTTCTTAGTAGTTTCTGATACCACTGGAATCCGTGGTCAGAGCTACTACCAAGAAGGTTCCGTGAGCCGAAGAAGCTCCGGATCCCGCACCAGTATCCGTGGGTCCAACGTGGCCAACAAAGGGGAACAGTGGCGTCGATCGCAAGAGCGTGAGCGCAGGAGAGCCCAGAACAAGCGGGCAATGGCAGTGAACGACGAGGCGATCCAGCAGCTCCGCGAGAAGAGGGTCCGAAGGGAGATGCAGGAGCTCCAAGAGAACAGCAGCCGAAGAGAGTTTCAATCTCGTACGTCGGCTTCTCTTACGCCCGCGGCCACCAGCCAAGGAATTCCCCAGCAGCATGCCGAGAAAAGCCTGTCTGCCTCGCCGGATCACGGCCAGCCGACTGCTGTTGTTAGAAACAATGAGAAGAGGGACAACGTCGTAATGACCACTGGGAAACGTACTCCGAAGGAACTGGTGCCAGATGAAGCCTCTCCCGAAGAACGCAGATCACTGGACCCGGCCATCATCCAAGCCGCAGCCTCGATCGGAGTAGACATGGTCAGCGTCGCTGCCTACCTCGAAAAGGCGGAAAAGTTGATTCTAGACGCTCGTCTTATCCCCGCTACACCCACCAACATGCCCATGACAAAAGACGAGCTAGCACTGCTAGCTCGCAACAAGGCGCGAAAAGCAACAATCCTGGAGGAGGCTAGGGTGATTGTTGGGGAAGGCAAGATGCTGATGCCGATATTGAAGGATGCCTCACAGTACCCGATGGCAAGTAAGCTCGTGGCGGGTAACATCGTGGATTACTGGAAGGTCCTGGAGCGACACGCCAGCGACTTGAGGAAGGTGGGGCTGTGGGACTAGTGGAGGATAGTTAGGAGGCAGGGAAATTGCTATAAGTGTTCTGTTTCTTCGTTTAGTTTGATTTGTTACGCTTGTATTATAGCGAAAACAGAAAGACCGCACACTAGGAAAACATATATATAGGAGCGAGTTTCCATTAATGAGGCAGAATAGCAAAGCATTTTCACTATCCAAGACTACACAATAGCTTTTCTTAATTCTTGAGATACTGGTGAGCCCAGTGTTTCTTGGAGAATAATTCCGGATCCGCATATCTTGACTTTAAGATCAGATTTAGAGATAGACTAAGATTTCAAGTTGCTAATCCGAAATTGACTAATTATTTACGAAGGCAAGATTATAACAACTGAAATGATTACACAGAAGCAGAATGTCTCACAGCAATTGATTGGGCATGGTCACGATATTTACGGTATTGCCTGGTCAACTTGTGACAGAATGCATAAAGTTTCGTGCTACAAAAGCAAATGGTACGTATTGTTAGTTCACAAAGAATCTACCCTGCCTCTCGGACCCCGCGCCGGACACCAGGGGAATTGACACCTCCTGCTTCCACACTCTTAACATTAGCGAAGGGACTTTTATGCATATTTTCCGACTCTGTATTCAAGAGGCCCTTGCTGCGATTGTTTGGCGTAGCTATAGTACCTGTAGGCTCTTCATTTGGGATCACCTCCGCGAGCGGGTCGGTGCAAAAAATGGCGAGCAGTTTATCTACTGTATCGCGCAGTCGATCCGGCTGGTTTTGGAGCGGAGTCTTGGAAACATGATTTCTCTATTATAGACTGTCAGAAATATTGACACGGCTAGAGTAATGTAGGAACGACAAACCAGTGCAAGCATAGCTCCCTTGAAGGTTTGATGGTATATCAACTTATACTCCTCATCCTTGACAGCATCCTCAGCTGCCTGTTCCTCGGAGATATGATCATTGCCATCATGGAATGATGCAACGGAGCCACGACGTGATTTCGTCTTCCTCCGTTGTTGCAACCCATACATTCGCATGCCGGCCATAACGACTCGGGAAAGCGCTTCTTTGTTCCGTGACTCAACCGTTGGCTCTTCTGGTGCAGCAGAAATATCAGCCATTCGAGAAAGGGAAGACCGTTTCATAGTATCGCTAAGCAGTCCTTTTCTACTCAAAGGCCGAATTTCTGACGACACACTTGGAGAGCGGGAGAGTGGTGGTACGGCTATTAGTGTAGCTTGAGCAGCATTTCTCGGATTTGGTAATTCCGCAGCAAGGCCTGCCTTGCCATCAATAGATGACGATTTACGATGGGCAGATGTGGGTCTAGGGTTATCAACCCTTGAAGCCGCAGCTGCGACGCTTTCTCCACCCTTCCATTTAGCTTTTCTACGACGCTCTGTAGCTTCGTCAAATATAATATCACATCTTTTTCTTTTATTAAGTCCAGGCGATGGAGCCTGTTGCGCAGAAAGTGATGATAGGAATTGGGCTTCCGTTTCCTTCATCGGAGCAGCCAAATCTCGGAGAGATGGGGAAAGCGGTGGTGTGGTAGTAGCCGGACATCTGTATAAGAGATTCGACGATAATGGCAGAGCATGAACTCGAAGTTCAGGACTATCTGCTAGTACAGCACGGGATGGATTGGGCGAGGACGTCGGAGGAGTGGGTAATCCGACACGCGACTGAGGGGTAACAGTACCATAAAATAGGATCTCTGTCACCCTTGGAGAGTTGTCAACTGCATTCTCGCTGACAACTTGTACAAGGATGCCAGTCGGGGATTGTAATCTTGCTATTGTGCACCATTGGTATGCTGTAGCATCCTCACACTCGGCTGTAGCGCATGAGCTTCCCCCAAGAACTGAGCTGAACCATTCTTCTGTCGTTCCAGATGTTGTCCACACTTCGAGGCTGGGACCTGCCGCCAGATATAGAGGTATCCGAGCTGTTTCGACTACTGAGAGGAAGCGTAGAGTGGAAGGCGGTAGTGCGAGGGGGTAGGCGTTTTGTGACGCGGAGATTGAGATATCTACGCAATGTGTTAGGAAGTAGGGCCATAGGCACGACGAATGCTTGCCTGTGATCTGAGTATCATCTGGTAAACAAATAGCCCCTGTCCAGATATCCATTGTGGTGGTTTGTTGATGGTGGCAGAGCCTGGTGACGTTGGGCCCCTCGGACGCGACTCAAGAGGTGGGGCGCGCGCTGTCACGTGTGCACGTGGAAAATTTACCTTTCTTGTCTCTCTTCTAAGGTTGGCACTATGTAGCGCTGATATTAATCTAAGATAAGGTGAGTAATCACCTGCAGCTTCTAGATCTGATGCAGCAAAAAGGAAATATGTATTCTTTCTGCCAACTTCGGGCATTCTAATGTATCCCTTGCAACGTCAAAATGGGTCCTCAGGTTATCGATAAGAACCAACCAATTGGATTAGCTGAATTCAGTACCCGTGCTCAGAAATATGGTGGTCCCAATTGGAGGGGTTCGAGTTTGGGCAACGATAGGGCTTAGGAGGAGCTGTTTCGCAGTCTTATTTGGGGGGACGTCGCACTAAGTCTTCTGAACAAGGTCTATATTAATTCTAATACGATTGGAGGGCATGGTGGTGGTGTAATTGATGATTGAATTCTACATAGATACACGCGTTGATTTGAAAACGGTGTTCCCGCACGGACCACCTACTCTAAGGACCCTGACGTTGCAAGGGATTTCAGGGTCATGACAGCCCGATTTCTAATTCGTCAAGAGGCACGTCTATCCGAAGCCCAACCATCTAATAAAAATGTGTCTCTGAAGGAAAAATCCTTTGGCAAGAGTGAATCAAAAACCTACTCCTGACTGCTAGTGAATGCACGGTAGAGAAGCATTATATCCTGCAAACATATCTGAGAAGAACCGCGTATCCATAATTGAGAGAATTGGGCAATTCAAGCTCGCGAAGAGCGGAGGCAGCTCTTGAGTTAAGTTCATGGCTGTTGTATCGTAGTTGATATAGTAACCCTTGAGCCGCTCTGGACAAAGCAATGATCAACGATCCACCAATAAGTCCAAGACAAGACAAATTGTTTCCATCTAGCGGATTTTGGAGAGTATAGGTATCATTTGTTAGCTCCTCAATGCTTACAGACCGATGCGTGCTACCACGTTAGTGTTTCCTCCAATCGCATGCTTGTTGAGTGGTCGGGATACTGTCGGATAGCAGCAAGAAGGTCAACGTTTGCTTTCTCGACGGTGTACGTGTCATCGATTGGACGACGATACTAAATGTGTGGAATCCTCTCCCAACCCTTATTCTGCAGGTTTGTCTTGTCAATCATAGTACGGATTGTGCGAGCTTCTTGTTCCCAGGAATGAAGGGGGTTCTGTACTTACGTAGTTGAGGGCACCGGAATACGCATCGCGAGTGGCGCCAAGGAATGAAATTAGCGTATCTCTGTCAAGCCTGCCCCTTGGGTACTCGGCACTCGGATTTGCCATGAGAGCGAAGATAAAGTTGTGGGTAACCCCTGTGAGCAGCAGTCCATCAAATGGTGACAGGAAGAACAAAGGGTTCTGCATGATACTGTCTTGAACTCGCTGTGCTCGATGGTCTGCGGGGATTGGTAGGTTGTAGTTGACTTGATCGTCGGGAACGCCGCTCTGACGATTGTACAAGTCCATGAAAAGAGGAAGGGACATATTTGAGGCATCTCCGTGGACACTGTGATAATCTGGTATTAAGACAGGTTTAATAAATCAGAGAAGAAGCTATTCTTTATCTTTGGTACTTATCGAAACATCGGACTCAAAACTATCATGCGTGATGTCTTAGCCACCAGGCACAACCATTTCAGGGATTTTCGGGCCCAAAGGAGCAACGGCGGAGTTTGGAGCTTGGCCGATAGACATGTGGATAAGATCACCGGAAACTGAAATTACAGTGCCATATACAGCTCCGAGGGAAGTTATGTCATTGCCTAATCCGAAGACTAGTGGAGCCAGTAAGACTACTTTGGGGACGAACCATCTATGGAGGCATTGATCAATTGGTCAATAGTGGCAACTCCATTGTGAGGGATGGAGTTACTAGGGTAGTTAGCTGTGTATGATTTCGGACATGGGAACTGTGATTGGCTAGCGAGTTTAGACCTAGGCATGGCCCACGGTAGTCGTCATGGCCAGGAGGCGCGAAGGCATGATCGCTTGTGACATCGACCCGCTAAGTCGCAGGATCAAAGATAGTTGCTACAACTTGGCTCAGAAGGAGCTAGCTGATAGCGGCGATGATCTGAGGAAGAGTAATAGCCTTCATGGTGATTATCGGAATTGAGTTGAATGCTATCAGGCTCAGATCTGGAAGGTGGGTTTGAATTTGAAAAGACAGAGGAAAGTATGTGTGAGGAAGGTAGGTTGAGATACAAGAGGAGGAGGGCTCGGTGGCCGGCAGTCTGCTATAAAAATTTCCGGACTGTGCCTGATATGTGAATGAGGGCCCAGAAACGTGGCAGTACGATCAGGTGCCAGGGTAAGCAGTCGGGTGAGTGGGGGCCCTGTGCGTAGCTAAATGGCCATCTGCTGAGTCTTCCTCTCAATTTCCACTTTTTGGGAGAAGTACTGCCGTGGCAGATCTTTAATCGACGGCCAAGAGTACGCTAACAAAACCTCACATGTGCTTATTTCTAATGCTCACGACGTAAGAAAGTCTAAGAGCCGAATAGCCTGGTCTTCAATTTTGTTCAGCAGTCTCACCGACCTCATCCTCTTTCCTAATATCTACTGCACCACTAACTTCAATGAAGTCCTCCAACTCCTCGCTGACCGTCTTTAGTTTCTCCTTCACGCTTGCTACGCCCTCGAAGCCCACAATATGTCTCGCAGGAGGGTTGTCATGCCCTCCAATAGCGGTGAGAGCATGCACGGTCTCTGCAATGAGCGCGTCTTTGACACTCTGCGACAATGGTGGATAGAGCGACGTAACTTGTGGAGAGCTTAGCAGGTCTCCTATAGATGGGTTCGGTAGCGTACTATCGCCGCTAGCGGGAGAAGTAGGACTTCCGGGAGAGGTCCCTTCCATTGGGCTCGAGGGGTTGTTGCTCATCTCGAGTTTGTCAAGTAATCCGGAGAGTATGTCTCGTGCAAGAGGAGCAGGGTTGACATCTGGCGAGTACTGTGGGAGAGGCGGTACAGAGGTAAGCCGGTTCGTGAGGACGTTGACTTCTATATTAGGTTGCATAATGGACGTTTTTATATTGAAGGGGGCGATTTCATAGGCAAGGCTCTACAGTTAAATGAGTAAAAATCCAAGATAAAGCGGAGAAAAATAGGAAAGAGCAGGAGCTTTACGTCGCAGTAACCTTCAATTGCCCATTGGGAGGCGCAGTACATGCCTAGGCCAGGTGTTCCCAGATGGGCAGCTGAAAGCAATGTTAGCATAATCCCTCAGCTCAAAGCGGAGGCAAAACATACTTATTCCGGTTAACATAATGATGTGACCGTTTTTCATTTGCCGCATACTGGGTAAGGCAGCTTTTATTATGTTTACATTTGCGAAGAAATTGGTTTCGAATTGTTCTTGAACGAGATTAAGACTTCGAGACGATTGCGCGAGCTCTTCAACGGTGCCAATAACAGCTGTGACCGAATGGTGTTACGAGTTAGCAAGCACTTTACGGTCCGACAACCAGCAGGAGCTGGTTCGAGGAGAAATTTGTACCTTCGGTCGTGCATCCTAGGAGAACGTCGACTCTTCCGAATGCCTCAACTGCCTCTGCGATAGCAGCCTGGCACTGTCCGACAATTCTGCTCATCGACAGTCAGCCTAGTACCTTCAACACTCATTTCCCTTCATATTAACCACAAATATGTCGCACCTTACCTCCCGTCCAGTCCTACAACCCTTAATCTCTCCCTCCACCTTTCTGTCCCCTTTACCTCCTCTAGAAACTCGCGAAACTCTTCACTGCGCTCATTGCGCTTCTCGAATTCCAATGGCAAAACACCTGCGACAATATAGTCACCATGATCTAAAACTTGGCGGGCTAAGGCAATCGCAATTGGAGAGGTGCCTGTCGTTAGAAACCAAACACGGGGCGCGTTGTGGGGTGGAAAGTGGGGAGAGCGAGGGCGGGAAGGTTTTGAGGATGGAGCAGTGCTGGTAGGAGGGGTCATGGTAGAATAGGAAAGGAGACGTTGGACATCCTTCGGCAATGGTCTGCCGGGCCCACTTATACATTAGATGAGTGGTGATGGGGTCGTGGTGTTGAAGAGCCGATCATAGGGCTGATCCATACACGAGGACTTAAGAAACTGCCTAACGCCGGTTTAGCCACTTTGTGGCGTGTGCACGCGATTTCTCCGACTCGCATCTGCATCACGAAAATGTGAAACCATGATAATGCATGCTTAAGAGTCTGGAACTTCAGCTTCGTGAAAACCATGACTCCGACACAGCTACAACATCGGCGTGCTCACGACTTACTTCTGATTTCGAAGCTCCTATATGGACGCGATGCGTCGCCGTTCACGTTGGTGATCGATTCATTAGAGCAGTCAGGAAAGCGTTTGATCAGAGAATTTATAAAGAGGGCGACTATTGCAAAGACTCGCGTCATTTATGTTTCTTTTGAAACACTAAAGATGCCTAGGGGTGTAGACGTTTTTATTCCGGCATCAAAGCAGAATCCACAGACGCTTCAAAAAGAAATATCTGCGGCGGAAATCAATACGAGTAAAGCTGTTCCTTACATATTATTAACTGCTTGTAAGCTAATATCTCTACAGAATGTCTACTCATCTTTGATTCACTAAACATGTTAACTTCAAATCCATCAGCGAATTTGCCAGCTTTTCTTTCGTCTTTAATATCACCTTCGATGTCCTTGCTAGCAATGTACCATCAGGATGTTCCTCTATGTGTACCGCACGATTTAGCTCATAATCCACATCCTCTATCTCTGCTAAAATATCTTGCCACCGCAATTTTGACTCTACACTCATTTTCTCATGTGCTTGCTCAGAAGTCTGCTAGAGACCATAGCCTTGCCGAGCCAGTATTCGGTATTTCCGAAGAGATCGAGGGCGTAATCCAGGGATTGGGTAGTAATGAGCCCCGCGGTGTAGTGCTTGAGATGGAGTATAGGCGGAAGTCGGGGCGAGGGGTGCGAGAGTGGTTTTTTCTTCCATCAATAACGTCAACCAACACCACCTCTTCGACTGCGGCACGGACGAGGGAGATAGCAATTCTTCTTGAAGACCATCCACTGTATCGACATGTGCTCGCAAATGGAATGGAAGGGGGGGGCGGGGGCAAAAGAGGCGAAGGCGAAGGCATGACTTCGACCTTTAATCTGGAGCTCACAGAAAAGCAGAGAAGGAACAGAGAGGGGGTCGTGCTGCCATACTTTGATGCACAGAGAGAAGACGGCGTAGGAGAGGGGGGTCGGATTCTATATGACATGGGCGAAGAGGATGACTTCGACGAAGAAGAGGATGAAATTTGATAACTATACATGACTATTGGAATAACTAGTGGGGGCAGCGATATCAAATCTGTAGCACCCTATGGATACTTCTTGAGTGTGGTAGAACTCAAATATCACATGAAACTGAAATTGTTCTAATTCACCAAAAGCGGGTGCACATGGCAATTGCTTCATGGCAATTTGATTCACTTACACATTGCCAAATCTAGCGACCAATCCAACTCCGACTCTGGCCCAAAACTCTACTCCACTATTGCGATTTACCTTCTTTTATGTTTCTCTTTCAGCAGACATAAATTAAGTTAGTTCGCTGTCGAGATACTTCAGACAGCCAATCACAGCAACTCTCATATTCTATCGCTCCCAAAAACATTGCGCTCGTTACTACGGAACCATGCTCCGAAAAAGAGCGATCAAGCTCGCGCCAACCAGCATACAAGTCAGCCTTCAAGTAGCAACGCCTCCCGACGGATCCCTTGTTCCAAATGCACCGGAATTAAACCATCTGCCTTGCGAAGCTCCGGCAGGACCTCCCCGAACTGTAATACACAATATTATCGGCGAAGAATCCATCGCGCCACCCCCACGTGAACCGCCAGAAATTACCGTCGCTCAACTTGGGAAGCGCAAAGCATCGCCTCCTCGGCCTCCGGCGTCGTCATTCCCACAGAAAGAGGCTCTGAAGCCAGTAGAGAAGATCGGGATGGCAGAACCGCTAGCAAAGCGCGCTCGTCGAACAGATAGCTCTGCCATGTGGGAGCAGACCGAGCGCCCACGACGCGATACACGCGACGGAACCCCCAGAACGGACCGTGAGCGCTCAGCTGCAGAGGATGGCAGGCGGGGAGACCGGGATAGGGATCGGAGGTACAGGTCACGATCACGAGATCGAAATGACCGTAAGAGGGAGAGGAGTAGGGAGCGGGATAGGCCTACGGACAGGCGCGATGGGAGAGATGGAAGGGATAGACGATGGGAGAGGAGCTTGAGTCGTGATAGGAGGCGTGGGCGAAAAGATGATCTACGTGCTCGTTCGCGGTCGCCGTTAAGAGATGGAGGGCGAGATCGAGAGAGGGAACGGGATGGTATGCGCAACCGTTCTCCACCTCGTGGACCTCGCCGTGGGTCATCCCCAGCTCGAGGACGTAACGGTGTTGATAAGGCTCCTTCCAAATCTACCTCACAACCATCATCGAAGACCCCTGCTCCCTCGAAATCATCTGCTGCTAAAGCGGATGGAATGGAGATCGACACGGCAGCGGGCACAGAGGACGAGCTGGAAGCTGCAATGCGAAAGATAATGGGCTTTGCAAGTTTCAGGTCAACAAAAAATACAAAAGTGCCAGGCAATGACAAGCTTTACGGGGTCAGGAAGGAGAAGCAGATGGAGGCTAGACAATACATGAATCGTACGGGTGGCTTCAATAGGCCGCTCAGCCCCTCGTAAGTTTCTCCATCGCTGATTTCTCAGTTTTAGCGTAGACTAATATATTTGTTTGTTTGCAGTCGCTAAGGTCTGCGGACTTCGGCGTTTACCAATGAGTGCCTCATATAATGGGATCACAGCAAGGCTGTGACATACTAATTCGTTGCTCCAGAGTTTGAAGCGATGCAGAGGTCCACATCGGTTCCACTATCTGCTTTGAACGCTACCGCCTTCCCGTGGTCCCTCACATCTGGAGAATCAGAGATTATAAAGCAGGAGGGGATGTGCAATGAGAATTTGGGTTTCGGCAGAATCCAAGACTATGTAGTAGAAGGGTATGAATAGATAGCTGCCTTTACATAGGCTACAAGAAGACCCCACAACAAAAGAAACCGCCTTATATGTTCAGTCTACTCTCCTGAATAATTGCATTGACATTATACATTTTCTGGAAATGTCTTGGCATGGTGTTGACGCGCACCTCCGAAACGTGTTCTCTCGCCGCAGCTCCCTTTGAAATTTCCAAAACAGATTGGAAGCTCTCCTGGAGCTTCCAACGCCACCAATCTCACTATGGAGCTATTATCGCAGTGGCAGATTCTTCTAACTTTGTTCCTTACCATTTTGCCCCAGGCCGGGGCGGAGGTTGACGCCGCAGCTGCCGTTGTGGAAATTGAGAAAGCTTCCAATGACAGTCTGCTATGGGGTCCGTACAGGCCAAACCTATACTTTGGTGTCCGACCGCGGATACCTAAGAGCTTACTGACGGGCTTGCTTTGGGCTAGAGTGGAGGACTTCCAAAGCGTGCAACATGGTGCGTTTTCCCACTCTGTTGTTCATTTGACAGGAGTAGCCAACAATTCCTTGGAGCAGTTTTAAAGGCTTCTATGCACTTAATTAGGCTGAATGAGTGGCTGACAATTTTTGTATAGATTTTAGGCATACTTGCGAACAGCACGAACTGGATGGGTATGGCTGGGATGAGTACGATATCCGCACCGGAGGCCGCCAAACAATTCATGACCCCTCGAACCGGATAGACTTGACAACTGAGTTTGTAAAGGTTACTGGAGGACAGCACGGTGGGAATTGGGGTGTCAGGATCAAAGGGTCGCCACGGGATGATGCATCTCCAGACCTCAGAACTACCATCGTATGGTATGCCGCGCTCGAGGGCTTGGGAAGCTTGGAAGTTAAGAGTCAGGATGGAGATGGTTTAGGGGTTGAGGGGGATGTGAAGTTGGAAGGGCAGACAGCTGACCTAGGAGACTTTGATATAAGAATTACTGCGGGCGAGGGGGAGCATCCGCGACCCATGCATCCAAGTTATGCGGAGAAGCCCCTGGATAGGACAATCGTACACAGCTTTCAGTTACCTGAGGAGGCGCTTTGGCAGACTAAACGTGAGTTGTTCCTCCTAAACGTCCAAGAGCTTAGGCTTTTAAGGAAATGGGTGTGGTAAACGTAATTAGCAGAGTGGATATTCACTAAAACGAAATGAGGTTTGAAGCTATTCTCTTCGCGCATATGAAGAGTCAGATTGATACTTTATTGGGCAAGTATGGCGAGGATAATGCCCCGCCTCCAGCTCAGGTCTATACTATCTCGAATGAACCCGGACGGGGAAATCTCCATATGGTGCAAAAGGTTTTCGAAGGTGCTTTCGAGGTACTATCACCTAAGGATCCGGAGTTTTGCAAAGCTAACTGACAGCAGTTTGATATCCTTTTCTCATCTGGCTCATCTCCCAAACCTATGACTTGTAAGGGATCACGTTGACAACGTCGAGAAGAATTACTAACACAGTCTCCAGCAGATGATCTGGGCCAACAGATTAAATCTGTGGCACAAAGCTTCTCAAGTCGGTTCTCAGATATTTTCAAGCCGAAATCACCTTTCCTAAAAGGGAGATATGAAGAATTCTCCAAGTCGCTGTTTTCGAATCTGATCGGTGGCATTGGATATTTCTACGGTGACTCTAGGGTCGACCGGTCATACGCCCCGGAGTATGAGGAAGATAATGAGGGCTTCTGGGAAGAAGCAGCTGAAGCCCGTGGGAGAAATCAAGCGCAGCTCGAGGGACCTTCAGAGTTATTCACGAGTATTCCTTCTAGGTCTTTCTTCCCAAGGGGCTTTTTATGGGATGAAGGGTTTCACTTACTTCCAATCATTCATTGGGATGTGGATTTAACGTAAGTCATCTATCTCCTGCAGTATATCTCTATGTTTGCTGACCGCAAAGCCTCGATATTGTCAAGAGCTGGTTTAGTCTTATGGACGAGGATGGTTGGATCGGCCGCGAGCAGATTCTCGGCGCCGAAGCCCGCAGCAAGGTCCCGCCGGAATTCCAAGTCCAGTACCCGCACTACGCCAACCCCCCAACCCTCTTCATGGTGCTTACAGCATTTCTGGACAAGCTGGATGACAATACCCAGACATATAGTTCATCTGAACAGAAGGCCCTTGGAAAAGAATATACAAGACACCTTTCTAATCAATCAGTCGCTCTCCAGTATCTCCGCACTCTCTATCCTCTTCTCAAACGCCACTACTTCTGGTTCCGCAAGACCCAATCAGGCGATATCAAATCGTACGACCGGGCAGCCTTCTCCACCAAAGAGGCATATCGTTGGCGCGGTCGTACACCCCAACATGTTCTAACTTCCGGCTTGGATGACTACCCTCGCGCACAACCACCGCATCCTGGTGAGCTACATGTTGATTTAATCAGTTGGATGGGCCTGATGACGCGCTCACTGAAGCGCATCGCCAACGCTCTCGGCGAAGATGATGATAAAGCTGAGCTTGAGCGATACGAAACCGCTATCCTCCGCAACATTGATGACCTACATTGGGATGATAAGGCCAAAACTTACTGTGACGCCACCATCGACGATTACGAGGAGAGTGTGCATGTATGCCACAAAGGCTATATCTCAATTTTCCCATTCCTAGTTGGCTTGTTACCGGCGAATAGTCCCAAGCTAAATGCAGTGCTGGATTTGATTGCAGATCCAGAGGAGCTGTGGAGTGAACATGGTTTGAGGAGCTTGAGCAAAAGCGATGAGTTTTATGGAACCGGGGAGAATTACTGGAGAGGCCCTATCTGGGTAAATATGAATTATCTGGCGGTAGTGCAATTATTGGTATGTTCTATATCTCCTTTTCTCGACTAACTATTTCATCTGTATTGCGTTGGATAATTCTAATTTAATTAGAACCTCGCACAAACCTCTGGCCCACACCAAAAGCGAGCGACTAAGATATACACTGAACTGCGCGAAAACATTGTGAATACAGTCTACGAGGCTTGGAAAGAGACTGGTTTTGCATGGGAGCAGTATAACCCTGAAACCGGCAAAGGACAGCGCACGCAACATTTCACTGGATGGACGAGTCTAGTAGTGAATATTATGGCTATGCCAGATTTGACGAATGGGAGAAGGAGAGTAAGAGATGAGTTGTAAAAAGCATGGATTTGATGTATTAGAAGTGTTGATATGCATAAATGGACAGCACTTTTCCTTTTGCAAGGTAAAACATTACAGCAGAGTAAACTCCTTTGATCCATACTCTAGAAGCCCGAGTAGAGGCCCGTCCGCTACTGCGACGTTTCATCCAATCCCAATTCCAGCCAACCTCTAGTCTGATTGTTGCTAAGAATCAGAAATCCTGCGATTGCTTGCTGGGTTTCTTCTTTGCTAAGTAGGTATTCAAATCTCATTTTAGTTCTCTTTTTTAAGAGAAGATTATAGGTAGCTTTTGTTTTCCCTTTTTTTTCTACGTCTTTCCTAGATATGTAACGAAGCCTTATAGTAGATACTACGGTGGACTTGTCAATGGGCTAGGTATATAGGTAAACACAACAACAAGATCTAACTGTAGAGTGGGTGCCCAACGGTTTAGCTCTAATTATATTCAGAGATTCACTATAAAGAAAAAACCATCTAAGAGTGTATTTAAAGGACTATAGTCCCTACCATAGATAGTTCTCTTTTTGTAGTAAATCTTAAAATATAATTAGAGTTAATCTATTAGGCACTTACTCTATGTAACGGTTCGTCTACATAGCTACCATCAAGGCGTTGTCGGTCACAGATCAACGTTGCCCCAACGTTGCCCCGACGACCGAACATGTACATAGTCGTCTACCGCGCCCCTTTCTTTAAGCCCTTACCTTAGTCTATTTATAATATAGCCCCTTATTATTACTTAATCTATCAGATCGCTCCCACAGAAAGCTAGCCGTAATATTAGACTAAGGTTAACCTTAACTGGCCTATAGAGGCGATATAATACTAGGTCCAACAGTTAAACATATAGCTAGATAGAGAGCTGTTCTACCACTATAACTATAGACTAATTAACCCTCTAAGCCTTACTTAAGGCAGGTAATTACGACAGCGGATTAAGCAGCTAAAAGAAGAGACTGCAGTAATTAGATTAAAAGGATTACCCCAATTACAATCTTAGTAGCAAGAGTTGCCTAAGAAAGTAAAAGAGATACTATAGCAAAAAGGAGCGCGTTAAGACCTAGCGCGCTAGAGATAGCTACCAACCCAACGCTGGCAGCACGTAAGGAACCTATAGACGCGTCACTTAAGCCGCCGGAGCTCCAACCGTACTACAGCGAGACGGAGCTCGCGGATAATATAAAGAGCAAATAGGACCGTCTTATAGCGTAATCGGAAGACAATGAGAACCCTATATACTTCAAAATGAAAATAAAAAGAGAGTACACAGCCGTAACCACCTAAAGCCTAGCCGCAATCCCTATAACCAAACTCATAGAAGAGCTGAAGCTCCAGGGAATACAAAGAAAGGCAATAGAACAGCAGATTGCTATACTATAGCGTCTCGCAAATAACTACGCGCATAAGGCCCTTAATGGGAAAGAGGAGGCCAAGGTAAAAATAGCGGAGCTTAAGAAGCACTTAGATAATAGGACAGACGAGCTCCACAAGGCCAATTAAAAGATATTAAGAATAGGCCGTAAGGTTACTATATAAGCCCCAGATTAGGAGGACAGCGAGTAAGGAAGTATACTATTATAAACAATATAAGAAGGGACACCACTCTCTTAAATAAGCAGTGTTATGGGTCTAGGATATATAGCAAAGTTTCTAAACCCACCTACGCTAATAGATGGAAAAGAGCCTACCTATTATACCTAGAGCGGCTATGTATAAAACAAGCTTCAATTTAATATAGACTAGTTCTATTAAGACAACCTAGATTAGAAAGAGGATATAAAAGTAGCGTATATTAAGATATATATAGGAGGCAAAGCTTATAACTACCTCTTACCCTACCTAGAGGTAGAGCGCAATACAGAACGCAACCCTACCAGTAAAAAAGTACTTAAGTTCCTAAAGAACATCTTTAAGGACCCAGATCACCATATTAAGGCCTAGCAGGAACTTAAAGGCCTTAAGATACCGTACTTAGAAGACTTTAATAATTTCTAATCTAACTTTATACGGCTAGCAAATATCTTAAGGATGCCATAAGACTAGTAGAAAGAGGAGCTTTATAATAAGCTTTACAACAGCCTACACGTCTAAATAGAAGTTAAGGTGGTAGACGAAGACTATAACTTCTAGGCCTATTATAAGACTGCCTAATAGTACGCCTAAGGTCTAAAGCAGATAGGCAAGGAGTAAAGTGACTATAGAGCAGCCCAGGCTATTAAGAGGGCTTCTACTAGGGGCGCTAAAAAGACTAAAGGTCCCCCCCCCTCCTAGCAGCCTCTAACTCTAGCACTAGCTATAAAAGCGCCAGTTACCTATTTTAACTATAGTAAGTAAGGACACTACTCTAACAACTACCCAGCGCTAAAGAAGGTGGAAGCTAAAGCAATTAACTAAAGTAAAGAGTATAAGATAGTTACTAACTTATTAAAATTGGAAAATAAGTAGCTTTAGAAGAAGTCTCCTACCTAGAGCAGATTAGAGCAATTAACACAGCGCCTATATAGCTAAAGGAAATCTTAGGAGGCGCAGCCCTTATAATACTATACAGGATCGCGCTAGGCGGCGTGGCTTTTAATATAATAAGCCTACTCAACTCTAGTGCGGGCAGAGAGGCTTTTATACACTATAAGCTACTACTAATTATTAAGCAACAACTGTAACCAAAGCTCTATAAGATTAAAGGACGAGGAGTTACTATATCCGGCCATAACAACTAACAGATGGATATAATTAGATAGCTCTTTAGGGCTAACCTAGTTATAGATAGCTAATAAGTCCCTATATAGTTCCTATTCTATAATACTAGCCGCCATAATCTTCTTATTAGCTGTAGGTGGTTTAAGAAAACTAGGGCCCTTATTAATTACAAATACTAGGTCTTAGTATGGCGAACTAAGAGAAACTACCATAGCAGGCAGGATATAATTATACTAAAAAAGGAGCTCCTATCCCTACTAATCAACAAGGATTACCAGAGAGATATAAATTAAAGAGATGTATTACTAGACTAAGAGCCTAGGCCTACCCCCTAATATATCCTTAAACGTATAGTCGCGATCAGAAAGCTCTAAAAGAAGAAGCCCCCTACTAAAATTAAACCAGAGGGGCAAGCTAGGCTAAAGCAAACCAAACGGACCTTATATAACTATAAGCATACTTAGAAGATCAATACCTAAGATATAATTAGGAAAATAGAGGACCAGCTCTACCCTAGGCTAACTTTACCATTAAAGCCAAGAGCAAGGAGGCTTTTATCTACTAGGGAGTTTAGAGCAGCAGATATCGCGCTACTTAAGGTAAGAAACTTCTTACAAGGAGCAAAGCGCAAGAATATAGTAATTAGATATACTAGTCTCTACAAGATAAACCAGTTAATAGAGGATAGAAAGGGACAAGACGCCCTACCTAATAATAATAAGGAACTTCGCCGGCTTGTCTATAAAAAGCTGCCATAGCCCTACCAAGAATATACTAATAGCTTTTTAAAGGCTATATCTGATACGCTACCACTATATCGCAAGGGAGTAGACCACGATATTATTCTTAAAGGCGACAGCCGCAATCTAGCCCCTAGCCCACTATATAATATATCGCTAGAGCAGCTAGAGCTTATCAAGGCCTACCTATAGGAGCACTTATAGAAGGGGTTTATAGTACCAAGCAACGCACCCTTTATAGCTCCGGTCCTATTTGCCAAGAAGCCTAGAGAGGGGTAGCGATTCTATATTAACTTTTAAAAGCTTAATACAATTACTAAGAAGGACTACTATCCACTACCATTAATTAAGGAGACATTAACCAGGCTATTAAGAGCTAGAATCTTTACCAAGCTAAATATTTAGCAGGCTTTCTACTATATATAGCTAAAGGAAGAGGTAGAGGAGTTAACTACCTTCTATATAAGGTACGGATTGTATAAGTACCGCGTCCTACCCTTTAGACTATATAACGGCCCTACATCCTTTTAGAGGTTTATTAATAGCGTCCTCTTTAACTACTTAGACAATTTCTGTACAGCCTATATAGACGACATCCTAATCTATTCAGACAACCCACTAGAGCACGAAATCCACGTCAAGAAGGTCCTATAGAGGCTTTAAGAGGTAGGCCTATAAGCGGATATTAAAAAGAGCGAATTCAGCATTACTAAGACGAAGTTCTTAGGCTTTATTATCAGCACTAATAGAATCGCTATAGACACTAATAAGCTAGCTATAATTAGAGATTAGGAGCCCCCTACCTCTATAAAAGGAGTGCAATCCTTTCTAGGGTTCTATAACTTCTACCAGGCCTTCCTAAAGGATTACGGCTAAGTTATACAACCGCTTAGTAAGCTTATAAGGAAGAAAGCATAGTACCTACTAGGGGAGGAAGAGCTTAAAGCCTTTAAGCAAGTTAAGGCCCTTATACTATCAGGCAGCGTAATAAAGCACTACTCACTATTCCGAGACACCCGCGTGGAGACTAACGCAAGTGACAGAGTAGTAGCTAGGGTGCTAAACTAGCTACAAGACAATAAGACCTAAAAGCCAGTAGCCTTCTTCTTAAAGACAATATCCCCTAAAGAGATGCGGTACAAGATCCACAACAAAAAGATACTAGCAGTAATAAGAGGCCTATAGGAATAGCGAGGTCACCTTATTGGCCTCCAGTATACACCCTTTACAGTAATTACGGACCATCAAGCCCTTAAGTACTTTATAACCAAGAGGCTGCTAAATCTACAGCAGGCCTACTAGGCAGACCTACTAGCTAATTTCTATATACAGATTACCTATAGGCCAGGAACGGCAAATATAGTGGCTAATACCCTATTATAAAAGCAAGAGGACCTAAAGACACAGAAAGAGAAGGACATAGCCATATATACTATATACTTGATTAACCCCGCCCTTATAATTACTACACTAGAGGCAACCTCTAAGGACCCCCCAGTCGCAGTAAATTGCAAATAGCAGCCATATAAGCTAGTTAATTAGATACTCCAGGCCAACCAAACTAGTAAGTCGCTAGTAGGGCTATATCAGCTAGCTAAGCAAGACTAGAAGGGCTAAAAGCTCTAAGGAGAACTACTTACCCGCTTTAGCAAGCTAATGGTCCCTAATACTAACTACCTCCGTACCTACCTTATTGCGGAGGTACACTCTTACTAGGTAACCACTTACCTAGGCAAAACAAAGACTAGGAAACTCGTAGCAGACTAATACTATTAGCTAGGACTACCCTTAGACTGCGATACCTACGTAAGAAACTGTAGGGCCTATAGGAGGACCTATATACCTTAGGACAAAACCCTAGGCCTACTGCACCCCCTACTAATTAGTGAACGCTACTAGTAGCATATCTCTTTTGATTTTAAGTCCTTCCCAACGGATAAAAAGGGCTTTAACAACATCTTTATAGTCATTAATTAACTAGGTAAGAGAGCCTTCTTACTACCCTACTATAAAACTGCCACTACAGCTAACGTAGCAAACCTATACTACCAACACGTCTGGCGCGTGTACGGCCTTCTAGAGATAGCTATATTAAATTAAAAACCCTAATTTATCTCAGCCTTTACAGACAAGCTATATAAACTAACCAGCATTAAGTAAAAGCTCTCTATATCCAGTCACCTACAAACTAATAGTAACATAGAGGTACTAAACCAGTACATTAACCAACGCTTAAGGCCCTTTATTAACCACTACTAGGACAATTAGTCAGAGCTCCTCCCCTATATAGACTTCACATAGGCAATCTTACCGCATAAATCTACTAGCTTCGCACCATACGAGCTAGAGCTAGGATTTAAGCCAAGGCTTTACTTTAACTGGGAGGAACATACGCGAGCAACCTTAACACCTCATAAGAAGCTAACACAATAAGAAGCTTAGGCTTTCGCACAGAGGACCTGGGACGCAGTTAAATAGGCAAGAGATAACCTAGCAAAGGCCTAAGAGCGGCAGATAAGGCAAGCTAATAGGCACCGTCGCGAACTAGACTTCGGAGTAGGTGATTAAGTATATATTACTAGGAAGGGCTGGGCTACCAACCGACCAAGTATCAAGCTAGATAGACAGCTTATAGGGTCCTACAAGATTCTAGGCATAAAAGGACACTTATACATCATTAACCTACCCCCAAACATAAAGATGTCAAACGTCTTCCATACTAATCGACTACAAAAGGACCCAGATAACCCCCTACTGGGCCAAAACAGGGAGCCAGAGGAGCCAGTTCTAATCAATGGCGAGCCAGAGTACGAGATTAATAAAATCCTTACTAGTAGAACCTACCACGGAAGGCTACAGTATAAGGTTAACTGGGTAGGCCACGACCCAGACAACACTTAGTATAACGCAGACGGCTTTATCGGCGCCCCCCATAAGATCAAGACATTCCACGACGAGAGACCCCATAATACCGGACCACCCGTACGGCTGCAGCAATGGCTAGAGGCGTATAACAAGGACGTAGATCTAGAGCCCTCAGAGGAAGACAATAAAGCAGAGAAGGACAGAAGGGCAAGACGGACAAGGAGAGCCTAACTACAAGGATTAAGGGCGATCCTCCTGGCTTAAAGGGGGGTGATGTGACGGTTCGTCTACATAGCTACCATTGAGGCGTCATCAGTCACGGATTAACGTTGCCCTAACGTTGCCCCGACGACCGAACATGTACATAGTCGTCTACCGCGCCCCTTTCTTTGAGCCCTTACCTTAGTCTATTCATAATATAGCCCCTTATTGTTGCTTAATCTATCGGATCGCTCCCACGGAAAGCTAGCCATAACACTCTACAATTAAATCTTGTTATTATGTTTACCTATATACCTAGCCTATTAATAGTCCACTATAGTAACTACTATAAGGTTTTATTTTATATTTACTACTAAGGTTATAGTATATAATAGTTAATAAGATACTACCTAGGGCAGTACCTATAATAACGCTAGAAGGATTAACCTTTAGGTCTTAGGGGGATATAAATATAGCGGAAAGCGGCGACTTATCAATAGTTATAATAGATAGACTTAGGGAAGTAATAGATCGTATTAATATTAATTAAGTAGGCTTTAAGGCAAAGCTTAACGACTTTAGAATAACTAAGATTAAAATATTATCGATTAAACAATTCTTAAAAGAAAAGTTAAAGCTTAAAGGGTTTCTTACGTAGATAAAGCTTAAGATACAATATAAGGTAGCTAGGCTACCTATATTATTAGATTAGGTCGCGTATATAAGGTTGTTTTTAACAAGTCAGGCGTTAGAATGGTTTAAACCCTACCTTGCCGGAGCTCCGCCTCTATAAAAGGGGGGGTAGTGTTACGGAACCCCATCGCAGGCGCCTCTATAGGAGACCCCTTAGCAGAGCCCCGTGCTTTTGCGTACACCTTCGCGTATAGCTTACGTCAGCTACGCATGGCATACCAATCTATACACGAGTTTCCCTCACCTGAACTTCCAGTTCGACAGTATCGGTGTAATAGGTGATGAGGCTGCAGAAGTTATTCTGCCGTCAGCGTCAGCGGTCAGTGGACGGTAAGCCAAACTTCCTAATTAGGAAGGTGCAAGAACTTTTGTTAGGGACCTCCGTATAGGGCTCGGAATAAGAGTACGTAGCAGTTGTCTACTATAAAGGGGTAACTATTAGTGGTAGTTTTCGAGGTCTTGTCATCCTATATAAAAACTTTTTACTAGTGCCTATAACGTCTCAGTAACTACAATGTCCCACCCGCGCTCTGGTGCGTTGGTTCCACCAAATCCGAAGACTAGCAAGTTCGTAGGCCTTGCCTCGTACAGGTGCAGAGTCCGATTTCGAGGTCCCTAATTATATAATTCCCTAGGGTAAGAAGGGGAAGTAGTAATAGAGCTTAGGTAGTAAGCGGTAGTTTAGTTAATTTAGCGATTATCGGCAGATATACGAGTACTTTCGAAACGCGAAAAAGGTACTATACAAATAAAAGCTGTGCGCGCTCCCGTTAAGGTACTCGGCTAGAGTACTATAATCTATTCTTCCTTATTATTAATACTAACCTCTATTACTACTACTAACCCCCTAAAACCTAGCAGAGAAGGCAGCAGATAAGGATTCGGAGTATAAATAAACCCTAGAAAGCTATCGCCGACTTCCTAATGCGGGAATTAGGCAGGCACGCAGCGTTGAGTATTTTAGTAAGACTTCCGAGGCACTCTACTAGACCAAAAATCTTACTAACTTCTATATTAGGTAATTAAAGTATAGTCATATAATCAATATAATCAATCAGAATCAGGTCGGTGATTATGATTATTTGATTATTGCCAGGGCTGGCCAGAATGCTTTTGTATTATGCTACAAGCTCTCCTCAAATTTAGATACACCGCCCTTCGCCACTTTTTCATCAGGGCACTTGACCCGGAAAGGCTCATACGCAGTATTGTCCTATCATAAAGATGAGCCGAGGAGCTAGGATAAAAGCCGAGCAACAAGATTACTCACCTGCACCCCTCTGAACCTTGTTTGTGGTGTTTTGGAAAGTAAATAAAGTGTATCCCGGCTATCCCCCTCAGTGTACGGCTCTTCCATCTGTTGGTATGTGTATGGAGTCTTCCCGGTAACACCTCTCCCTTTGCTACCGCGGTTGGATGGCGAACAAAATTGCAGACACCATAGCGCCATGGCGGCGAGAGAAAGTACAGTAGCGGACCAATTGAGGGCGTAGGCAATTCGGCCATCTTGTGCTGTGATAGGGATATCTTCGTCATCGGCGCGGCTGACAAGAGTATGATAGGTTACCTGTGCCATTATGGAAGTTGCTAGGATGGCGAGAGATGAGGTCTAAAACTGCGTCAGCAGCCCAGATGCGAAGAATAACGTTGCCACAAAAAGTCTTACGATTGCAAGGACGACAACTCCAACCCAGCGGTGGAACACAGAAATGACACTTGCAACAATTTCTAGGACTTTTAGAATCCCAGCTACGGTGTAAGAGATGAACAGCAATCGTGGTCCGTGATCAAGCCAATAAAACCGCACATCCTGCTTGTGAACGCTTACACCCCAACTCTTCCAGAATCCAAAAAGGTTGAACAGCAACTGTCTGGCCTCTGAGCAGAAATCGACGTGGCGTATTCCGTTCTGAATAGTACCACTGCAATAATTCCAGAGATAAATATCAAAAAAGTCTTTGTGCTTCGAGTAGTCGTAGGAATCAGGAAGGCCGTGGAACACGTCGTTCCGCACTGTGACCTCAACTTTTGAGGTATCGACCTAGCTACGTCAATGAAATTCTATGAGAGTTTCAGGTTACGAACTGTTGCAAATTGAAGGCCTGGTCGAGCTCCCGGGAAGACAACGGCCAGAAGGCATGCCAGAGAGACTATGGTCAAAATAATAGGACTTGCAACGAATACATAGTGCCTCAGTCTCCCCATGATGGCATGTAAAAATATGCTAGTGGAACAAGAAGATGAGCAAAGCCAGAGGAGGGTTCATGCAGTGGGAGTGATGAGGCAAAAAGTAGGTTACGGAACAAGTCTTCATCTATTCAGTCTTACTTTCGTGGCTGGCGGAAGCCGCAATCTCGACTCTAACGGTTGATGGTGGGTATGGTGCGCTGGAGGTTGGCATGCAGGCCAAGGCGCCAAGGCGCCAATGAGTCTGCACTGGTGAAGGCCAAATGTCAGGTCTCTTTCTTTGTTATCACCAGCTGAGCATGATGCAGGAATTTGGACCCAACTGCCTGCCTGAATCCATGTGCCTGTGCTCAGCTGGGAACATGCTTCTACCAGTAGCGTTTTCCATGTTTCGATCTCTTTCTCCTGATTTGTCGTCTGCTGCCAAGGCCGCCACAGTCACAACCCTCGACGTGGATACAGCTCATCTGTGAAACCGCGTAAAGCTAAAGCAGAGGAGCATTAGCCTCTGAAGTGGCTGGCGAGCTGAGTCGCAGGAATGATGGCGGATGAGGTCTGGGCACTATCACCGTGCTCTTTGGTGTAATGCCGTTTTCGTTCTTACTTTTCTACTCATTCATCTCACAATGACTACTGTTCTTCATATTTGAGCCATCAATCAGCATGGCCGGCTTTGTCAATCTTCTATTATTATTCTATATTCTATATCTTCATCTCAAGTATGTGTCTGCACTCTCTCAAGGTATACATGATTATTACGAGGGCAACAAATACTTCTCGCCAGACTACACTCCCGAATTCTCGGAGCATATAGACGCTATTGAAATCGAGTATCTTGAATATTTTACACAGTTAGCACCCGTCAAGGTGCCTCCAATTGCGCTCTCACCATGCTTAAGTGGGAATCAAACGAAGGAGAAGCGAGGATTCCTAACTACACTTCCCCATTTTGAAGAATTCGCGCGTCAACTTCCAGGTCTACTAAGTCATGAGATCAATGAAGTTCTTGGCCGTCTACCCATGAAGCCGAAATACGCGGGCTATTGTGTGCCAACATCATTGACTATCAACCTGTATTATCATGTTGTAGCTTCAAACCAGGAAAATTTTAGTATTGCAAAACCGGAGTGGGTGCAGGCACAGGTGAGTCCTCAAATTTTAGACTTCAAGATGCTTTTATTACAGTAGCAATGGTAACAATTAAATAGACGAAATACATGAATGACATGTATGCGCATTTAAATATCCAATTCATTCAGCGGGACCTCAATTACCGCATCAATCCAGATTTTGCTGTGTCTCCAGAAAACCACACTCATCCCCACAGACGGGAAACTCGCTCAGGAAACTATTGGGACCTCAACGTGTGGCTTGTCGAAAATATACCAAATGATCCCGGCGATCCCAATGATAACACTTCGATCGATGGGGTAAAAATACACATCCTAGGTCCATTCTTGAACTTCTCTAACCTTAACTAAGTACTCGGATTTTCCCAATGCCACATCAAACGCGTATCAAAGAACCTTTGATGGGGTTGTGATTGCTGCACGAACTATTACTGGCGCCCCTTACTTCATTGAAGGCTCCACATCTGTCACACTTCCTCATGAAGTGGGACACTGGCTGGGCTTATTCCATGTCTTTAGCAACGATAGAACTGATAAAGGCCAGGGCTTACAATGCTCTAGCGATGATACGGATAAAGTTCTAGACACGGAGCAGTACACCAACGACCAAGATTTCCAGTTCAAGTTCCAACAGATTCCCTGTGGCGGTACCAAGGTCGAGAACGTGACTAATATCATGAGCGTAAGAACTTCCAGATATAGCGAAGTTGAAAGACGCTTCTCTTGCTGACCACAACAGTACTCCACCGCTATGGGCACTGACGGCATTGGATTCACGACTGGCCAAAAAGCCCGTATCTATTCTCACTACTTAGGCATTCGCCGCGGCTTAAAGAACCTGGCGGGATGTCTAACGACCCCTGTCAAAAAGCGCGACCTGCCAGATAACGTCATCGAGATGCTTAAGGAGGACGACCAAAACTGCTTAGCCACTTTCTACACCCCTCTTAATCCAGATCCAAGTCTAGAACCACCTCCAGACCCGCAATACCCATTCTACCCCGTCATAGCCGTGCCGCAGCGTGAGCCAATTCCATGGTTGAACCCCGATGATCCTCCCACGGCTGGTTCGGCAGATCCGCTTGGAGGGTACACGGAATTTGAGAACGGGGATGGGAAAGCCGTTACTCAGAACCAGGACCACAACCAGAACCAGAATAATCAGACTATGCCTTCAAATCAAACATGTCCAGCCTCCTGCAACGTCCATCAAAACTCTTGCGATAGGCCTTCTGCACAAACTTGCATTTATCCTAGCCCTTTCGCGGCGAACCCGCGCGGCGCGTGCGCGTGTCAGCCGGGTTATCGGGCAGCTGATCCGACCGGTGATGTGAAGAGAATGTGGAGGTTGGACCTCGCGGGGATAGAGCATATGGTCTGGGTGGCGGAGGGGGTGCCATGTACGACAATTTGCAAATCATCGCCCGGGAATTGTGGGGAGGTAGGAGTGGTACCGAAGTCGTGTGCTGGGTGAAGGACATTGCTGGAGTCATGAATAAAAATACCACGGTTTAATTGATTTTTGTTAATGTTTTATTGCATCTTCCACCCAATCAACTTAATGAGAACTCAAATCTACTCCCGCCTTCTATCCCCGGATTAATGACGCCAGTGAAACACCGTTTGAAGTATGGAACTTAGCAAACTCATTGTTTGGAGCGTTGGGTTCAGGAGCGAGATGAAACTCATTTCAAAAGCCACGCCATAGCCCAGAGAACATTAGAAAGAGCATACATTAGCCTCAAGGATTGAAAGAAATGTGGGGTTCAATTGGCTTGTTCACGCCCTTTACTCACCAAAAACACAGCGCAATACATAGAACGGAAGCCATGTCATGCTTGATCAGCCAATACCCATGTCCACCATCACCACCACCCGTTGCAAGTTCAAATATGCCCTCCGCCCAGCCATTGACTGGCTACTCATGCTCCCTAAACCAGAAAGGAATGAAAGGAGAGGTGACTCAAAAGACCAAAAGAAAGAAGAGATGGAAGGGGAGGTGGCTCCCACCACCTCCGTTCCCACATCCCGCCCCGTGAGACATCAGCCAGGGCACATAGGACATCGGAGGGCGGCGACAAGGACAGTCCATCCTGTTGGCCACGGAGGTAGCTTTAGACCGTCTTACTGTTGTCTTTAATGCCTAGTATCCTGTGTAAGACTACCCTAGTGCTTACCCTCGTATTTCGTATGTCTTAGTAGATATCTCTGTTGCCTGAATCTCCCTCTTTTCCTATTCTAGCATCTTCCTTGTGTATATAAAGATCCTTGAGAGCCACCTTTAATAGACAGATCACTCGTACAATTCTGTGTCTCTACCTATTAACTAGCTTAAGTTATTTATCGTGATACCTGCCTAGCTGAAAGTTATAAGCCCGGTAACCTTCTAAGCACTAGGGAGATTTTAGTGGCTAGATAACTACCACTAAGCCTCTTAGAGCATAGTTCGTTATGAAATAACGCGTTATTTTCGCATAAGCGCGTCTCTTTACGCAACCTTAAGAAAACAACAAGCTACTATGGCACCTATAATAACGGACTCTACGAACCCTCTTTTGCTGTCCTAAAAAGACTAGCCTATATGGTTTTAATTTATCCGCTAAGAAGTAAATTTTGCGAAGATCTGGGACTATGTTGACCCAGATAAGACGGAGAACGAAATTAAGTAAAATAATGAGCTAGCCACACCTACGATAGTAGCAGCTCCTATAGCACCTGTAGCAACACCTGCGGACCCTGCAGCACTAGCAGCGGATCCTGTAGCTCCTGCAGCACTAGTAGCACTAGCAGCGGCCCCTGTAGCTCCAGCAGCAACTCTAGCATCTATGGGAACAGCTACACCTGGGTTATTAAGTTAATAAGAATAACAACCTTAGTAATCTCTAGAGATATAGAGAATGCTCTTCGAGCTCTATAAGCTATAATGATAGGACTACCTAAAGCGGGAAGAGAAGCTCTACACGTTTGTAGTACTCTTGCATGCCACCGTGGGCATAAACTTCTTGGGGTATCTTAAGAATCTTACTATACCATATTTAGTTCTAAGACAGCTGAAGAAGGTAGCAAAGCTATTATAAGCTATATTGCAGCAAATAGTATTAGACGATCTCAGGAAAAGGAAATAAGGCCCTAAACACCAGACTCTGAAATCATGGCTTCAGCTTTATATTACCATTATACAGAACGGCAAAGAGCTTAAGGAAGGACTAATAGAGGCAACAGAAAGCAGCGTTGTACAAGCTTTTGTCCAGGACTGTAAGGAGATCTATCCAGCTCTATATTATACCTTTATTTAGAAGGTAGCGAAGAGGTTAGAGAAGCTTAAAATGTTAACAATAATTAAGGAATTTAACCTCCTCTATAAGCATCTAAATATGGGACATAACGCCTATGCTACACTATTAGGGCAGCCAGCTGCAGATCCTATAACGTCTACTACCCTAGTACCCTCTTAATTAACTAAGATAAAGTGCTTTGCTTGTGGTTTACCCTATAAGTTAAAGAATTGCAAGCAGCTGTTTCAGTCTCTCCGAGGTCTGAACTTTATACTGAATAACAAGTGTCTACGGAGGTGTTAGGAATGGCTTAAGGTCCCAATAAACAAGCAGTATTATAATAAAAGGGTTAAGTAGATTGAGAAGGAAGGTCCTAGGTTAAGGACGTCTCTAGCTTCTGCTAAAAAGATTAAGGATCTGGACAGGCCCCAAGCTACAGCGGCTGCTGTAACAATATCCTACTTATTGTTATCATTGCAGGAATATCCGGATCTGTCTTTAATTAACACCTAGGGGTATAACACTATGGCAGACACACACTTCTGTAATAATATTAGATACTTCCATAACCTTAAGCTATGCATGTCCACAGCAACAGCTAGAGATACTAGAGCAGAAATCTATAGATACGGTAATATTAACTTGGCAATTAAGGTAGGCGAATAACATCTGACTTAGTATCTGACATTAAGGAACGTAGCGTACGCTCCGTATTTTTATACCAATCTAATATCCGCAGCAAAGCTCCGCAGGGTTAGAGTAATTATAGACTAATCTATAAACCACCTACGCTACAAGGATGACGGAAGCCTATTTACCAACCTTACAGAATACAGAGGTCTCTACCTTATTAATGCTATTGCCTGCTTACCACCTACTCCTACTGCCTACGCTACGTCTACCAGATTCTTTAAGACCTCAGCATACAATAGAGTATGGCATCAGCGCTTACTACACTGTGATATAGAGTTAGTGGATTATCTGTTAACTGCGGCAGACGGGGTTAAAGTGGTTAAGACAGACAGAGGAAGAACTCCGTATGGTATACCACTGTGTGAACCATGTGTTCTTAGAAAGATAACACAGTAGATATCTCGCAGAATATCCGCAAAGGGAACCTACCCTTTTAAACGTGTACACTTTAATATCATTATGGAAGAAGACGGGTTTAATAGAGATACGTATATAGCTCATTTTTGGTATAACTACACGAAGTACTACCGTGCCTTCCCCATTAAGAACTATAAGCAAGAGACGCTGTTTCCACTCTTCAAATCGATGATAGCATTTATAAAGAAATTTGATGCTTAAGGTATCCGCATTTAGCATATAAATAAAGAGCAAGGTATAGGCGCTAGGGTAAAGAACCTCATCCAGCTTAACGGAGGTGTTATTGAGCAATTAACACCAGATACTTCTGCTTAAAATAGACCTATAGAAAGGTTAGGGAGAGCCATTTCCAAATAAGCAAGGACTGCTGTTATTAAAGCAAAGTTACCAGTAGATCTATAGCCCAAGTTTATGCTCCTTGCAGTGTTCCTACTCAATTAAACTCCTATTAAGTCCATTAACTGGAAGACCCTATTTAAGATACTATATAAACGGAAGCTATAGCTAGCAGGACTTTAAGTAGCGGGATTTTTAACCTACGTACTTATTAAATACAGCACTCCTAGGAAGGCAAAGTTTGAGCTATAAGCCTAAATAGGTTATCTTATTGGTATGGAAGCGTTAAATATCTATAGGATATGGATACCAACCACTAACCGCATTATCCAATCTTGTAATATATAAATTAATAAGTTAAAGAGATATTAATTTCCCAAAACACCAGAACACCTTATTATCTTATAGGCTTAAAAGGACCGTTTTTAGCAAGTCCAGGACTTACTGGATAATCTTTAAGATGGCAGCAAGGACTAGATAGAGAACTTTAACGAAGAACTAGATAAAGGACTGCCGCGTTTAGCAAATATTAACGTTACTCCTACGTTAAAAAGCATTTAGATCTTAATAGAAGAACTCCATTAGCTACCTACCCTAGAGCTAACTCCAGAACCATCTGGACCATTAGCGTCTTTGGCGCCTTGACAGACATTATCTACCACTTAGTCATCTCCTGAAGTCACTAAACTACTGTTTGTAGATCCTACACCTCATTCCAAACCTTAGACGACAGCAGGCTTATTATTAGGGGGTAAGAGACGTTCTAGCCGTAAAAAGCAGCCTATGGTAAAGAAGAAAGATATGCTAAATTAGGATTTATAACAACGAGCCTTTGCGGTTTAAATTGATGACGGTGACAATGACCTTATCAATCCAGATATAACACTATTAGCTCACACTTTCTACACTACTGCTATAAAGACGTACGGATATTAAGACGACTTTCCACTACTACCAAAGTTATAGAAAGAGATGCTTAATTATAAGTACGCTATGGAGTTCAAAGCAGCTGCTTACACCAAGATAAAGGCCTTAATAGGAAAACACACCTGGGACGAGGTACGACTAGTTAAGAAGGTTTATTAACTTCCTACTATATAGGTCTTTACGTACAAGGAAGATTTGGACAGCTTTATTATAAGATTTAAAGCTTGCCTAGTTATCCGCGGAGACCTTTAAGCAGTCTCATAAGAGGAGGTTAAAGCTATTATGGCAGCCTATCGGACCTTCCATCTGCTCTGCGCTCTTATTGCTGGCTTCGACCTGGACGTTATATAGATTAACGCCGTCAACGCCTTTGTCAATGCCTTAGTTGACGATGAGGTCTACCTTGTACCCCCTAAGGGTGTAGACCTACCACCTGGATTCTCTCTCCGTCTAAAAAAGGCAATATATGGACTATGGAAATCTCTAAAATTGTGGTTTTTAGAAATGTCTGCTGCTCTGCAAAGTATGGGTTTAAAAGCTGTACTGGATGAGCTATGTCTCTATATACACCCTACTAAACCTATCTTTGTATTCTTCTATGTTGATGACATCCTAATTATAGGACACCTGAGCTGTTGTTAGCAGATGGAGGACATCCTAAAGTAGCTATAAGATTGATTTGAGATCCGCCAAATACCTTAGTTTACGTCATTCCTAAATACTTATATCGTGCGAGATTAACAAAAGGGAAAGCTCTGGCTCTGCCTAGATTAGTATCTTAAGAAGCTAGTCTTAATATACCATTTAGAATAACTAAAGCCATTAGCTACACTACTATCAGGCCAGGAATTAACACTATATAAGGGAAAAGCTACGCCGAATTAGATGAAAGGATATTAATACTGTGTAGGTTCTGCAACATATCCTGCATCTACTATACAACCAGACGTTGCTTTCTTAGTTAGCAAACTAGCTGAGTTCTTACAAAATCCGTTGCTAGCTTATCTTGCGGAGATCAACAGATTGCTTACCTATCTCTATAATACCAGATACCTCGCTCTTGAGTTCTCTACTATTACGCCATATAAGATAAACCAGGTTCTGAAAGCTGCTTCTAATACTAGCTTTGCTAATAATGCTCTAACACGTTGGAGCTCATAGGGCTTCTTAATAAGCTTGTTCAATAGACCTATAGCATGGCAGGCAACTAGACAAAAGGTAGTTACTAAGTCTACTATAGAGGCAGAACTCCTAGCTCTCTCACACGTCGGTGGGGAGGTTGAGCATATAGTGCGGATATTTAAGGCCATTAGATTCGACCTAGAATAGGATATCATTATTAATTGTGACAATCAGCAGTCAGTACGGATCGTGACGAAAGAGACTCCTACGGTATCTATAAAGCTCTAATATGTAGATATCCATCAATTCTGGCTTTACTAAGAGGTCCAAAACGGAAGCTTCGTTGTACAATGGGTACCAATAAGTAAAATGGCTGCAGACGGACTAACTAAAGCTCTCTTAAAGCAAAATTATCAAAAATTCGTCAATATAGTAGGGCTCCGTGATATCAGACATCTGGTAAATTAATACTCGGACAGCAGCAAAGCTCACTACCAGGTCGTCTATCCTGACTGCCTAATCCAGTAATCCAGCTCTGCCGCTCTACGTCAGATCTAAGGGGGTGTGTTAGCCACAGAGGTAGCTTTAGACCGTCTTACTGTTGTCTTTAATGCCTAGTATCCTATGTAAGACTACCCTAGTGCTTACCCTCGTATTTTATATGTCTTAGTAGATATCTCTATTGCCTGAATCTCCCTCTTTTCCTATTCTAGCATCTTCCTTATGTATATAAAGATCCTTGAGAGCCACCTTTAATAGACAGATCACTTATACAATTCTGTGTCTCTACCTATCAACCAGCTTAAGTCATTTGTCATAATACCTGCCTGGCTAAAACATCCAACGCAGGCTTGCGGAGGATAAATTATCCTATCCGCCCGGGCGGATAATAGTCCTATCCAAGAATAGCCCGGATATTACCTCAGCATTACCTCAGCAAGCTCAGACCATAGAATCAATTAGCGGACATACGTATATCCGCAAGCGGATATCGCTAACCTTTTTTGTTAAAAAGTTGATTCTATGGTCTGAGAGACTTTTGCAAGGTTTCTTAGGCGATCTAACTTGTTTTATATGTAGAGCAGTTACCTTTTTCAATAAAATTAATCTACCCCCCTATAACAGCTATTATTTTAGAAATACCGTCAAATTAATCCACAGAAGTAGCTCTATAATTAATTAATATATCTACCCTATTAGCCTCTATAATATCAAGCAGAAAGCGCCGCTAAATAGGTAATATGTTAATAATTAAATTGCCCACCCCCTCTATAAACACAATATTAGTTAACTAGCGGACGCCTATCTAAACACTAACTAGAGTATCCGCTAAGCGGATATTGCGCTTAGTAACAAAGGAAGAGAAGGTTAAAGTTATTTCAGAGTATTTACAGGACTGGCGATGGTCCTTTGGTGACCTTTCTTTAGCGTAGCTATAGCTTAATACTAATAAAAGAGAAGGCATAAAGATAGATAAGGTGTAAAAAAAGAAGGCAAAAAAGAAGAGGGTAAAGAGGCTTATTGCTACCCTTCTAGGAGACAAAGAAATCCATAATGCGATTATAGAGACTACGGATATCCATTTGGAACTAGTTTATACGGTTATGAATATCCTTTATGAAGAGCTTTGTAATCTTTAGCAGAAAATAGTTATCTTTGGCCTATAGAAGTTAGATTTAGAGTTTAAAGACGTTTAACTCTTATAAGGCTATAAGGCAATTAGCTAATATGCCCCTTTACTCTGCCAACTAATAGAAGGATTATTAGTATAATTAAGAAGTAATGAATTGTGGAATCTATACCTAGGGTGGGTTGTTCTTCTTATATTTATCCTTTTATTAGGCCGTACTTAAAACTCTACTAACTGTTTTACTTAACTTCTTAGTCTTTATCTTTAAGGCATAGGTGTAAAGCATTAGGTTCTATTACTGCTTTATGGACTAGGGCTTATTAATGGATATAAGACGCTGAACTGCTAGAAGATGGGATTAGCTAAACGCTTTAAGGAAGGTCATAATACTAGCGGCGGATATACTAGTGCTAATGTTATTAAAGACTCACCTCCAATTAATGTCTACTCTTAATAATATCTATATTATATATAACAATTTTAACTACCTTGAGTGAACACAATATTAGTTAATTGGAGATACTGGTGTTTTCCATTCCTATACTACTGGAAAGCTTATCTGTAGATCTTGTATTCCCCCTAGTGGCCTTCTTTAAAATATACTGTATAACTAAGTGCAGCTTTAGATTAAGGATATTGCTAAGGCGTTAGGTAATATATATGACAGCGTTTAAAATCGGATATCTATATTTATAATTGTGGATGCTCTCTAAAGCGCATATCCGGCCGCTATAAATGGTATTTTCAAATCTAATACTGAGCTTAAATATCCGCATATGCTAGAGATTGATATCCTACTATCTGCAAAGACAACATATATAAACCTGGGCCCTATTATAGAGAGCGAGGCTTCTATAAGTGGCAACTACTGCGTACTTAAGATGATCTTCCTAGAGCAACTATAACTTAATCGCGATAATAATTTCCAGGGCTGATTATATCTAGTATACAGTAATCAGAAAACTATAAAGCTTATCTATGCCTATAAGCGGGAGCGGGCAGAGGCTGCGCTCCTATATAATAGCTACTGTTGGGTACTATCTGTTCCAGGTCTTTGGCACCTCTAGTTAAACTTCCTATATACAATTATAAGGACTTTCTTTGGTGGCGAGCAATATGCGTAGTAGTACTCTACGCTCTATACTTATATAAATCACCTTAGGCAATAAAATATTCCTATAAAGCGCCCTCCCTTTTACCACCTTAAGGAGCTAATACTGTATAGTTTTAATGCCTATATTATTGCGCTCTTCTTAATATATATCTGTAGTAGGCTTAATATTTATAAAGAAGGTACGGTTAAAAGATATATTGGATTCTTAACGCCTGAGCAGTTTCTATAGCATATTAAGGATATCTGTGTAGCGGGTTTTAGCTCTGAAGTTAGCTAAGAGGCTAATAAATTAATTCCTCCGCACCCCTCTACCCGCGGAGGTTCTTAGATTGTGGATTAATTGCTTATAGTGCCTAGCTCCGCTACTACAAGCCAGTCTGCTTAGATTGTTAATGTGGAGTTCTTTAATTATATTCGGTATCTATAGGTGGTTAAAACATATAAAGTATTGAAATACGCTATTAAGCATGTGGATATCGGCCTTTTAAAGTATGTAATTATTTATCTTTACCTTTACTTTGCCGGATCAAGGAGCAATAACTATGTATCTAAAATGATATACTTCTAGAGGTTAATTGCAATAGAGGCGTGTAACCTAGTGCTTTAGTAGGCCATACTGGCGAACAGGCTAATTAATAATTGTGGAGAGCTAAATAGCTTTTTTGAAGCTGATTGACTTAATAAACTACTAAATCTTCAGCTGAAGGAGTTACTCTAATTATATAGAAACTCAACCTTTGGAGTAGACTCTCTATTTAGGTGGAGTGTTCTTACCACAAGCTATACTGGACCTCTTTATACTAAGTTTGAGGACGCGTTTGGTAAGCGGATGATATCTAATTATATAATTAAGTTTCCTATAGTTAATATCTAGTCCCTTGTGGATATGATTGCTAAGGACTTAATTATACATTAGTGTGTATGGGATGTTAGGTTTAAGGCACCTACTATTCTTTAACTTGGATTAAAGCAGCTCTTACAGGGCGGCATTACTAATTTTAATATGTGGATGTCTTATATTAGCGGTTTACTATATAACCCTTATAAGGACAGATTTAATAAGGCTACAGATGATATGCTAGAGGACTTTTAAATGCTTAGGCTTATGGTACGTTTCTGTCTTAATATATTAAGCTAGTTCTTTTTATTAATATTAATTCTAGCCAGCATATAATCTTCTTAATATGTAGTATATAACATAGCAGTTAGCTATTTTGTGGTGTAGATATATAAATCTCTTTATCTTAGCTTGTGTGGATATCTTTATCTTAACTTATGCGGATATTTTTACCTTAGCTTGTGCGGATATTATAATATTAATTAAGTATATTTGTTGAATATAAGGCGGAGACTTAATTCCTATGTATGTAGTAGCAAAAAGGTAAGAGCTACTATTTTATTATTATAAACCTGTAACAATAGCTAACCCGCAGTAATAGCTAACTTATATCTACTTATATTTAATATCCGGTAGCCCAGTATTGTGTATAAGTGTAATAACACTATGCCTTAGGAACACAAGCTTATCCTTTATCTTACTTAGAGAATCTTTAAACTTATTAAACCAGCAATCCATAGCTTAAACATCTTTTACTATATTAGTTACCTGTTTATAAACTATATTAATATATATGAAAACAGTGATTGCTGAATATACCCTAACAGACCTAGTGCTAGTAGAAATGGCAGCAGTACCTGGCGTGCTAGTAATTGGTGAAAGAGTTGGAGGAGTAGCGGTAGAGCGGGTGCCTCTATGGCCGTGTGTACTACTATAAGTAGGAGTCTTAATTGGGGGGGAGGTCTTGGTGGGGGGGGGAGGCATAGTAGCATGGGCGGGGATGGTGCGAGAATGAAGCTATGCGGATATTAGCAATATCTGTATTATTAATATGCGGATATTATACCTTCTTAGTAGGCGTTTTAGCTGGACTATTGGCAGAAGCTAACTTTGTATGTTTTTTGCCCTAAGGCGTAACTGGCTCTGGATTTAGTAAACTTTCCTATATGTGTGTTAGCTGACAGAATAACAGTATACTATTAGTATGTACCTTTCCACACGGCCTGTTACCTACACAATATCTTAAGCATGTACCCCTAAAATGAGGCCTAGAGTCCTTCTTATAAACGCGGCATTTATGGCTATGCTTCTTGCATAGAGTATATAGCGGGTTGCGCAGCTTACTAAAGCTACCCTTAATATTCTGGATGTGTGTTAATATCCGCTGGCGACTTTCCTTTATGTTCTCCTAAACACTAGCTTTTGGAGTATACCATTTATTTGCTAACGGCACTTAGATAGGAAGGCGCTTGTTTATATTTGTGGTACTGCAGAGATTGTAAGGGCTGCGGAGATTGTAAGGGCTGTGGAGATTGTAGGAGTTGGCGTTATTAAGATTTTCATCTTTGCCGCTATCTAAAGATTCGCTATCTAAAGAAACCTTATAAATGTCTAGGTTACTATAAGAGGTAAATTAGTAGATAAGATATTAAAACAGTATGACTAATATATACAATTTAATGGCTATCTTAGTCTTTAGATTTATATTAGCAGCCTTTTCAGCCTGCTTTCTAAGAAAAGAAGATAAATAAGCCTTATTAAGCCTCCTTTTAGAGGCATTAGGTGGCGGCAGCAGAGAGGTGGATGGCGAAGAAGCGGACGGCGAAGAAACTGACGGCAAAGTGGTCTATGGCAAAGATGTAGGCAGCAAAAAGGTGCGCGGATTTTTAGTGGATTTTGCTCTATTTATATTTTTGTTGTCTACTAAATCCTACAAAGAGCGCTTTAGTATATATTTTCTAAAATTACATTAGTTATAGGCACAATTTAGTATTAGAAAGCTTACTCTTTAGGAACAGAGCCTAAAGGCTCAGTAAGAGCAGCTATGGCGTGCTTAACAGTATCCTTATTTATTTTGCGTATATTGAGTTCCTTAACTGCCTGGCTACTATTGTTTATATTAATATTGTTTATAGGTATAAATAAAGGTATTGTAGATAGTAGAATGTGAAGGGACAGTGGATGAAACAACAATGATAAAGTTTATGGTGCGGTGCTGTAAGGTGGAAGGTTGGTGGAGGAAGAAGAGGTACGGAGGTTAATTAAAGGTAAATATCTATGCTACTAATTTTATTAAATTAGCTTACTAATAAATAATTGCTACTATGGTAATTTACCTTAGTAATTATTAACGGCGTAGATATATAAATATCTTTATCTTAGCTTATATGGATATCTTCATCTTAGCTTATATGGATATATTTATCTTAGCATATATGGATATCTTTATCTTAGCGTATATGGATATTATAATATTAATTATACCTATTAAATATAAGGTAGAGACTTAATTTCTACTTATATAGTAGCAGAGAGGTAAGAGCTACTATTTTATTACTCTAAACTTGTAATAGCAGTTAACCTACAGTAATAGCTAACTGGTATCTATTTAAATTCTATATCTAGCAACCCGGCGTTATGTATAAGTGCTATAATACCACACCTTATAAATGTAAGCTTATCCTTTATCTTACTTAGAGAATCTTTAAGCTTACTTAACTGGCAATCTATAACCTAAATATCTTTTGCTATCTTAGTTACCTATTTGCGAACTATATCAATGTATATAGAAACAGCAATTGCTAAATATACCCTAATATTTTCCGTGCTAGCAGGAGCGGTAGTAGTACTAGAAGTAGTACTAGGCGTGCTAGGAATTAGTAAAAGAGTAGGAGGAGCAGCGGCAGAATAGATGCCCCTATGGCTGCGCATATTACTATAAGTGAGAGTCTTAGGGAAAGGGGAGGTCTCTGGAGGGGGGATGGTGCGGGTATAAAGCTATGTGGATATTAGCAATATCCGTATTGTTAAGATGCGGATATTATACCTTCTTAGTAGGCGTTCCAGCTAGACTACTAGCAGAAGCTAATTGTGCACGTTTTTTGCGCTAAGGTGTAACTGGCTCTAGCCTTAGCGAACTATTCTATATGTGTGTTAGCTGATAGAATAATAGTATACTATTAGCATATACCTTTTTATATAACCTGCCACTTAAGTAACATCTTAAGTACGCACCTCTAAAATGTGGCCTAGAGTTCTGCTTGTAAACGCAACATTTATAGCCTTGCTTTATGTATAGAGCGTATAGCGGATCGCGTAGCATACTAGAGCTACCCTTAATATTCTGGACGTGGGTATATATCCGCTGGCGAGCTTCCTTTATATTCTCCTAAGCGCTAGCTTTTAGGGTGTACTATTTATTTGCTAACGGCACTTAAATAGGAAGGCGCTTGTTTGTGTTAATATCTAATGTTATAGCTTAGGCCATCTGCGTACTGCGGAGCTTGTAAGGGCTATAGAGATTATAAGAGGATGGAGGAGGGCTTTTGGGAGAGTTAGCGTTATTAAGATTATTCTCTTTATTATTATCTAAAATCTCTAATATTTCTGTTGGGTTACTATAAGAGGTAAATTAGTAGACAAGACAGTAAAAGAGTATAGTTAACATATATAATTTAAAGGCTATCTTGTACTGAACATTTTGCGCAGTAATTCTATTAGCCTGCCTTTTAAGAGAAGTAGAAGCATAATAAGGATTAAACTTTTTAGAAGTAGTAGGTGACGAAGAAATAAGTGGCTTGAAGGTAGGCGGCGAAGAGGTAAGTGGTAAAGAAGTAGGCGGCAAAGAGGTTGGTAGTAAAGAGGTAAGCGGATTTCTAGCGGATTTTGCAATAACCTTATTATAGTGCTCTGCTAGATCCGATAAAGAGTGCTTTAGTATATATTTCCTAAAATTATATTAGCTGTAGGCATAATTTAGTATTAGAAAGCTTACTCTTTAGGTAGAGATTCTAAAGGATTAGTGAAAGAAAGAGCGTCCTTAAAAGCGTCCTTAATTATTTTATTGTTAATGTTGCGCGTATTAAGTTTCTCAACTAAATAGCTGTTGGACGTATTTAGAGGTATGGAAGAAGGCATTGTAGATAGTAGTATGCTAATAGACAGTAGATGAAACAATAATAATAAAGTTTGCGGTGTAATGCTGTGAGGTAGAAGGTATAGAGGTTAATTAAAGGTGAATATCCATGTTGTAGATTTTATTAAATTAGTTTACTAATAAATAATTACTGTTATAGTGACTTACCTTAGTAAATATTAACTATTTTGTACACGCTTATTTGTAATATGTAAATCCTTTATAGTTAAATTACTGCTAATTAAAGTAAGTGGGCGCCGTTTAGTTGACTTGCGAAGTGATATTAATATAGAATTACCGCTTGATTGAGGTGCTAGAGAAGGGTTGTAAGCGGATATTAGGTTTACTTGGTGAGCGGATTTCTTACTTTTAAGGTGCGTAGACACGTCCTTTTGTTTTCTCTTGCTGTGAGGGGGATTTAATATTAGCTGAGAGGCTTAAGGTATAGTAGCCTAAGAAGAATGGATAATATCTGGTTAAGAGGATTATAAGACACTTAAACTAAATGGCTAATATAATATAGGTTCTATGGGTTTTAGGAGCTTTGGGTATAAACCTTAGTGTCTCTTTAGATGAGAATCTAATGGACTATTTAAATGCGTATGCGGAGATTAACACTTAATACCTGGATATTGATTAGAGCTCTGCCTAAGTCTTAGTTAAGTTAATAAACAAGTGGAATGCTAAGGAATATTAAATATTAACCTGCTGAAGCTGCGTCATATCTAAAACTGAGGGCAGAGATTGAGTACTAGGCTGCAGGTTCTGAGCTGTGCTTAGTTTAGAGAGCGGAGATCGAACATTAGACTATAAATTCTGAGCCGCACCTAATTTAGAAGGTGGGGATTGAGCATTAGTACGTGAATTCTGAACTGTGCCCAGTTTAGAGGGCGGAGATTAAGCATTAGCCTGTAAACCCTAAGCCTTAGAGTTTCCTAGGAGTGGAGATCTAGTATTATAACTTAAATCCTAAGCCTTAGGATTTTCTAGGAGCGGAGATCTAATACTGTGTTGCGAATTCTAAATTTCCAGATTTCCTACTACCTGGGAACTGGTGCTATGGTCCGGATCTTAAACTTTGGAATTTTTCGTAATTAGAGATCTAGTGCTGTGTTGCGAATATTGAACCTTAGGCTTATCTGAAAGTTAAGACTTAGTGTTGCACTATAAGCTCTAATACTTAGACTGCCCTAAGGATTCGGATTTAATACTATGCTGTGAGCTTTAATATCCGGATTGCTCTAAGGATTGAGACTTAATGCTTTACTATAAGCTCTGATATCCAGATTACTCTAAGGGCTGAGACCTAATACTGTGCTATGAGCTCTAATATCTGGATTATTCTAAGGGTTAAGATGCGGAGCTGCCTTGTGAGCTATAATACCTAGCCTACTCTAGAGACTGGTTTCTAATGCTATAGTGTAGACTTAGATATCTGGGAGCTGTAGGGAGTTAATGTCTATTGTTATAGTATAGATCCTAATATCTGAGAGGCCGATACTTAATACCTAACAACTGACGCTAATTATTGCCCTAGGGCTGTTAATACCTGGCCTGACTTTAGGATTCTAGATATCCGCCCTATATTAAAAACTGGACCTAACTGTTGTGTTGCTAGGACTGATATCCATTATAGGGTATTGGTGTACTTAGCCTAGAGGTGTTCTGCTGGCTGGAGTTTAAGCTAGCTAGCTGTGTGTTCCTGCTAGATATAGGCTGAGAAGGTAATGGTGTTGGCAGCCCTATATGCGGATTTTCAGCGGATATTAATTAAGGTAACTAGGCTACTTGTGTTTGTAGACGTTAAGCTGCCAATACTATACGCCTCTCTGCTACCCTAGACTGTAGTAACATCTACTCTATACTATCTTTTAATTTGCTTGCTAACGCTAATAGCTGGCTCTCTACCTAATTTGCCTTTTCTACCTCTGCTTAAATAAAGGTAATAAACTTATCTAGATCATTACTAAGCTGATTATAATTCTAATTAGGTAGGTTTTTCTTAAGTGCCTTGTGGCTAGTTATATACTAGGCGTAGCTATAAAGGGCGGTAATTTACTTATTGGATATAATGTAGCTTAAGGTTGGATTCTAAATAGCGTACTAATATTTCTTCTCTATCCAGTTATAGAACTAGTTTTTTATGCTTATAGTAAAGGCCTTTTAGTGCATCTTCCTTGGAATCCCCTTTATATGTAACTTGCGGATATTAAACTCTTTAAAAGCCTATAAAGTAGGATTATAGTTAGAGTAATAACCCTAGCTACTAGTGGATGGAGACTGTTCCTTATAGTTCTTTAATATAATCTTTTATAAGCAGCCCTTTTCCTTATTTATAAGAGCATATATATAATAGGAGAGAGCTGCTCTTTTCTCAGCTTTAGTCTTTAGGCGCTGTGCTGGCTTCTTTAGTAGAATATCCGTAGGTAGAACTACGGATATTCCACCTAGGCTGAGCTCTCACCCTATATTAGATGCGGACGGATTAGAATTAGCATTACTATATATAGACACTCTTAAAGATATATCGCTAGCAAAATTAGCAGCCCTGTCCTCTTGTAGCACCTGTCGCTTAATATAATATTCGCGGCTAAGTTGACTTGGCTGAGATTAGAAGGCTCTACCAGTATAATGGCAATTTTTGGCTGGCCCAGCAATATCCTTATGTGGACCTTTATACTAATCCTTAATTAGAAATATTGCTATACCTATTTAACCACTACCATGAGCACTGCGTCTAAGCTGTTACCACAGCATATTAATAGACTTGTCTTTGTATATACAATACTGTGCAATACAGTTAATATTAGGAATATCAGCGCTATGGGCAAGCGCGTTAGAGGAGAGCAAGATATGGATTTCCAAGTTAGGCTTTTTGAACTCCTTATATAGTCTATCTTTATCCGCAATAGCTAATAATGTATAATAAAGCTAAACAGCTCTTCTAGCCTATGCTTCCTAGTACCTATAATATACTAACTATAAATGAATTAAGTCCCTGTATAGCAATATTAGGTCCTTTAAATTAAGAAAGATAATTGTCTTTGGGATCTAGTGGGGAGTTGGCGTATATTAGATTCTCTGCTTGGCAGATATAGCGGTATATACGCGGTCTATAACAAAGTATAAGCTCTTAAAGGACTTCTTGTTTCCTTACTTAATATATTCTCTAATAATTAATAGATCTGGCCGGTTAATTGATGTCCGCACTATATTAATATTATTTTAAAAGCCTACCAGCTCTTAAATAATTTTAAACATTATGTTATTAAGCGTTGCAGTATAAGTAAACTAAGGCTTCCGCCCTAATAATGACTGCACTTTCCATAGCTGTATATATAAATTCCGGAATGAACCCCCCTAATTGGCTATAAGGTGCACCTTATTAATTACTACTAAGCCAACATGCGCATAAAAGGTAGGGTTGGTAAGAGTTTTATAAAACCTTTTGCTAACTAACAGCTCTGGCGATATTAAAATATGAGTGTATACTCTAATGCGGATTTCCCGTAAAAGACGTGTAGATATTATCTTGGCGTATATGTGAACTAGCCTTATTTTAGGAAGCTCCTTAATCTTTGCCTTTTACTCCACGCTAATTGCATTAAGTAGCAAGATAATAATTACTACTAAGGCCTAAAGAAGACATGGCATTGCTTACATTATTATACTCTTGCTAAATAAGGTTTTTGCAATAAGTATTATATCTTTTTTCTTAAATAGCAGCCACCTAAGGGCTTTAAGCTGCTCCGCACGTCCGCAATATAGATATAAAAAAGCAATAGCCTTATTAACCTTGCTTAGCTGCCGCGCCTTACTCTTTCTGCAAAGTGTAAGAAGCTAATCTTAAAGGTCCTATAGCCGTCGCTCCTAGTCCATTTTACAACCCCTCCAAGTCTAATTATCTAACACCTAATGCGGCCGCGGCTGTTTTAGCACCTTATTTAACTTCCTCCCTCTCCACCTAGTGGGTTTTGGTGCTGGCATATAGTAGATTTGCCCAGATATCTGTAACTTAGTGGTTGGCACGTAATAAGCTTTTAGTGGGTATTACACACTACAATGTGGATACTATATGTCCGCTAGGCTATAATGGGTTCTTTAGGGTGGTTATTATGGATCTATGTGGGTTTTATATATATTAGCTAGTGTTTAATAAAGTTATATATAGTCACAGAATTGCTAATAATGCGTTTTTTTTTTTAATGAAATTAATCATAAGACCTAAAAATACCTAAGTAATAAAAATAATATATTCTAAAAGCCTAGGTTCTGTTATATAATCAATTAACTTTTGGGAATAATATAAAATATTAGTGTTGAGTTATTCTAATATCTGTAACCTCCGCAACGCGGATATCTGTGGATTTACTAAGAACTGTCACGGAACATGCTTAGACGTGATACTGGTGGTTTTGCACAAACGTAGTTAGTTAGCTTGCGGACTGATTGAAAATCCGGACTAATAGAATCGCGTCTGAGCTTGCTGAGGTAAGCCCGGATAGAAGTTTAGGCTACCTCGTGCACGGTCCCACCCTCGTGCATGGTACACTCCACCAAAAATCGGCATTTTTAAAATCATTAAAATCAAATTATAATACCACCAATATGGCGAATATTAAAGCCGCACTTGCAGATCTAACGCTTTAGAATAAACCAAATATTCAGGCAACGGCAGACAAGTATAGGGTTAACCGTTTAACCCTTTCCAGGCGTTTTAACAAGGTCACTACCTCTAGGGAGAATGCCTACAACCAGCAACGAGTCCTCAATAATATATAGTCCAAGGAGCTTATTAAATACATTAATAAGCTTACCAAACGCGGGCTTCCTCCTACAACCGCAATGGTCCATAATCTTACAGCTAGAATTATAGGAAGGCAGCCAGGAAAACACTAAACAGCTTACTGGCTAGCTGCTCACAAAGACGAGCTTAAAACAGGATACCTTTCCCCTATTAATACTGCACAAAAGAAGGCTAATTCGGCACTATATTATAGCTTATATTTTAAGCTTATAGGCAGGAAGCTTTCTAAGTATAATATATAACCGCAGAATATGTACAATATAGATAAAAAAGGCTTCCTTATTAGCTTCCTTAAGAAATCAAGAAGGATCTTTTCCAAGGCAGCTTTTACTAGCAGGAGAGTTAAGCATGTCAATCAAGATAGCAACAAAGAGTGGATTACTATATTAGCAACTATCTGCGTAAACAGAACGTACCTTTTACCTAGCCTTATTTACTAAGCCGTTTCTAGTAATATTCAAGACTCCTAGCTGCAGGATTTTAATCCCAATAAACAGAGCTACTTCTTCTCCTCATCACCAACAGGCTGGACGAACAACAATTTAGGATATTTATAGTTAACTACCTTGTTTAATCGCGAGACAAAAGCAAAGGCGCGTTAAGGAGAAGACTAGAGGCTGCTTATTATTAATGGCTATGGCTCTCATATCAATATAAGGTTTATTAAATACTGCTACCTTCATTAAATCCTCCTTATTTAACGCATAGACTCCAGCCTCTTAACATCTCTCTCTTCTCTCTACTGGCTACATTTTATAGCCAAGAATTAAACCAATTTACCCTTAATAGCGAGGGCTTTACGCGCCTTACCAAACAAGACTTCTTTTAACTATTTTAGGTCACATATAATAAAGCTTTTATCTTTAAGAATATTCAAAGCGGATAGGAGAAGACTGGGCTTTACCCTTTTAAGCCAGAGACTATATTAGATAGGTTCTTAATAAAAGAGGAGGAAAGACCTTCATCAAATAAGTCCTCTAAGTCAGTATTAACAGCTGCTAATTGGTAGAGGATTAAGGTAAAGCTCAAGGAGGTTATCACCAACGTTTTTAATAAAAGAGTAAAGGAACTTAGTGATTATATTTAAGGCCTTACAGTAAGGAATATCATTCTTAAGTTACGTATTTAAGGATATTAGCAAGCTCTAAAAAACAAACAGAAGAAGCGCTAACACTAAAAGCCTCTTCTATAACAGCTTCCTAAGCAAGCCAACAGTGGAGCTATATTTTTTAGCCCTAGAAAGGTACAACAAGCTTACAAGCTTCAAAAAAAAGAGGGGGAAGCTAAAATACATAAGCTGGCTGTTAAAGCTAATAAAAAGCTTTAACGTTAATTATAGAAGCAGGAGAAGAGGCGCTTAATTAATTAATAAAAGGAACAGTATATACAAGATAAGTTACAACAAGAGCAAGAGGCGGCAGCTAAAAGGCTTACTCAACAAGAAGCTAAAGAAGCCAAGCAGGCTAAGCGGCAACTCTATAAGAGCCTTAAGCAAGCTCGGAGGTTAAAGAAAAATTAGAAGAATCTTATATTGGCTCTATAAGAGGCCGATATTACCGCTAGTGGTAGTAAGGAAGTTCAGGAGGCAGGATTAGGCTCTTAACGCCCTTAACGTCAAAAACGCCTGCCAAGCAAATTCAACAACTTCGAAATAGATATAGCCTAATTCAGCAACCTTCAAAGCCTCATCCACCAAAAATTTGAGTAATTTAATGTAGTGTACAATGCGAATAACCTCATGATTTGATTTCAATTTGAGAGCCGAAAACCGTGCACAAGGGTGGGACCGTGCACGAGGTGGCCTAAACTTCTATCGGATAATATCCGGATAATATCCAAACAATATACTACCTATAACCCCACTAATATAACTCTATATTTCATAAATAGAGGCCTGTTTTATAGCTCTATTCTAGGGCTATAAAATAAACCTTTATTTATATAATTTAAGGTCGTTTTGGTAGAGTTATAAAGGGTGCTTATTTCTAGGAATAAAGGGGTCGGATAAGTTAGCGGAGAGCCTTAAGCCACTGCAAAGCACCCCCTAACATGCGGATAGTTGGCCCCCCAACTAAAATTTTAACCCGAGTTTGTAATCTAGAGCTTTATTATATAGACCTTAATTAATATATATAGAGATGAGGTTTTCCAGGGGGAGACCCCCTAGGACCCCCCTATATAGAGCTTTTGCTTAATTTAGAAGTAGTAGTAAGAATAAGGCGCCTTAGTCACCGCTAGGTAAGGATCTACTGCAGTGACTAAGGCGCCCTACTCAAACTAGGCTTAAAGGTTATATTGGTCACAAATCTAGTATATATTTAGACTATAGAGCTTTAATATAGAGCCCTCTATATAGGATCTAATATAGTAGATTATAATTCCAATTTAAAGCTTTATATATTAAATATTTTTAATGCCTAATAACTAAATCGCCATATAGCTGGAATTAAAGTCTACTACCCCAACTTGATCAAACACGCGTGTAAGAGGAGATATAACGATATGCTAAGACCCCTCCCCCTAACAGGCAGAGGCGGTGCGGCTATAGTAGCAATACCTAACATAATTAATTAACCACGTTGTTGCCTACTAGTTCAGATGTATAACAACGCAATGGCTTGGCAATAACGTAATGGCTTAGCGCTAAGTAATAAGAGGGAGGAAGGTAGGGGAGGGAGGGGAGGAGATTAGGGGTGGCTCGGCCACTGCAAGAAGGTTATAATAGTAGTGTGGTGTTAAACTTTAAAAATTATATCCTGGGAGCTTGATCGACAACCTCTATATAAAACGTTAACAATATTTAATTATAGAGCTTTAAACCGGTAGATATTCTAGAAATGCCTATTATAAGCAGCTCCGAGTATAAAATCTAGAATATTTAATAGTGGTATAAGTACGGGACGGGGTATATATTTGTGTTCCTAAATGTTATTACATAATGCAATCTTTAGGTAACAAAAACTAGCCGTTGACGTTGCTTAACTAACACATACCAGAGATTCCTCCGTCCTTCCTATCTTCTCTTTTACCTATTATCTCCTTATCTAATGCTGTCTATATTGCTATATTAACCAATAGATCCCTTAGTGGGGACTAAGGAGAAGTATTAGAGCACCTCTAGCTCCTATAAGGAAGAAGAAAAGAGGAAAGGAAGGTATAGAGGAGGGAGTATTTATAGACGGGAGGAGGCCTGTAAGTATAGGAGATTAGGCGGCTATAAATAGCTATTAATGTTGCTTAACTAACACCTACTAGAGGCTCCTCCGTCCTTCCTATCTTCTTTTACCTATTGTCTCCCCATCCAATACTGTCTATATCGCTATATTAACTAATAGATCCCTTAGTGGGGACTAAGGAGGAGTATTAGAGCACCTCTAGCTCCTATAAGGAAGAAGAAAAGAGAAGAGGGAGGTGTAGAGGAGGGAGTATTTATAGATGGGAGGAGGCCTGCGAGCACAGGAGATTAGGCGGCTATAAATAGCTATTAATGTTACTTGACTAACACCTACTAGAGGCTCCTCCGTCCTTCTTATCTTCTCTTTTACCCATTATCTCCTCATCCAATGCTGTCTATATCGCTACGTTAACCAATAGATCCCTTAGTGGAGACTAAGGAGGCGTATTAGAGCACCTCCAGCTCCCTATAAAGAAGAAAAAAAGAGAAGGTGTAAAAAAGGGAGTATTTATAGATGGGAGGAGGCTTGTAAAAGGAGTGGTAGTAAGGTTAAGGCGCCTTAGTTACTGCTAGGTAGTATTATCTTATTAAGAGGGTCTACTGCAGTAACTAAGTGAGGTTGATTTAGAAGTAATATACGTTCTTAGAGGTTACGTGACTTATTATATAAGCAACATTTCCGCCCTTAAAAAAAACCTAAAAAATTCCAAAAATTAATTAATGCTACAGATAGCAGCAATATTAATCTGGCAATACTGCTAATTCTCCCTATATACTATTATATGTATATTTAACAGCTCTGGAGGTAATAAGAAGGTAGGACGGATAAGGGGGTTAAAATTTGGACAAATTGGATTTTATAGTTAAGCTATTTAAAAGTTAGAAAACTAAGACGAATGCTGCATTCTCCGCTTACCTCTAAGCTAGTATATGATTTCCTATTTAGGAAAAGTCGTTTACAAGTTGTTTGCAAGTAGTTGCTGCTGCCTCCGTATAAAATCTTCCTGTTGTGCCTCCTTAGCTTTACTTATAGATGACTAAAATCGTTCCTTATTAAATCTATGTTTAAATATAAGCCCTAAAAGCTTTTTAACTTGTAAGATTGCTATATAAGTTAGCCTAGCTGTCTTATCCTTTTCCTTAATATCTAGAACCACCTGGTTAAGTGTTAGGCCCTAGCTTTTATGTATAGTAAGAGTAAAAGCTAGAGTAACTGGAAACTGACACTATAAGTAAGAGCCTCTTGCACCCTCCTACTTATAAAGTACAGAAAAGATAGGGACAACCCTTATCCTGTCCTGCTAAGTAAATAGGGTAGGTCCGTTATAACTATCTACTGTAATTAGTAGTGCCTAAGGCTGATCCTTTTTAATATCAGCGTCCTCCTTCTATATAATATCTTTAACTATACAGTAGTACCATTTACTAAGCCTAATTCAACCCAGATATTCTATATTAGTATAACTTTAGCACTAATATATAGGGTTAAATTCTCTAGAGTATTACACTAATTGGGAGTAACCTTTTATGCACCTACACCAGTGTTAACTAACTTAATAGCCACCACTGGCTGTAAAAGATAGCAAAGCTAAGTAGTGTTATATTTACCTATAGCAGCGCGTGTGCTATATAGCCGAGTTGCGTTATTAAAGCCCGCAACCTTATTAGTAGGTAGGCCCTGCTTACACCTAGTTAAAAGAAGCTTCTAGGTTGAATTACTTATAGAATCACTATATAGCTCTATAAGGGCGGTCCTAAATACAGTGCTTTTAGGGTTATTACCGCCCTGCCGCATAACTTGATTTAGGACAGCAGTTCGGTTAATTGCCTTATAGGCTCCCTTTCCACGGCTAGCAAGCTCTGACGGCCTAGCGGGTAGATTGCTGTATAAGGCCGCCTAACCTACAGGGGGAAGCTGATGGAAATCGCCTACTAGTAAGATGTTTAAGCCTCTAAAGTAGTTATTGTTACGCATAGGGTAGATCTAATGGAGGCGGCAATCAATCTAGGCCAGATATACTTGCCTAATTATAGATTTCTCGTTAAGGATAAGATAGTAAATATCCTTAAAAGCTTGTTGTAGAGGCATAAGACTGGCAGTAGGTAATTCCTTAAAGGGGCAATTTACTGGTAGCCTTAATAGATTATATATAGTCCTGCCGTTAATATTAAAGGCAGCTACCCTAGTAGGGGCGGCTTAAGCTAATGGTAATGGCTTGCTATTAGTCCTTGCTATAGTATAGAGCGTAGTAGAGAGAACAGTAATAAGATATAATTTACCAGTTCCTGCCTTTCTATTAATATTAATCTACAGCAGAGGGGGGCTATGGCCTAATTAGATCTGCCTGTAGTAATTAACTACGGCGTTATAAATATAACGCTGGCCTGGTTGTAAGGAAGACGGAGTTGCTGTTTAGGATAGGCGGCTCCGCGGTAGAGGCTATAACCATGCTTCCTGCTAATAAGTCCTCTTATTAAGCTGCGGGTACGTACCCTAATATATACTCCAATTATAGTTATAATTAAGCTCCCTATTACCAAGCCCGTTAGGATCCTTAATCTTAACTCCATTATTGTTTTAAACGCGGGCATATAGGGCCTTAAAGGACTAATATAGCTCTAAGTCGTCTGTGAAATCGCCCTTAAACTTATTAATATCATTAGTAGTTTTGTAAGCTTTCTTTAGTTTCCAATTATAGAAGTAGTTAGGTGGGTGCTAATAAGAGTTAACGCAAGCCTAGTAGGAAGCTATATAATTAGGGGCCCTAAATCTATTAGTATAAGTAGCTACTTCTTTATACTCCCTCTATGGGTAATAAAGAATAAGCTTTATATAGCAGAACTTAGGATACTACAGATAGAAAGGATTGCTCTTATACCGCGGAAAGTACGATATAACTCAAGGCCTTGCTCTTGGTTGACGCTTATAAGTAGAGTAATTAAAATGGAGTAGAAAATTGAGGAAAGTAATGTCCTTTACCCCATCTGGGCGGCGCTTATATTTCTTATAGTTAGACAGTCCGTGCCCTTATAGTTGCCCATCCTTAAGCTTATATATAGCGCTCTGATTGTCCTCCTAGCGGTAGTTTAAAGTTACTATATTCCTAGAGCCTTTATAAAGGGGAATGTCAAGAAGCAGATGGTATACCTCCTACGTGTCACGGGACGGGGTCAAGGGCTACAGAGTGTATGTATTCAAGGAGTCTACAAGACGTTACGCGATCAATCGTAAGGGTCGAGGGCGTAAGGAGGTAATATACCTACGCGTAGCTGACGTAAGCTGTACGCGAGGTGTACGCAAGAGCACGGGGCTCTCTCATAGAGGCCCCTGTAATAGGGTTCCGTGACACTACCCCCCCTCCTATAAAGGCGGAGCTCCGGCGACGCTGTGGTTACTATATATATATAGAGGGGGCACTTAAGGTATGGAGAAGAGAAAGAAAAGGGGGTATTACTAAACGCTTATAACAATGTTATATAATAAGGCTTAGCACCTAAGAATCCAACTAATTAGACAACTTTAACCGCCGGTTAAAGTTCCTAGATATCTTAACAATATTCCAGTTACATAATCGCACTTTGCCATTATATAATGGCAATCTACGGCAATCTAATAGTAATTTGCCCTTACGTGGCAATATATAACAGTTTAACTCTATAAGGGCTCCCATAGAGGATTAGGTACAAAATCTTTGCTTAGGCCCGGTTTCTATAGGTTCGCGTAGTAGAAGTCGCTAATTAGATCTTTTACATTTTTAAAGTCTTCCTATAGTTACCATTCTGGCTAATCTATGTCAAATCCTATATAGATAGCTTTATAGTAGAGCCGCCGTCCTCTACCTTTGCTAAAGTATTTAGAGTTAATAATTCGTTTAATAGTCCACTCCTTATAGTTCTCGTCTTTATTCTTATCTTGGATTAGTACTAGTAGGGGTTAAGGCTATATCTATCCCAGTAAGGGATTAGGCTAGTAAAGGTATAGTAGCTATGGATAGAATACAGGCCATATCCCACAGGTAGCTAGGGTAGGTAGGAGCTCTAGCTTATATATAGCTCCCCTATTAATAACTTATTTAATTAGATAGGGGCCGAGGTTCTTATAATTAAGTAACTTTATAGGCCTCTATATAGAGATGTTGTGTATATCTAGCCATACCCAGTCGCCAACACGCATCTCCAGTGGTGGCGTTCTATAACAGTTAGCGAAATAGGCCTGCTTTGCTTAGGCCCAGGCCATTTCTCCCTTATAGTAGTTAAGTAGATTTTTTATACAGTCTGCATGTTGGTCAGTAAGTAGTATCTTAAGGCGTTTTCTATATAGCAGTTTCTTATTAACAGGTTCTAGTGGCTCTATACTAGATTAGGGGTAGTAGCCCTTATTCGCGAAGAACGAGGTAAGTCCTATAGTGGTTAAGATATAGTTATTTACTATAAATTTACCTAGTGGAAGGTAATCTACCTAGTTATCTTAACTATAGGCAACTACCTATTATAGGTACACTTTTATACTAGCATTGGCGTTTTCCAGTTACCCAGTAGTTTTATAGTAGAAGGATGTAGACATCTTAACAGAGATGCTAAGGCATTAGCAGATTCGTCTCTATATATTAGAGCTAAACTGTATGCCTTAGTTAGACGTAATTAAGTTAGGTAACCTATGTAATTAGTAGATTTTGCAAAAAAAGGCATTAGTAACATCGCTAACAGCTACACCTTTAGTTAGGACATAGTGGCGCTCTTTTATAAGTCGGTATATTATTATAAGGATGTTCTTATAGGTACGGCCATGTCATTTATAGGGTAGTAGGTTAATAATAAAATCTATGGCTATATCTACCTATTATTGTATAGGTACTGGTAGAGGGTATAGCAGTCCTTAATACTTTATATTAAAGGCCTTAGCGCGCTTATAACTATAGTAGGCGCCTATAAAGCGTTTAACTAAGTCTATTATTTTAGGCCAGAAGTAGTATTAGCTAAGAAGCTTATAGGTTCCTCCTCTACCTAGGTAGCCGCTTAATTAGAGATTATAGGCCATTTGGATTAGTTACTGTTATAAATTTTTTAAGTTAGGGATAAATAAACGGCCTCTATAATAGAGCCTATTCTCTTTTACTTCTAAGGCTGCTATATTAATCTGGCCTAAGCTTTAGAGGTTAGTTAGCAGTATATAGGCGCTAGCAGTCTTTATAGTAATAAGTTAATATAGTAATAGGTCAATAGAGGTGTTATATACTATAGTAATAAGCTTGTTAATTTTAGGAGGTAATTTTAGTTCTATAGTGTAGAGCTAAGGTACAGTTAGCTCTATTATAGGTAGCATACCTAGGGCTAAATTTCGTGCTTTTAGGATTATCTATTATTGGAACTAGTTATAGGGGTTATCTTTAGACTAAGGAAGGTCTCGTAAGCGGCGTGTTAGGCTATTAGGCTTAGTACTTTATACTCCTAGCCTATATACAATTTTAAAGTTAAAACCAGAGAGGAACTTATTCCAGCATACTTGGCATCAGTTTAGCTGTTTTATAGTTATAAAGTACTTAAGGTTGCAATAATCTGTAAGGACTTTAGTTAGCTAGTTAGGTTCTGCTAAGGAGAGCTCCAGTTAGAATTCTTTAAACACTTATACAATCGCGAGAAGTTCCTTATTATAGATCTTATAGTTATATTCTTATAGTATAAGCTTAGATAAGTAGAATACAACTAGGTAGAGGAGGCCATCATCACCTATCTAGGAGAGGACGCCTGCGTTAACGTAGTCTGAGGAGTTAGTCTTAAGGTAAAGTTGTTATCCTGGTATAAAGTAAGCTAGGATAAGTACTTTAGTAAAATCTTCTTTAAGGTCTTAGAACGCCTTCTTGCATTTAAGCATCTAGATAAAATATAGATGTGTTTTTCTTCCTTTTATAGAAAGGCCCTTTATTTACATTATTGCTATAAGTAGTGCTACAATACCCAAAAAGTTGTATATAAATTTTTAATAGAAGTTGGCGAAACTAAGGAAAGCTTGTATATCCTTAATACAGTTAGAGGTTTACCATTTAGTAATTATATATACCTTCTTAGGGTCCATACGGACACCCTTAATAGTAATGATTAGTCTAAGGTATTTTACTTCTATAACTAAAAATTCGCATTTCTTTAAATTAATATAAAGTCCTATATCCCTAAGGCGCTGTAGGACCTTTTAAACGTACTTAGTATGCTTAGAGGAATTGTTGCTGTAGATAAGTATATTATCTAGGTACGCAGAGCAGAAGTTATTAAGGTAGTCCCATAAGGCGTTATTAATATAGCTTTGGAAGCTACTAGGGCCGTTGCATACGCCAAAGGGTATAATAGTATATTTAAATTGGCCAAAGCGTAATATAAATGCGGTTTTCTATTTATTACCTTCCCATATTTAAAGGCAGTTAAAGGCGGCAATAATATTAAGCTTAGTATAGATTTTGGCTTAACTAAGCCGCTTAAAAGTCTTACGTATAAGCGGTACAGGGTATCAGTTCTTGATTATAATAGCGTTAAGTCCTCTATAGTTAACGCAGAATTAGATACCTCCTCCTAGCTTCTTAGTAAAGAGGATAGGGGCGGCTGATAGGGATATACTAGGACGAATAAATCCTTTATTAAGGTGTTTGTTAATATACTTTTTAACAACTAGGAGTTCGTCTTTTAACATTAGGTAGGGTCTCTTATAGGGTGGCGTTTTTCCTTATTTAATATTAATAGTATAGTTATTAGGTTAATATAGGGGGAGTATATCTGCGCTCTTTTATAAGCACACTTTAATAAAGTCATGGTACCTCTTAGGGAGGAGCTTACGGAGTTTCTTGTTGGTAAGTCCTTTTTTAAGCTTTATAAACTTCTTAAAGTCTGAAGGTGAAAGTCCGTAGAGTTCTATAGGGGCATTATTTTCTAGGATGTTAACTATGTCTATCCTATCACTATAGAGGACGTGGTCCTGTTCTTTATTAATCTTATATAGTTATAATTAGGAGGCTGTAGTAATAGTCTAGCCTTTCCTATATGCTATGCGGTAGAAGGCCGCGGCACTTACGTGGTAGTAGTTGGTTGTGGGTAGGGTAATAAGGGGTTCCTTAGGTTGGTATCCTAGGGAGTAGATAGAGGCGGCTAGGCCATATCCTAGGCAAGTCTCTCTGCAGTATTTAGAGTTAAAGGTTACTTCTCTCTTTTTCTAGTCAATGGCGGGGTTGTGTTATTTAAGCTAGTTTATTCTAAGGATAATGGGATAATTAGCAAGTAGTATAATATAGGTATAGAGCTCTTCCTAGTGCCCATTTATATCTAGGTGGAGTTGTGCTATATAGGTAATCTTCTATGTGGTATAACTACCGTTAGCGAGTTATAGGACGCAGGCTTTAGTAAGGGGTAAGGTAAATAGGTTGTAAGTACGCACAAATTAGGTATCTATAAATTTATTAGTAGCTCCGCAATTAATCATAGAACGGCTTTTATATTATATTTTGGCAGTAATTCCTATTATAGGTAAAACTATCTGTTTCTATCTATTTATCTTTACTAAGTTATCTATTAAGCAGGCTAATATATAGATCCCCTTATTATTAGGGCGTCCTAACCTATAACTTAGGGCTAGGACTTAGCGTTTTCTATTTCTATATCTAACTCTACCGCTGTTACTACATCTTTATCTTGTATAGTAGTGGCATATAGCAACGTATTTGGTATTTAAGGTACTAGGTTAGGTATTAGATAATAACTACTAAACCTAGCCATTGGGCAGCTTAGGCTATAGCTACAACAGCCTTCTTAACGGTATTTATAGCAACGCCTTAGCTTTTAGAGTAGCTCGCGTTTTCTATCTAGTAGCTTCTATAGGAAGGCTAGTATGGAGAGGTCAATATTAGGACCAGTAGTGTTGCTTAGGGTAGTAGGAGTTAGTGGTTTAGTAGGTCCAGAGGGCTTCTATAGGGAGGTCTTTAGGTAGGGGTTTACAGTAGCAATCTAGTTTAGCCGTCGTTTAATCTTCTATAGGGCTGCTACTATATTATAAACGTTATTATAATTATAGCTGGCGGCTGCGTAACTAAGGCAATAAGTGACTTTTTTAAGAAGATCTTCCTAATCTTTAGCATTATCTTAGGTAAGAGCTCCGGTGTATTCCTAGAATTTAATATAGAACTTATTAAATAATTTAGTGGGACTTATCTTTAGGGTATGTAGTTTAGCTTAACTGGTAGCTACTAGGTTATAGTCGCGGTATATTTAATTAAGGTTATTAAGGACTTCCTAGTGGGACTACCACTTCTTGGGACTGCTAGTTTCCTATTAAGCAAAAAGCCTATTAAATGGGATGCCCTTTATTCGCCTAATAATATAACTAATCTTAGCATCTTCTATAGGGAAAAGGTAGGCGCTTTAGGTTAGTTTCTTATAGATTTATATCTTTTAGTGGTTATATTCCTTACAGTCACCCTTAAAGATTAGAGGATTAGGGTAGCGTATATTAGACCCTACGGTAGCAGTTTAGGTTTAGTTATTATAGCTTTTATTATCGCCGCTATGGTAGGAGTTCCTATTAGGCAAGGCTACTTGGCGCTAACTCTCTATTAAGTGTTAAGTAGGTGAGGTTACTAGGGGCGTAGAGATATAGGTGGCGTTATATATAGTAAAGGGGTGTCTAGTATTATTATAAATATGCTCATTAAGCTAAGATTATAGGTATTTAATTATACCCTCTCTTTTAGTAACCGTAGTAATAAGTATAATCTTAGCCTTCTTTAATCGTTAGACGTCGCGTTTAGACATATAGAGGTTGTCTTTAATCTCTTAGCGTATATTGTTAGTAAGCGCCTTATAAGCTTATAGGTCTTGGATAATATTGTAATCTTAGGCAGCACGTATCTTAGCTTGTGTAAGCTTTAGATAATAGTTCTGTGGAAGGTGGTAGTATTTATTAGGTTCTTATATTACTATTTTTATAAATATTTTAGCGTCTCATATCTTAATCTTAATAGGTAGTAGCCCTTTAGCTTGTTTGTCCATAGTTATATAGTTAATAAAAGATAAGACATTATCAATATCCACCTTATTAAGGTCGTTATAGTCTTTTAAGCCACTAGGCTTCCCTTTAGGGGTTAAGGCTAGGGCTAATAAATTAAATCCCCCTGGGATTAATTGGCGTTGTGGGTTTAATATAAGTATTAGATTGTTCTTTAAGTTTAATATAGTAGCTAGTAAGGAATTTCGTCTTACTATTATTGGTTCTTTAAAGGTACAAAGTAGGAGACACGCTGCTTTTAGCAGCGCCTGTAGTATTGTAGAGATGTAGAATTGGTTATAGGCTAAGCGTCGGTGATAAAAAGGCGCAACATAATGTTACAGGACGGGGTCAAGGGCTACAGAGCATATGTATTCGAGGAGTCTACAAGACGTTGCGCGATCGATCGTAAGGGTCGAGGGCGTAAGGAGGTGATATACCTACGCGTAGCTGACGTAAGCTGTACGCGAGGTGTACGCGAGAGCACGGGGCTCTCTTATGGAGGCCCCTGCGGTGGGGTTCCGTAATATACGCTAACTAATTGCGTTTGGCAATAAGCTTGTTTATAAACCTAGCCACTACTAAACTAAAGGCATAAAGGCTGTTAGCGTACAGCTATACCAATTGGAGTAACTCCTAGTAGGAAGTTAACTTCTTCTTTTCCTTACTGCAATATTTGCCTATATAATTAACTATTACTAGTATGCTTGTAGCGGGTGATATATTAATATTCGCCATCTACGCTAAAATTATGGCTATATTATAACTATTAAGAAGCTTATTATTACGCTGCGGACAGAACGTCTAGTAATGTGGATTTTAATCCTTTAATATAGCGGCCTCATTGCAGAGAGAGCGTGGAAAATAGAAACGGCACTCCTTTACTCCAGTAGAGCTTTTCTTTAATCTTAAGCAATAAGATTTGGTATAATTGCGGTGCTATTGAAATTGATTAAGATAGGCAGTAAGAAGCTTACTGGTATTAAGCTGTTTTTTATAGCTAAGAGTAGAAGGATATTGGAGATCAAGAGGCCTAGATTAATTAGGATTTATTATAGATATAAAAGTAGTCTAGTACTTAGCAAAAGCCGCCCTTAATTTACTAGATAACGGATCTAGCCTTAGGGCTGTTAAACTCTATAAGAAGCTATGTATATAGCCACTACCTTATACCTACCACTTATATCAGGACTAAAAGTCTATGCTATTAAATAGATCTATAAGCATGTGCTTCCTAAACAGATTGAAGCGGCAATGCAGCTAGTAAGCAGCAATATGCGGATTATTGTTGAGATTTTAAGAAGCAATCTGGTAGCGCTAAGCCTTATTAGTAGCCTTATACTCGTCAAATAGAGGCATATAAGAGTGTAGGTTATGCTAATATAGATTAGCAGCGCTAAGTGTAAAGAATAGAGACCCGCTCTTAATATTTTTAGTATAAGCTGTAAGCTTATTTCTCTTCTGCCTCCAGTAAGATCTAGTGCCCTTAAGGTTCTATATATACTGTATAATCTTATTTAGCAACTGGTTACCCCTACTACCATTTATAAGATTACTAAGCTTATTTAAAGATAGACTATTCTTATCTAATTAGCCGTAAAGAAAGTGGGTGGCGTTAAGGGCTTGCTCTCTTATAATCTGATTAAACACATAATAGTGAAATAAGGGATGGCGGCCAAACCAACCGTCCTGATACTTAAGCATATGCTTAGTATACGTAGCCAGGGTAACTGTATAGCTTTATGGTATATTAAAAATCGGCTTTGCTATAAGGAAACAGAGTAGGAAAGGCGCCGCGTATAATAAAACTAGCTGATCGCTTAGAGATAGGTGTCTGTTGCATAGTAGGAACCTCTAGGCCTGCTTATAGGCCTTATTAGTATTAAAACTCGCGACTTAAAAGCTCTAATTTATTAAGGTTAGACACTAGATTAGGAACTAAAGTATCCAGTACGTTGTTATTAAATTTGCTATCCAGTATATTACTGCCAAGCTTGGTAGACAGAGGGTTAATAGCAGGATGTTATATAGGAGTAGTGGAGTAAGCCGTTAGGCCACTAGAATTAGACTCCAACTTATTAATATAAGGTAGCTAATCTAAAATAGAGCCATTTTTAGGTAAGCTGGTAAGTTAGATACTATATATTTTAATATTATAATAATTAGGATGATTAACCTTTAAAAAGTAAAGCTACTATACTATAGCAGAGCGCCTTATAGTATACCGCTTGGTAAACCGCTAACTTAGGTATTTACTACCCTCTACTACTATAGGCCTCACGACCAGTATATTGAGTTCAGTAGGTAGCTATAAGGGCGCGAAGAGGCTTTGGGAAAGATTTAAAGGAATAATATAAATTCTATTTAAATCTGAGGGTATATAGCTCTTGCTAGGAACAAGACGTTGCGTAAAGAAGAGAAAGGAATAACGAGAGAATTTTACAATTAAACAGTTTAGGGGTCTTGGTCGATGCGTGCGCACATACGCACGCGGATGGACTTTGGTAGTATTTAATTGATCTGGCAGAACTTGGTAGAAGTTAATCAAGCTAGTAGAATTCGGTAGAATTTGGTTAAAGCTTTAAGTTCTATCTATCAAGTATTTTACTAAGACATTCCTACTGTAACTAGGCTAGTTCTGTTATAGTACCCCCCCTTTAGCCAAAGGTCCAAAATAATACAATTTTATTATGTTGTATTTTACGTTGGGTAGCGGTGTAAAGTTTTACTGGTTCTAATTATTAAATGGACTAATTAGGATTTTCCATCCCCAGAATAGAAAATCGCTATTGGTTTAGTAAAGGCGGTAAGCCGAACTAATATCTTTATAGTAGGTCTTAGCAAGGCAAATTTAACTAACTAGACAACTTTAACCGCTAGTTAAAGTTCTTTAATATCTTGCGCGTTATATAACCGTGTTATAAGTGTTATAGTATTCTTTAAGCTCTTTTTAATTTTGAGTTTCCTGCTATTGTGTTTCGTGTATTTGTGTTAGGTGGTAGTTATTTGCCTTTATATTGTGTCTATCCAGCCGGAGTAGGCCGCGAAGGATGGTTCTTATGGAATTCTTTTACTAGGGAAGGCGTATTGGTCTTAACTTGCTTATAGAGCTCCTAGGTTTATATTTTATATCCTTCCTACTTAACAAGAAGTTTAAATTGTTTAGATTATGTTTTTTATCGCATATTGTTAATTGAGTTAATAAAGTAAGAACCGTTACCGTTGTTAACAATTATAGGAGGTGGCGGCGGCACTTTATGAGTTATAGGTTTGTCTTTTAAGGGTTTCAGCAAGCTTACGTAAAATATTGGATGTATTTTTATCTTAGTCGGCAGTTTGAGCTTATAAGCATATGGGCTTAATTTCTTCTTAATTTAGTATGGGCCTGTAAACTTCTAATTAAGTTTCTTTAAGGGCTGTTAAGTCTTTAGGTTTTATATATTTAGGTAAACCATATTACCTTCCTTAAAGTCCTATATAGGGGCTCGTTTTTTGTTTGTATGCCATTCCTGTACTGTTTAAGCATACGTTAATTTACTTTATAATAGTTCCGTTAGCTGCTTTATTTAATTAGCGAAGTTGTACGCGTTAATTAACGGAATCCGTTTAATTATGGGTCCTATTATGTTAATTTTGGGTTATGGTTTGAATCCGAGTTAGGGGTCTTGTCCGTAGGTTGCGTAGAACGGCGTTATACCTATTAATACGTTTATTGTATTATTTATAGTAAACTCAGCTAAAGGCAGCCATTTTTCCCAGTTATCTTGCAGGTAGGAGCAGTATATTTATAGGTATTGTTCTATAATCGCGTTCGCAATTTCGGTTTAACCATCTATCTCTGGATGAAATATAGTCGAGAGTCGTGTTTAAATGCTTAATTGTTTATATAGAGCTTGCTAGAAGTCTAAAACGAACTGGCTTCTATAGTTGGATATTATTAAATTAGAAAGTCTGTGTAGCTTAAAGATATGCTTAATAAAATATTTAGCTACTAATATTGTATTAATTAAGTCTATAGGAATTATATATCGCATTTTTATAAAATGGTTAACAACTACTATAATATTTGTAAACCCGTTACTGTTAGGTAAGTTAACTACGAAGTTAATTAAGATATCTCGCCATCTTTGCATTAGAATTGGTAATGGTTAAAGTACTCCTTACTTCTTTACGTGAGAGGTCTTCCTACGCACGCACGTTCTGTAGGCTTGAACGTATTTTCGTACGTAGTTGTGTATTATAGGCCAGTAGTATACTTGTTAAATAATCTTATAAGTCTTCACACGGCCAGAATGTCCTACTATAGGGGAATTATGTACAAATTTGAGTATCTTAAATTGTAAGGGTTTGGAATTCGGAACTACTATCTTCTGTTAATAGTATAGTCGATTGTTACAAATTTCGCATTTGGCGAGTGTAATATCTTTATACTATTATTTTCCTGTTTAAAGACAGGATAGGCAACGTAAAGATCTTTACGAAGATAGATCTAAGATAGGCGTACCATTAGATTAGGATTAAGAAAGGCGACAAATGGAAGGCAGCCTTTAGGTTAAAGGAAGGACTATATAAACCATTAGTTATGCAATTCGGGCTTATAAACGCACTAGCAACGTTCCAGAAGCGAATTAATAGTGTATTAGGAGAACACCTAGATGAGTTTATTATAGTATACCTTAACAACATTATCATCTACTTAGAGAATAAGAAAGAACATAGAGAACACGTTAAATGGGTCTTAAAGAGACTATAGGAAGAACAGATGCTAGTAGCAATTAAGAAATATAAGTTCTTTACAAGAAAAACTAATTTTGTAGGATTTATTATTAAACTAGGAAAGATTAGCATGGACCTAAAGAAAGTTAAAGCTATAGTAAGTTGGCAAGAACTAGAGAACGTTATATAGTTAAGGTCGTTTCTAGGGTTTTATAACTACTATAGGAGGTTTATGGCACAATAGTTAAAAAGTATTAAGCCGTTTACAAGGCTAATAAAGAAAGAGAAACTGTAGGTTTAGGGTAGTAAATAGAAGGAGCTGTTCTAGGAACTTAAAGAGTTATTTACCTAAGAACCGATCCTCAAGATCTATTAACCAAAGTTAGAAACGGTTGTTAAGACAGACGCATTAGACTTCGCACTAGGAGTATATTTACTATAGAAGCACCAGGACGCATAGCATCCAGTAGCATACTATAGTTGGAAAATAACACTACTAGAGTTAAACTATAACATCTACAACAAGGAGTTGTTAGGTATAGTTGCAGTATTTAAGGAATAGAGAGTATTCTTACAAGGTATAAAGAAACCATTTATAGTTAAGACGGACTATAAGAACCTTACAGGATTCCTAACAATAAAGAAACTCAACCAAAGACAGGTTAGATAGGCGGAAATGCTTATAGAATACTATTTCGAAATTCAGCATACTAAGGGTACAGACAATATACGAGCAGACGCTCTAAGTAAAAAGGCCGAACTATAAAGTAACGAAAAGCTATTAGGAGCTTTGTTATAAAAGGATTAAAACGGATTAATTAGGTACAATTATCTAAAGATTATAGCAACTAAGGAAAGTTAGATCTATAAATCACTAGAGAGTAATTAGATATAGAAGATCTAAAAAGCATAGATAGAGGATCTAGACTTAGAGCAATACAAAAATAAAGAAGCAACGTATATACCTAAGTCTATTACAGAAGAATTTGTTAAGGAATTCCACAAGGGAATAATATAAGGATATAACGGGTCTATAGGACTAGTGTTAAGGCTTTAAGAGGAGTATATTATTTAAGGAATCTGGGGGCTAGCAAGATAAGTTATAAAAAAATATCTAGATTACTAAAGGAACAAACCAATAAGGCACAAGCCATATAGAGGGCTATAACCTATTAAGATACTAGGAAGACCATAGGAAGTTATATTATAGGACTTTATTATTAAGTTACTAAAGTTAAGAAATCCTATTACAGGACAAGATTATAACGCGATTTTAGTAATAGTGGATAAGCTAATAAAGTAGGGATACTTTATAGCATGCACTAAAGAGATATTAGTAGAAGATATTGCTAGAATCTATATAAAGGAAGTGTTTGTAAGACATGGAGCACTAGACAAGATTATATTAGACAGAGATCTAAGATTTATAGCAGCATTTTAGGAAGTGTTTCTGGCAGAATAAGGGGTTCGCGCAGCAATATCTACAGCATATTATCCGCAGATGGATAGATAAACAGAAAGACTAAACTAGACACTAGAACAGTATCTAAGGCATTATATTAATTACGCACAGAATAATTAGGTATCGTTATTACCAGTTATATAGTTTGCATACAATATAACACTATAAGAAGGAATGGGGACATTACTATTTAAGGTAAATTACGGATATAAACCAAGAACATTGTTATTGCCACGTTAAGCAAAAAAGACAAGTAGCACAGCTAAACAAAGAATGGAGACGTTAATGAATCTTTATATAGACCTTACAGAAACAGCTAAGCTAGTACAGCAAAGGATAAAAAGGTACTATAATACTAAGAGATCTAAGGGACCAGATCTTAAGGAGGGAGATAAAGTATAGCTACTATATAAAAATTTCAAGAGTCGACGACTAAGCAAGAAGTTAGACTATGTCAGACTAGGACCTTTTAAAATTGTATAAAGAATTTTATTGGTTACGTATAAGTTGAACCTACTAGCCAAAATGAAAATCTACCCTATATAATATATCGCGATGCTAGAACCAGTATACGGAGATATTAAGCCACCAGTTTATAAGGCAGACATATATAGAGGATAAAAAGAAGATAAATGGTAAGTTTTGAAGATTACCAGTCACAAGGACGTAGATAACGAAACGTGGTATAAAGTAAAGTAGATAGGCTATAGTGAGACTACCTAGAAACCACTAAGCAACCTAGAGAATGCTATAGGAAAGGTACAGGAGTATTAGAAGAAAAAGGGTTAGGCAGTATTAATAAGAAAGGATCGCTAAAGAATAAGTTACCTAAGGGGGACCTAAGAGGAGCACCTGCTAAGCTACTCGGAGTTGTTTCCCTCTTAGTTAGAAGAGAGACTGGTTTTTTATTACTAAGTTTCTGTAAACCTTGTTAAACAAGTTTCTATTTTTTAGAATAAACCTTTTTACGTACCTTCTTGAGACGAAGAAGACGCGTAGAGGCAGACAAGTACGCCTCGTGAGCAGCATAAGTACGCTAAAGCTTAGTAAGGGAGGCCAAGAGCTCGTTATTAAGTTTTGTAGCGGTAGATTAAACACAAGACCCTATAACAAGTTACTTAGGGAACTTAAAGACTGTTAAGAGTTATAGGACGCGCACACTTAGCGTTAGAGACAGAGCAAACGTCGCAGAACGATTAAATGTTTGCTTTAGTGCACTCCAAATAAGAGGACAGTTATTGGGCAGAAGGACTTGCTAGCGCAATATAAACTAACCCCTCTTTTGCATAATAAGAACACGGAGACGGCATTATCTCACCTAGTAATAGTATAGAGGAAACCGTACGCGCACAATAAAGGGTTAAAGAAGAAGAAGAGGCTTTAGGTATAATAAGTAAGGATATTAACTAAATTAATTAAACAGACATTATACCTCTAATAAACAACTTAGAGATGTTAGGAATCTTTAAGGACGAAGATAAAGAGGAGGGAGATAGTGTTACGGACAGCTTAAGTACAATATTACGACTACTTGGAGAAGAGTCAGCGGAAGCTAGTTGGTTAATATAGGCACGGTCTAGGATAGATCTGGTGGAACCATGTAACGAGGAATAGTAGCCGAGGTTATATAATATAATCTATGTAATCTGTGTGATCTGTACGATCTATACAGAGCGTATAGAGCGCACGTACCTTACGGAGCGAAGGGATTTCTTAGGAGTATAGTTGTGTATTTAAAGGACCATAGTCCCTACCCAGATAGTTCTCTCTTCGTAGTGAATCTTAGAATACAATTGGAGTTAATCTATTAGGTAACTACTCCACTAGTTATTATTACGTTGTTGATTTGTTCTTACCTATATACCCAGCCCAATAATAGGACCCACCGTAGTTCCTGCTATAAGGTTCCGTTACACTAGAGGGTTCTATATAAGTCCTAGGTAATTTTAGTTCCAAGACTGTTAAACTCTTAGATTGTAAAGTCCTAAAAGTCTTCTTAAAAAAGCTCCTATAGGTCTATATCTATTGCTTTAGATATCTTATAATTATATAACTTTATTCTAGTATAGTCCTATATCTCTTCTTAAGAAGCTCCCTCTAGCTTAATTCTATTCTTTTACTTTTTTATCTTTACACTCTAGTCTTCTATATTTAAGGTACTCGCCATTATATTCTTATACGAGGTAGCGTGTATAAGGTAAAGTGTTTTTTAGGTAGTGACGTAATTTTTCAGTCCTTTTAACGCGATATATAAGGTGGTTAAATTAACAACTCTTTCTTATAATAATGTTAGCAAAACTGTAGTCCTTGTATGATATAGTGTAAGGTGGTTAAATTAACAACTCTTCCTTGCGGTAGTATTAGGCGGGGTACGGTTCCCTTCTTTAACTGGGGTAGGTAGTGGCGCGAGTTTGTACGGAGTTGTAAGTAACCCGTATAAGCTATAAGCTATTGCGTATCTCCTAATCTATATATCTACTAATTAGTGTTGGTATGCTTTAACCTATTGCAGACCTATAATTACTTTGTTACGGGTATGCTCTTAGGTTTGTGGATGTCTGTTTCTATTCTATATGCGAGGCCTCGCGTACTTATAACACGCGAGGAATGCGTACGTAAGGAATGCGTGCGTATATGCTACCCTTACCTCTAATAGGTTACCAATACTTAAATTGGCTAGGGGACTTTTGGTTTATTTGGCAGTAATAGTAGTACTTTATAAGATACTTAATTGTCTTAGCCTTAACTTTATAACCTACTCGCTAAATAACCCTAAGCAATCTATAAATTAATGGGTAACTAAAGCGATGGTATAGTTAACGTAACTCTAACTTAGTTAAATGGCTCTAAGTAACGCTCCTTTCTGGCTATTAAAGGAGCAACTAAGGGTGACCCTACTTACGTATAATGGGCACCCGATTATCTCCCTAAATGAGTATATTCTTAAGGTTATTGAGCTTGACGCCTAACTTATCTATATCTTAGATGCAGAATAGAAATGGGGTGTTCGCGGGAATAATGTAGAAAGTAATATATCCTAACAGGGTTTGGACCTTAATTATACTAAGAGAGATTATAGTACCCTTACTAAAGCGAATTATATGTTGGCCTGCTATTAATTAGTTAATCTAAATAGAGCTATTAAGCTGCTAAAGAGCTTAAACTTAAGGTTCTCCTGCTATAGATACTCCTACGGCTCTAGTATCTGGTATAATACTATAAAAGACGTTCGCTAAGTATCTGTTATTAAAGGAGAACACGGAACTTTTCTTTAGCTTGTTAAAGATATCTGACTTTGTAATAGAATAGAGCGTAGATTGGTTATTAAGGATAGTAACAGTTTATATACCATTTACCTTACTATACTCAGTAAAGTATTGGTCGGGAGAGTAGTCCTTAATTTCCATATCTATAAGGAGCTGTTCGGCCTCGTTAACCTTACCCTTAAGATCTTCTTCGCCTTTATATTGAACTAGGAAGCTTTGGAAGTAGGCCGTAGTAACCTTATAATTTCTAATGTTTTGTGCGCTCTGGCGAAACTTATTATATACCTCCTTTTGTCTGTTAAAAGGGTGCCTAGTTAACTAACAATTTGGCTTCTTATAAACGTAGCATTTCTTCTATTAATTGTTTTAAGATAAACCTCCATAAGGACCTCCACAATTGCTTTATAGTTGATGTTAATTATACCCTCTGCCGTATTCCCTACCCCGGCCACTATATGTTCGATTAGTCCAGTTATAATTATATTAATCAGCCAGGTTAATCGAAGTAGGTTAGGGTTAGGTATTAAATTGCTATACTTCTTAAGAGCGCAGAGCGGTGCTAATAGAGGATCTTAATTAAGCACACACTCCTTTATAAGTATTTGCAGGATTAAAGAGAGCAAGGTTATATTCTTTAACACCTTAATATATACTAATAACTTAATCACATAGGCTGAAGTCCTCTTAATATAATTTGGATAAACCACGCTGAATTATCTAAAGTTGGTTAAAGAGCTTTTAAAAACAATTAAGTTAAAAGGCATCTGGATTTGTAGCAATAATTCTTAGGAAAGTAGTCTTTCTCTACTCTAATATATACTGCTACTTATTCTTTTCTGTTTTAAAGTGGCATCTTATCTTATATATTATTTAGTTAAAATTATATCCTTTTCCTGCCAAACAATTATAATAGAAGGTACTGGCGCGGCCCTTAAGCATAACAGAATAAGCGTTATGATATTGGTTAGGTTCCAGTCCAACCTTCTAGTAACAGTTATAGAAGATACGTAGCTTTGAATTAAGAATATTATATAGTTCCCTACTAAACCTCTTCTCCTGGTCTAAATAGAGCTTTATAAGCTCTATAAGCATTTTTAAGGTGCCTCTAAGCGGTATTAGGCCACGTTAAAATTGCGTTAGAGATTAAGGTGGGGATTACTTTATAAGCTGTAGTAGAGATGTAGATCTTAATAGAACACGGCGTGGTACCTAATCTTACTATAATAGAGTTTAAAGGTTATTAAATCACAAAGCAAGGGGATCTTACGCTTGCTCTTAAGGGGCAGTAGTTAAAGTTACGGGTTAAATTAGTAGAAGCGATAGATACGGAATATAAGAACTTATGCCTAGAGTAATGGAATTAGGACGCGTCTCTATTAGTATATTATTTAGATTCTATTATAAGTTGAGCTTCTTTTTATTGCGTAGTTAGTGCTTAATCTCTTATGGAGTCTATTTGTGCTCTTCTTCTGCGTTAATAACTTGCTCCTAGATATTATCTCTAATAGCACCCCTATCTATAGGGACAAATACTCCATTCTCCTAAAGGAAATTACGGAAGTCTTATATAACATCTTTCTTCGTAAGAGCCTATGTTTCCTTTATCCATCCAACAAAGTCCTCCTTTATGTAATACTATAGCATAGTGTCGTTGTATTCGCGGTCTGTATAGTATGCTATATGGTATAATAAGAATCCGTTTAGGTCCTATTGCTTGGCGTTTATAGGGTCAATATCTATATCCTATATCTCTAGGTTAATGTCTTTCTTATACTACTTTAGGTAGGTTAACGCCATAATAGCTATTGTTTTGTTAATAGAAAAAAAAGGAAAATAAGGGTTGTTTAACGGGGTGTCATACATTAAAGGTAGGTAGGGTTTTCGGTTTTATAGGATCTCGTAGGTTTGCTGTTAAAAGGTAGGCAATTTAAGATATAGTCAACGCGTTTTAGACGTTGACTTAGGACCCTAGGTTTAGTAACACTTTTAACCTAAAGTACTTAACCAAATCTTCGTAAACGTAGTTGTTCTGTGTAATGGACGCAACTTAGTATCTCCTAGTACTTAGTAACACTTCTATTACTAGTTTTCCGCAAGTCTAAGGTAGCACAGTATCGCCGGGATCCATTCCATATAAGCGCATATAGCACCCCTACACGAGACTATCTCTTCTATTAAAAACCTTGCTGTTCTATGGTTATGTATTCAACTACTAATCAGTGTTGGTAACACAGGGTAAATTACCAGTACTACTCGAGTAGATACAGTGACGTTGTTTGATAATGCATGCTTTTTGTTTTGATTGGAACGAGGAAGGGCGAAGAGCTTAAGGCTCCTCGCCACGCTAGTGCCGCGACGACACGTGACGACCGCTTGCCTTATTCCCGACACTTTCCTTAAAGTCCTATACGGGAGCTCGTTCTTTGTTTATATACCATTCCTATACCGTTTAAGCGTACGTTAATTTACTTTATAATAGTTCCGTTAACTGCTTTATTTAATTAGCGAAGTTATATACGTTAATTAACTAAATCCGTTTAATTGTGGGTCCTATTGTATTAATTTTAGGTTATAGTTCAAATCTAAGTTAAGGGTTTTATCTGTAGGTTGTATAGAATGGCGTTATGCCTATTAATACGTTTATTATATTGTTTACAGTAAACTTAGCTAAAGGTAGCCATTTTTCCCAGTTGTCTTGCAGGTAGAAGCAGTATATTTATAGGTATTATTCTATAATCGCGTTTACAATTTCGGTTTAACTATCTATCTCTAGATAAAATGCAGTTAAGAGTTATATTCGAATGCTTAATCGTTTATATAGAGCTTACTAGAAGTCTGAAACAAACTGGCTTCTGCAGTTAGATATTATTAAGTCAGGAAGTCTGTATAGCTTAAAGACGTGCTTAATAAAACATTTAGCTACTAATATCGCGTTAATTGAGTCCATGGGGATTATATGTCGCATTTTTATAAGATAGTTAATAACTACTATAACATTTATAAACCTATTACTGCTAGGCAAGTTAACTATAAAGTTAATTAAGATGTCGCGCCATCTTTATATTAGAATTGGTAGCGGTTAAAGTACTCCTTACTTCTTTATATAAGAGGTCTTTCCACGTACGCACATCCTGCATGCTTAAACGTATTTTCATATATAGTCGTGCATTATAGGCCAGTAGTATACTTGTTAAATAATCTTATAAGTCTTCACATAGCCAGGATGCCCTGCTATAGGGGAGTTATATACAAATTCGAGTATCTTAAATTATAAAGGTTTGGAATTCAGAACTACTATCTTCTATTAATAGTACAATTGATCGTTTCAAATTTTGTATTTAGTAAGTGTAATATCCTTATACTGTCGTTTTTCTGTTTAAATTGCTTTTATTATATCTATTATCTATATATTGTTCTTGTATTTGTATTCTATTAGCTTATTAATTTCTATTTCCTATTTATTAACTTCTAATTTATTTCTATTAAGTTCTGTATCTAGGAATATAGAATATAGTTTTTTAAAATATTTAGGAGGCAATAAGATCTATAATTAATTTATAATCCATGCAAGGGAGAGAAAGGAGCCAAAGTAAAGCACGAAAGAGTACTGGAAAACCATCTACCGCAACACAATACTAGTTGGACCGACGCTGGAGAGATAAATAGGAGTTAAAGGTACAGAGGTAGACTTAGGCAAGGGGAACCCAAGCCATAGCATAGGCAATGCTATGGGGGGTAAATACCTAAGGGCTCCAAGAGGGCCTAACAAAGGCGGAAAATACAATAGCAACACTCTTAAGAACAGGAATAATAGGACTAAAAGATTAGCTTTACTGGGTAGGTGTCCTAGTGGGTAGCCTAAGGTGCGAATATGGCTGGCCAAGACAGACACCAAAACACGTAATACTGTTATGCCCCTTACGCACCAGCCAAGAAGCAATACTCTCAGCAGCTGGCACAGAAAACTATAATACACTACTCTTAACACAGAAAGGCCTCAAGGCGGCTACCCAGTGGCTTATTAGCCAAAATGTGCTAGACCAGTTCTGGGTTGCAAAGGAAATAGCAATAGAAGGTAAAGGGGTAAGTAATAGGCGCCCCCTAATAACTCTACAGGAGTAGAGTATAGTGTGTAATACTAGCGCGTCTGTAGGTTTGTTATGGCAGCAGTGGTTCCCAAGGAGGTCAAAAAGTAAGGTAGTAGAGCACCACTGGTGACTCGCAGGCGACTCGCAAGCGAGCCCCAAAAGGCGGGGAGATGGATTACGGGGTTTTCTCAAATAGAGTTTTCTCCCCACATGTATATAAGGAGTAGTCCGCGTGGGCCCAACAGGGATCCGAATCGGACGTTAAGCAATGAATAATATAATTTATAATCCGTTTGTCTAAAGTATTTATAGGTAGGTCTTATAATTATTATATTAATGCGTTAGGCTTCTAATTAAGTTTGCCTAGTTAGTACATAATCTTAAAGTTAAATTATAAGAGATATTTAGCCCAACGAATTTGGCGCTGCGTTAATTACTTTATAGTTATAAAATACTGCAGGTTCTTATGGTCCGTTAATATACGTATTAGGAACAACAATCCTTTAAGCTTAGGACGCCATTGTTTAAAGTATCTAACAATTAATAATAATAATTCATTGCTTAACGTCCGATTCGGATCCCTACTAGGCCCACGCGGACTACTCCTTATATACATATGGGGAGAAAACTCTATATAAGAAAACCCTGTAATCCATCTCCCCGCCTTTTGGGACTCGCCTATATAGCGCCTGCAAGGTGCCTGCGAGTCACCTGTGGTGCTCTACTACCTTACTTTTTGACCTCCTTGGGAACCACTGTGTTAGCGACTCAGTCAATCGAGGCACGTGCACGGCAAGATGGACGCGCAAGCCTGTATGATTGGAATGTCTATAAACGAGGATCCAAAGCTAGAGAAAGGAAAGGAGAAGAAGAGCAGCGCCGCTTAATGTTTTATACGATCCTCGCGTCACGTAACCGCAATCTATGGCAATCTGTGGCGATTTACTAGTACTGTAATACTGTCCAAGATTGTTTAAAACTATCTGCGATTATCCGCTACAATCCACTGCCATAATCCACCATTTTCTACTAGCGCCGTAACATTACCCCCCCCCCTCCGAGAAAGCCTGCCCTTAGGCTTTATATATCCATATTTATATCCGTGGGGTGTTCTTATCTGTATGCTTAATAGGTAGCTTATTATCTTCGCTATACTAGCACTCTATCTATTTATCTAGATATTTTGGGGGTCCTAGCTTGTTAGGGTATTAGTTATGAAACTCTTTAAGCTTCTGGGGGCAACCTATAAAATTCTAAGTGGGGTACTAGGTTAGGTCTAGATTATAACCTTTCTATTAGATATGGTATTTTAGCGTTCCTTGTACTAGTTTATAGGCTAGTATTTTATTAACTTCCCATTTATTGTCGCTATTAACTTAAATCGGCAGTAGAGGCTTATTCTTTTGTCTAGGTAGTAGGTTATTTATAGCTTTCTGTAGCTTATCTGGTAAGAAAACAGTGTGAACTTTAATTAAGTCTGGGAGTTTAACCTTGTATAAGTTGCCTTCTTTATTAAAGATCTTATATAGTCCTGCTATTTTATAGTCTAGCTTACGGCTAGGCCGTTCTGTCTTTTAGTTCTTTATTATAACCTAGACCTTATTACCTATAGTAAAGTTGGGCTTGCGCCTATGCTTATTTACCTACTGTTCTATTAATTTCTGGGCCTTCTCTAGGTTCTTATAGGCTACCGTCTATGCTTCTTCTAAGCGTCTAGTATACTACTGTGCTTCCTTATAAGATAGTTTTTTATGCACAGTCTGTGGCCTTTCTGGTCTTTCCCAGTTAAAGCTTATATAAGGTAAGTATCCTATTTCTAGCTAAATAGGTGTAAACCCCGTAGAGTTATAGGGTAGGGTTGCCTGGGCGTAGTCTATTATAGGTAGTAGTTTGCTCTAGTTATCCTAAAAGTAGTTAATAAAGGGCCGGAGTTTCTGGTCTAAGTATTAATTTATAATCTCTGTCTAACCGTCTGTCTGGGGGTAGTATGCTGTAGAGAGCTTTAGCCTAATACCTAGGATTTAGGTAAACTTGTTTTAGAAGGCTAATATAAACTGTGGCCTATAGTTGGATATAATAGTATCTGGTAGTCCGTAAATTTAGTAGATATAGTAGATATATAGTTGGGCCGCCTCTTTAGCATTAATATTCTTATAATAGGGGATTAAGAATGGGCGCTTGCCAAAGTAGTTGACTAGGATTATAACTATATTATATCTGTCGCGGTCTGTAGGTAACTTATAGAAGTCTATAGAGATATACTACTAGGGGCGTTCTGGTATTAGGAGTGGCTTTAATAGCCCTAGGGTTTTATCTCGTGGAATTATAGACCTACAGTAGTTGTCGCAGTTCTGTATATAGCGGTTAATATCTATAACCATTCTGGGCTAGTAGTAACGGTCACCAATAATCTTATAGGTTTTGTTCTTTTTAGGGTGAGCTATAGAGACCTAAGTATGTGCTTTGGCGATAAGCTAAGTCCGTAAGTTCTATTCCTTTACTACTACTAGCCGTTCCTAGTACTTAAGCAGCCCGTTTTCTAGGGACTATGGGCTGGTAGAATCCTTTGCCTTTTTATAATACTCCTGTAGAGAAGGGGCTATATGGTTTACCTATAGCAGTTTATTAATAAGGTTAAGTTCCATAGAATTAATAGGATATATCTTAGCGCTTAAAGGGTCCGTATTTAGTTCTGCCCGTATTTAGGGGTTAAGGCATTCTAGTTATAGTAGCGTCTAAGTCTGTAATAAGATCTTTATAGCTACCTAGTTATCTAGGTCTTGTTTACGCCTTATAAGAGTATTTGCATGGTTAGTAGCACCTAGCCTATATATAATTAGGAAGTTAAACTAGGATAGGACCTCCGCTTAGCGTGCCTGCCGGGCTATAAGGGCCTTTGTTATTATAAAATATTCTAGGGCTTTATGGCTTGAAACTACTTAAATAGGCTTAGGGGCTCCTTCTAACTGTGTTCGCTAGTGCTAAAAGCTAGAGATAATGGCCAGCATTTCTTTGTTATAAATTGGGTAGTTTAGCTTAGCATCTATTATAGTCTTTGAATAGTAAGCAATAGGGTACTATTTTCCGTCCATCTGCTTCTAGGAGTAAACGCCAGCTATAATGCTGTCTAAGGCATCAGTTTCTAGCATTAAGGGCCGTTCTAGGTTAAAGTGGGCGAGTAAGGGAGTAGAGACTAGTTGTTTCTTAAGCTCGTTAAAGGCCTGCCTATATACGGTATTAAAGTAAAAGGGCCGGTCCTTGTGGGTAAGTTAGCTTAAGGGCTGGGTAATTCTACTATAGTTCTTAATAAAGCGTTGGTAGAAGTTGTAGAACCCTAAGAATGACTGTACCCCCTTTACGGTCCTTAAGGGTATCTATTAGTTAATTATAGCCGTCTTTTCTAGATCTGCCTTGATTCCGTTTATACTAATAATAAACCCTAGGTACTTTATGCGCTTAATACTGAATTTTAATTTCCTAATATTGGCCTAGAGGCTAGCCTCTTAGAGCTATTATAGGACTTTATGGATATGCTCCTTGTGTTCCAACTTATTTTTAGAGTAAATTATAATGTTATCTAGGTAGGCTGTACAGAAGTCGTTAAGGTAGTTAAAGAGTATATTGTTTATATATTGCTGGTACGTAGCTAGTCTATTAGTTAGTCCAAAGGGAAGTACTTTATATTTATATATTCCGTAATAGGTCTAAAATATAATAAGGTTTTCTAATCCAGGGTCTATTCTAATCTAGTAAAAAGCCTAACGGATATCAAGCTTAGTAAAGATTTTAGCTCTACTTATTTAGGCTAAAGTCTTATTAAGTAAGGGTAGAGGGTAGCGGTCCTTGCGGGTTATATTATTAAGTTTACAGTAGTTAATACAGAAATAAAGTCCTCTATTTAGCTTCTTAGTAAAGAGAATAGGCGAGTTAAAAGGGGCTTAACTAGGCTTGATAAAGCCCTTATTTAGGTTATTAATAAGGTACTACTTTATAGCCTATAATTTGGCAGTAGACTGCTAATAAAGAGGGCTATACCTAAGGGCGTCTTCCTTATTTAGCTCAATCTCAATCTTGTGGTCGTATAGTTAGTAAGGTGGGAGTATATTAGACGCTGCCTTAGAGAATATGTCCTTAAATTTCTGGTGTTAATAGGGCAGTTTCTGTTCTACTAGCTCCTTATCTATAAGCTTACTTTCCTTTTCCTTAATTATTTAATCAATTTTATATAAGCTGGTAGTAAAGGCAACGGTATTAGGTTAGACCAAGTTCTGGTAGAATCCTACGGCGCTAATACAGCAGATATTAACTGGGGGAAGGTTTATAGGTTTCTTTATGGACTTTTATTGGGCCATATTTTGTGGTATAGGGTTTATAGTCTTCCTTAGCTTACGTTCCATTTTCTATAAGTTATCCTTCTAGTCTATTAGTTTAGTATAGCGTCTGGTATTCCTAGCCTTCCTCTATAGCTATATAGGGCCTAAGTTCTCCGTGGGGAACTTAGCTAGGTTACTACTAATTTTCTAAATCTCTGGTGTGGGTAGCGTAATATAGGTAATCTAAGGGCGGTATAGTATATAAATCCGTTGCGGATTAAGCTGTATATCTTTTTTAAAGGCCTAATCCCTATGTATAGTATTGGCCTGGTAAATAGTATTAATCTAGGGCCGTATAAGGTTTTCTATTGTAATACTAATTTCTTTTATAAAGGAAGGGGTTGGGGGTAGGGATTTGGGCTAGATAAGCCGTCTACTCCATATATTAAGCTGTAAGCCCAAATAGGCTAGCCATTTTCTTTCTAAGATTATATTATGGCTTCCTAGGTCTGTAATAAGAAAGGGGACGTTATACTACCTTCGCCTATTGACATAGAGGTAGATCCGTAAGATAGTTATAATAGGTAGTCTAATTTATCTGTTATACCCGTAAATAGGAACTGGTTTAGGCAGTTCCTTAAGAGGCGTATTTAAAACTTTAGCTAGCTTTATAGCATACTGGGTGTCTATTAAGGCAAAGGCATTCGCTCTAGAGTTAGCTAAAGTGGAGGTTAAAACTTAATATCTATTGCAAAATAAAGTATAAGGGATAGTGCAGCTTTTTCTACTAACTAGCCAACCCAGATTAATATGTGATATGTTAATTTCTTTTAACCCTAGAGAGGAGTCTTTCTCTAGGGTTCCTCTTTTTCTAACTTTGCACTGTCCTCCTAAATTAACAGAACCTTGCTAGCTTTTGCCTTTATCTAGCAATCCTTTATAAAGTGGTCTTTTTGGCTATATAAGAAGCAAGCTCCTTAATTACTAAGGGCCTGTTTATAGGGGTTGTTATATATAGGCTAAGTATGCGCTAGACCTGCAGTAGGACTAGCTGTATAGCTAGCTACTAAATTAACGGCGGGCTATATGGCTAGTGCTATAGGAGTTATAGATTGTGCTAGAGTGTTATGGGCCGTTTATATAGTGCTTATGGTCTAGTTTAGAGAGTTTTTAGCTTTATACCGCTTAGCTCGTGCCTTAATTTAACAGAGGTCTTAGTTAATAGATAGGCAGTGGTCTATAAGTACCTTTAGCGTCTATACAGTAGTAAAAACTAGTAGTATAGCGCGCTATAGGTCTAGGGTAAGCTTATTAAAGAGGTCTGGCATTAGGTCTTTATGGGGAATTTAGGCTTAGCTAGCTAGGTATAGAAAGCGGGTCTAGAAGACTAAAAAGGTCTCTATTGTCTTTATATTAAGAGCTTTATAATTAAGGTGGGCGTTCTATACCTTAAAGGGGTCCTTATAGATAGAAGATAAGTAGTTAATTATCTTGTCTCTAGAGAGGAAGGGATCTGCTAAGTCCTAGGCGTATTACGGACGTAGGTGCGTCTATATGTCTCTGCTGGTACGGCCAAAGACATAGGCTATCTTAGCTTAAGTAGTAGGGAAGTAGTCCGCATTGACTTTAAGCTTATCCTGCAATTAAAGCTTCCAGTTATTAAATATAGGGTTAGTTCCGTCTATAAGTAACAGGGTGTTTATAACCTTTGCGGACTATAACAATGCTAATGCTATATATTAGGCTAGGGCCTTAAGGACCATAGCAAGTCTTTAGGTGTTTAATAACTCCTTACTAGGTATAGGGGTGTCTCTAGTTTTAAGCAGCTCTTAAAGCTATTTAATTTTGGTATTAGTTACTGCGAGCTCTTTCTGGGGGGTTAAGACGGCAACTGTTTTACTATTGGAGGTATTTATAGGTCCTACAGCGGCTTTGCCAGCTGCTGTATTTCTTAGCATAGTGGTAAGGGTTTTAGGTAATTTTTAGTGTTTATTTATTTTCTAGGGGTGCTAGTCCGTATATATTCTATTCTTAGGTTTCGCGTTTTGTTTGTATTTTTTTTAGTTCTTAGGTCTATCCTGTCCTTATAATCCTAGTAATATCCTTAGGGTCCTATTCTGTGTCCTTGTCCTGTTTGTGGTCTTATAAATAGATATATTTAAGTTCCTTTTTAGGAAGAAAGAGTAATAATAAGCTTTAGATAATGTTAGCGACTTAGTTAATTAAGGCATATATACAGCAAGATGGACGCGCAAGCCTATATAATTGGAATGTCTATAAACGAGGATCTAAAGCTAGAGAAAGGAAAGGAGAAGAAGAGCAGCGCCGCTTAATGTTTTATGCGATCCTCGCGTTATATGACCGCAATCTGCGGCAATCTGTGGCAATTTGCTAGTACTATAATACTATCCGAGATTGTCTAAAACTGTCTGTAATTGTCCGCTATAATCCACTGCCATAATCCACTGTTTTCTACCAGCGCTGTAATACACTGCTGCCGTAACAAGCCTATGGACGCGCTAGTATCGCGAACTTAACTCTATTACTGTAGAGTTATTAGGGGGCGCCTAGTGCTCGCCCCTTTACCTTCTATTACTATTTCCTTTGCGACCTAAAACTGGTCTAGTATATTTGGCTAATAAGCTACTAGGTAACCGCCTTAAGACCTTTTTATATTAAAAGTAGTGTATTATAGTTCTCTATGCCAGCTACTAAGAGTATTGCTTTTTAGTTGGTGCGTAAGGGGCATAATAGTATTATATGTTTTAGTGTCTGTCTTAGCCAGCTATATTCGCATCTTAGGCTACCTACTAGGACACCTAACTAGTAGAGCCAGTCTTTTAGTCCTATTATTTCTGTTCTTAAAAGTGTTGCTATTATATTTTCTGCCTTTATTAGGCCTTCTTGGAGCCCTTAGGTGTTTACCCCCCATGGCGTTAACCATGCTATGGCCTAGGTTTCTCTTGCCTAAGACAGCCTCTGTACCTTTAACTTCCATGCGCCTCTCTAGTATTAGTTTAACCAGTATTGTGTTGCGGTAGATGGTTTCCCAGTACTCTTTTATGCTCTACTTTGGCTCCTTTCTCTCTCTTGCTGTTATTTTTGCTGGTCTCTTACGCGTCTCCTTTTTTCCTCTACTGGGTCAAAGCGCCTGACGATCGCCCTCGCGTAACAATTGATTTTTAGTGTAACCACGTTCAACTTTTAAAGCTCTACAGCTCTATAGAAATCATAAATTAAGTTAATTTTTTAGTATAACAATCTACAGAGCTTGGAGACTCTTATAGGGCAATTTATTAGGTACAAAACCTCCTTGGGAGGTTAATTTACCTATTGCAATGACTTTGAGCTGGGGTGGGGGCTACTAGCTTTATAAATGATTCCTTATCTACCTCATCTACCTCATTACTAGAAATTTCTGGTGTAACATCCTTCTGCTTGCCTTTGCCTTTAGAGCCCTTTTTTTGGTATTAAGTCAATTACTAACGCAGCTTTGCAGCCTCTCGTTCAGCCACCTTTTGGGCCTATATTCAGAGTTGAGTTTCCTTTGCAGTAGCCCTTATACGCTTCCTTTCCTCCAGCATACAGGCCTTCTTAGCCTTCTCAGCCTCCCTACGTTCTTGTTCCTCCTTCTTTTAGTATTATAATGCCTCCACGTCGGCATCCTTTTAAGCCTAACGCTCTCAGGCTTCTTAAACCTTATTTGGTAACCAGAAGATTGCTCCACCATTATACTATAGGGGTGCTTTAAGTAGGAGAGCTTTACCATACTAGCATTTCTTCTTCTTGTTAATAAGAGCCTTTTAGAGATAATTATTCTTGTTCTCTAGGAGTACACTATATACGGATATTAAGTGGATAGTTTAACTGAGTTGCTAAGAGCGTTTATTATAAATATCTATAACAACTTGATGTAAAAGCCTCTTAATCTTTCTCCAATCTAACGCGCTAAGTACTAAGTTTAAAGACTTACTTAAAGAAGGCCGTTTATCCTCATTTATATTAAACCAAGATAGGACTCTCTGTGGGTTAAAAGGAGATAGCCTACACTTCTTAAAGGCCGAGAGGATAGTATTTAACTTAAAGGACTCCTGCTAGGCCTTGTTAAACAGCCTAAAGAAGTCTCTTTTTGTAATCGTGCAGAGACCTTAATATTTATCTATAAAGTCGGCCAGCTTAGCTAAGTAAGCCGTTAAGAGAGGCTTAAACATACCAACATTAAGAGGCTGCAGCGTATAAGTTAAATAAGGTGGATAGAGTGCTAGGAGGATCCTATTATTATTATAATACTATATAAACTCCTTTGTAACATGTGATTTATGGCTGTCAAGTATTAGGAGTTAATAGGCCCAATATACTTTTGCTTTTATCTCCTAATTAAACACCTATTTAAGCCATCTTAGCCCTAAATTGTTGTTTATCTAGCCACTTAAAGATAAAGCAAAAAAGGCCTTATATACTATAGGGTTAAAATCCTGTAACTAGGTGTCTTATATATTTCCAGTAAGCGCTTAATAAATTAGTGCTGGAGTAAGAGAGCTTCCGTCTGCATAAATATATACAATTGTTGTAATCTACTCACAATTGCCATTCTGAATCATCTGCTTAATGCCCCCTTCTTCATATCTCCGTTTAAAGAAGATCCGTTTTATCCTCAATAATATACTAATTAAGAAGCCTTTCTTATCTATATTATATATATGCCGGGGATCCACCTTATATTATTTAATTTTACATTATAACAGCTCAAAATATAATGAGTATTTAAAGGCTGAATCGGCTCTTTTCCTATTTGTATCCATGCCGGATGTCCACTAAGATATAAGGTTAACCTCCCATCTCTTAATAAACCAATCGGCCTATAACTTACCCGCCTCCCTATAGCCAATTTTAGAGGCAAAATTGCATATCATTTGTCTTAAAGGGGGCAATCCTCACTTATAAAGGCTGTTAATGTATCGTACAAGCTCTTTCTCCTAGGTGTTATTAAGGAGTTATTGATTTTCAAGCTTTCGTGCCATAGTGCCCTAAATACCTCAGTGCCGTCGCGACAACGTATTTCGATCGCAACCGTACTTTTTTGATATTTCAGCATAATTAGGAGTTTCTCCAAGCTTCAGCGATTTCAATGAATCCAGCGCGGCCTCAATCGGGGTCATATTGGTGGAGATAAAAATTATTGAAATTTTGATGATTTCTGTGCGGGCGATCGTTACGCGAGGGCGATCGTCAGGCGCTTTGACCCAGTATATGGGCCTGGGCCCTAAATCTAACAATTATAAGTAGTTCCTTATTATATATCTTATAGTTTAATTTAGTAGGGGCGAGTTTCTAGGAGAGAAAGGCTACTAGACATAGCTTGCCGTTCTTATTATATTGCGACAACACTCCCCCTAGCGCATAATTAGACAAGTCCGTTTTAATAATATATTTAAGGTTAGGGTTAAAGTAGGTGAGAATTAGAGCAGTTATAAAATGATATTTTAGTTTATTAAAAGCTTATTCGCATTTAGTAGTCTATTTAAATCTTATATTCTTTCTTATTGTCGGAACGTTAATCACGTAACGTAGTCACGAGACTATGAGGCGAGACTAGCTAATCTGACTTGGAGCAACCCCTGACTTCTAGACAATAATCAACTACTAACTTCAACACTATATATGTACCACTACAAGTGATATTCGTGCACGTTAATAAAGCGAGTATACCGACACTGATTAGTAGACGTACAGATCAGGAAATATGTAATAGCAAAGCTTAAAACCATATATTAGCTTAACTGCTAACGCGTTAGATCGCAGAGCTATCGCCCTATTTTAGTTAAAGGAGAAAACTACGTTACCCTCAAAGCTTAAGACTATGTATTAGCTTGCTGATGCGTTAGATCGCCTAGAGAATCGTATCTTTACTTAAAGAGAGCTACGTTATCCTTAAAGCTCAAAACCACGCATTAACTTAACTATTAACGCGCTAGATCGCCTAAAGGACCCTTAAAGCTCAAAACCACGTATCAACTTAACTGTTAACGCGTTAGATCACCTAAAGGACCATATCTCTGCTAAGAATCGTCTACAGTGTCCAAGAACTATAGATTTGTCAATAGGACACGTATATACCTTTACACCCTTAACCTTAACCTCAACTACACTCCTAACCTTAATATAACCTCAACCTTAACCTTAACCCCAACCTTAAACCTTAACCTTAAACTTAAACCTCCAGAACCTCCACTTAACCTTAAACCAAACATACACAAAAACACGACAATATGGAAATTGACTAGAAGGAAAGAATTGCTAAATACAGCAACGGAATCAACTTGGAGACGGCTACAGATGACGATCTAGTGGAGTATATAAAGACTAAGATGCACCTATACACACAATCCAACCTTATAGACTCTTTATTGTGGATAGTGTTTTAGGAAGACTTTAAGGACTTTACACTAAAAATCTTTACACGAGTACAATCTAATACTAGAATAGGAATCTGTAAATACCTAGTTAAGAGAGGAGTATATATTATTAAGCAAGATAAGAGATACTCCCTTGGCAAGATACTAACAGATATCGCTAATAAAGAAGAGTTTCATAAATGGATAGACGAAGAGATTGGTCTAGCCCTTAATAATATCAAGCCAATAATTACTATAGCTCTACAAGACTAACTTAATGCGACCCTAGATAAGCTCGCTGTACCACTAGCTACTCTAATTGCTGCACCACTAGCTACTCTAATTACTGCACCACCAGCTACTCTGGTTGCTGCCCCTACTACCCTTGCTACCCCCCCTAGATCTACTCCTACCGCTGCACTGCTAGCTACTCTAATTGCTGCCCCTACTACCCCTCCCGGTCCTTAATCCTCCAATTATAACCAAATCTACGCTTTTATCGACCAACTGCTATAGCCAAGAGAGCAGCAACCACAGCAGCTACAGCAGCCGCAGCAACCGCAGCAGCTACATATATATACACCACCTGAACCAGCTGTGCCCAGTGTAAAGCAAGGACCTAGACAAGGACCTAGATATAGTAAAGAGGTAGCTATAATTGCAAAGATCTACACAGACAACCAAAAGTACAATAGAGTTAGTGACAGCTTTAACTTTAAGTTAATTATCTTCTATAATATCTGCAAGAGATCTAGCTTGCCACCAAAAGGCTATACAGTAGCATTCCCTAGCATGCTAAAAGGGCTTGCTCAGAACCACTACTACAACAGTAACCTTAAGTTAAAACCTTTTACGGAAGCCTGCAACCACATATAACAGTTCTTTAAAGGGCTAGAATACTACCGCAAGAACCTTATAGAGTGGAACAGCATAACCCTCTAAGGAGTTATGGACGAGAACCCTAACAAGTCAATTTATTAGAACTTTTAACTGCTTATAGATAAACTGCTAAAGCAACATTATAGACTATACCTAGACTTTTGTATGAACCGCATTCTTATAAATAAGTTAGTTACTGCTTGCTAGGGAGTGCTAGTATGCCATATCGCTGTCTTTAACCCTTTAGAAGACCTCTTTCAGTTAATTAGTAAGCTACAATCCTCTATTATTACGTAGGAAAAAGAACACCCCCTATAGGCCTCAATGAGATCATCTTACTACGCTTTTTTTACGGATTAATATTACTATTAAAATAACCAAAATTGAGACCGAAACACCAATCGCTACGGCAGTAATCGCCCTTATAGAACTAACGGCAGACTAAAGGCCAAGTGCTATATCTACAAGAAGGAGGACTGCTGCTTATAGAAACACATAGAGGAGGAGCGTAATCAGTCCAGAGACGACTACAAGAGACGTTTTATTGATATTAAGGGCCGTAATAAGGGCAACTTTAATAACCACTTTAAACAATACGTCGCCGCCTGCGAAAGAGATGAAGAGGATAACTCAGACTTCAAAGCCTACACATATAACGCTAATGACTTTGGGAGCAATGCCAGAGAACCTAACAATAGTTCTGCCTATATTACCACCTTTAGAACACTTACTATAGAGGAAGCAACCTCTATAAGCGTAGAGCTAGCTAATAAGGCTTATACACACCTGCTTACGGTTTTAGAACTTACTATAGAGTCTACCACGGAACCTTACACGGAGACCGACCCATTTGCCTATAGTATGGCCACAACCACAGCGCCATAATATACCTTGACGGTCTTTATAGAAATTATAATCAATACGGGTGCTTCATATAAGTCTATGGCTGGCTATAGCCAATTCCAAGCTTTATAGGCCGTAGATAAGTCTGTAAGCCTTAACACGTCAACTAAGGGCCAAGTAACTATCCAATTTGGGATTGAAGCCTCTATATCTGTCAGAACCATAGACATCAATAGCCCTATAGGCAAGGTACAATTCCATATCGTTATAGCAGATACTCCTTTCCTACTTTGCCTAGTAGATATAGACAGACTCTATATCAAATACAATAACCTAAAGGACGTCATCATCACTCGCACCAAAAGGGTGCTAGTAGTTAGACAATTCGGCCACCTATTTCTCTTATAGAGCTTCTCCTTACAGTCTTATTTAGTCAAGTCTTTTAATATAAACCCTTGCTACTTAACTAACATAGAACTACGACGTCTATACCGTCGATTTAGTCACCTATTAGTTAATAGACTACAAAAGCTTCTTAATAAGGCTGGCCACAGCTATAACACTAATAGATCTGCTATTAAAGAGCTAATTAGACTTTGCCACCACTGCTAGAAGTATAGCAGATCTCTAGGTAGATTTTACTTTACCTTATAAGACAATATCAATTTCAATTACAACATCATTATTAACATTATGTATATTAGCGGCTCCCCCCTACTACACATAGTTGATGAAGTAACTTGATTTCAAGCTGGCAGATAGCTACGAGATATTAGCGCTAAGCATACTTAGGATGTTCTTTAAATGTGCTAGATTAACAGCTATTTAGGACCACCAAACTTAATCACCACAGACGCTAGGAAGAACTTTATTAGTAAGGAGTTTAAGCACTACGCTGCTACTATAGGAGTAACTACAAAGTCAGTTCTAGTTAAATTACATAATTCCATTAGAATGGTAGAACGCTACCATAGTCTGCTACAACAAGCCTACCAAATCATTATAACTGAAATCCCTGAAATCAGCAAGGAGATAGCCCTATAAATGGCCTTTAAAGCCATCAATAACACGGCTGGCCTAGAAGGCCTAGTCCCTACACTCCTAGTCTTTAGAGCCTACCCCCAAATGGTTAAATCGGACGCGCTATCACCTTCAGTTACACAGCGAGCTGCGGCTATTAAGAAAGCAATAGTGGAAATCTAGAAGCTATAAGCTGAACAACAGATCGCTAACGCTCTTAATATACAAAACAGACCATAAACTAACGCTATTTACGGCCTCCCACCTAATTCGCCTGTCTTAGTCTGGAGAGAAGGCAATACTAGCTAAAGTGGTTATTGGGACGGACTATATATACTACTTACCGTTAACGGTGAGACCTATACCGTAAAGCTACTAAATAGACCTACGACCTTCCACTCTACGGTCATAAAACCCTACCTACTGGACCTATAAGACCTAGTCAAACCACAGGAGTCTGTTAAATTAGATAAACCAGTACCTTTACCAGCCAAACCTCAATCGTTACCTAAGGCTAAACCATAGCTACCGCCAAAGCGAGGTAGAGGTCGCCCCCGTAAATACCCATTACTTACAGCCGTTGCAGACACAACTGTTACGGATGCTATAATAGATACAGACGCTTTCATAGGTGATATTGCGGATATTGCGGATATTGCAGATATTGCTATCTACTTATAGGACAATAATACCGCGGATACGGCTAGCACTACTATTTACTTATAGAACAATAGCAACACCTAATTCAGCGCTTTATAACAAAAGGAGGTCATAGGCCTACTTAAGAAAGGCATCTTCAAGATTATTAAGCTACATAATATGCCAAAGGGGGTCAGACTCTTCAATTCACAGTTTATCAACAAGATTAAAAATAAGGGAACCGATAAAGCCTTTAAGAAATCACAACTTGTTATACAGGCCTATAATAACTTAAAGAAAGAGCTAGTCCTTACTTAGTTACTAACAATTTAACAAGTTAGTCAGCGGCTAATTCTCTATATCGCCGCTATGCTACCATAGACATGACCAGTGTGGTTTTGGATAAGCCTTATCGCGATAAGTCTTGGCATACCCCAAAAAATTTTCAGTCGCCTTCTTCTTCTTTATTATCGTATAAATATGGCTTTAGAAGTGGAATCAGAAGCTCTTGACTCTATTAATACCTCTAAATTAAAAAATACAAGAGGTCGCTCAGCTCTTTTAATATGGGAGCATACCCGTCTAGCAGGCAGTAACGAGCCCGTATAAAATAAAAAAGCCCGTCTTTTATTCTATTGTAAATACTGCACTACAGAGTTATACGCTGTATAGTTAACTTCTAACTTCCGAAACCACTTGGCGTTAAAGCATGGCATTATAGTTGAGCCTGAAACTAGTCGTATAAAAGAAGCAATACGGGATTAATTAAAAGACCTTTACCTTAAAGCGTTGTCTCAAAATAAGACAGAAGAGCTAGATTTAGAAGTCCTCTAAATGGTCCTAAATAAGGAAGTTATTAATGAGGCCCTTATTACATTAATTATCGTACAAAACTTACCCTTTTAGATGGTTAAGTGGCTAGAGTTCTATGTCCTTTTACAGTTAATTAATCCTAAAGTAGACGGCCATGTAACTATAGCCCATTTAGCAGTTAGTAAAAAGATCTATAACTTATAGCTATCACAAAAGGATATTATACGAAAGAGGCTGCAGTCTGCACTAACAAGTATTTATCTCTCCGTCGATATCTGGACCTCTCTAAATAATCACCTTCTCCTCGCGATTTGTGGCCATTTTATTAATAGCCAGGAAAAGCTTATAAATGCTCTCCTTGGCCTTTGTACGGTAGCCTCTCATAGTGGGGACGAGCAATGGAATACTCTCCTTTCAGTGCTTAAGGACTACGGGATTACGTAAAAGCTGGGTGCCGTTATATCTAATAACTATACTGCAAATAACAAGCTCTGTCGTATGATAAGTGACTGGCTTCTTTAGGAGGAGGGAATTAAATGGAATTCTACCCACCAATAGATCTGCTGTTAGGGTTATATTCTAAACCTTGCCGTATAGGCTTTTCTTTTCGAAAACTTAATCAGTCTTAATGATATTGAGTTATATAAAGAAGGAAAAGATTTAGATCTAAAAGAGGAGCAAGAGAAGAGCAATACATTTCGGAAACTTAGTGCACTTGGAAAGCTTTATAACATTACCGTATATACCCATAGCTTAGCTGGTCATATAAAGGAGTTTAAAAGTCTTACAGGGAGAAGAATTCTACTTAATAATTGTATAAGATGGAATAGCTGGTATCTTATGCTTAGCGTAGCAATTTAGAAAGAGTCTGCCCTTAATACATATACTAAGCGTAACCTTAATACACTTAAAAAGGACTATCTTAGTCCAAAGGACTGGGAGGCTCTTTGTACAATAAAAAATTTTCTTTAAATATTCCACCAGGCAACCCTAAAATGCCAAGGACACGAAGCAACGCTTAGGGATGTACTCTTTACAATAGATGTTATAATTAAACACCTTAATAAATCCTAGGTTAGTCTATCTCCCTTCTCTACTTCTTAATTTAGCTAATATTATATAATAGAAGGAGTATATATCTAATAAGGAGTTCTCTAAACGCATTAGAAATGCCTGGAATACCTTTAATAGGTATTACTATAAAACAGACAACTCGCCCCTTTATGCCGCTGCACTTATTCTTTACCTAGCCCGTTATACGAGATATATTAAGCAGGTTTGGAAGAAGGAGTGGCGTAAGCCTACACTTGATAGCGTTAAAGAGCTTTAGGAGAGATATTAAAATAGAAGTTCTACGCCTAGAAGTATATTATTGTACGAAAAGCTAGCTCCAGCTTAAGACCTTAATGAATTTAATAAGATCGCCGAGGATTTTAATAGCATAGTATTTTAACTAAAAAGTTAGAACAAGTATGAGGACTTTATCTCTAAGATACTATATAAAATTTTAATAACTGCGCTTTAGTGGTGGTCTTAAGAACAATAACGAAAGCGCTGGCTATAGCTCTCGCTTATAGCAATTGAAATTCTCTTAATTCTAGCAATGAGTAATAACCCAAAGAGAGTCTTTTTAGGAGGATGTTGTACGGTATTATGGGACAGAATGCAGATAGATCCTGAAACTCTTAAGAAAACAAAGTGTTTAAAGAATTGGCATCAGAGAAGAATTATAAGAGAGATAGGGGATTTTTCTTTAAGTATTTAGCTATTATATAGTTAGGGGAGAGGTGGATAAGGACCCTATAATACCTTATATATTCCTACTGTAATATCCGCAATATCCGCAATATCTGCAATATCCACAATATCCGCAATATCCGCAATATCCGCAATATCCACAAAATATCTGCAATATCTGCAATATCCGTAATATCTGCCAAATTCTGCTAGAACCGTAGAGTCCTATTCTACCTAGTTGGGGTGGAAAAGCTCTGCACGGGCACTTTTATCCTTATCAATTGCGATATTTTATGCATTTTCTATTGGATAAGGATATTTTATGCTCGCTTATTCGCATCATCCAAAACCACACTGGATATGACTCTACCTCTAAGACATCTTACAAGCCTATATCTAGTCTACTACGAACCTAAACCGTAAGTTCTATGTATGACCGCTATATAAGCTAAATAAACAACTGGGAATTAATACGGACTCCGTTTTAAAGGTTATAAAGCTACTTTACGGAGTACCTAAAGCTAGAAACCACTAGTTTAAGACCTACCATTTACACCACATTAATTAGCTGCGAATGGACCAGTCCACATACAACCCCTACTTACTTTATAGCAATAAGCCTTTCGGAATCGTCGGCCTATAGACTAATAATACACTGTTCCTTACAGATAATACCTTTGCAGAGGCTAAACAAAGCGAACTATATAAGGCCGAATTTATAGCTAAGGAGCGAGAGTAACTGACCGCTAATACACCAATTAAGTTCAATAGAGGACTTATTTAATTAACACAGGATAGCAGCATCACACTAACGCAAAGGCGCCAGTGTAAAAACCTCAGCGTGGTTAACACTACGCTAATAGACAGCACTAGCTCTAGAGAAGTTACGCATAACCTACTTACGCCAAAGGACCAGTATATCACTTAACGCGCTAGAGGAGCTTATATCGCCTTAGTCTATCAGCCAAAGGCCTTATACGACCTATCCTTTACTGCCCAGGTAGTTAACCCAGTTAAAAACAATACAAAGAGTCTTAATAAGCGATTAAGCTGGCAGATTAAAAACGCAAATAGAGGCCTAAAGTTTATTAAGCTAGACGCCAACACCTTACAACTCCTAGTATTTACGGACACTTTCTTTACCAACAACAAGGACCTATCTTCGCAAATCGGCTATATACTTGTACTAGCAGACGCCTTAAACAAGGCAAATATCGTCCACTAGTTCTCAATTAAGTGCAAAAGAGTTACTAAAAGTGTATTAGCCTCAGAGCTATATAGTATAGCGCATGGTTTTAATATAGGCGCTATAATTAAATCCACGCTAGATAAGGTCTTATAGGTCAACTTACCACTCGTTCTCTACACTAACTCAAAGTCCTTATACAACTATCTCGTCCGACTAGGAACTACGCAAGAGAAACGCTTAATAATTGATATAATATGCCTTCGCCAAGCTTATAAACAAAGACAGATTACCAAAGTCAAGTAGATTAATAGAGATACTAACCCTACAAACGCTATAACAAAGGGAAAGCCTTATACGGCACTATTACGGCTTATTAACACAAATCAAGTCGAATTACGGGCCGTAGGGTAGGTTAAACGAACGGATTTAGTTTCAGTAGGTATAACGGACTTATACAATACAGAGCCAGCCACTAAGGCGCTAGTAGTAGTCAAGCCAATAGCAATTTTCTATCCCAGGGATGGAAAATCCTAATTGGCTGGTTTAACGGTATAGCAGAATCCGACAGGTGGCGCGCTCTAGGATTAAAGGTAGAGCTATTGCGTATTATAGACAGAAGAGCTAGTTATTACGTATACGCTACAAATAGTCTAGAAGTAGACTTGACTTTAGAGTGTAGATTAGCCTTCTTTTTAGAGTTGCTCTAGTATCGGAACGTTAATTACATGACGTAGTTATAAGACTATAAGGTAAGACTAGCTAATCTAACTTAGAGCAACCCCTAACTTCTAGACAACAATCAACTACCAACTTTAACACCGCATACGTACCACTACAAGTGATATTTATACACGTTAATAAAGCGAGTATACCAACACTAATTAGTAGACGTACAGATTAGGAAATACGCAATAGTAAAGCTCAAAACCACGCATTAGCTTAACTGCTAACGCGTTAAATCGCAGAGCTATCGCCCTATTTTAGTTAAAGGAGAAAACTATATTACCCTTAAAGCTTAAGACTATGTATCAGCTTGCTAATACGTTAGATCGCCTAGAGAATCGTATCTTTACTTAAAAAGAGCTACGTTATCCTTAAAGCTCGAAACCACGCATTAGCTTAACTGTTAACGTGTTAAATCACCTAGAGGACCCTTAAAGCTTAAAACCACATATCAATTTAACTGTTAACGTGTTAGATCGCCTAGAGGACCATATCTTTGCTAAGAATTGTCTTCAGTCTTCAGTCTTCAAAAACTATAAATTTGTCAAGGGGATACGTAAACACCCTTACCTCAATACCCTTACCTTAACACCCTTACCCTTAACCACCCTTATACCTACAACCATGGAACTGACGGAAAAAGAATAGGCCGCAATAGCCAGTAAATATGGATACGGAATTAATGCAGACAAGGCTATAAAAGACGAGCTAGTAGAGTTTGTAGAAACAACAATATATCTAACACAAGACCTTACGGACAATAACTTATGGTATATCTTTTAGGAGCAGTTTGAGGGGTTTATAGTAGAGAGCTTTAAAAAGATACGCACAGATATTAGATCCAAGCTACAAAGACATCTCCTTAAAAAAGGTGTTTATGTAGGCAGACGCACTAGCAGAATTACTATATCTAAGCTGTTATTTAAAGTTATACAAGAAGAAGAGCTGCATTAATAGACAGATAAGGAGATCATAGCAACTATTAAGGAGTTGGTAGAACCACTAGCTACAAGAGCACTACAAAACAGGTTAAACCACACCTATAATAGTCTATCGGGTCAACCTACAGCTATAGTTACAATACCACCTAGGTCTGCTATAACACCGCCCAGAACGCAGATACCTACCCCTACAATACCTTAACTATCTGTTACATCTATACCCCGGCAGGCTACACCAACCGCCTCTACCCTCCCTCTAGCAACTGCTCCTACCCTACCACTAGCTGCTCCGCCAATTCCACCAGTTATCCCAATCGCTGCACCGCCAGCTACTCCGATCGCTGCCCCTACTACCCCCACTGCCCCTACTACCCCACCTAGTCCTCCTGCCCAGTATCTTTACCCTAGTACTGCCAATACCGACCCAGCTACAACACTGCCCAGAACACAGATACCTACCCCTATAACACCTCAGCCACCCACTATATTTATACCCCAGCAATCTGCCCAGCAACAGTATAACTTTTAGCAGCCTACCCGGCAGTAGTACAGCCCTCAGCAACCTAGCTAACAGCAGTATACCCTACCGCAATCTTCCCCACCACAATCTACCGTACCGCAACCTACCGCACCGCAGTCTACCTTACCGCAACCTACCCTACCGCAACCTATACTACAGCAGCAATTAGACCCGGGGGTAGAAGGAACGGCTTTATACAACAGGGAAGCTACTACTGTGGCAAAGATATATACAGACAGCCAGGGAGTTTCCGCCTATAGAATTACAGTCTTAAACCATAGAGAAGACTTGCCTCAGTTAATTAACAAGTTACAGTCTCCAACTATTCTATAGGAGAAGGAATACCCTAGTTAAGGAGTATATACTACCTTCTTTACAGACCGCAACTACCACAACCTAAATAAGGCAGAGGTTGCCTACGCAAATACCCTAAACCTACAGCCATGGCGGACATGGCAGACATTTTAGTATACCTACAAGAGGACGTTCCCTTGCCTCAATTGGGCCGTAGGGGTAGGTTAAACGAACAAACAAACTATAAGGTATTACCTAGGTGTACAGTAGGGAGTAGGCAATACCCTTATATAGGAGAGAGAGAGAGAGACAAACCAATAGGGGAGGAAGGAGACTGCAAGCCTAAGGAGCTTATAAGGGGTGGCCAAGGCCTAGCCAAAGGCTAGCCCTAGCAGCCCTAAGAGCTCCCAGGATGTAACCAAGATAGTATTACAGGACCACCCCATAACGCCTTATACATGCCTACCTGTTTATACCGCCAAGACACCAGTATCTGATATCCGCAATATCCGACATCTGTAAGATCCGCAAGATCCGCAATATTAACAATATCCGCAATATTCGCAATGTCCGCAATTCTCTACACTGATTCGAAGTCTTTATACAACTGTCTCGTCCAACAAGGAACTACGCAAGAGAAACGCTTAATAATTAATATTGATAGAGACACTAACCCTGCGGACGCTACAACAAAGGTCGAATTACGGGCCGTAGGGTGGGTTAAACAAACGGATTCGGTTTCAGTAGGTATAATGGACTCGTATAATACAGAGCCAGCCGTCAAGGCGCTAGTAGTAGTCAAGCCAATAGCGATTTTCCATCCCGGGGATGGAAAATCCTGATTGGCTGGTTCAACGGTATGGCAGAATCCAACAGGTGGCGCGCTCTAGGATTAAAGGTGGAGCTATTGCGTATTATGGACGGAAGAGCTAGTTATTGCGTATACGCTACAAATAGTCTAGAAGTAGACTTGACTTTGGAGTATAGATTAGCCTTCTTTTTAGAGTTGCTCTAGTGTCGGAACGTTAATCACGTGACGTAGTCATGAGACTATAAGGCAAGACTAGCTAATCTGACTTAGAGCAACCCCTAACTTCTAGACAACAATTAACTACCAACTTCAACACCGCATACGTACCACTACAAGTGATATTCGTGCACGTTGATAAAGCGAGTATACCGACAGTAATAAATATATTAAGGAATTTACGAAGCGTATTATTAATATATTGCTAAAATATACCGGGACCATTCTTTACGCTAAATGGCATTACTAGGTATCTAAAGAGTCCCCATTATATATAAAAAGCTATATACTTCTTATCTCCTTTATATATACGGATTTTATTAAAGGCAGCAACTATATCAAGCTTTGTAAAGTACTATGCCTTCGCTAAATAGTTAAGCGTCTCTTAAATTAGAGGAATTAGATATTAGTTTTAAATCATAATTACGTTTAAAGCTTAATAATTAACATAGAATCTTAAGCCTCCTCCTAGCTTTTTAATAAATAGTATAGGTAAGGTAAATAGAGATTAACTAGGGCGAATAAATCCTTTTTCTAGATATTTGTTAAGGTATTATTATATTATAAGCAGTTCTTTTTATAATATACAATATAGCGGACCAAACTTTAGTATTATACTTATCTTGGTATAGGGCTAGTTGGTCTACAAATTGTTTTTTAAACTTATTAATTAGATTATGGTACTCTTTAGGTATAAGAGGTTAAGGGTTAATATATTACTTTAGTTCTAGCGCTTTCTTAATATCTTCTATTATTATAGCGAAGATTTTATAGTCTCGTTTTCTTACTAATAAAATAAAAGGCGCAACTTGTATTATATAAAATTTAAGAGGTTTTAACAAAACATCTTTATATTCTTTACTATAATTAGTAGTTATAGTTTTATCATGTTGGTTTAAAGTTTATAGTAAGGGCAATTTGTATTATATCGGATTCAAATAGTTATATACATGTTTGTAAGTCAAGTGGTATTTTAAGCAATAACTTTAGCAGTAGGTCGTACGGAACTTTAGTGTTTCTTTAACCCAGCTAATTAAAGGGTCGTGTCGTTTTAGCCATCTATGTCCAAGTATTACTTTATAATGCTTTAAGGGAGTTACAAATAGGGAAATATATTTAAGGTATTTACCCATCTACAATTTTATAAGAGCGTAGTATGTTAGTTTGCTATATATTAAGGGTTTGCCGTTAAAGACTTATAGGCCTTAAGGCTTATTAAGTTTTTTTAAATTTAGGCGTTAAGTTTTCGTGTAGTTTGTATTAATAAAGCCTATGCTAGTAGCTCCGCTGTCTATAAGGATTTATACTTCCTTCTATTTTCTAAGTATTTAAATTTCCCCAAGTATATTAAGGGAGTTGTGTTATATATTAGCGCTGGAAGAGCCTAAACACTTATACTCTTCTACTTTTTATCCTAAGGCGCAACTTGGCCCTAGAATAATTTATTTTCCAAGTTAACTAAAGGCAAGGTGCTTTATGGCGACTAAGTATAATTTATAGAATAAGTGTAAGTTAAGGAGTGAGTATAACTTAAAGAATAAGCGCGATTTAATAACTAGGAGGAACTACGGCGGACCTTTTTAAAAGGGTAAGTTCGGCAATTCCTTTAAATATATCCTTTTTTACTACATCCGAAGCATTCCCTGTTTATGGCTTAAGTTCTTTATTTATTAGTTCCTAAGGGTGCATAAGATCGAGTGGTATTAAGGTCCATAGGGTTATATGTAGGACTTTTTAGGTTTAGAGAGGGATCGCGTTTTGGGGTATACGTTGGCTTTATAGAGTTTTAAATATAAGGCATAGTTGGCTTTAAAGAATAAGTCTATTTGTTATATTAAAGGTCCTTATTAATTTGTTAATATATTATAGCGAATTTAGGTAGGTCTTTTAGCAGTTCCCTACCTACTAACTAAGCTCTAATTTTATCCAAAATAGCTTATTAAAGAGCAGCGGCTTTAGTGGCTTTATTCCAATCTAGCTTGCTAATAAGGCCTAAAAATTCCAAAAAGAAGCTGGTAAATTCTCGGTTTTATTATTATAGGTTTTCAAGTTTAGTAATAGCTATATGTTCACGGCTGGCGTTATTATACGTTCGTTCTAGTAGGGAGACAAAGATTTTGAAATTAATAAAGGTGCTATTATAGAAGAACGGATTTATAGTTTATATAGCGTCCTTATTTAAACAAGACATTTTATAGCTAATTTTGCTAGCTTTAGTGGGGTATTAGTTATAGTTTATTAAGAGTTTAAGACGGAGCTTAGTTACAAAGGGATATAGGTTATTTTAATTTCTATTAAATATTAGAGGATTAGGGAGCTTTTTAGATTTCATTATAGATATAGGTTAAGTTACTATTTGTCACAGCTAGCTTTCCATGGGAGCAATCCGATAGATTAAGCAACAATAAGGGGCTATATTATAAATAGACTAAGGTAAGGGCTCAAAGAAAAGGGCGCGGTAGACGACTATGTACATATTCGGTCGTCGGGGCAACGTTAGGGCAACGTTAATCCGTGACCGATAACGCCTCGATAGTAGCTATATAGACGAACCGTTATATCACCCCCCTTTAAGCTAGGAGGATCGCCCTTAATCCTTATAGTTAGGCTCTCCTTGTCCGTCTTGCCCTTCTGTCCTTCTCTGCTTTATTATCTTCCTCTAAGGGCTCTAGATCTACGTCCTTGTAATACGCCTCTAGCTATTACTACAGCCGTATGGGTGGTCCGGCATTATGGGGTCTCTTATTATAGAATGTCTTAATCTTATAGGGGGCGCTAATAAAGCCGTCTACGTTATACCAGGTGTCGTCTAGGTTATAGCCTACCTAGTTAACCTTATACTATAGCCTTCTGTGGTAGGTTCTACTAGCAAGGATCTTATTAATTTTATACTTTGGCTTGCTATTAATTAGAACTGGCTCCTCTAGCTTCCTGTTTTAGCCTAGTAGGGGGTTATCTAGGTCCTTTCATAGTCAATCGGTATAGAAGACGTTTAACATCTTCATATTTAGGGGTAGGTTAATAATGTATAAGTGTCCTTTTATGCCTAGAATCTTATAGGACCTTATAAGCTGTCTATCTAGCTTAATACTTAGTTGGTTAGTAGCCTAGCCCTTCCTAGTAATATATACTCGATCACCTACTCCAAAGTCTAGTTCGTAATAGTGCCTATTAGCTTACCTTGTCTACCGCTTTTAGGCCTTTACTAGGTTGTCTTTTACCCATTTAACTGCGTCTTAGGTCCTCTATACAAAAGCCTAAGCTTTATATTATATCAGCTTCTTATAAGGTGTTAAGGTTGCTTATATATATTCCTCCTAGTTAAAGTAAAGCCTTGGCTTAAATCCTAGCTCTAGCTTATATAGTATAAAGCCAGTAGATTTGTGCGGTAAGATTGCCTATATAAAGTCTATATAGGGGAGGAGCTCTAACTAATTGTCCTAGTAGTGGTTAATAAAGGGCCTTAAGCGTTAGTTAATGTACTGGTTTAGTACCTCTGTGTTACTATCAGTTTGTGGGTAACCAGATATAGAGAGCTTTTACTTAACACTAGTTAGTTTATATAGCTCGTCTATAAAGGCTGAGATAAATTAGGGTTCTTAATCTAATATAGCCGTCTCTAAAAGGCCGTACACGCGCCAGACGTGTTAGTAGTATAGGTTTACTACGTTAGCTATAGTAGTAGTTTTATAGCAGGGTAGTAAGAAGGCTCTCTTACCTAGTTAATTAATAACTATAAAGACGTTATCAAAGCCCTTTTTATCTATTAGGAAGGACTTAAAATCAAAAGAGATATACTACCAGCAGCGTTTACTAATTAGTAGGGGGTGCAGCAGGCCTAGGGTTTTATCCTAAGGTATATAGGTCCTCCTACAGGCCCTATAGTTTCTTACATAGGTATCGTAGTCTGAGGGTAGTTCTGGCCAATAGTATTAGTCTGCTATAAGTTTCCTAGTCTTTGTCTTGCCTAGGTAAGCGGTTACCTGGCGAGAGTATACCTCCACAATAAGGTAGGTACGGAGGCAGTTAGTATTAGGGACCATTAGCTTGCCAAAGCGGGTAAGTAGTCCTCTTTAGAGCTTCCAGCCCTTCTAGTCTTGCTTAGCTAGCTAATATAGCCCTACTAGCAACTTACTAGTTTAGTTGGCCTAGAGTATCTAATTAACTAGCTCATATAGCTGCTATTTATAATTTGCTATAACTAGGGGGTCCTTAGAGGTTGCCTCTAGTATAGCAATTATAAGGGCGGGGTTAATCAAGTATATAGTACATACGGCTACGTCCTTCTCTTTCTGCGTCTTTAGGTCCTCTTGCTTTTGTAATAGGGTATTAGCCACTATATTTACCGTTCCTAGCCTATAGGTAATCCGTATATGGAAATCAGCTAGTAGGTCTACCTAGTAGGCCTACTATAGATTTAGTAGCCTCTTGATTATAAAGTACTTAAGGGCTCAATGGTCCATAATTACTATAAAGGGTATACGCTAGAGGCCAATAAGGTGACCTCGCCATTCCTATAGGCCTCTTATTACTGCTAGCATCTCTTTATTATGGATCTCGTACCATATCTCTTTAGGGGACATTGTCTTTAAGAAGAAGGCTACTAGCTTCTAGGTCTTATTATCTTGCAGCTAGTTTAGCACCCTAGCCACTACTCTATCACTCGCGTTAGTCTCCACGTAGGTATCTCAGAACAGTAAGTAGTGCTTTATTACGCTGCCTAATAGCATAAGGGCCTTAACTTGCTTAAAGGCTTTAAGCTCTTCCTCCCCTAGTAGGTGCTATGCTTCCTTCCTTATAAGCTTACTAAGCGGTTATACAACTCAGCTGTAATCCTTTAGGAAGGCCTAGTAGAAGTTATAGAACCCTAGAAAGGATTACACTCCTTTTATAGAGGTAGGGGGCTCCCAATCTCTAATTATAGCTAGCTTATTAGTGTCTATAGCAATCCTATTAGTGCTAATAATAAAGCCTAAGAACTTCGTCTTAGTAACGCTAAATTCGCTCTTCTTAATATCCGCTTATAGGCCTGCCTTTTAAAGCCTCTGCAGGACCTTCTTAATGTGGATTTTATACTCTAGCGGGTTATCCAAATAGATTAGGATGTCGTCTATATAGGCTGTATAGAAATTGTCTAAGTAGTTAAAGAGGACGCTATTAATAAACCTCTGGAAGGATGTAGGGCCGTTACATAGTCCAAAGGGTAGGACGCAGTACTTATACGATCTGTACCTTATATAGAAGGCAGTTAACTCCTCTACCTCTTCCTTTAGCCGTATATAGTAGAAAGCCTGCTAAATATCTAGCTTGGTAAAGATTCTAGCTCTTAATAGCCTAGTCAACGTCTCCTCAATTAATAGTAGTGGATAGCGGTCCTTCTTAGTAATTATATTAAGCTTTTAAAAGTTAACGCAGAATTGCCACCCCCCTCTAGGCTTCTTAGCAAATAGGACTAAAGCTATAAAGGGTGCGTCACTTAGTACTATAAACCCCTTCTATAAGTGCTCCTATAGGTAGGCCTTAACAAGCTCTAGCTGCTCTAGCGATATATTGTATAATAGGCTAGGGGCTAGATTGCGGCTGTTACCTTTAAGAATAATATCGTGGTCTACTCCCTTGTGATACAGTAGTAGCATATTAGATATAGCCTTTGAGAAGCTATTAGTATATTCTTAGTAGGGCTATGGTAGCTTTTTATAGACAAGCTAGCGAAGTTCCTTATTATTATTAGGTAGGGCGTCTTATCCCTTTCTATCCTCCATTAACTGGTTTATTTTGTAGAGACTAGTATATCTAATTACTACGTCCTTGCGCTTTGCTCCTTGTAAGAAGTTTTTTACCTTAAGTAGCGCGATGTCTACTGCTCTAAACTCCCTAGTAGATAAAAGCCTCCTTGCTCTTGGCTTTAATAGTAAAGTTAGCCTAGGGTAGAGCTGGTCCTCTATTTTCCTAATTATATCTTAGGTATTGATCTTCTAAGTATACTTATAGTCGTATAAGGTCCGTTTGGTTTGCTTTAGCCTAGCTTGCCCCTCTGGTTTGATTTTAGTAGGGGGCTTCTTCTCTTAGAGCTCTCTAATTGCGACTATACGTTTAAGGATATATTAGGGGGTAGGCCTAGGCTCTTAGTCTAGCAATACGTCTCTTTAATCTGCGTCTCTCTAGTAATCCTTATTAATTGGCGGGGGTAGGAGCTCCTTTTTTAGTATAATTACGTCCTACCTGCTATAGTAGTTCCTCTTAGTTCGCTATACTAAGACCTAGTATTTATAATTAATAAGGGCCCTAGTTTTTTTAAACCATCTATAGCCAATAAGAAGATTATAGCGGCTAGTATTATAGAATAGGAACTATATAGGGACTTATCAGCTATCTATAACTAGGTTAGCCCTAAAGAGCTATCTAATTATATCCGTCTGTTAGTTATTATGGCTAGATATAGCAACTCCTCATTCTTTAATCTTGTAGAGCTTTGGTTACAGTTATTACTTAATAATTAGCAGTAGCTTATAGTATATAAAAGCCTCTCCGCCCGCACTAGAGTTAAGTAGGCTTATTATATTAAAAGCCACGCCGCCTAGCGCAATCCTGTATAGCATTATAAGGGCTGCGCCTCCTAAGATTTCCTTTAGCTATATAGGCGCTATGTTAATTACTCTAATCTGCTCTAGGTAGAAGACTTCTTCTAAAGCTGCTTATTTTCCAATTCTAATAAGTTAGTAACTATCTTATACTCTTTACTTTAGTTAATTGCTTTAGCTTCCGCCTTCTTCGGCGCTAGGTAGTTATTAGAGTAGTATCCTTACTTGCTATAGTTAAAATAGGTAACTGGCGCTTTTGCAGCTAGTGCTAGAGTTAGAGGCTGCTAGGAGGAAAAGGGACCTTTAGTCTCTTTAGCGCCCCTAATAGAAGCCCTCTTAACAGCCTAGGCTGCTCTATGGTTACTTCGCTCCTTACCTATCTACTTTAGACCTTAGGCGTACTATTGGGTAGTCTTATAATAGGCCTAGAAGTTACAGTCTTTGTTTATTACCTTAACTTCCATTTAGACGCATAGGCTGTTATAAAGCTTATTATAAAGCTCCTCTTTCTACTAGTCTTGTGGCATCCTTAAGATATTTGCTAGCTATATAAAGTTAGATTAGAAATTATTAAAGTCTCCTAGGTATGGCATTTTAAGGCCTTTAAGTTCCTGCTAGGCCTTAATACGGCGATCTGGGTCCTTAAAGACGTTCTTTAGGAACTTAAGTACTTCTTTACTGGTAGGGTTGTGTTCCGCATCGCGCTCTACCTCTAGGTAGGGTAAGAGGTGGTTATAAGCTTTGCCTTCTACACATATCTTAATATACGTCACTTTTACATCCTCTTCCTAATTTGGGTTGTCTTAATAGAACTAGTCTGCATTAAATTAAAGCTTGTTTTATACATAGCCGCTCTAGATATAATAGGTAGGCTTTTTCCCATCTATTAGTGTAGGTGGGTCTAGAAACTTTGCTGTATATCCTAGGCCTATAACACTACTTATTTAAGAGAGTAGTATCCCTTCTTATATTATCTATAATGGTATACTTCCTTACTCACTATCCTCCCAATTTAGGGCTTGTATAGTAACCTTGCGGCCCATCCTTAATATCTTCTAATTAGCCTTATAGAGCTCGTCTGTTCTATTATCTAAGTGCTCCTTAAGCTCCGCTATCTTTACCTTGGCCTTCTCTTTCCTATTAAGGGCCTTATACACGTAGTTGTTTGTAAGACGCTATAGCATAGCAATCTGCTGTTCTATTGCCTTTCTTTGTATTCCCTAGAGCTTCAGCTCTTCTATAAGTTTAGTTATAGGGATCACGGCTAGGCTTTAGGTGGTTGCGGCTGTATACTCTCTCTTTATCTCTATTTTAAAGTATATAGGGTTCTCGTTGTCTTCCAATTACGCCATAAGACAGTCCCATTTGCTCTTTATATCGTCCGCGAGCTCTATCTCGCCGTAGTATAGTTAGAGCTCCGGCGGCTTAAGTAACGCATCTATAGGTTCCTTACGTGCTACTAGCGTTAGGTTAGTAGCTATCTCTAGCACGCTAGGTCTTAACGCACTCCTTTTTACTATAGTGTCTCTTTTACTTTCTTAGGCAACTCTTACTACTAAGATTATAATTAGGGTAATCCTTTTAATCTAATTACTGCAGTCTCTTCTTTTAGCTGCTTAATCCACTATTGCAATTACCTACCTTAAGCAGGGCTTAGAGGGTTAATTAGTCTATAGTTATAGTGGTAGAATAGCCCTCTGTCTGGCTATACATTTAACCATTAGACCTAGTATTATGTCGCCTCTATAGGCTAGTTAAGGTTAACCTTAGTCTAATATTACGGCTAGCTTTCCGTGGGAGTAATCTGATAGATTAAGCAATAATAAGGGGCTATATTATAAATAGACTAAGGTAAGGGCTCAAAGAAAGGGGCGCGGTAGACAACTATGTACATGTTTGGTCGTCGGGGCAACGTTAGGGCAACGTTAATCCGTAACCGACGACGCCTCAATGGTAGCTATGTAGATGAACCGTCACACTATTACTAGTTTAAAATTCGCGTTTAAGGGGCCAGGCTTGGATATAGTTATTTTATTTTTATTTATAGGTAGTGTCGGGGTCTCTAACGTAAGTGGTTTAACATTACGTAGTTCTTTATAGAGTGCTTCTATTAATTGCTAATGCTGGGCTTCTAGTACAGCCCGCTGCTAAGCTAAAGCATCTATAAAGGCTTTTTGTATTGCAGTTAACTGTTCACTAACTAGGGTTATAATGCTCATGGTTAACGCATGGGATTTAAAGTCGTTTACTATTTTAATAGTGGTTGTTTTTAACGTAACGTAATATAAGGGCGCGAAGAGGCTTTAGGGAAGATTTAAAGGAATAATATAAATTCTATCTAAATCTAAGGGTATATAGCTCTTGCAGAGAACAAGACGTTGCGTAAAGAAGAGAAAGGAATAACAAGAGAATCACGTAATTAAATAGTCAGGGGTCTTGGTGGTCGATGCGTGCGCACGTGCGCACGCGGTCTTCGACGGACTTCAGTAGAATTCGATTGATCTGGCAGAACTTGGCAGAAGTCGATCAAGCTGGCAGAATTCGGCAGGATTTGGTCAAAGCTTCGGAGTTTATCTGTCGAGTGTTTCACCGAGACATTCCTACTGTAACTGGGCTAGTCCCATTACAATCTTTATAAAAATGATATTTATTAGCTAAGTAGTTATGTATATTTTTAATTAAATATTATTATATTATATAGAGGCTCTGCGTATAAAAGCCTTATATAAGGCTTTATACAAGGATCTACACGAAT
>Ga0307507_10000228_pt1 | contig 107355 bp, 18 predicted proteins | sample 7_EM_MG_FD_207223 | JGI IMG/M metagenome (GOLD analysis project Ga0307507, IMG submission 207223) | Populus trichocarpa ectomycorrhiza microbial communities from riparian zone in the Pacific Northwest, United States - 7_EM | ecosystem: Host-associated > Plants > Roots > Unclassified | place... | reverse complement strand
TTTAATAGGAGCTAGAGAGTATATATAAAAGTCCAAATTTAAATTATTAAAATTTATTATTAAGTGGTTGTTAAGATATTAAAGTGTGATTTTTCTATTTTTTGGTGTGTTTTTGAAGTGATTAGCTCACCCGTTTGACCAGCTTACCCGTGAAATACGTTACCAGATTAAGAGCATTTAAAGTATTTTACCTAAACCCATTATATCCGCAAGAAAGGTCCCACCTAGGGCTATATAATTACAAAGAGTATGGGTAATACTAAGCAGCTAATATATCTATATAGCTTTACCCTTTTTTATGCCGTATAAGTAGAAGGTTACGTCTTGAAGAGTATTATAAATAGTTAACGGAAATGAGAGGAACTGTAGCGCCTTTACCCATAATACTGGGTTAATGTGTGCTTCTTATATGTCCTTTAGGTGATTAACTTTCTAATTAACCTTCTTAATTCTATCCTTATACTTATCTTTTGGTTCCTTGTTAGTCGAAATAGGGTTAATTAAGGCATTAAAGTGGCAGCGCTCCCATGTGCGGTTAAGATTAATTTCCCCAATACAAATTAGGTTAGGGTCATTATTTATATCCTTAAATAATATATTAATAAATATTTCGCGATTAGACTTTAGCCATTTATTATACTATCCTTTTATTTTATCCTATGGCATTATCTTAAATGTTTGCACTTTGTCTAGATCTACGCCTTTTAAGAGCTCCAATTTATCCAGCAAGGGCTGGTCTTTACTACCATAGGTCCAGCTATAAGCAGTTTTGATTATAGCCGGCCATACAGCTAATAATACACCAGCAGGCATAGGTGGCGGTAACTTTAGGGTTAATATAAGCTTTGGATTTAACTGCTTAGATATAGGTAGCGTGGACTCTAGAATTAACTACTTATAACTACTTTAACCTAGGGTAGGTGTGCCTATTCTTCTCCTAGTTAGCACCGGTCATGCAATATTAGGGTTAGAGTTAGACTTGGAATTACTCTTATTAAATCTTATACGTATAAACGTACGTTAGATAACTCTATACAATATTATATAATCTTATATAAGTTGTAAAGTCTCTTACGCTTTATAATCTAATTGGGATTTTTAACTCTAATTATAATTATATTAAGTCTAGCCTTCTTCGCAGAAAGTACTGTAAATGCCAGGTTTATATAGTTAAGAATTAGTATACCAGTGGTTAGATCTACTATAGCCTAACCATCCCTATATTTATCCGCTAAGAAGTTTATACTTATCGCGGCCTGCAGCTTGTTATATCCATAGTAATATACATTAACTTTCTCTAGAAAATTAGACAACAGATGCTTATACTTAGTTTTTAATACAAATCTATATGGAATGGGGGCCCTATTTAATGGCGTTTTATCTAGGTAACTATACACAGCAAAGCTCATTTTATAGAATGGTGTAGGTGTGGTATTTAGCTGTTATAGGACTTTAATAGACAGACTACTAAGTACCTAGGTAGCCTCAAAGGTTGCCCTTAATCTAGATAAGTTAACAGACTGCTCTCTAGAAGACAAAGCACTATGCTTTAGAACAATATCAGCCATTATAACCTCTACGCCTCTACGTCTGTTGGTTATTACGCGTTGCCATATAGACTTTTTGGCGGCGATAGCGAAAGCTTTAAACTCTAATAGTAGATTGGATCTCTTAAACACGTACCTATACTTAGTGTTAAGAAGGTTAAAGACTGTGCGCTTAACTCTATTTTGTATAGGCCTAGACGCTAGCAACCTACCGCTAGACGCTTTATTGATTTCGCTAGCATAGTATTAAAGGATCTCTTTATATATATTTTTATTAATCGCGAGTCCTTGCTGTAGCTTTAGACCACTTATTTACAATAAGTTCTTATTAGTTATAGTGGTTAAGTACCAACTAGAGTCTAGGTGTGGCGCCGCTATTATAGTTAAGGACCCTATATATTTATAAGCGGGTAAAAGCTTTATGCAGAATAGTATAGAGTGACTTATAAAGATAGTAGAGCGGATAATGTATTAGATAATTAGAAACAATCCAACAAGATAATCCTAACAGTTATAATAAGAAGGTATGCCAATAGTATTAACTTAAGACAATAGCGGATTCTAATAAGAGCGATATAAAAGTAATATAAGAAATAGAATAGAATACAAGTCTTAATGCGAAAAGTAGGATGAGATATAAGCTTTAATATAGGCAGTAAAACGAAATGTAAGACTTAGAGTAAGAAACGGAACGAAAGGTATATAGTGAGACAAGATATAAGATTTACGCTACTAACTAAGTAAATAAAATTGCAAGATGTAAATAGCAAGGTATATAAAAACAAGTATAATCCGTAGTAGAAGCCTTAGAATGTCAGTTATTATATACATTATATAGAAAGCCAAAGAGTTATAGATAGGGTAATAGATGTCCTAATAGGTATACTTAAGCAACTAGACTAAATACATAATAATAAGAGAGCTAATAATTCTATTCTTTGTATTATAACTAGTTAGTGAAGTAGCTCTAAAGAGGTAGGGGAATAAGTTTAGGACAATCTAAGACATTAAAAAATGTCCAAGATTATACAAAAAAGTAAAATATAATATAGCATTTTATTCCACAAGTACAAGGTAAGGTGAAATATATAATAGAGAGAGGCGGGGGGATAATCCAAGACATTATAAAAGGTCTAAGATTATACAAAAAAAAGTGAAATATAATATGGTATTTTATCCCACAAGTGCAAGATAAGGTAAAGTGTATAGTAGAAAGAGGTAGGGGATAATCTAAGATATTATAAAAAGTCTAAGATTGTATAAAACAAAGTGAAATATAATATAGTATTTTATCCTATAAATGCAAGATAAGGCTTTAGGATACCCTTTCACCTAAAGTATAACCTATTTTTAAGCTATATCACTAACAAAGCAACTTTTTTTTAGGTAAGCTATTATATCTACTATACAGGCAACCTAAAACTAGTATCCTAGATCCCACTTATAGCTACTACACTTTATATCAAAGATATTCGCTAGACTTATTTGCATATAGGTCCTATAGTCCAAATTATATATTAAGCCATCTATAATATAGCTATTGTTACTCTAGCCCTATAACACCGTACTCTTATTTACGCGCCTTTTTCTTCTATTTCCTACTATTGTTCGCTTAATCTTTTAAACTTCCATAGCCGCCTAAACCAACACTATAGCCTCTTTGTCTTTAAAAACATAGCTATATTAAGCTTGCCTTAGCCTCAATTTCTCCAAACGTATACTGCCTAGAAATGTATCCCGCCTTACACAACTACTATAAGCTCTACCTATAATATAGCGTCTGGTGCCCTAGCGCGGAGCAGGCTCTTTTAAAAGCCGCATTATAATGCCTTCTAGAGACTAGACACCTAAAGCTTCTTTAGCCACTATAAATAAGGGAGATACCAATACGCAGATTAATAGTGGTATATTAGGTAGAGATGGCCCTAATCTTTATAAGCTAGGGTAGGATGTTAAGGTTAAGCTAGCTAATTTATAGGCTAACCTAAATAACCCATTCTTTTCTGGCAAATTATTTAAAGAGCTCTAACTGTATTTCAGCTCTCCGTACCCTAGTAGTATATAGGCTCGTGCTAACATATCTATTTAACAGAAAACTGGAGATGTTAAAAGGAATTCTAGAAATAAACTTTTAAAAGCCATTAAAGACAAGCAGTTAGCCTATAAGATATAGGCTTTCTATTTAGTTACTTCGCGGGCTTTAAATCATCTATATTATTACTAATACCTATTATCCGGCCTAGCCCTCTAGCGTTACCCTAATGACGAATATAAGACTTCCGGGTAGTAGCTTAAGTTAGATATTAGTTAGAACTCTATATACCTAAGACTAGATATTATGGTTTTAAGTACTAACCCATTTAGTTATCTTAACTTAACTAGCACTACCCTTAATCTTCCCTTTTTTTTTTGCCATAGCTTATATAGAAACAACGGAATCCGCAGGTCCGGATAGCTAATATTGTTAGGCTCTATAATATTAGTGGTAAATAATATCTTCGCCGTAGCTATAGTCCTGTAGCCATTGCCTAAGAATACTGTATATTATTATTTAGACGGATAAAGGTTTTTTAGGTACTATTAAGTCTTTAGTTTACAGTGTCTAGTTCTACTACTTTAGACTCTTTAAGTCCTTAAACTTAGTATTAAGCTCAGTGTCAAGCTAGTCACACTTGCGCTTTAGCATATAGTTTGGCTGCCTTAGACTCTTTTAAGTCCTTAAACTTAGTGTTAAGCTGGTTATACTTGCGCTTTAGCGTCTATTCTAGCTGCCTTGGACTCTTTTAAGTCCTTAAACTTAGTATTAAGCTGGTTATACTTGTGCTTTAGCATCTAGTTTGGCTACTTTAGACTCTTTTAAGTCCTTAAACTCAGTATTAGGCTAGTTATACTTGTGCTTTAGTATAACTAGTTCTAGTAAGAAAATAAGAGGTATACTTTTAGCAGCTATAAAGACAAGCCACTTACATAGATTAAATACCGGTAATTAACTGTTAGTACTATAACACGCACTCTTTACGCCTGGAAATAATACCACATTATTTAATATATAATTAGCGATAATGCAGCGGAGCTATCTATAGTATTTTTATACCCCTAAGAGTTACGGTGGCCTTTACCAACACCTATAGTACTATAAAAGGCAGCTGCCTAGCCACTAATACGTCTACAAAAAAGCACGCGAAGAGAGATATAATACTCGCACATTTATTACGGCCCAACTGCTTACAATTTGTGATTAATTCCACCACTCTTACTAGTTAGATAACGCGCGATTGCAACCAGATGGTATAAATACGGATACTAATAAGTACGCTCTAGTGGCGGTAGAATATAAGCAGAATGCCCATCTAGTGCCTCTATATGGTATACCACATTAGAAAAGCGTTATATCGTTATTATTATTACTTAGAGTAGAGATATTTGAAGCAACTAAAAATATAAAGGCGGGTAAACCAATTTTATACAAGACCGATAATAATATATAGTAAGTTAGCCAGACAATTTTAGATATTACCATATTATAATATAACAATAGCCAAAGTATACTATACAATCCTTTTTGTTTGGAGTTTAATTACGCCTTTTTAATATAGCTGCACCGCATTTGCTATATAAAGGGAGACGTTAACGTACTGCTTAAAGACACCCGCCTTAGCCCACTTTATGGCCTGCTTAGCTTCTAATCTATAAATTAATAGAAAGAACTGATTACCACTATTTTATTTAGTATATAAGACGAACAATAGCTCTAATTAGAGTATAAGGTAAAATTAAATGTTAAAAGCTTTAAGTAGAGGGAATATTATATTCTTTACTAGGATATTATAAATGTAATTGCCTTTCTAATTGGCTATTGACCCTTTAAAGATGCATTAGTATATATACTAAAGAGACTCTATAATGCCGAAAACTACTAAGTCTATAACAAGCTATATAGCGGTGACTAATAGTAGGAGATATAAGGCAAGCTTTCTAGCGGTGCTATAGTAGTTCCTATACTTATAGCAGTTAATAAGACCCAGCTAATAATATACTATAGCAACAAATCGGCCTGGCCCGTATATCTTACCATCGGTAATCTTAACCGACAAGTTTGGCGCTAATAGACATCCCCCACAAATATCCTTATCAGCTTTGTGCCAGTTGTTAAAAAAAAGGATAACAATATAAAAAGTAAAGTATATCATAAGGCGATAAGAACTATACTTAAACATAAGTCCTGCTTTAGTATTTTAACGCTATATCCCATTAACTAAAATATAATAGCAATTAAGCATCTTGCAGAAAGCGGCGTAGACCTTTAATATACGGATAATTTTATGCGATAATATTATCCAATTATATATGGAATAATGGCAGACTATAAAGAATAAGTGCTATTTATAGGTATCAAAAGCCGATAGCACTATACTATATACTAGGTCCCCCCTCTAAAGCGCAAGAACTTAACTAAGAAATAATACCCACCACGCACCTATAAGGAGATAAGAAGATAGATTAAACGCTAGCAACTAGAGAATATTCTTCTATCTTTAGACGACTAGGTATACCCAGTAGAATATTTTATATAGCACCATTACCTATTTAACATCTATAAGGGCATAATAGTAGATGTTCTATATTAGCTTCTAAAGGGTATTATTATATAACTTATTAAATGGGTACGGAAACTAGTAGGCGATATTATCTAGCTAAAAAGAAAGAGAAGAGGGATAAAGATAACCACAATAAATATATCTACGGAGGCTTAGCTTAATTAGCGTTTTAAACAAGTCCTAACTTTTATAGGGCTAAAATAGTTTAATAATCTATTATTTAGTAAAGTTACTTAATAGACAGGTAATAAATAAAAAGCCATAGTTTGTTAACTTATTGCTGTGCTAGCCCTACTACTGTCGTCTAGGGAACTATATGCTATATATTTTATAAGAGCCGTATGCAACTTCGTTATTATGGCTTAGTATTACACCCACGACAAGGAGACACTACAATATATACACCACGCCCTATATTAAATTAATATGCTTAAAGGCGTGTTTTAAAGTTTCTGTCTAAAGGCAAAGGATTCTAATATGGGCCATTTTAATATACCAAAATTCCATGCCCTTATACATTTTAAGGAAAATATCCGCCTGTACGGATATGCAGATAGGTACTATACTGGCGTAAATAGCGAAGCTAGACACCGTTATATTATTAAGGCGTTTTATAACTTAATAAATAAACGGGATTTGCTATCTTAAATCTACTCTTATAATTTAAGACGGGTAGTAGTACTAGTAATGGAAGACAAAATAGCTTTTATAAATAGTAATTCTATACCACAGTCTTTTTAGTGTCTGGAGGTGCAGGTTACTTAACTAATATAGCATTTAGTAGTTGCAAAGCTTTGGTAGCCTTTAGAAGATATAAATAGGGCAATAGATCTTATCTAGAGGCGTCTTAGGTTAAAGACGTGGCTTTATATATCTTATATAGCAAACTGCTGCGAAATCCCAGGGTTTTTAGATGGCATTGCGGTATTTATCTAAGAGTATAGGTAAAAGCTACAAGGCGAACATACCCAGAACTCTAATATAGACCGGAAAGAGAAGGACCCCTTATAGGTTAAGCGCCTACTTATTAAAATACATCTATCTATCCGCTGTTTAAAATGAGATGGAAAAAATACAACTAACCTTAAAGGCCAAATTAGTAAGGTAGTATATTGTATACTAAATTAGTAATGTTCTAACTAGTAGAGGTATAATTACGTATAGGTCTAAGAGTATATAGATAACAGCAACCGTATTAGAAAAGGCCGTACGCCATTAGGTGGAAGACTTATAGGCTAGCTTTAGCTAATTGTTACTATTCTAGATATTAAAAGGTTAGATAAGTACGGTGTATATATATAGTATACTAGAGCTATAGTAGAGCTGCTTTAGCTATTAAATTATAGACTACCGCATCCAATATACGGCATAGTTGAGGTAAAAAGGTGGCCGCGCTTAAGCGTAAATACTAGGTAAGTACTTAGAGGTGGTCGCTTTTATTTAATGCCATCTATTTTATAAAGCGCGCATATTGTTCCAGCCGCTACTTCTTATCCAGATTTATACTACGTTAATAATTATATTGATTGGGACCAATATAATACTCTATACTCGGACAACTTTCTTAAAGAAGGAACTCGCATTGCGTTATTATATAGAAGCCAGGACAAATAGCAAAAGTAGCTAAGCTAGCATAGAACCTATATAAGACTATATAGGACTATATAAGATTGTATAAGATTGTATAAGATTGTATAAAATTATATAAGATTATATAAAATTATTTTGATTTTAATATATATTATAAGCTAGTATACTACAGGCTAAGAAAATAGTAAAAATTCATTTGTATAATTGGCATATAACTTTAAAATAATATATTATATTACCTCAATTATATATTAAGGAATGTGCAGTTGGCTTTTAAAGTTGTCAAGTTAGTTAACTGCGTGTTATTTAAATTTTAAGTTGGTTAATTGCATATTAAGGAATGTGCAGTTAGCTTTTAAAGTTGTTAAGTAGGTTAACTGCGTGTTATTTAACTTTTAAATATATCAAGTTGGTTAATTGCGTGTTAAGTTAGTTAAGTTGTATATTAAGTTGGTTAATTGCGTGTTAAGTTGGTCAATTGCGTGTTGAGTTAGTTAAATTGCATATCAATTACGCAAAACGCGAAAAACAAAGTCTACTTAAATCTCATCCTGCGAATATTTTCCCAATGTGGTGACGTTCCCATTTCTTCCTATAGTGTTATATTATATGTAAACTATATAACTGGTAATAGCGATACCTAATTATTCTATATATAATTAATATAGTGCCTTAAATACTATTCTAGTGTCTAGTTTAACCTTTCCGTTTGTCCGTCTGTCTGCGGATAATACGCTGTTAAGGTTGCTACTTAAACTCCTTATTCTGCTAAGAATACCTCCTAGAATACTGCTATAAATCTTAAATCTCTATCCAATATAACCTTACTTAGTACTCTATATCTTGTAAATACTTCCTTAATATAGATTCTAGCGACATCCTCTACTAATATTTCTTCTATGCACGCTATAAAGTACCCCTACTTTGTAAGCTTATCCACTATTACTAAGATTGTATTGTGATCTTGCCCTATAATAGGATCTCTTAACTTTAGTAACTTAATAACAAAGTCCTATAATATAACTTCCTATGGTCTCTCTAGTGTTTTAATAGGTTGTAGCCCTCCGTATAGCTTATGCCTTATTAGTTTGTTTCTTTAGTAATCTAAATATTCCTTTATAACTTATCTCGCTAGTCCCTAAATTCCTTAAACAATGTATTTCTTTTAAAGTCTTAATACTAAGCCTATAGCTCCATTATGTCCCTATATTATTCCCTTATAGAATTTACTAATAAACTCTTTTATAACTAACCTTGGAACATAAGTTGCTTCTCTATTTTTATATTATTCCGTGTCTAGATCCTCTATTTATGCTTTTTGGATCTTCTATATCTAATTGCTCTCTAGTAACTCGTGAACCTAACTTTCCTTAGTTGCTGTAATCTTTGGATAATTATACCTAATTAATCTGTCTTAATCCTTTCGCAGTAAAGCCCCTAACGGCTTTTTATTGTTTTACAACTCTGCCTTCCTACTAAGTGCGTCTGCTCTTGCGTTTTTAGTACCTTTGGTATACTAAATTTCAAAGTAATATTCTGTAAGCATTTCCGCCTATTTGACTTATCTTCTGTTTAGCTCTTTTATTGTTAGGAACCCTGTTAGGTTCTTATAGTCTATTCTAACTATAAATAGTTTTTCTATGCCTTGTAAGAATGCTCTCTACTCTTTAAATGCTGTAACTATACCTAACAACTCTTTGTTATAGATGTCATAGTTTAACTCTAGTAGTGTTATCTTTTAACTGTAATATGCTACTAAATGCTATACGTCCTAATGCTTCTATAGCAAGTATGCTCCTAGTGTAAAGTTTAATATATCTGTCTTAATAACCATTTCTAACTTTGGTTAATAGATCTTAAGGATTAGTTTTTAGGTAAATAACTCTTTTAGTTCTTTAAACAGTTTCCTTTATTTATTTTCCCATAACCATAGTTCCTCCTTCTTTGTTAGCCTTATAAATGGCTTAATGTTCCTTAACTATTGTGCTATAAACCTCCTATAATAGTTGCAAAACCCTAGGAACGATTTTAACTACATAACATTCTCTAGGTTTTTCTTACTTACTATGGCTTTGACTTTCTTTAGGTCCATACTGATTTTTCCTAGTTTAATAATAAATCCTACAAAATTAGTCTTTCTTATAAAGAACTCGCATTTCTTAATTGCTACTAATATCTGTTCTTTCTGTAGTCTCCTTAAAACCTACTTAACGTGTTCTCTATATTCTTCCTCACTCTCTAAGTAGATAATAATGTTGTTAAGGTATGCTATAATAAACTTATTGAGGTGTTCTCCTAATATACTATTAATTTGCTTCTGGAACGTTGCTGGTGCGTTTATAAGCCTAAACTGTATAACTAATGGTTTATATAGTCCTTTCTTTAACCTAAAGGCTGCCTTTTATTTGTTGCCTTCCTTAATTCTAATCTGGTAGTACGCCTACCTTAGATCTATCTTCATAAAGATTTTCGCGTTGCCTATCCTGTCTTGGATTTCGCTAATTAAGGGTAAAGGATACCTATCCTTCCTGGTAATGCTGTTTAACTATCTATAGTCTATATACATCCTAAGTTTTCTGTTTTTCTTTGGGATAAATAGTACTAGATATTTTGCTAATGACTATAACGGTCTAATGTATCCCTTTTATAAGTTCTCCTGGACAAACTCCTTAAGTGCTACTGACTTGGTTTTAGTAAGCTTATAGATTGGAAAGAACCTTAGACTTATTTCTTCTTCCAACTCTATCTTATGGTCCCATGCTGCGTGCTTTAACAGCCTTTCACTTTCTAGTAACTATAACTTTTTTCCATACTTATGGTAATACCTCTCTTTAGTACATAACTTAAGCCTTACTTAGTCTCTTTATATGTCGCTCTGACTTGGTACTATACCAACTTGGTTTGCTGCCGCACTTTATATTATTAAGTATCTCTAATATTGACCTGACCTATAATCCAATTGACCTTTGGATTGTATTCCTGTAACTAAGGTATCCCTAGTATTGCCTCGTCTTTTCCTAATGGTAAGATATTAAAAGATATCTTAACTTATCTCCCTTTAATAGTTAACTAAATAGGTCCTATTTTAAGATTAATAATGCCTCCTTTATAGGCTATCTAATCTCCTGAAATTGTTATAAGTGGATATAGGTGTTCCTTTTATCTATGTGGTAACCCTATCCTTTCTACTGCTACTGGCGATATATGGTTTCTTATTGCTCCACTATCTATTAACGCTTCGAACTGCTGATCTTGCCACTTAATACGTAAATTTAGGTGTTGTTCTTGAATTCCCTTAAGGGTCTAAGGCTCTACTACTAGTTCCCTCTAGTCCTATAGGCCTCCCCTTTTCCCAACTGTTGGTTGCTAGATCCTGTCTGTACTTAGTCCACTTTTAGCTAATACTTAGTTCGTTTCTTTTCTTCTATATACTATAGACAAGTGTTCTCTAGGCAGTCCTACTACTATTATCTATCTAGGCATTCTTTTATAAGGAATCTTCCTGGTTAAAGTATTAGGTCCCCTTAACTCTATACTTCTACTAGGTGCCATCTATGTATATACCTAGCGTCTCTAAACCGTTTTTCTTTAGGTGCCTAATATATCTTTACTAGATACTTCTAGTTCTTATCCTTTAGTGTTCTATACATGTTGTATACGTTATCCACACAAGCTATCCACGATAATATATAATACGCTAGGTGACTTAGGTTAACTCTTAGCTTATCTTCGTTTTTAAGTTTAAACCTATACCTAGTTAACCTAACCACTGGTATTTCTGCTGTAGGTATTAAGACTTATTACTTACTTCTCTAGTCCCTAGATCCTTCTTCTAGGTCCTTTAATATTATAATTAATGCTCCTTTAATATGACTTATGCGTTTCTCTATAATGGGTTAGTCTTAGACAACTTTTTCGTCTAGCTATATATAGAAATCTTCCTATTTATTATTATGTCGTTGCCTATACCACTTTCCATATAACTGGTTTAGTGTGTATAGTCTATCTGTAAGAAAGTACCTTGTTATCGCTGCATCGTGACACCCTTTAGTATGTCTTTTTTTAAACCTAGTTGGAATCCCTAGATCCTCTTCTTATTCTAGTTTATTTAACCACTTTGCTCTAGGCGTCCCTGCCTTAGGCCTATTAGTGACTCTTTATACGGGTGCTCTGTCCCTTACACGACCTGGCATAGCTAATCTCTTGTCTAGCTTTTGTTCTTGCTATGTAATAATTCTTTGCCTAAACTTATCTATGCTTTCTTATTTTCTATGTCTTATAGCTGGATCCTTAAAGTCGTCTTACTTCTTAATCTTGGTATCAACTCTTTAATCTTTAGGCTGAATACTACGTTTACCTAGAATTAATGTTTTTACTTATTCTCCGAACTTATAGTTCTTGAACTTGCGTCCTGTGCTTATACAACACGCCTTAAACTAAGCTGCTATTCTTCCCTATTAGTTCTTATCCGTTGTGGGTTCTTAAGCTATCCTTATTGCTTCTTGCAAGTCTAGAGCTTTTCTTATTTCTTCTTAAGAATCTTAGACCTGTGGCTTTTTGCCTTTTATAAGTGGTAAGCTAGTACTAGTAGTTATCTACTTGCTTAATCGTCTTTAGATATTACTCCTTCCGTCTTATAAAGTAATGGATGTTGTATTTAATAGTGTTATAATACCCATTACTAATCCGCGTTCTGTAGTGGTTTTAGTCTCTGCTTCTATTGTATTATTAAGGTTTAAGTGCTCCTAGTTAGCCTTGCTTTCTTCCTTATTACTATTAATTAATAAGTACTCTGACTCCATTGTTATTGTTGCTGATTATTATCTATATATTGCTTTAATATCTTAATCTAGCTTGTAGAGTTAATCTTATTCTTTATCTAACTCTCTGGTTCCTTTAAGTCCTCTTAACTTTAGCTCTTGTGGCTAATAGCTTACGCCATATTTAGCGTCCTTATGAATTTGGTATGCGTTGTTATAACAAAACGCGAAGTGTCTAACCGTATACTCCTGTGTTCTATGTAACCTCTTTATTACTGGACCTAGTTCTCCTTGCTTAGTTCCTCTAACTGCGTAGTTACTTTGACCACCTCGGCAGTCTTTAGCATAGTAGCCTTTCTTTCTATAATTTATGTAAGCTCCTTTTTTAAACTATTCTTCTTATTATGGAGTCCGCCTAAATGTCTTCTGCTGCTAAGATCCCTAGTTTGGCCTTTACTCCCTAGTCCTATAATTACTTAATCCTTAACCTCTGGGTTTCTATAGTTTCTTTATCTATCTCTTAGACTCTTTAGTACCACTTAGGTCCATTGGCTCTGCGCTATTCTATAGTTTTTGGCTTTATATCTATTGTTGCATACTCTGCGCCTTATATGACTGTAGAACTCTGTCTTGCCCTTTCTTAGCTTGTTCCCTTTAATAGATTCTATTATTAATCTTTATTAATTAATCTATTAAGTCTCTTAGACTTTCCGCATCTTCTATTAAGATAATTGTGTCCTGGACTTTAGCCTTAAGTCCCTATTTATACTATGCTATAAGCGCCTTGTTATTCCACTTAATCTGCGTTATAAGTGTCTGGAACTATGTTATATACTTAATTGTTAAAGAATATTGTACCAAGTTTTAAAGCTTCCGCTCTGCTATAGTTAATGCTTCCAGGTCTCTAAATATCTGCATTAGTTTTTCCATAAACCCATTCTAACTGGTAAACATAAACCGTATATCTTAGTTAGTAGTTATTATACCACTAACTTGTATCTCTGTGAGGTAAGGTTTAAACCACTCCAGTACTCTTTCTATTAAGAATAATCCTACGTACACTACTTAATCTGTAGGTGTTGCCAACTTTGCTCCTTCCTGCATTACCTTAAAGTGTATTTGTGTAAGGAATCCTTTAAGTTTTAACCTTTCTCCTAAAAATCGCCTAATTAACGGTAGCTTGACCTTTACTGCTTTAATTCTATTAATACGTTCTTTAAGTATCCTATTATTGTCTAATAAGCGATTAACCATTTCCTATAACTAACCTCTTGTAACCACTTGTAAGTCCGTATCTGCTATACTAGTGTCTCCTAATCCTAAGGTAGTTGCGGTCGTTGACTGCGTTGTGACTAGTGCTTTTAGTGGCGTATTATTTAACTTCTCTTGTGTTTTAATACCATAACCTTGGTAGTAAATGTGTAACGGAACCTTGTAGCAAGAACTATGGTAGGCTCATTAATGGGCTGGGTATATAGGTATAAACAATAAGTTAATAACGTAATAATAACTAGTAAGGTGGTTGCCTAATAGATTAACTCCAATTGTATTCTAAGATTTACTATAAAGAGAGAACTAGCTATAGTAGGGACTAAGGTCCTTTAAATACACAACCATACTCCTATGAAATCCTCTCTTGTATATAAGGTACGTATTATATATAAGGTATATAAGTTCCTTCCATTTCTCTTATTTAACTAATAGCACGTTATATAACCTCAGTTACCATTCCTTGTCATATAGTTCCACCGGCTCCATTCTAGACCGTGCCCTTATTAACCAACTAGCTTCTTCCAACTCTTCCCTAAGTAGTTATAACATCGTACTTAAGCTGTCCGTAATAACTAGGAAAGTATATTTAGTTAGCTAAGAGAATTTAGGAAACTTGCAGCCTTATCTACACCTCTACGCGTAATTATAGAGGGCTTTAACTATAACAGATTTTAGTAAAGCAAATTATAGGGTTGCTTATAAATATATAGATCTTAACGATCTAAAACAGGCTTAAAGATATCTATATACGTTATAGAGTTATAAAGGCGTATAGGCATATCTAAATGTTTTATATAGCTTAACTTACTTACTAATTTCTAAAGTGTATCTAAATATTAGTATAGCAAGTTACAAACTCCCTTTAATATGGCCACTATTTATTACGTAAGTAGTTAGTAAGGCGCTTTTAATTATAATAGTCCTCTATAAGCTAGTCCTAGGCAGCTATAAAGCCTTTAAATAACTTTTGCTTATAGCAGTCTATTTAGTGCTTTATAAAGTTATTATAGTACTCCTATACTGTGAGGGATATTATTGCGGGCACCTTAGGTTGTCCTTAGGACAACCTCCGGAAGCCCCTTAGTTAGTCGCCAGTTACGTGCCGGAGGCATATGCCCGTAGTATATAGTCTCTATAATCCCAGAGGCCTTACCTTCTTAAGGATTTATCTCTCTTACCAATCTATCCTATTCTATAATTGTATCCTTATAGCCCCCTGTCTATAAAGTCCCCTTATATTTAAATCCTTCCTACTCCATTTTAGAAGGGTAGCTGGCTTTAAGGACTAGATTGTTTATTTATATCTTTTGTTTATATCTACCATCTTCCCTTAAAATCTTACAACAACCTAAATAGAAACTCTATAGATACCTTATAGAAAGCCGTCGCATTAAGGCAGGAAGGTCCCTCTAATAGCAAGAGATTGCGACAATATAAACCTCTAGGTAAGACGGCTAAACAAGCCCTAATACCTAGATGCGCTAGGAGCTCGAAGACTCTCGCATACCTATAGTTACCGCTAAGGAAAATATAGACACCCTCTATGACGGACGCAGCGCTGCTAAAAAGCAACTGGAACCCCTTTAGCCCTACCTAGGCTAATTAGAAGACCAAGCGCTAGAGGCAACATTAAGATCTTCCCCTAAGCCAGAAATGCTAGAGGAATACACTAATATGTCTAACTAGGGACCTAACTAGAACCCTCCTAGAAGACTACTAGCCCACAATTAGCATAGCGGCGGTATATAGACTGCTTATAAGCCAAGCGGGCCTACCCCTTTGGGTAATTTAACCTAAACACTAACTTAAGACCTAAGGCTTACTAGAAAACCCGCACCAGTTACTAGTGCTAATACTATATCTATAGCCGGAGCTTCCCTAGGCCCGAGTTTGGAAAGTTAAAAACCCTATACCAATATCCTCTAAGATAAATATTGGGAAGCTGTTATAAGGCTCGCGGAAGCTATACAGGAGGAAGCCACTAATAAATATATTAGAACCCTTTAAGGGCAAATTTAGATCTGGTAGGGTTTAATTTAAGCCAGATAAGTTCTTTTATAACCTAGCTAAGGCTAAGGGCTTCCTAGAGGCTACCTAATACCCACCTAAGGAAGTGTGGAAGACTTAAAGAGGCACCTATATAATAAATGGAAAAAGGATATAGACTAATTAGCTAAGGCCTCTAGTAGTCTAGAGCTCCGTCACAGACCTAGCGCCTAATATTTGGACGATTAGGTTCGCGAAGTAGACAACTTCTTTAAGATGCTAATAATACAAGATAATACCAAAGAACGTATATAGTGGATTATTAGCAAGATTAAAAACCAATTACTAAACTAGATTACGCTTAATCAACTTAATAAAGAGCAAATTACTATATGGCCACAGCTGTAGACCTTCCTAAAGGGTTGGACCTAAGATCCGTATATTATATAATACAATAATTATAAGGGGACTTTGTAGACAGGGGGCTATAAGGACACGATTATGGAACAGAATAGATTGGTAAGAGAGACAAATCCTTGAGGAGGTGAGGCCTTAGGGATTGTGGAGACTATATACTACGGGCACGTGCCTCCAGCACGTAACTAACGGACGTCTAAGGGGTGTCCGGGGGTTGTCCTAAAGGCAACCCAAGGTGACTGCAATAATATCCCTTATATTGCCCCCCCCCCCCTTCTTGCGGTTAGCCCCTAATTGCCATTACCTTATAGTAGAGGGAGATTATAAGGGCTCATCCCGGAAGGGGTTTAGAGAGATATTGGCATGCCATTATATATTATCTATCTATCTAACCCCTACTTTAAACTCCTAAAAATCTTAATAAGGAAAAAACATAACTAGAGAAAAGACACGAGGATTACTAGGAGACCCATTAAAAGCCTACCGGAAGCATGCTGGTGACTACCTAGGCTAACCTAAGGATTTTTATGCAACTCTACTTCTAAGCCTTTATACCAATCTATAATTAATCACAAGTATTATAGGCAATTTGGTGTTCCTAATATAGTTCCATAAAACCTTTTAATATGGGATTTAACATATAGGGCCTTGGCTTACTGTTGTCTTTAACTGTTAAGATATAATCTATAATCTTATAATCCTTTCTTATAATTCCCTACATTACTAACACATTACTCCTATATTTGCCCTTAGGCTATTATATATAGTTAGGTAATCAATTAGTTAATTAAAGAGACTTGTCTTATTTAGGTATAATTTAAGCTATATACATCTGTAATTAACGTCTTAATTACCTTCCCCAGCCGCGTAATTAGTTTTTATAAGGAAGTAATAGCCAAATAGCGCATACGCGTGTTTCCTTCCTTCTGAATTGCGCTATTATAACGGAGTTATATTGGCAAGGTTGCGGCTATTTACTAGAAGGGTATTAGAAGGTAAAGTATAGAGATATCTTGCTTATTAAGCTGCTCCTTTTCCTTAACACCTTACTTCCCATTATTAACCTTCGTCCAATTTTAGACGTATTTTTAATATATTATTAAGATTTTCTTTTTTTCCATCATCAATTTAATATGCCTCTTTATTCTCCTACTGACTGCTCTTCTAAGCTAATTCCTTAGCGTATTTTGGCCCTACCGCTATATATAGAACCCCAACCTCCGCTAACCCACAACTAGTACTAGTTCTGCCTAAATAACTTTACCTACACATTCTTAAAAGACCAGAAGTCTAATAAGAAGATTCTAGACACTTATAATAAGACCCACTATGTAAGGTCTAACACCTTTAGTCCTTATAATTAATGCATGCGTACCAAGAGCAGCAGTTACATTAAGGTAAGCTTTCCTATCCTTAATAGGTTTCTATTACTAACTTTAGGCTTTAATAGCCTGGGCCTAAGTAGCAACAATCCTTTAATGTTTTTAACTACTACATCGTCCGGGCTCTCTCTTATTCTAGCGCCAATGCTAAACATCTAGGTTGAATTTAAGACTATGCTATAGCTATCTACACCGCCTATAATTCCCAGCAAGCCAGCCAGTAACGCCTGATAAAGGAGCAAGGTTGGTATACTAAGAATAGGGTAAAGGATGGGGGTAATAAGAAGAAGGTTACTATTTACCACAAGAAGGAGTTCGCGCATGCGTATTAAGTTTTAAAAGAGCACAATATAATGCGGTATTAGGTAGGTTACCCTTTAGGTACCTAGCGGATGGGTTACTAACGGTTGCTATGGCAAGGTCTTAGTAGTTCTAGACTTTACTAGCCAGCTAACATCTCCATTTATTCTAGGCTTAAGAGTGTCTTTATTAACTATAAGCTTACGCCTTAGGAACTTTGTTAGTACTGGTTTGGACCTAATGTTGGTGCTAAGCATTTAAGAGTCTCTGCTCCCTCTATACTTTATTAGCCTGCCCTTATTTTCATGCCTACCTATACCCCTATAAAGGGATCTAGATTTTATTCTTGTTAGCTATTACTTAGTGGGCTAATAGATACTAATCCTACACCTAAGGATAAGGCTAGTGGCTTTTAATTTGGGCATTTGGGATTATTCTTATATATAGTAGTAATTAAGGATCTTAACTGGTGCTTAGGAAGGCCTTATAAGGCATTTAAAAAGGTATAGGAACACTATTCCTAATATAGACTAATAAATAGGAATGCAATTCTAGCAAAATGCCCTATTAATTCTATGCTATATATGTGAAAAGGCTGAGGACCTATCCTACCTTAGGCCGTAGCCCTAATTAATCCTTATGGTTTCTGGAGCCTGTCTATTCCATATCTAATTTAACCTATTTCTTACTCTTTACGCGAGTCTTCTTTATAGGCTGCAATAACACTATAGTATCAGAGCGCTTTCTACAATTTGTAGATTACGGACCTTAGTCCTAATATTCTTTTAGAATATCTTTGCAATAATTAAGGTGATCCTCTAGTTCCTATATAGAGTCCTTAGCAGGCCAGCCTAGCCATTTAACTTTATATTAAAGCTTATTCTTAACAGACTTATGGCATAGTATAGCTTTAACCTCATACCACTCGCCCACCACTTTAGGGTGTTCAATTGGGCCTAGACGGAAGTTTTTTTCTAGCAGTAGTTTATACCATAGCTTTAGTAGATTTATATAAAATACTAGATACACATAGGCCATAGATAGGGGTAGCTAGAGACGGTAGGCTAGCTTATTAATTCGTTCCTTAATTTAGAAGAGACCTAGGTATCTTATATTAAGCTTCTTTAATAGTTAATAGGTCTTAATATTTATTAAACATAATAGAACCTTATTGCCTACGCCGAAATGCTTATCCTAGTGTTTGCGGTTATACTAAAGTCTCTACTGCTCTTGCGCATCTTATAGGCTCTGCTTCGCATACTTCCATTACTCCTCCCATTCCTTAAGGTATCCTTATACTCTCTAGTGGATATCCTTAGACTTCCTAGTAGGATCCTATAATTAATCCTGCGGCCTTAGCCAGTAATTGTTAGGTATACTATTAAATCCCAATAGTTAGACGCTATAGGCAATCTAGATTAGTGCAAACTAATACAATAAATGTTGCTTTAAGTTATAAGCGTACTCCGCATACAGAAGTAGCTTACACTAATTATCTTGCTAGTAGTTTAAATATATTTGTAGATAAGACTCTAGTTCCTAGTTCTGGCGTTCCATTTACCCATCTATCTGCGGATAGAAAGCTATACTATAGTAGTGGTCTATCTTTAAATAAAAGCATAGATCCGACCAGTACTAGCTTATAAAAATACTGCCCCTATTAGTAATAATAAAGTGTGGCTAATTTACTTTAAGAAAGTATTTCTCCTTAATTAGGCTGGCAAGCGCTTATATATTAATTATCTTATTAACAGAAAAGTATTAGACATACTTTAAAAACCTATTAATAAGTACTAGGACTAAATTATATATTTATCCTTACCCATCTTTTAAGGGTGGGAGATCTATAATAAAGTTTATAGCGTAATGTTGCTATAGCTTACTAGCGGGGGGAACTAATTTAAGTAAACCCCATAGCTTATGCCTTTGGATTTTGTATACTTAACACTTCTTATAGTAGCTAATATACTCCTTTGCTTCCTACTTAAGCTTTAGCTAATAGTATTTATATTAAAGTAATTCCACTATCTTAGCTTAACTATAGTGGCCGCCTAGAGAATCATTATAATTCTTTATAAGAATCTTCTGTTATAGATTTGCTTCTTATAGCACCCAAACCTTACCATTTCTACGCAATAAGCCCATTGGGTCCAGTTCCCAATTTTAGCGCCTTTTAGCTTCCTTTCTATTACGTTTCCAATCTACTTCTGCATTAAAGATAGCATAAGAGGCGTCCCTCTATTGCACCTTATAGATAAAATCCATTAACCTTTTAGATGGTTCCTAGGTAAAAGCTATTTTGTCTTATACTGCTCTAAGTACACAACTAGATAGTACCATAGATCTTACAACTCTTTGGTGCATATACGTTAGGAAGGCCGCTATAAGGTTAAAGTCTTTTAGTTATTACAGGGCTCTAAGTTCTAATTACTCTATAGCTTCGCCTTTAGTTTAAGGGAATAGCTTAGTAATTAAGGGTGGTGTATTACTAGGTTCCGAACTTATATTAGGGACGTTCTATCTAGGTATCTTTAGACCCTTATTAGCCACGGACCAGGTACTAGCTAGGACGTTAGTAGAAGCCAATAGGGTTTATACCACCTAAGACTTAATACATAGAGCTATAGGTGCTTAAGCATCCCACACCTAGAGCTTATTCTATAATATAGGGAGTAAGATATCTATTATCTATTTTCCTTCTCCCATTTTAAAGCCTTTAGCATAGTCTGGCCGTCATAACAGTCCATTAGCAGGGTTATTTTCCCCTAGCTTATATTTAATCTTAAAGTCAAATTATACAAGCTCCTCTGCCTATTTAGCTTATCAAGGTATAAGCTCCTTTATATTTATAAAGTAGCATAGATTATAATAATCTAAGAGTACACAAGTGGTATAGCTCGCGTGCTTAAGGTAGTGTCACTACTATTTAAAGCAGTTAACTATAGCTAGCAGTTCCTTCTTATGGGTATAATACCTAACTTTAGGTCCCTAGAATTTTCTACTATAGAATACTACCGGTCTTTAGTAGAGCTGGGTAGCATCTAGATGCCTATTAGGTTACAGTAAAATACCAACAAAGGCAAAATTTAATACATTAGTAACTATTATCAGTGGCTAATCTAGGTTAAAATGCCGCAATAGTAGAGCTTCTATAAACTTTACGCGTAGTTTCTAAAAGGCTTCCTATACCTTTCCAGGCCATATCTATAGTTTATACTATTTAGTTAGTCCCTTCTTAGTTTTCTTCCTTCCCGCCTTTAAGCTTTTTGCTTCCTAAGCCAGGTCTTAAAAAGCTTTAGCAATATAGTTAAATAGGTATTAGGCAATGTCTAAGTAGTTATAGATAAAGCGCCTATAAAAATTAGCAAAGCCTAGGAACACTTAAACATTCTAGTAGCTCTCTAGCTCTAGCCACTCTTAGATTATCTACACCCGTACTAGGTCTATAACTACACCTATAGGCGTTACAATATACCCCAGGAACTCAACCTGCTTAGTATTAAAGACATACTTTAATGCTTTGGCGTAGAGGCCCTAATCATCCAAGTATTCCAGCACTTAGCGGATGTATTACTTATACTAATCCTTATCTTCTAAGTAGATCAGAATGTTATCTAGATAAATAACATATATACAGTTAACTAGTCCCCCTAAGGCTCTATAAATATACAATTAGAATGTCGTAGGCGCATTAGCTAGCCTAAAAGGCATTACCATATACTTAAAGTGGCTATATTAGGTCTTAAAAGCGGTCTTCTACTTATTCCCTTCTTTAATACAGAGCCTATAATAGGCGTCTTATAGATCTAGCTTTGTAAAGATCTTCGCCCTAGATAGTTAATCTAGCATTTTACTAACTAGTAGTAGTGAGTAACGGTTCTTAATTATAATCTTATTAAGGCCGCGGTAGTCTATATATAGCCTTATAGTCCTATCTGGTTTTGGGATAAAGAGGATCGGCGCGCCTACCGGCGACTTACTAGGCTATATCTATCCCTTTTCTAGTAAGCTATTAAGGTACTCCCATAGGATCTTAAGCTCTTTATAAGAGAGGTTGTAGATAGGAAGGTTTAGTGGTTATTTGCCTTCTTCTAGATTAATTATATAATTATATTCTAAGTTCTGTTAAAGGACTTTAGCTTATCTACCTAAAAATACCCTAAGTAAGTCCCTCAGGCCTAATGGAATTTTTAATAGGTCAGGGTTACGCTCGTCCTCCGCGTCATTGTCAGGTAGGTCCTAGAGGTCCCTCAGGACGCTCGCGGGCAGCGTCACACGCTATAGTGGCTGTTTATACATAGTTGCTACTATACGTTAAACAGCTTCATGCGGTAGCTAGTGGAGGGTAGGGAACTCTTTAACACAGCGTTTAAGGTATTATAGCATACTCTCTGCGTATTACTTAAGCCAGAGTAGCCTATGGCGATAGAAGTATCTTATAAGATCTTTAAGATCGCCGCCTCCCTATAATATCTCTGTAACCTATCCAGCAGTTCCCTATAGGGTATCCATTACAGAAGGGTTATTGCCTATACTAGGCTCTATACCTATCTTACTATAAAATAGGGGTTAGATCCAATACTCCTTTAGATATAGAGCGTATACTATTTCTCCTAGAGCTATATCTTCTAGAATATCTTTTAAGCTTATTAGTAAAATACGCCCTTCTAATTCTTTATTATTCCACTATTTAAAGGCTCCTGTCTTAAAGCGTATTTTAGGATCTACTTCCGTAAGCTAAGGATATCTAAGAATAAGGTTGTAGCCTACGAAGTCAGCCGCCTAGAAAGGTTGTGGGCTAACTACCTTAGTATAGTTATATATGTTGGCTACTAACACTATAAGCTTATAGGCACTGTATAGTTTAATCTAATGCTTATCTAGGAACCCTATAATAGGCTTCCGCTACCTTAGTAATAGGATAAGCTTATGCTCTTTTACCAAATTATATTGTATAAGATTAATTTCAGCACCGCTATTATACAGTGCTTGGAACTGACGTACCTTGCCTATAGGGAGTACCATTTCCAGCTTAACAGCAATACGGAGAGTCTCTCCTTCTATATCTTGCCCTAGTTACAGCCGGAAAAGGTCCGCGACTAGGGCTTTTCTTTTTTTGGATTATTAGTGCGGTTATTACCTTGCTTATTTTTCCAATTAGGTTTACCTCCGGAGACGTTTTCTCTTAACTTTTTAGGGTGTTCCTATAAGGGTGCTAGATAGGTATTAGGTTGGCCCTAAAAGTCTTTCCCATTGCTTAAGGTTCCTAACTTTAACCATTCTAGATTTCTTTTTAAGAACGGCTTCTTTAGAGCTTAGGTCTGCCCTATATTACTACCAAAGTGCCCGCGCTTCTAGTTACCCCCCAGCTTCTTACTAGAAGAGGTCTGGTTCCTTACCACATCCTCAGTATTTAGAACTGCTCGTTTAAAATCTGCATAGGTGGTAATCCGCGATAGGGCTCCTACGCGCTTTATTTCATCACAAATTGCTAGCTTAATTCTAGCCTAGATAAATCCAATCTTCTCCTTCTTATAGATGCTACCGTCCTCATTTTAAAGGGTTCTAGATCCATTAATTAAGCATAAGTTTCCACAAAGTTTATAAACTAGCGGAAATTATAGCGGTTAAGCTATATCCCATTCCAGAATAACTCTGCATTATCATATTATATAATATATAGATCTTAAGTTCATTTCTTTAGGAAGGTTTACAGCTACGGCCATATAGTAATTTGCTCTTTATTAAGCTAATTTAGTGCGATCTGGTTTAAGGATTAATCTTTAATCTTACTAATAATCCATTAAGTACGCTCTTTGGTATCGTCTTGTATTATTAGCATCTTAAAAAAGTTATCCATTTCACGAACCTAATCGTCTAACTATTGGGCGTTAGGTCTATGGTAAAGTTCTAGGCTGCTAGAGGCCTTAGCCAGTTAGTCTATATCCTTTTTTTATTCACTGCGTAGATACCTCTCTAAGTCTTCTATACCTCCTTAGGTAGGTACTAGGTAACCCCTAGGAGGCCCTTAGCCTTAGCCAGGTTATAAAAGATTTTATCTAGCCTAGATTAAGCTCTACTAGATCTAGACCTGCCCCTAGAGATTTCTAATGTGTTTATTAGTGGCTCCTTCCCGTATAGCTTTTAAGAGCCTTGCGGCAGCTTCCTAATATCCACCTTAGAGAAAATCTATATGGGGCTCTTAACTTTCCAATCTTGGGCCTAGGGAAGCTCCGGCTATAGAGGTAGTGTTAGTACTAGTAGCTAATGCGGGTTTCCCTATAAGGCTTAAGTTTTAAGTTAGTAGTTAGGTTGGATTACCTAAAGGGGTAGGCCCACTTAGCTTATAAGCAGTCTGTGCGCCGCCACTATGCTAATTATAGGCTAGTAGTCTTCTGGGAGGGTTCTAGTTGGGTCCCTAATTAGGCGCGTTAGTGTATTCCTCTACTAGCATTTCTAATTTAGGGGAAGATCTTAGATTTGCCTTTGGCACTTAATCTTCTAATTAGCCTAAGTGGGGCTAAAGGGGTTCCGGCTGCTTTTTAGCAGTGTTATAACTATTATAGAGGGTATCTACGTTTTCCTTAGCGTTGCTAGTAACTGTAGGTGTGCGAGAGTCTTTAAGCTCTTAGTACATCTAGGTATTAGGGCTTATTTAGCCGTCTTGCCTAAAGGTTTATATTATTACAATCTCTTACTATCAGAGGGACCTTCCTGCCTTAGCGCGACGGCTTTCTATAAGGTATTTATGGAGTTTCCATTTAGGTCGTCGCGAGATTTTAAGGGAAAATGGTAAATATAAATAAAATATGTAAATAAATAATCTGGTCCTTAAAGCCAGCTGCCCTTCTAAATAGAGTAGAAAGGATTTAAATGTAAGGGGACTTTATAGACAGGGGGCTATAAGGACACAATTGTGGAATAGGATAGATTAGTAAGAGAGACAAATCCTTAAGGAGGTAAGGCCTTAGGGATTGTGGAGACTATATACTACGGGCATATACCTCCGGCACGTGACCGACAGACGTTTAAGGGGTATCCGGGGGTTGTCCTAAAGGTAATCCAAGGTAACCGCAATAATATCCCTTATAATAATACAGAATAATTCTAGAATGGTATATAGCTGGACTATTAAGATTTCTGCCAGTTTATAAACTTTATAGAAACTTATACTTAATAGATAGATCCAGAGCCCTTTAAAAATAAGGACGGCAGCGTCCATAAAAAGGAGAAGATTAGATTTATCTAGGCTAGAATTAAGCTAGTAATTTATAACAAAATAAAGCGCGTAGGAGCCCTACCGCGAATTACCATATATACGGATTTTAAACGAGCGGTTCTAAATACTAAGGATATAGTAAGGAACCAGACCTCTTCTGGCAAGAAGCTAGGGGGTAGCTAAAAGCGCGGGCACTCTAGTAGCAATATAGGACAGACCTAGTCTTTAAAGAAGCCGTTTTTAAAGAGAAATCCAGAATAGTTAAAGTTAGGGACCTTAAGCAATAGAAAAGACTCCTAGGGTCAACCTAATACCTAGCCAACACCCTTATAGGAACACTCTAAGAAGCTAAAAGGACATTCTTATTAGAAAAACAAGTAGGGTAATAAACGCACTAATAAACCAAAAAAAGAAAAGCCCTAGTTGCGGACCTCTCCCGGCTGTAACTAGGGCAAGATACAGAAGGAGAGACTCTCTGTATTGCTATTAAGCTAGAAATAGTGCTCCCTATAGGCGAAGTACGTCAGTTCCAAGCACTGTATAATAGCGGCGCCGAAATTAATCTTATATAATATAATTTGGTAAAAGAACATAAGCTTATCTTATTGCTAAGGTAGCAGAAACCTACTATAGGGTTCCTAAATAAGCATTAGATTAAACTGCACAGCGCCTATAAGCTTACAGTGTTAGTAGCTAATATATATAACTGTACCAAGGAGGTTGGCCCGCAACCCTTCTAGGCGGCTAATTTTATAGGTTATAACCTTATCCTTAGATATCCTTGGCTTGCAGAAGTAGATCCCAAGATACGCTTCAAAATAAAAGCCTTTAAATAGTAGAATAATAAAGAATTAGAAGGGCGTATATTACTAATAAGCTTAAAAGACATCCTAGAGGATATAGCTCCAGGCAAAATAGTATATACTTTATACCTAAAGGAGTATTAGATTGAACCCCTATTCTATAATAAGATAGGTATAGAGCCTAGTATAGGTAATAACCCTTCTATAATAGAGACCCCATAGGGAACTGCCAAATAGGTCGCGGGAATATTGTAGAAAGGTAGCGATTTTAAAGATCTTATAAGATACTTCTATTGTTATAGGTTACTCTAGCTTAAGCAATACACAGAGAGTATACTACAGCACCTTAAGCGCTGCGTTAAGGAATTCTCTGCCCCCTACTAGCTACCGCATAAAACTGTTTAACGTATAGTAGCAACTATATATAAATAGTCACTATAGCACGCAACGCTGCCTAAGAGCGTTCTAAGGGAGCTTTAGGACCTACCTAACAATAATATAGAGGATAAACGCGACCCTAATTTATTAAATATTCCAGCAGGCCTAAGGGACTTACTAAGGGTATTTTTAGGCAGGAGAGCCAAAGTCCTTCTACAGAACTTAGAATACAATCATATAATTAATCTAGAAGAAGATAAGTAGCCACTAAACCTTCCTATCTATAACCTCTCCCGCAAAGAGCTTAAGATTCTATAGGAGTACCTTAATAGCTTACTAAAAAAAGGATGGATATAGCCTAGTAAGTTACTAGTAGGCGCGCCAATCCTCTTTATCCCAAAACTAGATGGAACTATAAGGCTATATATAGACTACCATAGTCTTAACAAGATTACAATTAAGAACCACTACCCACTACTATTAGTTAGTAAAATGCTAGATAGATTATCTAGGGCAAAGATCTTTATAAAACTAGATCTATAAGACGCCTATTATAGGCTCCATATTAAAAAAGGGGATAAGTAGAAGACCGCTTTTAAGACCCAATACAGCCATTTTAAGTATATAGTGATGCCTTTTAGACTAGCCAATACGCCTACAACATTCCAATCATATATTTATAGAGCTTTAGGGGGACTAGTTAACCGTATATATATTATCTATTTAGATAATATTCTAATCTACTTAGAAGATAAGGATTAGCATAAGTAACACATCCATAAGGTACTAAAACACTTAGATAATTAAGGCCTTTACGCCAAGGCGTTAAAATATATCTTTAATACCAAGCAGGTCGAGTTCCTGGGCTATATAGTAACACCTATAGGCGTAGTTATAGACCTAGTACAGGTGTAGACAATCTAAGAGTGGCCAGAGCTAGAGAGCTATTAGGATATTTAAGTGTTCTTAGGCTTTACCAATTTCTATAGGCGCTTTATCTATAACTACTTCGACATTACCTAACACCTATTTAACTACATTGCTAAAGCTTCCTAAGACCCAGCCCAGGGAGCAAAAGGCTTAAAGGCAGAAAGGAAAAAAACTAAAAAGGGACTAACTAAATAATATAAACCATAGACATAGCCCAGAAAGGTATAGAAAGCCTTTTAGGAACTACACACAAAGTTTATAAAAGCTCTACTATTACGGCATTTTAACCTAGATTAGCCACTAATAATAGTCACTAATATATTAAATTTTGCTCTTACTAGTATCCTACTATAACCTAATAGGCATCCGGACGCTACCTAGCTCCACTAGAGACTAATAGTATTCTATAATAGAAAATTCTAAGGACCTAAAGTTAGGTATTATACCCATAATAAGAAATTGCTAGCCATAGTTAACTGCTTTAAATAGTAGCAACACTACCTTAAGCACGCAAGCCATACTACTTATATACTCTCAGATCATCACAATCTACGCTACTTTATAACTACAAAGAAGCTCACACCTTAATAGGCCAGATAGGTAGAGGAGCTCACACAATTTAACTTTAAGATTAAATATAAGCTAGGGGAAAGCAACCCTACTAATAGACTGTTATAACGGCTAGACTATACCAAAGGCTTTAAAATAGAAGAAGGAAAACAGATAATAGACATCTTACTCCCTATATTACAGAATAAGCTCTAAGTGTGGGATGCTTAAGCACCCACAGCTCTAAGTATTAAGTCTTAGGCGGTGCAAACCCTATTGGCTTCCACTAACGTTCCAGCTAGTACCCAGCCCGTTGCTAATAAGGGTCCAAATATACCTGGATAGGATGTCCCTAATACACTCTTAGAACCTAATAATATGTCACCTCTAATTACTAAGCTATCCCCTTAAACTAAAAGCGGAGCCATAAAGCAATTAGAACCTAAAGCCCTATAAAAACTAAAGGACTTTAACCTTATAGCGGCCTTCCTAATATATACGCACCAGAGAGTTACAAAATCTATAGTACTATCTAGTTATATACTTAGAGCAGTATAAGACAAAACAGCTTTTACCCAGGAACCATCTAAAAGGTTAACGGATTTTATCCATAAGGTGCAACAGAGGGACGCCTTCTATACCATCTTTAATGCGGAAGTAGACCGGAAATGTAATAGAAAGGAAGCTAAAAGGCGCTAAAATTAGGAACTAGACCTAATAGGCCTACTATATAAAAATGGTAAGGTTTAGGTACTATAAGAAGCAAATCTATAACAGAAGATTCTTATAAAAAATCATAATAATCCTCTAGGCGGCCACTATAGTCAAGCTAAAACAGTAGAATTACTTTAACGCAAATACTACTGGCTAAAGCTTAATTAGGAAGCAAAGGAATACATCAGCTATTATAAGAAGTATTAAGTATATAAAATCTAAAGGCACAAGCTATAGGGTTTACTTAAATCGGTTCCTCCCGCTAGCAAACCATGGCGATATTATACTATAGATTTCATTATGGGTCTTCTACTATTAAAGAATAAGTAAGGATAAACATACAATTCAGTTCTAGTACTTATTAATAGGTTTTTAAAGTACATCCAATACCTTCCTATTAACAAGACAATTAATATACAAGCGCTTACCAGCCTAATTAAAAAGAAATGCTTTCTTAAAATAGACTAGCCGCACTCTATTATTACTAATAGGGGCAGCGTCTTTATAAGCCAGTACTAGTTAGATCTATGCTTTTATTTAAAGATAGACCACCATTATAGTACGGCTTTCCATCTACAGACGGATAGGCAAACAGAACGCCAGAACTAGGAACTGGAGTCTTACCTACGTATATACTTAAACTACTAGCAAGATAATTAGTGCGAGCTACTTCCGTACACAGAATACGCTTATAACTCAAAGCAATACTTATTATATAAGTATGCACCTATTTAGATTGCCTATAGCGTTTAACCATTTAGATTTAATAGTGTACTTAACAATCACTAACTAAGGCCGTATAATCAATTATGGGACCCTACCAGGAAGTCCAAGGACATCCACTAAAGAGTATAAGGGTACCTTAAGGAATAAGAGAAGTAATAAAAGCATGCAAAGCAGAGCCTACAAGATGCGTAAGAGCAGTAAAGACTTTAGTACAACCGCAAATACTAGGATAAGCATTTTAGTGTAGGTAATAAGGTTCTATTACGTTTAATAAATATTAAGACCCATTAACTATTAAAGAAGCTTAATACAAGATACCTAGGTCCCTTCCAAGTTAAAAAATAAGTTAGTAAGCTAGCCTACTATCTCTAGCTACCCCTATCTATAGCCCATATACATCTAGTATTTTACGTAAATCTACTAGAGCCATAGCATAAACTACTACTAGAAAAGAACTTCCGTCTAGGCCCAATTAAACACCCTAAAGTAGTAGGCGAGCGGTATAAGGTTGAAGCTATACTACACCATAAGTCTGTCAAGAATAAGCTTCAATATAAAGTTAAATAGCTAGGCTAGCCCGCTAAGAACTCTATATAGGAACCAGAGGATTACCTTAATTATTACAAAGATATTCTAAAAGAATATTAGAACCAAGGTCCGCAATCTATAAGGTATAGAAAGCGCTCTAATACCATAGTATCATCTTAGCCTATAAAGAAGACTTGTGTAAAGAGCAAGAAATAGGTTAAATTAGATATAGAACAGACAGGCTCTAGAAACTATAAGGATTAATTAAGGCTACGGCCTAAGGCAGGACAGGTCCTCAGCCTTTTCACATATATAGCATAGAATTAATAGGGTATTTTGCTAGAATTGCATTCCTATCTATTAGTCTATATCAGGAATAGTGTTCCTATGCCTTCCTAAATGCCTTATAAGGCCTTCCCAAGCACTAGTTAAGAATCCTTAATTGCTACTATGTATAAGAACAATCCTAAATGCCTAAATTAAAAGCTACTATGCCTTATCCTTAGGAGTAGGATTAATATCCATTGGCCTACTAAGTAATAGCTAACGGGAATAAGATCTAAAAGCCTTAATAGAAGTACGGGTAGGCATAAAAATAGGGGCAGGCCGATAAGGTATAGAAGGAGCAGAGACTCTTAAACTCTTAGCACTAATATCAGGACTAAACCAATACCAATAAAGTTCCTAAGGCGTAAGCTTATAGTTAATAAAGACATGCTTAAGTCCAGAATAAATGGAGATGTTGGCTAGCTAGTATAGACCAAAACCACCAAGACCTTGCTATAGCAACTGTTAATTACCTATCCGCTAGGTACCCAAAGGGTAACCTACCTAATACCGTATTATATTATGCTCTTTTAAAACTTAACGCGTATATACAAACTCCTTTTTATAGTAGACAGCGACCTTCTTCTTATTACCCCTATCCTTTACCTTATCCTTAGTATACCAGCCTTGCTCCTTTATTAAACGTTACTAGCTAGCTTACTGGGAATTATAGGCGGTATAGATAGCTATAGCATAGTCTTAAATTTGACCTAGATGTTTAGCATTAGCGCTAGAATAAGACAGAGCCCAGGTAATATAGTAGTTAAGGATATTAAAGGATCGTCGCAACTTAGGCCCGGGCTATTAAAAGCTTAAAGTCAGCAATAGAAAGCTATTAAGGATAGTAAAGCTTACCTTAACGTAACTACTGCTCTTAGTACGCATGCATTAATTATAAGGACTGAAGGTATTAGATCTTATATAGAGAGTCTTATTATAAGCATCTAGAATCTTCTTATTAGATTTCCAGTTCTTTAAAGACGTGTAGGTAAAATCATTTAGGTAGGACTAGCACCAGTTATAAGTTAGCAGAGGTTAAGGTTCTATATACAGCGGTAGGGCTAGGATACGCTAAGAAATCTACTTAGAAGAGCAGTCAGTAGGAGAATAAAGAGGTATATTAAATTAATAATAGAAAAGAAGAAAATCTTAATAATATATTAAAGATACGTCCAAAATTGGACGAAGGCTAATAATAGGAAGTAAGGTGTTAAGGAAAAGGACCAAGCTTAATAAGCAAAGTGTCTCTATACTTTACCTCCCAATACCCTTCCGGTATATGGCCGTAACCTTGCCGATATAACTCCGTTACAATAGCGTATTCAGAAGGAAGGAAACACGCGTATATACCATTTAGCCATCACTTCCTTATAAGAAAAATGATTACACGGCCAGAGAAGGCAATTAAGACGTCAATTAAAGACGTATATAGGTTAAATAATACCTAAACGATACTATAATGTTAAAAGAATAACGTTATAAAACGTTCTTGACAATTGTATAATAGCTAGAGATGCTATTATAAAGTATCCCTCCTGTTTGCTAGGCAGTAGAGCTATACCAAATATATAGCACAGGACTAATAAGAAAGGATTATAGATTAATATCTTAATAGTTAAGACGACGGTAAGCCAAGGCTCTATACATTAAAATCCTATACTAAAAGGTTCTATGGAACTATACTAGAATACCAAATTGCTTATAATATTTGTGATTAATTGCAGACCGGTATAAAGGCTTAGAAGTAGAGTTATATAAAAATCTTTATATTAGCCTAGGTAGTTACTAGCACGCTTCTAGTAGGCTCCTAATAGGTCTCCTAGTAATTCTTGCGTCTTTTTTCCAGTTATATTTTTTCCTTATTAAGGTTTTTCAGGAGTTCAAAGTAGGGGTTAAATAGATAGATAATATACAACGGCATACTAACATCTCCCTAATATGTCTCCGAACCCCTTCTGGGACAAGCCCTTATAATCTCCCTACCGTAAGGTAATGGCAATTAGGGGCCGACCGTAAGAAGGGGGGGGGCAATATAAGGGATATTATTGTAGGCACCTCGGGTTATCCTTAGGACAACCTTTAAAAGCCCCTTAGTTAGTCGCCGGTCACGTGCCGGAGGTACATGCCCGTAGTATATAGTCTCCACGATCCTAGAGGCCTTACCTCCTTAAGGATTTGTCTCTCTTACCAATCTATCCTATTCTACAATTGTGTCCTTATAGCCCCCTGTCTACAAAGTCCCCTTATATATACCTTCTCCTTTTCCTTATCTAATTAATTAACCCTTATAACCTAGTTATCTTATATATATATAAGGACATTCTTAGCAATATGCCAGAAATAAAATAGCTAAGGAACTAACCAAAAGTATTGCCGTAGTGCATTCTTAAGAGCTTGCTCCTTATCTATAATTATAACCTTTAGAACCACATTATATCAAGAGTAGAGAAGATAGATTTATTAAATTGCGAAGTTATAGTCGCCTTCTATTTCGCCTGGTAGGAAGTAATAAGCAAGCTTAAAGTTTTACCCAGTATTGTTAACGCCTACTATATATTGAAAGGGCATTTTAAACTTATTTGTTTTATAGGTGCAGTTAAGTAATAAGACGTTAGGATTCTTCTAAAAGTATTTAAAAGACTCTAGATAAGCAAAGAATAAGTATTTAAGGTAATTGCAATCGTCTTCCTTATACGCAAAGTAGTATTTGGATTCAAGGTCGTCAGCTCTATATTCGCTAAGAGCCTTAAGCAATGCCTATATAGGGGAGAGTCCACCAAGCAGCTTCCTCTTATTTACCTATTGTTCATTATAGATATCTTAGAGGCTAATTATAATGTCCTTCTTAAGCAGGTTTGTGAGTATTTTACTAGGCGCAATACTACTGGCTAACATATTAGCAATCGTCTTGTTTGTTTCCTTAGTACGCTAGTAGTAATACGGTAGAGCTATAGCATGCGCAAAGGCTTTGTGATTATAAGTTAGTTCCTACACTTCTACCTACTACCTAATTACTGTACGTGTAAGGGTAAGTTTAAAAGGGCAGTTAGTTATATAAGAGCCAGTAAGGCGCTTCCTGGCAGTCCTTTTGTAGCTGTTACCTTTGGCGCACTAGAGCCACATTTTACGCACAGTAGGTGGTGACTGTTTGTCAGTTTTTAAGCGGAAAGTTGATACCGCATAGCCCTGCCCTTTGACGAACTCGTGGATATCATTAAGGGCAAGGTTTACGCAATCGTACAGCTTCAATAGAGGCGGGTTAAGAGCCATGGTAGATGTGGGGAAAATAGGGCGAATACGTATTGATTTGGATATGGGCGCGCGACAGTTGCGCGCGGACACACGTGACGTTCTAACTTAAAGAGGAAGGATCTAAGCCTGTTTGGTGGGGGGTGTACGCGTATCATTTAGGGGGTGTACGACTATCAGTGGCCTTGTTAAAAAGTTGATTCTATAGTTTAAGAGACTTTATTAATATTTCTTAAGCAACACGGCTTATTTTGTATATAGAGCAGTTACCTTCTTTAATAAAATTAATCTATACCCCTATAGCAGCTATTATCTTAAAAATACTATTAAATTAATCTGTAGAAGCAGCTCTATAATTAATGAATATATCTACCTTATTAGCCCCTACGATGTTAAGTAGAAAGCGCCGCCATAAGGGCAATGTGTTAACAATTAAATCGTCTGCACTATAAACACAATATGCATATATAACATGCCTACACAATAGATATCTGCACAAACGTCTGCACGAACGTCTGTGGAACGCTACATAAACACCTACACAAAGCTCTGCTTAAAGCTCTGCTTAAAGCTCTGCACGAAGCTCTGCACGAAGCTCTGCATGAAGCTCTGCACGAAGCTCTGCACGAAGCTCTGCACGAGACTCTGCTCGAAGCTCTGCACGAACGTCTGCGCGAACGCTATATGAACGTCTGCGCGAACGCTACACGAACGCCTGCGCGAAACTTTGCTTAAAGCTCTGCACGGAGCCCTGCTCGAAACTCTGTATGGGCTCTACACGGAGCTCTATACGAGGCTCTGCTCGAAGCTCTGCACGAAGCTCTGCTCGAAGCTGTTCTTAAAGCTCTATATAAAACCCTATATAAAGCTTTATACAAAGAGACCCGCAGTATAATTACGGATATTACAGATATTTATTTCGGAGCTGTTGCTCCTGCTCTATCCTATAACTTCTTTAATTTTAAGTATCTACTACCTAATATAGTAGCAGCTGTTCTAGTATCTTATTTAACCTTCTACCTCTCTATATTAATAAGTTTTTATAGTAGTATACTATAGGTTAGCCTAAATATCTATAATTTAGTAGTTGGTATGTAATAAGGATTAGATAGAAATTACTCAGTATAGTATAGATATTATATATCCACCTAACTATAGTAGGTACCTTAAGGTACCTACTATAGATCTATATAGGTTTTATATATATTAGCTAGCGTTTAATAAAATTATATAGAGTTTTATAATCCTTAATAACGCTTTTTTTTAATAAAAATAAGTATAAGACTTAAGAATACCTAAGTAATAAAAATAGTATAGCCTAAAAGCCTAGGTTCTATTATATAATTAATAAACTTTAGGAAAAGATATAAAATACTAGTATTAAGTTATTTTAATATCCGCAACCTCTATAACGCGGATATTGTTAGAAAATATAATAAACCTTAAAAATGCCCCTTAGACGTAATTCTAATGGTATATTAATATGCAGATAGTTAGCCCCCCAACTAAAATTTTAACCCAAGTTTATAATTTAGAGCTTTATTATATAGACTTTAATTAATATATATAGAGATAAGATTTTCCGGGGGGAGACCCCCTGGGACCCCCCTATATAGAGCTTTTACTTAATTTAGAAGTAGTAATAAGACTAAGGCGCTGTCACGATGACGATGTATTACATGCGAACACTAGATAAACAAGTATTAGATTCGTGGAATTGATAGCTACGTACAACTGTTGTGAAGACTTAAGAGGATTGCTGGAGACTTCGACAGGAATGCAACTGCGGCTAAATCTATATAGGGGCAATCGGGGCGGATAAACTATCTGCTAAGCGATATCAAATAAGGAAAGGAAAGCTACGCGTCTAGCGTAGCGCATGTCGCGGGCAGTCCCGTAACAGGCGCCTTAATTACCGCTAGGTAAGGAAGATTATATTGGTCACAAATCTAGTATATATTTAGACTATAGAGCTTTAATATAGAACCCTCTATATAGGATCTAATATAGTAGACTATAATTCTAATTTAAAGCTTTATATACTAAATATTTTTAATACCTAACTAAATCGCCGCATAGCTGGAATTACAGTCTACTACTCCAACTTAATTAAATACGCCTATAAGAAGAGATATAACGGTATACTAAGACCCCTCCCCCTACTAGGCAGAGGTGGTATAGCTATAGTAGCAATGCCTAGCGTAATTAATTAACTACGTTGTTGCCTACTAGTTCGGATATATAACAACATAATGGCTTAGCAATAATGTAATAGCTTAACGCTAAGCAATAAGAGAGAGGAGAGGTAGGGAAGAAAATTAGGGGTGGCTCGGCCACTACAAGGTTATAATAGTGGTATAGTATTAAACTTTAAAAATTGTGTCCCAGGAGCTTAATTAACAACCCCTATATAAAATGTTAATAATGTTTAATTATAAAGCTTTAAACTGGCAGATATTTTAGGAATGCCTATTATAAGCAGCTCTAAATACAAAATCTAGAATATTTAGTAGTGGTGTAAGTACGGGATAGGGTATATATTGGTATTCCTAAATATTATTACATAATACAATCTTTAGGTAACAAAAACTAGCTATTAACGTTGCTTAACTAATACCTACTAGAGGTTCCTCTGTCCTTTCTATTTTCTCTTTTACCTATTATCTCCTTATCTAATACTATCTATATCGCTATATTAACTAATAAATCCCTTAATAAGGACTAAGGAGGAGTATTAGAGCACCTCTAGCTCCTATAAGGAAGAAGAAAAGAGGAGAGGAAGGTATAAAAGAGGGAGTATTTATAGATAGGAGAAGGCCTGCAAGTATAGGAGATTAGGCGGCCATAATATAGCTATTAATATTGCTTAACTAACACCTATTAGAGGCTCCTCCATCCTTTCTATCTTCTCTTTTACCTATTATCTCCTCATCCAATACTGTTTATATTACTACGTTAACTAATAGATCCCTTAGTAGGGACTAAGGAGGTATATTAGAGTATATCTAGCTCCCTATAAGGAGGAAGAACAGAAGGGAAGAATATATAAAAAAGGGAGTATTTATAGATAGGAGGAGGCCTATAAGTATAGCAGATTAGGCGGCCATAAATAGCTATTAATATTGCTTAACTAATACCTATTAGAGGCTCCTCCGTCCTTCCTATCTTCTCTTTTACCCATTATCTCCTTATCTAATACTATCTATATTGTTATATTAATTAATAGATCCCTTAGTAGAGACTAAGAAGGTATATTAAAGCACCTCTAGCTCCCTATAAGGAAGAAGAAAAGAAGAGAAGGTATAAAAAAGGAAGTATTTATAAATAGGAGGAGGCCTATAAAAGGAGTAGTAGTAAGGTTAAGGCGCCTTAGTCACTGCTAGGTTGTTACGGCCCTAGTAAAAAACGGTGGAATGTGGCGGACAATCGCAGTATTACAGTACTGGCAAATTGCCGTTAGATTGCCGCAACTTGCCATTATGTAACCAGAGGATTGTATATAGCTTTAAGCGGTGCTTCCGTTCTTCCCCTTTCCTTTCTCTAGCTTTGGATCCTTATTTATAGACAATACAATTATATAGGCTTGCGCGACCCTCTTGCCGTGCTTGTGCCTCAATTAACTAAGTCGCTAACATTATCCAAAGCTTGTCTACTATTTCTTCCTAAGAAGGAACTTAAATATATCTATAAAACTACAAATAGAACAAGGACACAGAACAGGACCCTAAGGATATTACTAGAACTATAAGGATAGGATAAAACCAAAAGAATATAAACAGAACGCGAAACCTAAAAAATAGGACACGTATGGACCAGAACCCTAGAAAATAAACAAACACTGGAAATTACCTAGTACCCCTACCACTATGCTAAAAAACATAGTAGCTAGTAAAGCCGATGCAGGACCTATAAATACCTCTAATAGTGAAACAGTCGCCGTCTTGACCCCTAGGAAGAGCTTATAGCAGCTAATGCTAAAATTAAACAGCTCTAAGAGCTGCTTAAAACTAGAGACACCCCTACGCCTAGTAATAGGTTATTGGACACCCAGAGGCTTGCTACGGTCCTTAAGGCCCTAGCCTAATATACAGTATTAGCATTGTTATGGTCTATAAAGGTTATAGGCCCCCTATTGCTTATAGATAGAACTAACCCTATATTTAACAACTAGAAGCTTTAACTGTAGGATAAGCTTAAAGTTAATACAGACCACTTTCCTAATACCTAAGCTAAAATGGTATATATCTTTGGCCGCACTGGCGGTAATGTATAGATATACCTACGTCCGCGATACGCCTAGGACTTAGCAGACCCCTTCCTTTCTAAAGAAGAGATAATTAACTACCTATCTTCTATTTATAAGGACCCCTTTAAAGTATAAAACGCCTGGCTTAATTATAAAAGCCTAAATATAAAAACGATAGAGACCTTCTTGGCCTTTTAGACCCGCTTTCTATACCTAGCCGGATAGGCTTAAATTCCCTAGGAAGATCTAATGCCAGACCTCTTTAATAAGCTTACCCTAGATCTATAGCGCGCTATACTGCCAGTTTATACCACTGTACAGACACTTAAGGAACTTATAGACTAATGCCTAGCTATTAACCAGGGCCTTTATTAAATTAAGGTATGTGCTAAGTGGTATAAGACTAGAAGCTCTGTTAACTAGAATATAAGTACTATAAAAATGGGCCGTAGCGCCCTAGTAAGATCTGCAACCCCTATAGCACTAGCTATACAGCCCGCCGCTAATTTAGCAGCTAGCTATATAGCTAGTCCTACTATAGGTCTAGCAAATGCTCGGCCTATATATAGCAACCCCTATATATAGGCCCTTAGTAATTAGGGGGCTTGCTTCTCTTATAGCTAAAAGGGCTATATTATAAAGGATTGCCTAATAAATATAAAAGTAGGTAAGGTTCTGTTAATCTAGGAGGATAGCGCGGAGTTAGAAAAAGAGGAACCCTAGAGGAAGACTCCTCTCTAGGGTTAAAAGGGATTGATATATTACATATTAATCTAGGTCGGCTAATTAGTGGAAGAAGCTATACTATCCCTTATACTTTATTCCGTAATAGATATTAAGTTTTAACCTTTGCTTTAACTAACTTTAGAGTAAATACCTTTGCCTTAATAGACACCCTATATACCGTAAAGCTGGCTAACTTTTTAAATGCATTTATTAAAGAACTGCCTAAACTAATTCCTATTCGCGGGTATAACGGACAGATAGGGCCACCTATTATAACTATCTTGCGGATTTACCTCTATGTTAACGGATAAAGGCAGTATAATATCCCCTTGCTTATTATGGACCTAGGAAGCTATAATATAATTTTAAAAAGAAAATGGCTAGCCTATTTAGGCTTATAGCTTAATATATAGAGCAGATGGCTTATTTAGCCTAAAACCCTACCCCTAACCCCTTCCTTTATAAAAGAAATTAGCATTATAATAGAAAACCTTATACGGCTATAAGTAGACACCGTTTACTAGGCTAATACTATATATAGGGACTAGGCCTTTAAGAAAGATATATAGCTTAATCCGCAACGGGTCTGTATACTATACCGCCCCTATACTACCAATGCCGCGCCGCTAGTACTAGAAACCTAGGAAGTTAGTAATAAGCCAGCCAGCTTAGGCCCTATACAGCTATAAAGAATAGTAAGGAATATTGGACGCTATACTAAATAAATAGACTAGAAAGATAACTTATGGAAGATGGAATAGGAGCTAAGGAGGGCTGTAAGCCCTTAACCGCAAAATACGGTTTATAAAATGCCTATAAAAAAACCTATAAACCTCCCACCGGTTAATATCTGCTGTATTAGCGCTATAGGGTTTTACTAGAACTTAAAACGGCCTAACACTATTGCCTTTACTACTAGCTTATACAAAATTGACTAGCTAATTAAAGATAAAGAAGCCCTAGCCTATAACCAGCTTAGTGGGGAAAGTGAGCTTATAGATAAGGAGCTGGTAGAACAGAAACTACTCCGCTAATACTAGGAATTTAAGGATATATTTTCCAAGGTAGTATCTAACATGCTCCCGCCTTACTAACCATATAACTATAAGATTAAGATTAAGCCTAATAAATAAAACACTCTTAGCTATAGCCCCCTCTGCTAGCAATCTACCGACAAGCTATAGGCCACTAAGTAGTACCTTATTAATAACCTTAATAAGGGCTTTATTAAGCCTAGCTAAGTCCCCTTTACCTTACCCATTCTCTTTATAAAAAAGCTAAATAGTGGACTCTGTTTCTGTATTAACTACTATAAACTAAACTATATAACCCGCAAAGACCAATATCCGCTGCCCTTACTTAAAGAAATACTGGCCTGTATAAGTAAGGCTAAGATTTTTATAAAGCTTAATATCTGCTAGGCCTTTTACCAAATTAAAATAGACCCTAGATTTAAGGATCTTACTATATTTTAGACCTGCTACGGATTATATAAATGCAAAGTACTACCTTTTAGACTAACTAACAGACCGGCTATATACCAACGGTATATAAATAACGTACTCTTTAACTACCTTAATGACTTCTGCACAGCCTACCTAGATAATATTATAATTTACTCTAAGAATAAACTGGAATATAAGGAGTATATCTATAAAGTCCTATAATAGCTCCGTGAAGCTGGTCTCCAGGCCAATATTAGGAAGTTAGAATTTAGTGTTAAGCGCACTAAATACCTAGGGTTTATTATTAGCATAGATAGAATTAAGGCAGACCTAGAAAAAATGGCTATAATAAATTAATAGGAACCCCCAAGGACCGTAAAGGGGGTATAGTTATTCCTAGGTTTCTATAACTTCTACTAACGCTTTATTAAAGAATATAGTAGGATCGCTCGGCCCCTTAACCATCTTACTAGAAAAAACCAACCTTTCTATTTTAATAATGTATGTAAAAAGGCCTTTAACGAACTTAAAAAGCGGCTAGTCTCTACTCTGCTACTAGCCCATTTCCACCCAGAACGGCCCTTAATGCTAGAAACAGATGCTTTAGATAGTGTAATAGCTGCTATCTATTCCCAGAAACAGCTAAATAGAGAATAGCACCCTATTATATACTATTTAAAGACCATAATAGATGCGGAGCTAAATTACCATATCTATAATAAAGAGATGCTGGCCATTATCTCTAGCCTTTAGCACTGGCGTGTATAGCTAGAGGGGACCCCTAAACCTATCTAGGTAGTCTCAGATTATAAGGCCTTAGAATACTTTATAATAACTAAAGCCCTTATAGCCTGGTAGGCACGCTAGGCGGATATTTTATCTTAGTTTCACTTCCTAATTATATATAGGCCAGGCGCAACTAACTGTGTAGATGCCCTTATAAGGCGTAAATAAGACCCAGATAACCAGATAGCTGTAAAGATTATATTACGGACCTAGATGCTGCTATAACTAGAGCACCTTAACCCCTAAATATAGGTAGAACTAAATACAGACCCCGCAAAGGCCAAGATGTGCCCTATTAACGCTACGGAACTTAACCTTGTTAATACGCTACTGCAAGTAAATTATACGGCCCCTTCCCTATAGGAGTACCGTAAAAAGGCAAAGGACGTTACCAGCCCATGGTCCCTTAAAAATGGATTACTTAAGTATTAGGAATGGCTAGTAGTAGTAGAGGAACAGAACTTATGGACTTAGCTTATTGCTAAAGCACATGCATAGGTCTCTACGGCCTACCCTAAAAAAAATAAGACCTATAGAATTATTGGTAACCGCTACTACTAGCCCGGAATGGTTATAGATATTAACCGCTATATATAGAACTATGATAACTGCTATAGGTCTATAATTCCACGAGATAAGACCTTAGGGCTATTAAAGCCACTCCTAATACCAGAACGCCCCTAGTAGTATATCTTTATAAACTTCTATAAGTTACCTATAGACTGCAACGGATATAATATGGTTATAATCCTAGTTAACTGCTTTAGCAAGCGCCTATCTTAATCCCCTGTTATAAAAATATTAATACTAAAGAGGCGGCCTAACTGTATATCTACTATATCTACTAAATTTACGGACTACTAGATACTATTATGTCCGATTATAGGCCGTAGTTTATATCAGCCTTCTAGAATAAGTTTACCTAGATCCTAGGCATTAGGCTAAAGCTCTCTACAGTATACTACCCCTAGACAGACAGTTAGATAGAGATTATAAATTAATACTTAGACTAGAGACTCCGGCCCTTTATTAACTACTTTTAGGATAACTAGAACAAACTACTACCTATAATAGACTACGCCTAGGTAACCCTACCCTATAACTTTACAGGGTTTGCACCTATTTAGCTAGAAATAGAATATTTACCCTATATAAGCTTTAACTAGGAGAGACTGGAAGGACCACAGATTATACGCAAAAAACTATCTTATAAGGAAGCATAGCAATATGCTAGACGCTTAGAAGAAGTATAAACGGTAGCCTATAAAAACCTAGAAAAGGCCTAGAAATTAATAGAATAGCAGGCAAATAAGTATAGGCGCGAGCCTAACTTTACTATAGGCGATAAGGTCTAGGTTATAACAAAAAACTAGAAAATAGAACGGCCTAGCCACAAGCTAGACTATAAGATGGCAGGACTATATAAGATCCTTAATAAAGAAGGCAACTTATATAAAGTTAAACTCCTAGACTTAATTAAAGTCCACCCTATTTTCTTACCAGATAAGCTATAGAAAGCTGCAAATAACCCACTACCTAGATAAAAGAATAAGCCTCTACTACCAATTTAAGTTAATGGCGACGACAAATGGGAAGTTAATAAAATACTAGCCTATAAACTAGTGCGAGGAACGCTAAAATACTATATTTAATAGAAAGGTTATAATCTAGACCTAACCTAGTACCCCACCTAGAACTTTATAGGTTACCCCTAGAAGCTTAAAGAATTCTATAACTAATACCCTAGCGAGCTAGGACCCCCAAAGTATCTAGACGAGTAGATGGAGTGCTAGTATAGCGAAGATAATAAGCTACCTATTAAGCATATAGATAAGAACACTTTATAGACATAATACGGACATATAAAGCCTAAGGGCAGGCTTTTTTAGAAGGGGGGGGTAATGTTATAGCGCTAGTGGAAAATGGTAGAATGTAGTGGATAATCGCAGTATTATAGTACTAGCAAATTGCCATTAGATTGCCGTAACTTGCCGTTATGTAATAGTAAGTTGCCATTACGTAACCAGAGGATTGTATATAGCTTTAAGCGGTGCTTCTATTCTTCCCCTTTCCTTTCTCTAGCTTTGGATCCTCGTTTATAGACAATACAATTATACAGGCTTGCGCGACCCTCTTGCTGTGCTTGTGCCTTAATTAACTAAGTCGCTAATATAGGTAGTTGTCAGATAATCTGTATTCTCTAAGGCGTGGGACACGTGCACGAGTCACGTGCACGGGGCACGTGCATTGTAAATCTCTTCAGAGCCCTAGGGGCCCTAGGTCAACAATATTGACATCAATTAACAATCAAGTCAAGATTATCAATCAATCAACCCATTTCATCAATAAACCCCTCTATCTGAATTATCTGACAGTTATAAGCCCAGTCCGCCAACTTAAGAAGCTATTTAGCTATTACTTAATTATTTAAAGAAATTCTACCTTATCGTCAGACTCTAACACCTCATCATCAAGACGCAGACTCTGATAGAAATCCTACCTTAATTGTCACAGGACGATTCTTCCACGAGATTCCACGAGATTCCACGAGATTCCACGAGAAATCCTACCTTAATTGTCACAGGACGATCCTAACGACAAAATACCATCTCAATTCCCCACCTGCCTATTAGTTAAAATGACTCCACCGACGTTAAGTTCGTCTACTACAATCATCCTCAATAAGCCAGAAGACTGGGAGTAATGGCTATAGCAACTCTAAGCCCTTATGGATTAATGAATATGGGCATATGTTGACCCAGACAATACCGCACCTTAACGAGGTCTACTTTAAGAACTACTCTATCCAAAAGTCACAGATTTTAATGAGGATGCTACCTTATATATATAGCTCTCGACGAATTAACAGAAAGCGTATAAGAATAGTAGATAATACTATAACTAGGACATAAAGTATTTCCTAAAATAGGAAGATTATCTTTAATAGATCCGTGCCTAGATTATATCCACAGTATTAACTTAAAAGAAGCTACTGCTTAACCCTTCCTTAATAGTTAAAGAATGGCTATCTTAGCTAAAGGAGAACACAGAACCTACCTTATTATTTATTAGAAAGAAGGTATAATACCAATACACAGAAGCCCTTAAGGGGTTTAAATAGTTGTTAAAATTAAACTAATAGCTAGATTAATGGGAACACGTAATATCCCTAGAAGAAAAGTATAAGATCCCTTAAATATCTAATAGAATCTGGCTTTAAGATTTAGTAGAAGTTATTTAACCTTTTAGCAATGCCTACTATATAAAGTATACTACCAAGTTAAATAACCTATAGAAGTTAAGATCTTCTAAATACTATAGAGTAGTAAAGGAGCTGCAAGAAGGACTTAGAAGACCCTTAAAGTAAGCCAATGCTACTATAAAAGGGAGTACCTTTAATACAGACTTCGTAGAGTAAGCTATTAAGGATTACTCTAATACTACTAAAGGTTTACAAAGAGGAAAGGCCTTAGCACGCACTAGCCGCTTAAAGAGAGCTGGGTTACTAGTTAAGGAGACGTCCTAAAAGAAGCCAATACCTAAGTACTTAGCGTGCAAAAGAAGAGGACACTCTATTTGGGACTATTAGTGTTTATTTAAAGATAAGAGACCTATAGGAGTTATAATTAGAGATACTTATATTAAAAAGGCACTAAGGAAGGTAGAATAGAATAAGGATCTTGCTAATCTAATTACTAAAATTAAACTTAAAGAATAAAAAGACAAAGCTTAATAATAATAGGATAAGAGTTAAAAGACAGTTAAGAAGAGTAAGGGAATCCTACATCTTAAGGAAGTTGCCTTTTATATAGACTTTAACACAAATCTAGTGTTGTTTTATTTACTTTGAAAATAAGGGTACTACTAGGATAATAAAGGATAACACAATCCTATACTAAATGGAAGAACGTTATAGATAATAGACTATTAAAATACGTCTAACTAGGGAGTCTATTAGCGTTTAATATAAGCCAACTGCTACGCCGCTAATAGAAGCGTAGAGTATTATTAAAAGACATTTATTTAGATGCAATATATAACTATAGCATTTGCGTCTAGGTTATCTAGGACCTATAAGGTCTTATAAAGGGTTTTAAAACGGAATATTAATAAACCCTATCTTAATCTCCTAACTAGACTAACCTTAAGGAAGCGCTAAGGGGTTATATTTAAGCCTTTAGCGCTATATACCTAAGCTTAAAATAGTACCACCAAACGCTTTAGGGGTATAATTATTAAAAAAGCACATAATGGGGTAGTAGATCCTTACCTTAATAAGACCTACCTATAAAAGCTACTATATTAGTAAGTATAACCTATAGCGATTACCATAAAATTTAACCTAAAGACGACATAAAAAGATGTAGATAACGTGATTGTCTATTATAATCTTAATAAAGTCATTTGTTAATAATATTGTCTTCTACTATTAAAAGATAGATAAGAAAAAAGCTTAAGAAGTAATTAAGGAGCTAAGCAAGAAATACTAGATAAGTACCCTTAGTAAGCTAAAATAGTTCCTAGAAATCTATATGCTATATAATTATAGCTAAAGGCTTCTATAGCTATTCTAGGAAGCCTATATTAAGAAGATAGCTAACTAGTATAAGATAAATCTTATAGGGCGTCTTCTAGACACTCCTATAGTAGAATTTAAACTTCTCCCTACTAATTACTAATTAATCTATCTAACGTGTCTGTCCCCTAATATAGACCTACTAGTCCGTCCTATATCCCTACTAAGAGAAGCAGCTTCTATAATACTATATTAGAGTATTCTAATACCTATATAGTATAAGGAGCAGAGCAATCTACTATAAAGGAGATAAGGAAGAAATAAATAGTAGAGGGAGAAATAAAGGAATATATAATAAAGGACAAGACAACAGAAGAGATGGTAGAGGTAAAGCACAATTATTTATCTATGCCAGCGATGCATTATTTGCGGACAATACTATTAACAGAAAGAGCTTATAAGGATATATTATAAAGCTATTTAGAGAACCAATCGCATAGAGAGCAAATAAGCAGGATATAGTAACTACGTTAAGTATAGAAGCTAAGTTATTAGCCTTATTTTAGATAGCAAAAGAAGCTGTCTTTACTAGTAGAATATTTAAAGCAACTAAATAAGCCCTTAATTATTAAATGCGATAACACCCAGACACTTTAACTAATTATAGAAGACACGGCAAAGCTAATTATAAAGCTCTAATACATTAATATTTATTAATACTGGCTATGTTAGGACAATAAGATAAGTATAATTTCAATAGATAGTAATAAAGGAGATAATTACCAATAAACTTATAAAGGCCCTACCTAAGCAGAGGTTTTAAAGCTTCGTTAATATAATTAGAATAATGGATATTAAAAAGCGGCTAAATAAGGAGAAGTAACTAGAGGACCTAAGGGAGAAGGTTAGGGCGAGAAGGAAGGATTTAGATAAGATTATAGTTCAATTAACGCAGTAACGGGCATAAAAAGGTGGTTAGCTTTAACCTCAAAGAGCTTAAAGCTAAGGGGGTGTATTAGATAATCTATATTCTCTAAGGCGTGGGACATATATACGAGTTACGTATACGGGGCATATGTATTGTAAATCTCTTCAGAGCCCTAAGGGCCCTAGGTTAACAATATTGACATTAATTAATTAACCCATTTTATTAATAAACCCCTCTATCTAAATTATCTGACAGTAGTATTATTTTATTAAAAGGGTCTACTATAGTAACCAAGTAGGGTTAATTTAGAGGTAATATATATTCTTAGAGGTTATATAACCTATTATATAAGCAATATTTCCACCCTCTAAAAAAAACCAAAAATTCTAAAAATTAATTAACGCTATAGATAGCAGCAATATTAATCCGGTAATACTACTAATTCTCCTTATATACTATTATATATATATCTAACAGCTTTAAAGGCGATAAGAAGGTAAGACAAATAGGGGGTTTAAAATTTAGATAAATTGGATTTCGTAGTTATGCTATTTAAAAGTTAGGAAACTAAGACAAATGCTATATTCTCTACTTACCTCTAAGCTAGTATATAATTTCCTATTTAGGAAAAGTCGTTTATAAATAATTGCTACTGCCTCCGTATAAAATCTTTCTATTATACCTCTTTAGCCTTACTTACTATTGGGAATAAGGCAAGTGGTCATCACATAACACCGCGGCACTAGCGTAGCGAGGAGTTTTAGGCTCCTTGCCCTTCCTTATTCTAATAAAGGAATATATAATAACAATTATCATACTAGCTACAAACTATAACTACGTAATATTACCCTTATGTTACTAACACTTATAGATAACTAAAATTGTTCCTTATTAAATCTATATTTAAATATAAGTCCTAAAAGCTTTTTAACTTATAAGATTGTGTCACGGAGTAAGCATAAGCGATAATAATATATAGCGAAGTAGATATTATTAAGCTATATATATAAACTATATAATAAAGTCAAGACGTTGCGTAAGGAAAGAAGGTAAGGAAACAGGAGGAAAGAGGTATATATTGTTAACTTAGTTGCTTAGTTAACACATATATAGGGCGGAATAGGCTTTAGGTTATAGTCCTAGCGGATCTTAGCGGAATATAGCGGAATATGGTAGAGGACGGTAAATTGCCATAGATTACCGTTACGTAATAGCAAATTGCCTTAGATTACTATTATGTGTCTTAATTAACTAAGTTGTTAACATAAAGGTTAAGACAGTGGAAACAGGTAAACGTGTATAAGGTATTACAGAGGTATCCTATAATAGTACCCCCCCTTTAAACTCGAGCTTCTGCGAGATGGGGCTATGGTAGTTCTGGGTAGAGTTTATAAAAGTCTTCTGCGGCTTATATAAGTCCTACGGAGTTAATAGGTTCCTATAAGGGTTTAGTAAAGCCTTTCCACTTTATAAGGTACATATACTGGCGTTTCTGTTTGTTATACTTAATATCGTTAATTCTTTTAACGAAGTACTTATCCTCACCATTTACCTTAACTGGTGGGGGAGGGTCCTAGATCTGTCCAGGCAGGGCGTCTAATACAGGGGCAGTAGGGCGGAGGACTGACGTATGGAATATAGGGTGGATTTTAACCGTATTAGGGAGCTTTAGTTGGTAGGTATAAGGAGAGACAACTTTTTCAACCTTATAAGGGCCGGCGTTCTTCTAATTAAGTTTCTTAGTAGGTCGTTTTGTGTTTAGATTTCTTGCGTCTAGCTAGATAAAGTCACTAATTTAGTAAGCTGGTGCTAGGGTTCGGTTCTTATTTGCTATAGCTTTATAGACAGACTGGGCCCATATTATTTTATTAGTAAGGAACTCCTATAGTTCTTCTATCTTCTTTATAAATTCGTTTACTTCTGTAACTTATAAGGCCTAATAAGCTAGACAAGAAATATTACTAAAGGGTTTAAAACCCATTTACAGGTGCTAGCCGTAATTAGCCAGGAATGGGGAGACCTTTGTGGTTTCTAAGACGGAGTTATTTGCGGTAAACTTGGTAAATGCAAGCCAGTCCATCTAGTTGTCCTGCAGATACGACGTGTATATCCAAATATACTATTCCATTATAGCATTTGCACGTTCCGTTTGACCATCCGTTTCTGGGTAATATGCCGTAGATAATAGTGCTTTAATGTAGAGTTAGGTAGTCAGTTCTTTCCAAAACACTAAGATAAACTAGCGGCCTCTATTAGAGATAATTGTTTTAGGGAGTCCGTGGAGTTTCTATATATAATCTAGGAACAGTTGGGCAACAGCAGGTACTAATATATTAGGGCAGGCGATTAAGTGTCTTATCTTAAATAGTCGGTCTATAACTATTATAATATTCGTGCAGCCTTTACTTTTGGGGAGATCAATAACAAAGTTAATTGAGATATCCTTCTATCTTCGGTCCGGAATAGGCAGTGGCTTTAGAAAGCCGTTGTACATCTTATGCGAAGCTTTGGCTCGTTGGTAGGTATAGTAGCTGGAGACGTACCTTTGTATTATATTATATATATTTGGCTAGTAGTACTCCTGTTAGAGTAGTTCCAGGGTTTTTTCTTGGCCTGGGTGGCCAGCTACTGGTAGGTCATATATGTGTTTAAGGAGCTTAAGCTTAAGCTTATTATAATTAGGGACAACTAGGCGGTTCTAGTAGTATAAGTGGTCTCTGCAAACTTTATATTTACTTAGAGAGATCTTTTTGGAGCATCTAACGCCATCTTAAATTAGCTTAAGTGTCTCTTAGATAAACTTGTTATTTAGGTATTTGTTAATTATAATCTATTTAATTAATCGATTAGTTATTTTAAGGACGTATACTATAAGGTCTTCAGCTAGGGGATTAAATAATTCGGGACAAAGCAGGGTTTAATTATAGTAGGCGCGCGCTTCTTCCTGTGCTATTATGTCTTGTAAACGTCGAGTTAGGGTATCAGGTTTTTGACCTTAAATGCCTAGGCGGTACGTAATTAAGAATTAGAAATAAGACAGATATTCTAACTAGTAGGCTTAATAATAACTTAGCTATTTTATGGTTGTGAAGTACTGTAGATTCTTATAGTTGCTAAGGACCTTAATTGGAAATCCAGCGCCTTCTAGTTTGGGTTGCCATTATTTAAAATATCTAATAATAGCTAATAATTCTTTATCGTAGATCTTGTAGTTATATTTAGCTAAACTTAGTTGTTTTAAGAAGTATGCTATAGGGTGTAGTACCCCTTCTTTATTATACTAAGACAGAATGCCTCTAGTGACGTAGTTAGATAAGTCAGCTTCTATAACACTCTTTTGGTTCGGGTTAAAGTGTTAAAGTATAGGTGCGGTAGTGAATATAACTTTTAGATAGGTAAAGGCCTTCTTATATTTCTTGTTAAAGATAAAGGCTTTGTCCTTTTGGGTTAGAGCCACAAGAGGTAAAACTAGGGCAGAGAAGTTATTGATAAACTGTTAATAGAAATTAGCAAATCCTATAAAGGCTCTTATATCCTTAACGTTCTTAGATTCTTACTAGTTTATAATTACTTTAATCTTCTTTAGGTCTATTTATATGCCATCTATAGAGATAATAAGTCCGAGGTATAGAACTTCTGTTTTATAGAACTCGTATTTATCTATATCTAATTATAGTCTAGCTCTATATAGGGCTTCTAAGACAAGGTTAATATGTTTCTTGTATTTAGCCAGGTTATTACTATATACTAGGATATTGTTGATATAAGCAGTATAGAAAACGTCTAGGTAAGGTTATAAGGTATTATTTATAAAGTGTTAAAATAAACTTGGGGCATTTGCGAGGCTAAATGGCGTTACTAAGTATTTAAATAGTCCGTATCTAGTACGGAATGCGGTAAGCTATTTATCTCCTTTTGCGATATAGAGGCGGTTAAATGCGTAGATAAGGTCAAGTTTTATATAGTAGCGAGCCTTACTTAATTAATTTAGTGTCTCTTAAATTAACGGGAGCGGGTACTGATTCTTAATAGTAATAGCGTTAAGAGCTTAGTAGTCCACACAGAAGCGCAGACTACTGCTAGGTTTCTTAACGAAGATTATAGGTACAGCTATAGGCGAAAAGCTTACTCTAATAAATCCTTTACTTAGGTGTTCGTCTAAGTACTTCCGTAATACTTAGAGTTCGTTTTAGGACATTCTATACAAGGGTCTAAATTCTAGCTGTTTTCCTTCTTTAAGTACGATTTTATGGTTGTATAGTTGGTGTTCTGCTAGCTTATTAGCTTCCTTTTGTGAAAATACTTCTAGGTTATTATAGTGGCATACTGGTACTTTTGTAGCAGGGTTGGTGTGTTTCTTTAGTGCTAAGGCCTTTTTAATATCGGCTATTGTAATAGCGAAGATTGTATATTTAGGTTTCTTGGCGAGTTGTGCTAATGGGGTAGCTCTAATTATATAAATATCTAAGGTATTAAGCAAGCTTAGATTGTCCTTAGTTTCTTATATAGTTTTTTATTTGGGTTTAAGCTTAGTATTAGGTACGGAGTTGGTATTAGATTTAGGTTTGGGTTCTTTAAGTATCCTTTTTATGGTAGAATACTAGTTCTTTTAGTACTTTTGTATATTAAGCTTAAGCTTCTACTTGGTTTAGGGTATAGCAGTTAGAGTTAGTTTATATGGTCTAGTATAATTTCCAAGTTCTTAGTGGATGTTGGTGGAAATTTTAGACTAGTAGATCTTGGTGGATTTTCTAGATTTTGGTTTAGGGTCTAAGTAGCAAGTCATAAAACACTTCTACTTGTAACGGGAGGCAGTAAATAGAAGCTTAAGGTTGTCCTAATTAATGGTTACCTTATATAGCTTTATCTAGGGTTGTTTAAGGATTACTAAGTAACTTAGAGTAGTAACAAAAAGCTTAATCAGTTCTTTATAGTTTAGGTATTAGAGTCTTAGGAATACTACGTGGGTAATACGGCCTAAGATAGTACATTTGCTATTAAATCTAAATACGTTAATATGCCAGTTAAGGGGGGTTAGAGTAAAACTATTATCTTATATAAAGATCTTATTAATGAATCCTATGCCATTGGCTCCTGTATTAATTAGGACTTAAGCATTAACCTATTAATTATTCTGCTAAAGACAACAGTTAATAGTTATGCTGCAATCCTAAGAGTTAGAGTTTGTAATATCTAAAGCATTTAACGAGATCCTAAGGCAGCGCCGTCCCGGAGAGCGACTTAGCTCCAGGACATTCCTTTTAGAGGCAATTAGGGTGGAGTTCTTATAGCGTGTCGGTTATAGCTTCGTCCTTATAAGTAGTGCTTACTAGATATAGGGCTGGAACCAGGTAGAGATTAGGGACGGTAACTAGAGGATTAATACAGTAAACGGCTACTAGTATTAGCCGTTTGTAATTCGCGTTAGGGCATAGGGACGGAGTAGTGGTTAGAGAAGTAGGAGCTACTTCTATACTTAAAATAGAGGCCTAGCTTAGTGCGTTATTCTTATTTAAAGGACCCTAGTGGGGCATATTCTAGGGTTCTAGTGTTAATATCTATAGCGTTAGGGTGCTTAGGCTGAGACAATAACTTAGTAGACGTTCGCGGGTTTATCATATTATATTAAGAAGCGGACTTTGGTGTCAGGCGTAGTATATTATTATATCATTTATTAATAACATTTGCGCAGGCGTTAAGAGCTCCTAGTAGGTCTATATCTATTAGGGAGGTTTTTAGTTTGGGGCTTAGGGATTTAATAAGGCTGTTAATTAGTATAGAGTTGTTCCAGCCTGTTTCTTTTACGTAACGGTTGAATTTGGAGAAGTATACTAGGAAGCTTTTTATTTCTTAAGTTATGTGGTTTATCTTTCTCTAAGTAGTAGTTTAGCGGTTTGGGTCACCATACGTAGCTTTAAGAAGTATAATTAGGCTTAGTACTGAGTTCGGTTAAAGAGGTTTAATAAGGTCAGCTACATCTCCTCCTAATCAACTTAGGGCGTAGCAGAGTCGGTTGGCTTTAGTTAGGTAGTAGTTAGCGTTACTAGTTAGCTTATTTTTAAGCCGGCTTAGGAATAATTGGAGTTCTTATTATTTATTAGTAAATATTAGAGGGTCTAGTAGTCGTTCAGATTGTTATAGTGCAGTAGTCGGTTTAGGGTAAGTAACTACTGTAGGTTTAGGGCTCTCGTTCCACGTGTTTATCTCTAGAGATGGTATTCGGTCTTAGGGCCCTAATATAGGCATCTTAAGGGTGCGGATTTCTTCTTGGAGGTCTTTAATTAATTGCTAGTATTGTGCTTCTTATTCGGCTTGTTATTAAGTTAAAGTGGCTTAGTTCTATGCAAGGGCGTCTATAAAGGACTTTTATATTTCTGCTAATTGTTCTTAGAGTGTGGATATAATACTAACGGCTATTATAGGGGCTTTGGGGTCGTTCTGCATTTCGGAGGGTAGTATATAGGGTTAACGCAACGTAGTGTCACGGAGTGAGCATAAGCGATGATAATATATAGCGAAGTAGATATTATTAAGCTATGTACATAAACTGTATAATAAAGTCAAGACGTTGTGTAAAGAAAGAAGGTAAGGAAACGGGAGGAAAGGGGTATATATTATTAACTTAGTTACTTAGTTAACATATATATAGGGCGGAATAGGCTTTGGGTTATAGTCCTAGCGGATCTTGGCGGAATGTGGCGGAATATAGTGGAGGACAGCAAATTGCCGTAGATTGCCGTTATGTGTCTTAATTGACTAAGTCGTTAACATAGAGGTCAAGACGGTGGAAATAGGTGGACGTATATAAGGTGTCATAGAGGTGTCCCGTAATAGATTGCTATATAAGTTAGCCTAGCTGTTTTATCTTTTTTCTTAATATCTAGAACTACCTAGTTAAGTATTAGGCCTTAGCTTTTATATATAATAAGAGCAAAAGCTAAAGTAACTGGAAATTAACGCTATAAGTAAGAGCCTCTTATACCCTTTTATTTATAAAGTATAGAAAATATAGGAATAGCTTTTATCCTATCCTACTAAGTAAATAGGGCATGTCTGTTATAACTATCTACTATAATTAGTAGTGCCTAGGGCTAATTCTTTTTAATATTAGCGTCCTCCTTCTATATAACATCTTTAACTATACTAGTAGTACTATTTACTAAGCCTAGTTTAACCCAGATATTCTATATTAGTATAACTTTGGCGCTAATATATAGGGTTAAATTCTTTAGAGTATTATACTAATTAGGAGTAACGTTTTATGCACCTATACTAGTGTTAACTAATTTAATAGCTATTACCGGCTATAAAAGATCGCGAAGCTAAGTAGTGTTATATTTACCTATAGCAGCGCGTATACCATATAGCTAAGTTACGTTATTAAAGCCCGCAACCTTATTAGTAAATAGGCCTTACTTATACCTAGTTAAAAGAAGCTTCTAGGTTAAATTACTTATATAATTACTATATAGCTCTATAAGGGTAGTTCTAAATATAGTGCTTTTAGGGTTATTACTGCCCTACTATATAACTTAATCTAGGATAGTAGTTTAGTTAATCGCCTTATAGGCTCTCTTTCTATAGCTAGCAAGCTCTAACAGGCTAGCGGGTAGATTGTTATATAAGGCCGCCTAACCTATAGAGGTGAGCTAATAGAAATCGCCTACTAGCAAGATATTTAAGCCTTTAAAGTAGTTGTTGTTATACACAGGGTAGATTTAATAGAGGTAGCGATTGATCTAAGCTAGATATACTTGCCTAATTATGGATTTCTTATTAAGGATAAGATAGTAAATATCCTTAAAAGCTTATTATAGAGGCATAAGACTAGCAGCAGGTAATTCCTTAAAGGGGCAATTTACTAGTAGCCTTAATAGATTATATATAGTCCTGCTATTAATATTAAAAGCAGCTACCCTAATAGGGGCAGCTTAAGCTAATAGCAACGGCTTACTATTAGCCCTTACTATAGTATAGAGCGTAGTAGAGAGAACAGCAATAAGATATAATTTACTGGTTCCTACCTCTCTATTAATATTAATCTATAGTAGGAGGGGGCCAAGGCCCATTTAAATCTGCCTATAGTAATTAACTATAGCGTTATAAATATAACGCTAGCCTAGTTATAAGAAAAATAGAGTTATTGTTTAGGATAGGCGACTTAATAGTAGAGGCTGTAATTATGCTTCCTACTAATAAGTCCTTTTATTAAGCTGCGGGTATATACCCTAATATATACCTTAATTATAGTTATAATTAAGCTCCCTATTACTAAGCCTATTAGGATCCTTAATCTTAACCCTATTAGTATTTTAAATATGGGTATATAGGGCCTTAAAAGACTATAGCTTTAAGTTGTCTATAAAATCGCCCTTAAACTTATTAATATTATTAGTAGTTTTATAAGCTTCCTCTAGTTTCTAACTATAAAAGTAGTTAAGTAGGTGCTAATAAGAGTTAACGCAAGCCTTATAGGAAGCTATATAATTAGGGGCCCTAAATCTATTAGTTTAAGTAGCTACTTCTTTATACTTTCTCTATAGGTAATAAAGAATAAGCTTTATATAGTAGAACTTAGAATACTACAGATAGGAAGGATCGCCCTTATATCACAGTAAGTATAATATAACTTAAGGCCTTACTCTTAGTTAACGCTTATAAGTAGAGTAATTAAAATAGAGTAGAAAATTAAGGAAAGTAACGTCCTCTACCCTAACTAGGTGGCGCTTATATTTCTTATAGTTAAATAGTCTATACCCTTATAGTTGCCTATCCTTAAGCTTATATATAGCGCTCTAATTATCCTCCTAGTGGTAGTCTAAAGTTACTATATTCCTAGAGCCTTTATAAAGGGGAATATTAAAAAGCAGATAGCATACCTCCTGCGCTAACTAATCGCGTTTAGTAATAAGCTTATTTATAAATATAGCTACTACTAAACTAAAGGTATAAAGGCTATTGGTATACAGCTATACTAATTAAAGTAACTCTTAGTAGGAAGTTAACTTCTTCTCTTCCTTACTACAATATTTGCCTATATAGTTAACTATTACTAATATACTTATAGCGGGTAACATATTAATATTTGCCATCTACGCTAATATTATAGCTGCATTATACCTATTAAGAAGCTTATTATTACGCTATAAACAGAACATTCAGTAATATAGATTTTAATCCTTTAATATAGCAGCCTTATTATAGAGAGAGTGTAGAAAATAAAGGCAGCACTCCTTTACTCCAGAAGAGCCTTTCTTTAATCTTAAGCAGTAAGATTTAGTGCAATTATAGTGCCATTAAAATCGATTAAGGTAGGCAGTAAGAAGCTTACTAGTATTAAGCTATTCTTTATAGCTAAAAGTAGAAGCATATTAAAGATTAGGAGGCCTAGATTAATTAGGATTTATTATAGATATTAAAGTAGTCTAGTACTTAGCAAAAGCCGCCCTTAATTTACTAAATAACAGATCTAGCCTTAGGGCTATTAAACTCTATAAGAAGCTATATATATAGCCACTACCTTATATCTATCACTTATATTAGGACTAAAAGTCTATGCTATTAAATAGACCTATAAGCATATGCTTCCTAAATAGATTAAAGCAGCAATATAACTAGTAAGCAGCAATATGCGGATTATTATTAAGATTTTAAGAAGCAATCCAGTAGCGCTAAGCCTTATTAGCAGCCTTATATTTATTAAATAGAGATATATAAAATTGTAGGTTATATTAATATAGATTAGCAGCGCTAAGTGTAAAGAATAGAGACCTACTCTTAATGTTTTTAGTATAAGCTATAAGCTTATTTCTCTTCTGCCTCTAGTAAGGTCTAGTACCCTTAAGGTTCTATATATGCTATATAATCTTATTTAGTAACTAGTTACCCCTATTGCTATTTATAAGATTACTAAGCTTATCTAAAGATAGACTATTTTTATCTAATTAGCCGTAAAGGAAGCGGGTAGTGTTAAGGGCTTACTCTCTTATAATCTAATTAAATATATAGTAGTAAAATAAGGGGTGGTAGCTAAACTAACCGTCCTAATTGTAAGCTTTGTAGTGTGTGGGAATTAACTAAGCAACTTGATTATAAATATAGCTGAAAGTGTCTATATATATATAAGGAAGGGGTATATAATAAAACCAAAGGGGAGACTAATACATGGCTAAAATAGGGTGATATATTGGTGAAACAGTGGTTGTTTGGCAAGGTACCGTAGTTAGTTACACTAATACCTAAGTATGTACTTAGTATACGCAGCCAGGGTAACTGTACGGCTTTATAGCATATTAAAATCGGCTTTGCTATAAGGAAACAGAGTAGGAAAGGCACTGCGCATAATAAAATTAGCTAATTGCTTAGAGAGAGATATCTACCGCATAGTAGAAACCTCTAGGCTCGCTTATAGGCCTTATTAGTATTAAACCTCACAACTTAAAAGCTCTAATTTATTAAGGTTAGGCACTAGATTAGGAACTAAAGTATCTAGTACATTATTATTAAATTCGCCATTTAGTATATTACTGCTAAGCTTAGTAGGTAGAGGGTTAACAGTAGGATATTATATAAGAGTAGTAGAGTAAGCTATTAGGCCACTAGAACTAGACTCCAACTTATTAATATAAGGTAGCTAATCTAATATAGAACTATTTTTAGGTGAGCTAGTAAGTTAGGTACTATATATTTTAATATTATAATAATTATAATAATTAATCTTTAAAAAGTAAAGCTATAGTAATATAGCAGAGCGCCTTACGGTATACCACTTAGTAAACCGTTAACTTAGGTATTCGCCACTATCTACTACTATAGGCCTTATAACTAGTATATTAAGTTTAGTAGGTAGCCACAGTAGCTGCCTTTAAGTCTTTAGTATATTCTAGCCAAAGTAGCAGATATAGCTAGTATAGCAATATTACTAGCCGCGTACACGTATAACTTATAGATAAATATATACGCGCGTAATTAGAAGCTCCTCTACTGTGGTAAGTATAGGCAGGAAGCTAGGAACAGGCCCTAAATTAAGCCCATTACTTTTACCAAATAAAAGAGAAAAGATTAGATCCTTAAGACCATTAGCATCCTTAATATAGGCTTTATATATACCTATATTATTACCCTCTATAGCTAGGCCTATTTAGAACCACCACTCCTTATAACAACTGCATATCTCCATATATTTAGCCTATAGTATACTCCTAAACTTCTTAATTTACTCCCAATTAACAGCTAAAATAAATAGTAGGGCTGTAGTTAGAGCTTGCTAAAAGGGAGCTTGCTATAAGGGAGCTTGCTATAAGGGAGCCTACTATAAGGAAGCTTGCCGTAAGAAAGGTAGTATTAGTAGTAGGGTAGGTATTGGCAGTAGAGTAGGTATAGGAGCTAGTTCCAATAAGGACGCACTTAGGCTATTTAGAGTACCTTTTCTACTATATAGAGCTTTATCTATGGTATATAGCGGAGGAGTAGGCGAGTAAGCTTTACCCTACCAATTAAGAATATAGTACTCCTGTTATATTGCCCTAATTATCTTCCACTATTAAGCTATTTTAGGGGTATTTTAACTGTTCTGGCTGTGAAGTAGGAAGACATTCTTAGTATTATTTTTAGGTAAAGTAGTTTACTAGCGCCTTATAGGACAATTCTTAGTAGTAGAACCTAATTCTATAAGAGCTCTCTGCTTATTTAAATTATATTTAGAGGCCTAGAAAGGTAAGCAAAAGTAGAAGTAATATATAGGGAAGACGCGCCTTTAACTGATATAACTAACATAGCATTAAAAGCTTTTTTAAAGGCCCATCTTTAACAAAGTTAAGGCGGGGCCTATAGATATAGCACTTACTGCACTTAATTGCAGTAGGATCTGCTATATTTATAATATATATAGTAATATTAATAGGGGTATTAACAAAAAGGAAGGCGCAATACTAGGATATTTTAATGTTTATAATATTTTAATATTTGTTATATGGATTCTGCCACAACTTACCACACGCAAGTTTTTTTCTAACCAATTAGAAGCAAATTATCGGCCAATTAGAAGCTGGCTTAGCGGGAGTTTAAAATCTAGGACCTAAATATATAGACTACTTATACCTCGGGTCAATAAACGTGGTTAGTTACCCACTTACAGACTAATTGACTCTACACTAACGGAATTACATCTAAGCTTGCTAAGGTAAGTAGAAATAAGCGGCCGATATTGGCACGTGCATAACCACTAAAAATCGACCATTTTTGAAGATATATTACTACTCTAATACCTTGCCATTTGCCTATTATGTCTCTTATAATTATATAAACGCTTTATATAGTACTTATATATATTCTAAATCATCTTCTAGTCTATCTCCTTCTTAAATACCTCTATAAACCGCGCTAGAGCCTCCTCTTTTATCTTATTCTATCTTATATAAAAAAAATTTAAAGGATATATATAAGACTTAAAGATTAAGAGATTAAGAGAGCTTCTAGGAGAGGTAATAAACGGAACTTTATTCTTCTTAAACTAAGCCTTTATACCCTTTAAATCGTATATAGAGCCTTTACCTTGCTAAAGAGTAAGCTTTTAATTTAAGAGATTATCCCTAATTGCTAGTAAGATCTCTTAAGTATAGACCTATATAGTTATCTTTTCTACTAAATTCCCTAGTACTTTATATAGTATTATCCTTTTATAATTATGCCTAATAATAATAAAGATATTAATAAATGGTAAATACTCCTCTTTTTATACCTTTGCTTTTATATCCTTTATTATAACCTTTTTTATATAAACGTTATGCTTCTCTTCTTACGCCTTCTTTCCTTATTAACTCTTAATATGCTTTACAACTTATAAACTAATTCCTAAATAGAACTTATTATAAAAAGCACCATCTTTCTACTTCTCTAAATAAGGTCTAATCTTAAGCTATTTTAAGGCGTATTTGTAGTATAGGTAAGCTTACTTTTTAGGTAGCTTTTATCTTCTTCGCAAATAGTATCTAATAATAATAGTAATTCATTACTTAACGTCCAATTTAGATCCCTATTAGGCCCATGTGGACTACTCCTTATATACATGTGGGGAGAAAACTCTATATAAGAAAACCCCGTGATCCATCTCCCTACCTTTTAGAACTCGCCTACATAGCGCCTACAAGGCGCTTGCAAGTTACCTATAGTGCTCTACTACCTTACTTTTTAACCTCCTTAGGAACCACTACTGCTGTAACAAGCCTATGGACGCGCTAGTATTACAAACTTAACTCTACTACTGTAGAGTTATTAGGGGGCGCCTAGTGCTCGCCCCTTTGCCTTTTATTACCATTTCCTTTGCAACCTAAAACTGGTCTAGTATATTTTAGCTAATAAGCTACTAGGTAACCGCCTTAAGATCTTTTTATATTAAGAGTAGTATATTATAGTTCTCTATGCTAGCTACTAAGAGTATTACTCCTTAGTTGGTGTATAAGGGGCATAATAGTATTATGTATTTTAGTGTCTGTCTTAGCTAGCTATATTTATATCTTAGGCTACCTACTAGGATACCTACCTAGTAGAGCCAATCTTTTAGTCCTATTATTCCTATTCTTAAAAGTATTGCTATTATATTTTCTGCCTTTATTAGGCCTTCTTAGAGCCCTTAGGTATTTACCCCCTATAGTATTAACTATACTATAGCCTAGGTTCCTTTTACTTAAGACAGCCTCTATACCTTTAACTCCTATATACCTTTCCAGTATTAGTCCAGCCAGTATTATATTATAGTAGATGGTTTCCCAGTACTCTTTTATACTCTACTTTAGCTCCTTTCTCTCTCTTACTATTATCTTTACTAGTCTCTTATACGTCTCCCTTCCTCCTCTATATAGGCCTGGGCCCTAATATAGCACTATTCTTCTTCTACTTTTTCTATCTATTTCTCTAATATATCTTCCCTACTTTGGGGTTATTGGTTAGCTCTCCTATAGGGCGCCCTAGGGTCCCTCCATAGTTTGTTTAGGCGTAACTTAATATACTTTATAACACTAGAGTTGCGCTCCTTTTGCACCCTTTATATTATAGCGGCTTTAATATATAACTATAGGGGGGGATATTAGCTTCCTTCTTAAGCAGTGCTATAGCCATTTGCTTATACCTACCTATTATACTCTAGAGGCAGGCCGTTTAGACCTTTTAAAGTAGTTTAAGGAGTAATTTAGAGGGGCTTTTCTTAGTTTCTCCTATAGCCCAAATACTAGATCTATATATTATAGTTAGCCAGATAACTGCTGTGTATAGTAAGCGTAACCTCTAGAAGCATGGACCCTATATAGAATTAACGATTTTGGACATTGTAATATACTGCGCTTAGCCCTTATAGGCCACTTATAACGCATATACGCTCCACTAGAGCTTACTGTCTACCTATACTCCTAATGCCCTTAGGCCTTAAACTAGTTAGCTCCTAAAGCCTTAAATATGGATTATATACTAGAGATCTATAGGTTAGTTACGTTTTCTTATAAAATAGATTAGCTAGTATTTCTCTAGTAAGAATTAGACTCTGTGTTGTCTTGCCTATTCTATATAGGTGTTATAGGCTTTCTCTAGTATTCTATAGTTCTTTACGGCTATTGGCCTATATATAATTAGGTTTATATTATTAACAAAGCCTATCCCCTAGGTCGCCCCTTCCTTAAAGGACTTAAGTAGGTTACTTATAAAGAAAAGGAAGAGTATAGGCAAGAGGGGTAATCCTTATAGTATTCCCATTATAACTATAATAGGGGGGCTCTGGTATCTGCTAAAGACTAGTAATATTTCTTTCTGGCCTATAAAACCTTAAATAAATTATATAATCTATTTTAGGAAGCCCTTTACCTTAAGGATGTATAGGAGGCGCTTATAAGGTATATTGTTATAGGTGCCACTAATATCTAGGCTAAGCATTAATACTATAAAGTCCCTTTACATCGCCTATGCAGACTTAATGGTGGCGGCGAGTAATATAAGTGCTAATAGTGTTAAGCGGTTCTTTCTTGCCCCTATTTAACTTTATAGTAATAGGGCATGTTCCTTAGCTATATCTGCTATATAGTCCGCTATTACCCTTTCTAAGATCTTACTAAGGGTATTTTTTAAGGCAATAGGGCGGTAGCTTCCTAGGATTAAGTAGTCTGCTTTACCTTCTTTTTATAGGATAACCATTGTTATAGACCTTCTAAGTTATAGGTAGTAGCCTATAGCAAAGTATGCTCTAGCTATATCTATAAGCTAAGGTGCTATAAGTAGTCTATAGGTCTTTAAGGCCTTATTTAGTATCCTATCTAGTCCTAGTACTATATTATTTAAGAGGTGGTTAATAGTTCTGGCTATTTCCTTTATTATTATATCGCTATTAACCCGTAGGCAAGTTACTAGTATTTTACCTATAATATTACTAAGGTCTACTAGAGCCAGTTAGGGGAAAACCCTTTCTATAAGGATCTTTACCTTCTTATTATTATTATTAGTGGCCTATAACTCCCCTACTCTTTATAGGGGTGGTAGGTATAGGTCTTCTACTAGGCGCCTTACCTTTTTCTTTACCTATTTTGCTATAGCCTAAAGGCCCTTATTATGGGGGAGGCTTAGGTTAGAAGTGTGCTTATTTATAAACCATCTCCAGTTATTCTTTACTTCTTTTTTTAGGGTATTCTTTAACTAGTTTTTTATATCTTTATATTATCTCTTATCTTTAGGGTTATAGCTGCTTATATATTTCCTTCTTACTTATTACTAGCTAGTAATAAGAACTGTATATTATATAAACTATGTATCCAAACGGCCTGCCTTTAGAGTATAACAGGCGGGTATAAGCGAACGGCCACAGCACTGCTTAAGAAGGAAGCTAATATCCCCCCCCTACAACTATATATTGAAGCCGCTGCAATACAAAGGGTGCAAAATAAGCGCAACTCTAATGTTATAAAGTATATTAAGATACGCCTAAATAAACTATAGAGGGACCCTAGGGTGCCCCATAGGAGAGTAAACCAATATCCCTAAAGTAGGGAAGATATGTTAGAGAAACAAATAAAGAAAGTAAAAGAAGAATAGTGCTGTATTAGGGCCCAGGCCTATATAAAGGAGGAAGGGAGACGCGTAAGAGACTAGTAAAGATAATAGTAAAAGAGAGAAAGGAGCCAATATAAAGCATAAAAGAGTACTAGGAAACTATCTACCGCAATATAATACTGGTTAGACTAACACTAGAGAGGTATATAGGAGTTAAAGGTATAGAGGCTAGCTTAAATAAGAGGAACCTAAGCTATAGTATAGTTAATGCTATAGGGGGTAAACACCTAAGAGCTCTAAGAAGGCCTAACAAAAGTAGAAAATATAATAGTAACACTCTTAAGAACAGGAATAATAGGACTAAAAGATTGGCTCTACTAGGTGGGCGTCCTAGTAGGTAGCCTAAGATATAAATATGGCTGGCCAAGACAAACACCAAAATACGTAATACTGTTATGCCCCTTACGCACTAACTAAGAAGTAATGCTTTTAGTAGCTGGCATAGAGAACTATAATACACTACTCTTAATATAAAAAGGTCTTAAGGCGGTTACCCAATGGCTTATTAGCCAAAATGTATTAGACCAGTTCTGGGTTATAAAAGAAATGGTAATAAAAGGTAAAGGGGCGAGTATTAGGCGCCCTCTAATGACTCTACAGTAGTAGAGTAAAGTTTACGATACTAGCGCGTCCGTAGGCTTGTTACGGCAGCAGTAGTTCCCAAAGAGGTTAAAAAGTAAGGTAGTAGAGCACTACTAGTGACTTGTAGGTGCTAAGTAGGCAAGTCCTAAAAGGCGGGGAGATAGATCACGGGGTTTTCTTAAGTTAAGTCTTTCTTAAGTTGAGTTTTCTCCCTATATGTAAATAAGGAGTAGTCCACGTAGGCCCAATAGGGATCCAAATCGGACGTTAAGCAATGAATTATTATTATATAAACTATGCATGTTGTATATAGGGGCCTAGTTTTAAGACCAGGCAGTGCTCTTTTAGCCCGTTTTTAATTGCTGCCTAGATCCTTTTCAGTCTTTAGTTAATTTCCTTAGGGGTGGCTAATAAGCCTCACTTATTTAGTATTAGGTGAATTTCTTCTAGGTTTTAAAGTTATTGTTTAACTATACTAAGGAAGCTGTTTATCTTAAGCCTCCTTATTGCGTATCTTTTGCTATTTAGTTGCGCCTTAATATTTAGGTCTAGCTATATTTAGATAGGGATATAGTCTAAGGTAAATGTCTATTCTTCTTTAGAGTTACACCTTTTAAGTCTCTGGTATAGGCCTTCATCCGTAAATATAAGGTTAATTATACTTCTGGCAGTGCCTTATTACTATATAATTACTCCTAAGGGGGTAGCTAGTTTAAGGCCCTAGATATCTATGGCTCTTAATAGGCACTCTACCTGTTATTTAGCAGCGACATAAATACCCCCCCACTATAGGTAGTGGAGGTTTATGTCTCCTAGTAGGATAAACTCTATACCTTTAGTTTCTAGTAAGCTTATTACTAATATAATGTTCTCTATTTATAGGACCCATTTAACCCTAGGGTTATATATATTAATAATTTATACCGGACCCCTATATATCTAGATTATTATAATAGCAATATCTAAGTTAACTGCTTGCTATAACTATAAGGATAGGCTAATAGTCTTGCTAATTATAAAGCATATATATATAGCTGCTTTTAGTTTATATAGGAGCTAGAATCCTTAGGGGCAGTATATTAATTATATATAGGTATTATAATACGGTTCTTATATAGCAAGGATATAGTATTTCTCTGGGTCTAAATTATCTAGTAGGGGCCTTATAAGATAGTAGTTTATATTACCGCAGTTATACTATATAATAGATAAGTAGTAGACCCCTAGCAAGGGTTCTTTATCTCTCCTTTATTCCTTACTTCTTCTATTTCTACTTTCTCTAGGATTTTTAGAACTTATATCTCTTATATTTACACCCTAGTCGCTACTTATTTTATATAGAGCTTTCTATTTCTATGTCTTGTATTCATACTAGCGCTTCTATATTTAAATCTATTATTATCTCTAGTTTTTCCCCTAATCTTACTAGTTAGCTATATGCCCTTTATAGGTTAGCTATAAATGTTATATTTACTGCGTTAAGTCTAATTCTTAATTATCCTAGTTTTAAGCTTACTATAGCTGTCTATAGGGGCCTTCCTATAGGGCGTCCTCTCCCTTATATCCCCTATAACCCTTATATCCCTATTTAGTCTAGTATTATTACGCGGCGTTGCTTTTAGCCCATTAAGGCTTGGGATAGCTAGCCTAGCCCCCTAGTATTAAAGGTAAGAAATGCTAAGAAGGCACCTATATCCCCTAGCTTATTGCCTATTATTTCTATTTATATAACCTAGTGTATAGTTATTCCTATAGCTGTTAAGCCCTTACCTTTTATCTCCTATATTTAATATAGTCTTTTCTCTTCTATACCTTATATATGCTTTAGTGGCAGTTTACGCATTTTGTTTAGTCTTAATTTAAGTAGTGTCTTATATTATAGGGGCCTATATAGTGGCTGCATTACATCTATACTGCGTATATGGATTAGGTATGTCCCTATTATACGCAGCAATAGCATTATTCTAGGCATAGTCTATAGTTATAGAGCCTTGTATTATATATAAGGCCATTTATAATTATTCCTTTTTGGATAAGGAGTTTTTATATTTCTAGTATAAGTATACTAATAATAAGGGAGCCATGCGTTTAACTAGCGTCTCCCTAGTAAGTCTCTAGCAACCCTTATATCCTCTTATTATTCTTATTACTTACTTAGTTTGTATTTTCCTATTAAAGCTATTAGATTTAGATAATTTTAAGTCCTAGTATAAGGCGTTCCATTTATCTTATTATCTCCTATATAATTGCTGTATTATCTACCTAGCGTCCCTTTTCTACCCTAAGGCTTATAAAAACCACTAGAACTTTAACTAGGTAATCCTTATAGAGTACTTTTATGCCAATATATTCTCCTAGCCTATCCCCTACCTTTATAGCTTATTCCTTTAACTGTTAGTCCTTTAGGGTAACTCTAATATCTCCGCTCCTAAGGTGTTGGACTATAACAGTATTATAGACCTCTTTGCGGATTTCTATAAGGACTTCTATTTTTAACTGTCCCCTAAGCCCCTCTGCTTTTTCTATATTTAGTTATATTATAATTATATACCCAGTTATTATCTTAAGGGTGATAGGTTCCCTATACTATAGAATCGCAGCTATAGTAGCCTAGCTGCAGTTCGCCGGTAAGGGGGGTTTTTATTTATTTATAATTTTATTTAGCTGTTAGAGGATTTAATTAAGGGTTTGCTAAAGGGGCACTTAAGGTTTACTGGACTGGCGGAGCTATTCTACTAGCTGCGTTAGTTTATTATAGCTAATAGTTACTCCCCTGCAATTCTAGATACTAAATGCATCTAATAGGCTTTATATTTTGTCAGATGCCTTCTTAATAGAGATATTTCCGCTTTATGGTATGGTATTCACCTATCTTTGTTATAGAGGGCTATTGCTAGGCGTGGTTCTAGTAGTTACGCGCGAGTGCGAACCACTATTGTTTAACGTATGCCTCCCCTGTAATACATACATCTTAGGGGGATTCTCTGGGTGTTTTTTAGGGATCTTTTGGTTGGTTTTGGTCTTTTGGGCTAGGTGCAGCAAGAGCTCTAGTCTAATAGCTATTTAGTTCCAAATAGTATCTATAATATCCTTATTATCCTTACACGCCTACTAAATTAATTATAGATTAATAGTTTAAAGTCCGCCTAGCTTAAATTATATAGTTTCTAAGAGAATAACTTTAGTAGCTTCTATAATATTTAGCTAAGGAGCATCTCTATCTTTAAGTGGAACTATATTATTATTAAGCTAATTGCCAACTGTAGTTGTGTTAGACTGTATAAGAGCTCTCTTTTGTCTATAAGTATCTAGCCTAGAATTAAGATAGTTATAGAAGGTTTAGGCAGAGTTTAAAGAGATAATTTAAGTTTAATTGCGCTCTAGCATATTCGTAAAGTCTTAAACAATTAATTAAGAAATAGGGATTCCAAGCCTTTAAGAGAAGAGCTTCGCCCAGATAACTCCGCAACGCTATAGCGTCTTTAGGTGCCTTATTAATTCGAGAAGGTTAGGAGGGGTATATATATAGGCAGTAAGTCGTTCTACCGCATCACTAGAGCTCTTAAATAAAGTTACAAATATATTGAAATATTGGTGTATGTTGTATATAGAGCCATATTCTTTAGAGTTAAGCTAATCTATATACTCCTACCAACACGAGCCATCTTTACATAGTGGTATTCAATAGAGTTTACTGTAAGCTTTGCAGTGTAGGAGAATTAAGTAAACGACTTAATTGTAAATCTATGGAAATTAGGTGTACTATATATAAAATACATAGAAAAGGTTAACGGAGACGCTAATAATAATTTATAACTGTTACCTAATTGGCCACCAGGTTGATATTGCTACTTAGTTAGTAATAGGCAATAAATAGATAATAGAAATAAGTAGTAAGATATGCGATAATAAAAGGTACAGTAGTGAGTTATAAGATAATATCTAATATAGTAGCGGTAGTTAGTTACACACACCCCTAGATTTAATGATGTAGTTAAAGCTATAGACAATAAAAATAAAGGTAGAGACTATACCAAAATAGGAAATTTTAGACACAATTTAGGAGTAGTAGAGGGATAGGGTAATGTTTAAAAGTCTTTATTAGATAATGCAGTAGCAATTTAATGTTAAATATCTACTAAATTTAATTACCTTATCTACGCCTTATACCTTCAACGGGGTAGGATTTTAGTAAGGCTGTTAGTAGGCATTTTGTCTATAGGGACCCATCAGACATTAATCTTTTTGTCTTAGACTTCCTATCTAAGCCAGTGCTAATGGACGTTAATATATTGTAGCTTGGTATTAAGCTTTGGTGTGTCTTGTCTTAGGAGTTATACGGTTTATATATTGTCGCAAAGTATGGTAAACTCGCATTCTAAATTGAAGCCAATTGCCTTAAAGAAACGTTGCTACTAGATAATCTTAACGGCAGCTATAGACAGGGAGGGAAGCTCTGCTTTAGTAATTAAGTAAGTTACTAATTTTTATAGGGTCACCTTTTAGTTAATTAGTCCTCTAAATAGTATAAAAAGGTATCCTTAAGAGCTCTATCTAGTGTCTTTATAGTCTGCAAATACTATATTAGATGCTCTGTAAAAGGTAACGTCTTCTCCTTTAGGGTTTCTAAAGTAGATATATGCTCTAAATACTTCGCTAGAGTATTTAATAGCTGTAGATTTTATTCTAAGGCAGTAGGTAATAGCTTAGTTCGCTATATTAAGGTGCTTTTGGTTTAGGTTTATAAGAAATTCAGCCAGCTTTAAATGCGTTTTTACAATATTAGGTCTTCTAAATATAGTAAGGTGTATAAGGGAACTGACTTGTTACTAATAGGCTAGAGTTCTTTAAGGGTTTATCTGCTAGTTAAATAGAATTAGTTCTTTAGCAGAAAGTAGTAACTTAGAAAATCTCCCTAGTAGTTAAATATTAAATTAATTGGCTATCTTTTTAATATAGAAATCTTAATAGAGCCAGAGCTTTCTGCTTGCATAATTTTGTTTAATTTAAATTCCTAGAAACTATTATAGGTCTCCTAGTACATGGATCTTATATTAGTATAGCAGTTTGGCTTTAAATTCTTCTAGTCTTAAAAGGTCCTTTTTGGCAACTAGTATAGTAATATTGTCTATATAAAAGAAGATAATAAGTCGTCCATTAGTATAAAGGTAGTTTATACCTAGGATAGTCTTTAATCTAAATTTGGCTAGTATATTTATAAGCCCTTTATACTAAAGTAGTGGTAAGACCTTTAATCTGTATAGCGCTATAAGTAGCTTTAGGATATGTCTATTTTGATTAAAGCCTTCTAGGTAGTAACAGTAGACTAGCTTATCTAGTCTTACATTTATAAATACGTTTACAGCGTTATACTATTAAATCTCTAAATTAAATGCGGCTGCTATAGCTATAAGGGCACGGAATATTTAAGCAGCTATAGTTGCTATATTGGTCTCTTCCTTAGTAATCTATAGGTCTCTATAGACATATAGTCAAGCCTTTAGCTTTTATAGGTAGCCGTCGCTATTAAACTTATATTTAAAGACCTATTTTAATAGAAGGATTTAGTTATTAGTTGCTTCTTCCTTTAAGCTCGGACCCCTAGAACTCGGCCACTTAGGCGAATCAAACCCCACTTCTAAAGCTATCCATACCTAACTAAACCAATTTAATCTTCTACCCCTATGTGCTATTTAGTAAATCAGCCCTGGCCTTTCGATCTAACGCCTTTTAAGGCTTTGATTTTAACTCCTTTGCCCTTATTTTAGTCTTTTCCCCCTCTACCTCCCCTATACCTTGTTTAATCAAATCTATATATATAAATTTTATATATAGATCTACAGCTACCTACCTATAAAATTTTAGGCTTTTAAGGTCCTTAAGCTGCGATCTCAAGCTATATATTTAAGCGTCTTTATATACAGCCTCTATAGTAATTTGCTTAAGTTATTAACTTCCTTTTTATAAAAGTACTAAGTCTTTTGATTAAGTATATACTCGTTATAAAGGCCTTAAGTTATCTAATATATATTATAGGCCTTTTTTAGAGTGTCTATAATACTAAACTAATTACTATTGGCTTATTGAAAGCTTAAAGCCTCTATTAAAGCCCTTACACAGATTCTCTAGATAAATACTAAAGGTATACTACCTAAATTTAACCATTTTGCTAAAAGTCCTTCTTTTTAGGCTTTGTAGTTATACTTAGTAAAGCAGCACCCTTTAACTAAAGCTATATTGTTAAGAAATATAAGCTCTATAATTTAGTCCTAATATTTTAATTTTATAAAGGAGAAATATAATATATTTAAGGGTTATTATATTAAATAAATCTATAGAAAAATAAGTTATATATTATATTATATATATTTTAATAAAAAATTAATTATATAGCGGCTTATATAGCTATTAAAAATAATAATTAAGCTTTATTACCAAAAAATTTAGTTTTAGGTAGAATTTGGTGGATCTCCTAAGCTCGCTTAGCTCACATGGTTAACCCAATTAGTTACAAGCAACCGTATCTACTATATTACAGAACCTTATTTAGACAATAACAAAGAACTATAGAAGCTAATTAGATGGCTTATTAAGAATAAGGTTAATTTTTAATAAAAATTTGTTTACATTAGTTGTTATTTTTAGAATTTTAACAGTTTAGGCAGGGTTTAGGTTAGCGTCTTAGCAAAACCTTATTTTAATAATTTAATTCGCTAGTTTGTTCTAGTACATTCTGGTATATTTATTGAGCTTAATCATTCGTTTGTTTAATAGGTAAAGAAGTTTAAGACACTTATAAAGGTAGTAGAAGTAGTAACTTCCTAAATAAGGTAGTATTTAATTGGTTAGCAGGTGGTGCAATCCGGGGTTATAACTGTAAGCTTTGCAGTGTAGGAGAATTAAGTAAATGACTTAATTGTAAATCTATGGAAATCAGGTATACTATATACACAAAATACGTGGTAAAGGTTAACGGAGACGCCGATAATAATTTATAACTGTTACCTAATTGGCTACTAGGTCGACATTACCACTTAGTCGGTAATAGGTAATAAATAGGTAATAGAAATGAGTAGTGAGTCATGCGATGACAAAAGGCACGGTAGTGGGTCATAAGATGACATCTGATATGGTAGCGGTAGTCGGTTACATTTACACCCATATGTCGTTCTTTGCGCCTTTGAGTGGATAGGCCTCTCGGATACTACTCTTTTCGAAAGTGCTGCGAAAAAATCAAATTAAGCGAGCCTCGCCCACACAGCATCGAATTTGGGTGATTTTACCATACAAATCGAATGCCTACCACGCATACCACGCCTAAAACGCTTATATCTGCCTTCTATGTCTAAGAGACTTCCCAAATGGCAGCTCCGTTAAATTCTAGTAGCTTTTCTATTTGATTAGACAGTTAAATGTATCGCGGCAGCTATAAAGTTATACCTCTTAACTATATACCGTATCCAGCTTAATTTGGACCTTTATAGGGAGCTATACCCCCCCCCCCCCCTCAAATCTTAAGATCGGGCGACTAAGTAATATACTAAAGGAATATAAGCAAGTTTATAATATATGACATTATAGTATTAGGTATACTAACCGTATATATAGGCGCTTCTTACCTACTTAGAAGATCGCCCTACTACCTACCTTAATAAGATAGCCTGGTTCCTATAGGACAATTATAATATTATAGCATTAATATTATTAATATAGTGGGTTCTAAAACGTAATAAGTAGAGTAGGAAGGCTGTATAGTAAAGAGTATAGGAGCGCTTAGAATATCTTCATGCTATCTAAAAGGGACGCCAATATATATAGGACGTTAACCGCCTTATATTTATTAATAAGTTAGGCGCCAATAAGAGGACTAGTTATAGGAAGTTTGGTTAGAGTCCTATAAACCTTCCTACAATTAATATAGTATTAATTAAGCGCTTAGAGCGTTAGAGTATTCTTCCTGTATATATAATTAACAGCTTTCTTCCTGGGATTCTTATATAGCAAGGCTTAATTACTTCTAAAATATTTAATGCTTGGATTAAGTCTTCTGTTCTACCGCATTATATACCTAGCTATACAATCTTAGTATTAAATAAAGCCTTAATATATAAAAGTTAGGTAAGAAGGTAATTATATATATATTATAACTAGAAAATTTAACTAGAAAATATAGGAGTTTATAAAGCTCTACTCCGCCGCCTAAATATCTATTAAATATCTTCCTCCTTTCTGCCTAGAGTTTAACCTAATTAAGCTTTCCTTTTATAATCTTAAGGCGTGGATTTAACTAAATGTTTACTTAATTAAGGATTATAAGAGCTTTGGTATATTCCTATAATTTAGAATATAGTATATAGGAATCCGTTGCTTAGCCTAAGGATATTTTTAACAGGCTGGCTACCTAGTAGAAAACTAGTTAGGAGTGCGATTTTCTAAATTTAGGTGGCGCCCTTATAGAAATTAATAACTTACTATCCCTTTCAGTTTGCTTAAAAGGTCTTAAGCTTATACCTTAATTAAAGGAGTCCTGCTATAAGGCCTAACTTATCTACCTATACCTGCTTAGATATTCCTACGCAAAGCGCCTTTAAGTTATAGAAGTTATTAATAAGTGTATTAAGAACAGTCTTAAGCTCTATTATAAGCTTTAGAGTTGCCTAATTAAGCCGTCTTCTTACCTAGTTAAAGAATTTATAAAGTCTCTCCTTAAAATCCAAGTTGCTATTAATTAGGCTAGTTAGCAGCGCTGCCAGTATTACCTATATAGTAGCTATCAGCATTAGAGTCGCCGGAGGCCATTAAGCTGCTTATATAGGTGCCTAAAATAGATTTGGTTGTGCTCTAACGGTTATATAGTAGGCGGGTGGTGGTCCTTAGGGGGGGTAGTTAAATTAACTATAAGGAGGATAGTAGCTAAAATCGTCGGCTCTAGATTGAAAATAGCCTCTTAGCCTATGCGCCCGCCACCTCCCTCTATTACTACCACTACTGCTACCTCCTATAGCTCTAGTCTTAGCTAAAAGGCGCACAGTAATTACAGTAGGAGGTTCCTCCTTAGTAGTCTTACCTTCCTTAATTTGCTTACCCTAGGCCTTTATTATAAAGTAATTAACTAGGTAGTAAAAATAAGGTAGCTTTGCGTTCCTATTTACCTAATAGGTGCCTCCATTGTTTAAATAGATCTTTAATTAGTAGGGCTATTAGAAGGCTACTAAGGGAGCTAGATTTCTTAAGAGAACTTCTACTAGGATGTTCTTAGGTAGAGCAAGTTATTAGGCAACAGTAGTACTTATATTACCCTTCTTCTTAGGTATACTAGATATAGCTCCAGCCTTAAAAATATTTAATAGAAGTATACTTACTAGTAAGACTCTCTAGAGTAACTTAATACTAAGGGAGTAGGGAGAGGCATATGTTAAAGTAGTTTCTAGTATAGGCTTCTTAGTTAGGATAATAACTACCTCTACGCGTAGTCCCTTTCTGCTATCTATATACCACGTTCTTATAATCTTATTAAGGTTATAGACGTATTTAATAGTGTAGATATTTTATAGAACCATATTATAAACCACTATATAATTATAAGAAGCTATTACCCTAATAAAGTACTTATTTTTAAAGGATCTATCTACCTAATTGGCTTTAACCTTATTAATTTAGGAGTTACCCTTTTTAAGAAACTCTTTACTAATAATACATTATATAGAAGCAGAAGTAATATTTACCTCTCCTATATAAGCTTTCCAAATTGCTATATAGTATAGAAATACTGCCTTAGGCTCCAAGGGAGGTGATAAGCTTAAATCTACTATAATAGCTTCCTTAGGTGTATCCTTTTGTCTTAGTAGAGGCTTTAAAGGCTTTACTAATTTAGTAGGCTTTAAAGGCTTCGCTAATTTAGTAGGCTTCTTCTTAGAGGTTAACTTTAGATTTAAACTCTTTTAGCTTAAACGCCTAGTAGGCTTCTAAGTACGCCAAGTTAACTTAGAGGCCTTAGTAGCTCTAGCAGCTTATATAATTTTAACAGCTTTAAGAGCTTTAGTAGCTCCTTAACTTAGTTAAATAATACGCCTATTTACTATTCTAAAGCCTACTTCCTTATCTAGGGGCTTTTAAGTTAGCTGCTAAATATCTAGATTAACTAGGCCTGCGTTATTATCGTCTTTATTGTCTTTATCTTAATCCAAACCTATATCTAACTCTTAGGCCTCCTTACCTTCCTCCCCCTTATTATTGTCATCGTTGTTATTATTGTTATTGTTATTGTTATTGTTATCCTCCTTACTAGGACTAAGTGGTAGGGGTAGGTAGCGAGCTAAAATAGTATAAAGGCCTATATATATAGGGACAATAGCATTCCGCTTAGTTAATTAAAAAGGCTATATAGGTTGGCTGGCAGCTCGTTTTTAAAGGCTATCGCGCTATACCATTGCGCTTATAATACTAGAAAATTGATCTGTATAACGTGGTTCATTACCAAGTCGCGCATACCACCGAGTCGCGCACTTTTCTAACGCGACACCACTTCCAAGACTAATTGCAAAACCACAACGGGCCAAATTAATTAAAACTACTCGGAACTATATATATTAGACATTTCCGCTTCGACCTGGCATGTTCGTGCATTATAACCAGGCTTGCCGCAGTTGCTATAGCGCCGCATAGTAGCTAACCTCTCCCCTTCGCCACCCCGATTTTAATAAATATCCCATACTACCTGCTCCTTAACCTTCTTTTGGGCTAAAATATCGCGTACATACTCTCTAGTTAGTATACCTCCTTAACGGACACGTGTTTTTTTAGCCCTCTGGCGCTTACTAAGGGCCTTATTAGCCTTCCAAAGGGTGCGGTTTTCCTCTATAATAAGGGTATTCTGGTAGGCTATTACCTCTATACTCTTTGCTATTTGCTTAACAGCCAAAAAAAATTGATATTAGAGAGTGTCACGGAACCCCACCACAGGGGCCTCCATAGAAGAGCCCCGTGCTCTCGCGTACACCTCGCGTACAGCTTACGTCAGCTACGCGTAGGTATATCACCTCCTTACGCCCTTGACCCTTACAATTGATCGCGCAACGTCTTGTAGACTCCCCGAATACATATGTTCTGTAACTATTACCCCTATCTTATAACATTACGTTACGCCTTTTTTATTACTAACGCTCAGCCTATAACCAATTCTACGTCTCTATGATACTATAGGCGCTGCTAAAAGCAGTATATCTCCCACCTTATACTTCTAAAGAACCGATAATAATAAAACGAAATTCCTTACTAGCTACTATGTTAAACTCAAAAAACAATCTAATACCTATATTAAACCCACAACGCCAATTAATCCCAAAAGGATTTAATTTACTAACTATAGCCTTAATCCCTAAAGGGAAGCCTAGTAACTTAAAAGACTACAATAACCTTAATAAGGTAGACATTAACAATGTTTTATCCTTTATTAACTATATAACTATAGATAAATAAGCCAAAGGGCTACTACCTATTAAGATCAAGATATAAGACGCTAAGACTTTTTTAAAAATGGTAGTATAAGAACCTAATAAATACTACCGCCTTTTATAGAACTACTATCTAAAGCTTATATAAGCTAAGATATATACTGCCTAAGATTATAATATTATCTAAGACCTATAAGCTTATAAGGCGCTCGCTAATAATATATACTAAGAGATTAAAGATAACCTCTATGTGTTTAAACGCGACGTCCAACAATTAAAGAAGGCCAAGATTATACTTATTACTACAGTTACAGAAAGAGAGGGTATAATTAAATACCTATAATCTTAGCTTAATAAGCATATTTATAATAATACTAGACACCCCTTTACCGTATATAGCGCTACCTAAGTCTCTACACCCCTAGTAATCTTACCTACCTAAACTGCCACTATAGGGTCTAATATACACTACCCTAATCCCCTAATCTTCTAGGGTAACTATAAGAAATACAGCTATTAAAAGATATAAGTCTATAAGAAACTAACCTAAAGCGCCTACCTTTTCCCTATAGAAGATGCTAAGATTAGCTATATTATTAGGCGAACAAAGGGCATCCCATTTAATAGGCTCTTTACTTAATAAAAGACTAGCAGTCCCTAAAAGTAATAGTCTTATTAGAAAGCCCTTAAGGACCTTAACTAAATATACCGCGACTATAACCTAGTAGCCACTAGTTAGGCCAAACTACGTACCCTAAAGATAAGTCCTACTAAATTATTTAACGAGTTCTATATTAAATTCTAGGAATATACTAGAGTCCTTACCTAAGATAATACTAAAGACTAAGAAGATCTTCTTAAAAAAAGTCACTTATTGCCTTAGTTATACAGCCGCCAGTTATAACTATAATAATGTTTACAATATAGTAGCAGCCCTATAAAAAATTAAACAACGGCTAAACTAGATTACTACTATAAAACTCTACCTAAAGACCTCCCTATAAAAGCCCTCTGGACCTATTAAACCACCAACGCCTACTACCCTAAGTAACACTACTGGTCCTAATATTAACCTCTCTATACTAACCTTTTTATAGAAGCTACTAAATAGAGAATATGAGCTACTCTAGAAGCTAAAGCGTTGCTATAAATGCCGTTAAAAAGGCTATTATAGCTATAGCCCAAACTGCCTAATAGCTAGGTTTAGTGGCTACCGCCTAATACCTAACCTAGTACCTTAAATACCAAATACGTCACTATATACTACTACTATATAAGACAAAGACGCAGTAATAGCGGTAGAGTTAGATATGGAAATGGAAAACGCCAAGTCCTAGCCCTAAGTTATAGGCTAGGACGCCTTAATAATAAGGGGATTTATATATTAGCCTACTTAATAGATAACTTAGTAAAGATAAATAGACGGAAATAGATAGTTTTACCTATAATAGGAATTACTGCTAAAAAATAGTATAAAAGCCGTTCTATAATTAATTGCGGAGCTACTAATAAATTTATAGACACCTAATTTATGTGTACTTATAACTTACTTACCCTACCCCTTACTAAAGCCTGCGCCCTATAACTCGATAATAGTAGTTATACCGCATAGAAGATTACCTATATAGCATAACTTTACCTAAATATAAACGGGCACCAGAAAGAGCTCTAGGCCTATATTATACTACTTACTAACTACCCTATTATCCTTAGAATAAACTAGCTTAAATAATATAACCCCGCCATTAACTAGAAAAAGAGAGAAGTAACCTTTAACTCTAAATACTATAGAGAGACTTGCTTAGGGTATAGCCTAGCCGCCTCTACCTACTCCCTAGGATATTAACCTAAGGAACCTATTATTACCCTGCCTACAACTAACTACTACTATATAAGTGCCGCGGCCTTCTACCGCATAGCATATAGGAAAGGCTAAACCGTTATTATAGCCTCCTAATTACAACTATATAAGCTTAATAAAGAATAAAACTACGTCCTCTATAGTAATAGAATAGACATAGTTAATCTTTTAGAAAATAATGCCCCTGTAAAACTCTACGGACTTTTACCTTTAGACTTTAAGAAGTTTATAAAGCTTAAAAAAGGACTTACTAATAAGGAACTCCGTAAGCTCCTCCCTAAGAAGTACTATAACTTTATTAACATATGCTTATAAAAGAGCGCAGATATACTCCCCCTATATTAACCTAATAACTATACCATTAATACTAAATAAGGAAAAACGCTACCCTATAAGAGACCCTACCTAATATTAAAAGACAAACTTCTAGTTGTTAAAAAGTATATTAACGAGCACCTTAATAAAGGGTTTATTCGTCCTAGTATATCCCTAGTAGCCATCCCTATCCTCCTTATTAAGAAGCTAAAAAGAGGTATTTAATTCTGCATTAACTATAGAGGACTTAACTCTATTATAATTAAGAACCAATACCCTATACCGCTTATATATAAAACTTTTAAGCAGCTTAGCTAAGCTAAAATCTATACTAAGCTTAATATTATTGCCGCCTTTAACTGTCTCTAAGTATAGGAAGGTAACAAATAGAAAACCGCATTTATATTACGCTTTAGCCAGTTTAAATATACTATTATGCCCTTTAGCGTATATAACGGCCTAGGCAGCTTCCAAAGCTATATTAATAACGCCTTATAGGACTACCTTAACGACTTCTGCTCTGCGTACCTAGATAATATACTTATTTACAGCAATAACCCTTTTAAGCATACTAAGCACGTTTAAAAAGTCCTATAGCGCCTTAGGGACACAGGACTTTATATTAACTTAAAGAAATATAAATTCTTAGTTATAGAAGTAAAATACCTTAAACTAATTACTACTACTAAGGGTGTCCGTATAGACCCTAAAAAGGTATATATAATTACTAAATAGCAAACCCCTAATTATATTAAGAACGTATAAGCCTTCCTTAGTTTTATTAACTTTTATTAAAAGTTTATATACAACTTCTTGGGTATTATAGTACCACTTATAGCAATAATATAAACAAAAAGCCTTTCTATAAAAGGAAGAAAAATATATCTACGTTTTACCTAGACGCCTAAATATAAGAAGGCGTTCTAAGACCTTAAAGATACTTTTACTAAAGCACCTATCCTAGCTTATTTTATACTAGGACAACAACTCTATTTTAAAACTAACTCCTTAGACTACGTTAGCATAGGCGTTTTTTCCTAAATAGGTAATAACAGCCTCCTCTATCTAGTTGCATTCTACTTATCTAAGCTTATACCGCAAGAATATAACTATAAGATCTATAATAAAGAACTCCTTACTATTATATAAGCGTTTAAGGAATTCTAACCAGAACTCTCTTTAGTAGAACCTAACTAGTTAACTAAAGTCCTTACGGACTATTATAACCTTAAATACTTTATAACTATAAAACAGCTAAACTAACGCTAAGTACACTAGAACGAGTTCCTCTCTAGTTTTAACTTTAAAATTGTATATAGGCTAGGAGTATAAGGTACTAAGCCTAATAGCCTAATATGCCGCTTGTAAGACCTTCCTTAGTCTAAAGATAACCCCTATAACCAGTTCCAATAATAAACAATCCTAAAAGTATAAAATTTAGCCTTAGGCATACTACCTATAATAGAGCTAACTATACCTTAGCTTTATATAACAGAACTAAAGTTACCTCCTAAAATTAATAAGCTTATTACTACGGTATATAATACCTCTGTTAACCCATTACTATACTAACTTATTATTATAAAGACCGCCAGCACCTATATAATGCCTATTAACCTCTAAAGCTTAGGCTAAATTAATATAGCAGTCTTAAAAGTAAAAGAGAACAGGCTCTATTATAGAGGCCGCCTATTTATTCCTAACTTAGAAAATCTATAACAGCAACTAATCCAAATAGCCTATAACCTTTAATTAAGCGGCTACCTAGGCAAAGAAGGAACCTATAAGCTTCTTAGCTGATACTACTTCTAGCCTAAAATAATAGACTTAGTTAAACACTTTATAGGCGCCTACCACGGTTATAAGTACGCTAAGGCCTTTAATATAAAGTACCAAGGACTACTACACCCTCTATTAGTACCTATATAATAATAGGCAGATATTGCCATTAATTTTATTATTAACCTACCACCCTATAAACAACGGGGCCGTACCTATAAAAACATTCTTATAATAATATACCGACTTATAAAAAAGCACCACTATATCCCAACTAAAGGCGTAGCCGTTAATAACGTTACTAACGCCTTCCTCCGCGAAGTCTACTAATTATATAGGTTACCTAACTCAATTACGTCTAACTAAGGCATATAGTTTAACTCTAATATATAAAGACGAATCTGCTAACGCCTTAGCATCTTCGTTAAGATATCTATATCCTTTTACTATAAAACCGCTAGACAACCGGAAAACGCTAATGCTAGTATAAAAGCATACCTACGACAGGTAGTTGCCTATAGTTAAAATAACTAGGTGGATCACCTTCTACTAGGTAAATTTACAGTAAATAACTACGTCTTAACCACTATAGGACTTACACCGTTCTTTATAAATAAGGGTTATTACCCCTAATCTGGTATAGAGCCACCAGAACCTATTAAAAAGAAATTGCCATATAGAAAACGCCTTAAGATGCTACTTACTGACTAGTATGCAGACTATATAAAAAATCTACTTAACTACTATAAGGGAGAAATGGCCTAGGCTTAAGCAAAGCAGGCCTACTTTGCCAACTGTTATAGAACGCCACCACTAGAGATACGTGTTAGCGACTGGGTATAGCTAGATATACGCAATATCTCTACACAGAGGCCTATAAAGTTACTTAATTATAAGAACCTCGGCCCCTATCTAATTAAACAAGTTATTAATAGGGGAACCGCATATAAGCTAGAGCTCTCGCCTGCCCTAGCTACCCGCGGGATATAGCCTATATTTTACCCATAGCTACTATACCTTTATTAGCCTAACCCCCTACTAGGACAGATATAGCCTAAACCCCCACTAGTATTAATCCGAGATAAGAACAAAGACAAGAACTATAAGAAATGGACCATTAAACAAATTATTAACTTTAAATACTTTGGTAAAGGCAGAGGACGGCGGCTCTACTATAGAGCTATCTATATAGGATTTAACATAGATTAGCCAGAATAGCAACTATAGGAAGACTTTAAAAATGCAAAGGACCTAATTAGCAATTTTTACTACGCGAACCTATAAAAACTGGGCCTAAGCAGAGATTTCGTACCTAATCCTCTATAGGAGCCCTTATAGAGTTAAACCGTTATATATTACCACATAAGGGCAAATTACTATTAGATTGCCGCAGATTGTTATTATATAATAGCAAAATGTAATTATATAACCGGAATATTAATAAGATGTCCAGGAACTTTAACTAGCGGTTAAAATTATCTAATTGGTTAAATTTTTAGGTGCTAAGCCTTATTACATAACGTTGTTTTAAGCCCTTAGTAATACCCCCTTACTTTTCCTTCTCTATGCCTTAAATATCCCTTCTATATATATATAGCAACCACAGCGTCGCCGGAGCTCCGCCTCTATAAGAGGGGGGGTAGTATTACAGAACCCTACCGCAGGGGCCTCCATAGGAGAGCCCCGTGCTCTCGCGTATACCTCGCGTATAGCTTACGTCAGCTACGCATAGGTATATCACCTCCTTACGCCCTCAACCCTTACAATCAATCGCGTAACGTCTTGTAGACTCCCCAAATATATATATTCTATAGCCATTACCTCCATCTCGTAATAGAGAGTTTCCTTAATAACTACTAATCTAATTTTTTATAAAGGTTAACTGTAAAAGGGCCTTGGTTAAGTTATATAGCGTCTAGGAGACCTAAAGGTTAGTATTAGCTTTAGAGGGGCCCATATATATTAGTGTCCATAACTTAATATCTAGCTTAGAAATAACTGCTTGCGGGTTAAATAGGATAAGACTAGCCCCTTAAAAACCCCTAGCGATATTTACTTTAGTTATAGAAGCCCTATAGGCCTTTCAAAACGCCAAAAAGAACTTAGTCTTAGTAATATTGTTAATATAGGCCTGGATAAACGTATTAATTTAGTGCCTATACGCCCGCTTTAAGGCACTAAAGACCCTAATATTTGTTAGCGACTTAGTTAATCGAGGCACGAGCACGGCAAGAGGGACGCGCAAGCCTATACAATTGGTAGTCTATAAACGAGGATCCAAAGCTAGAGAAAGGAAAGAGAAGAATAGCAGCGCCGCTTAATATTTTATGTGGTCCTTAAGTCATGTGACTCGCGTCTACTATAATCCACGTCTACCAAGATCCACCGTTTTCCACTAGCGCTGTAATATTACCCCCCCCTCCAAAAAAGCCTGCCCTTAGGCTTTGTATGTCTATATTATATCTATAGGGTATTCTTGTCTTTATGCTTAATAGGCAGCCTATTATCTTCGCTATACTAGCACTCCATTTACTTGTTAAGGTACTTTAGGGGTCTGGGTTTATTAGGGTATTAGTTATAGAATTCTTTAAGCCTCTAGGGGCAGCCTATAAAGTTCCAGGTAGGGTACTAGGTTAGGTCTAAATTATAGCCTTTCCATTAGACACAGTATTATAGCGTTCCTTATACTAATTTATAGGCTAGTATTTTATTAACTTCCTATTTATTATCGCCATTAACTTAAATTGGCAGGGGAGGCTTATTCTTTTATCTAGGTAGTAGGTTATTTATAGCCTTCCGTAGCTTATCTAGCAAAAAGATAGGGTAGACTTTAATTAAGTCTGGGAGCTTAACCTTGTACAAGTTGCCTTTTTTATTAAGGATCTTATACAGTCCTACCATCTTATAGTCTAGCTTATAGCTAGGCCGTTCTGTTTTCTAGTTCTTTATTATAACCTAGACCCTATTATCCACAGTAAAGTTAGGCTCGCACCTATGCTTATTTACCTACTATTCTATTAATCTCTAGGCCTTTTCTAGATTTATATAGGCTACCGTCTAGGCTTCTTCTAAGCATTTGGCGTATTACTGGGCTTCCTTATAAGACAGTTTTTTACATACAGTTTATAGCCCCTCTGGTCTTTCCCAGTTAAAGCTTATATAGGGTAAGTATCCTATTTCTAGCTAAATAGGTGCAAATCCTATAGAGTTATAGGGTAGGGTTGCCTGGGCGTAGTCTATTAGGGGTAGCAGTTTACCCTAGTTATCCTAAAAGTAGTTAATAAAGGGCCGGAGCCTCTAGTCCAAGTATTAATTTATAATCTCCGTCTAACTGTCTATTTAGGGGTAGTATACTATAGAAAGCTTTAGCTTAATGCTGAGGATCTAAGTAAACTTATTCTAGAAGGCCGATATAAACTGCGGCCTATAATTAGATATAATAGTATTTAGTAGTCTATAGATTCGGTAGATATAATAGATATATAGTTAGGCTACCTCCTTAGTATTAATATCCTTATAATAGGGGATTAAAAACAGGCGCTTGCTAAAGCGGTTAACTAGAATCATTACCATATTATATCTATCACGGTCTATAGGCAGCTTATAAAAGTCTATAGAGATATACTGCTAGGGGCGTTCTGGTATTAAGAGTGGCTTTAATAGTCCTAGGGTCTTGTCCTATAGAATTATAAACCTACGGCAGTTATTACAGTTCTATATATAATGGTTAATATCCATAACTATTCTGGGCTAGTAGTATTGGTTACTAATAATTTTATAGGTCTTATTCTTTCTAGGGTGGGCTATAGAGACCTAGGCATAAGCTTTAGCAATAAGTTAGGTCTATAAGTTCTGTTCCTTAGCTACTACTAGCCGTTTTTAGTGCTTAAGTAGTCCGTTTTTAAGGGACTATAGGCTAGCAACGTTCTTTGCCTTTTTATAGTACTCCTGTAGAGAGGGGGCTATACAGTTTACCTATAGTAGTTTATTAATAAGGTTAAGTTCCATAGAGTTAACGGGATATATCTTAGCGTCTAAAGGGTCTATATTTTATTCTGCCTATATCCAGGGGTTAAGGTGCTCTAGTTATAGTAGTGTCTGGGTCTGTAATAAGATCTTCACAGCCGCCTAGTTACCTAGGTCCTATTTACGCCTTATAAGAGTATCCGCACGGTTTGTAGTGCCTAGTCTATATATAATTAAGAAGTTAAACTAAGATAGGATATCCGCCTAGCGTACCTGCCGGGCCATAAGGGCCTTAGTTATTATAAAGTATTCTAGGGCCTTATAATCTAAAACTACCTTAATAGGCTTAGGGGTCCCCTCTAGCTATACATGCCAGTGCTAAAAGCTAGAGATAATAGCCAGCATTTCTTTATTATGGATGTGGTAGTTTAGCTTAGCATCTATTATAGTCTTTAAATAGTATACAATAGGGTACTATTCTCCGTCCAGTTGCTTCTAGGAGAAAATACTGGCTATTACGCTGTCTAAGGCATCAGTTTCTAGCATTAAGGGCCATTCTGGGTTAAAGTAGGCAAGTAGGGGAGCCAATACCAGCCATTTTTTAAGCTTATTAAAGGCCTATATATATATGGCGTTAAAGTAGAATAGCTAGTCCTTCCTAGTAAGGCAGTTAAAAGGCTAGGTAATCCTACTATAGTTCTTAATAAAGCGTTAGTAGAAGTTATAGAAACCTAAAAATAATTACACCCCCTTTACAGTCCGTGGGGGTGTCCACTAGTTAATTACAGCTGTTTTCTTTGGATTGGCCTTAATTCTATCTATACTAATAATAAAACTTAGGTACTTTATATGCTTAACACTAAATTCTAATTCCCTAATATTGGCCTAGAGACCGGCCTCGCGGAGCTGTTATAGGACTTTATAGATATACTCCTTGTGTTCTAACTTATTCTTAAAGTAGATTATAATATTATCTAGGTAGACTGTATAGAAGTTATTAAGGTAGTTAAAGAGTATATTATTTATATATCGCTAGTATATAGCTAGTTCATTAGTCAGTCTAAAAGGAAGTACTTTATATTTATATATTCTGTAATAGGTCTAAAATATAGTAAGATCTTCTAATCTAGGGTTTATCCTAATCTGGTAAAAGGCCTAATAGATATTAAGCTTAGTAAAGATCTTAGCTCTACTTATTTAGGTTAAAGTCTTATTAAGTAAGGGTAGTAGGTAGCGGTCCTTGCGGGTTATATTATTTAGTTTATAGTAGTTGATATAGAAACGAAGTCCTCTATTTAGCTTTTTAGTAAAGAGAATAGGTAAGTTAAAAAGGGCTTAACTGGGTTTAATAAAGCCCTTATTTAGGTTATTAATAAGGTACCACTTTATAGCCTATAATTCGGCAGTAGATTGCTAATAAAGGGGGCTATAGCTAAGTATATCTTCCTTGTCTAGCTTAATCTTAATATTATAGTTGTACAGTTAATAAGGCGGGAGTATATTAAACGCTGCCTTAGAGAACACATCCTTAAATTTCTAGTGTTAATGGGGTAGTTTCTGTTCTACCAGCTCCTTATCTATAAGCTTACCTTCCTATTTACTAAGCTTGTTTTCCTTTTCCTTAATTATTTAATTAATTTTATATAAGCTGGTGGTAAAGGTAATAGTATTAGGTTAGACCAAGTTCTAGTAGAATCCTACGGCGCTAATATAGCAGATATTAACTGGTAGGAGGTCCGTAGGTTTCTTTACGGACTATTATTAGGTCATATTTTACGGTTTAGGGTTTATAATCTTTCTTAGCTCCTATTCCATCTTCTATAAGTTATCCCTTTGGTCTATACGTTTAGTATAGCATTTAATACTCCTTACTATTCTTTATAGCTATATAGGGCCTAAGTTCCCTATGGGGAGCTCCGCTAGCTTTTTACTAACTTTTTTAATCTTTAGTATGGGTGGCATAATATAGGTAGTCTAGGGGCGATGTAGTATACAGATCCGTTGCGGGTTAAGCTATACGTCCTTTTAAAAGCCTGGTCCCTACACATAGCATCAGCCTAGTAAATGGTGTTTATTTATAGCCGTATAAGGTTCTCCATTATAATACTAATCTCTTTTATAAAGGAAGGGGTTGGGGGTAAGGTTTTAGGCTAGACAAGCCGTCTGCTCTATATATTAAGCTATAAGCCTAAATAGGCTAGCCATTTTCTTTCTAAAATTATAATATGGCTTCCTAGGTCCATAATAAGCAAGGGGACGTTAAACTGCCTTCGTCTATTAATACGGAGGTAAATCCGCAAGATAGTTATAATAGGTGGTCCTATCCATCCGTTATATCCATAAATAGGAATTAGTTTGGGCAGTTCTTTAATAGATACATTTAAAAAGTTAGCCAGCTTTACGGTATATAGGGTGTCTATTAAGGCAAAGGTATTTGCTTTAGAGTTAGCTAAAGCAGAGGTTAAAACTTAATATCTATTATAGAATAAAGTATAAGGGATAGTGTAGCTTTTTCTACTAACTAGCTGACCTAGATTAACATATAACATATTAATCCCTTTTAACCCTAGAGAGAAGTCTTTCTCTAGGGTTCCTCTTTTTTTAACTCTGTACTATTCTCCTGGATTAACAGAACCTCGCCCACTTTTATATTTATTAGGCAATCCTTTACAATATGGCCCTTCTAGCTATAAGAGAAGCAAGCTCCCTAATTACTAAGGGCTTATATATAGGGGTTACTGTATATAGGCTAAGTATTCGCTAGACCTATAGCAGGACTAGCTGTATAACTAGCTGCTGAATTAGCGGCGGGCTGTATAGCTGGTGCTATAGAGGTTATAGATCTTACTGGGGCGCTGCGGCCTATTCTAGTAGTACTTATATTCTAGTTAGTAGAGCTTCTAGTCTTATACTATTCAGCACATGCCTTAATTTAATAGAGGCCCTAGTCAATAGCTAGACATTAGTCTATAAGTTTCTTAAGCGTCTATATAGTAGTATAAACTGGTAGTATAGCGCGCTGTAGGTCTAGGGTAAACTTATTAAAGAGATCTGGCATTAGATCTTCCTAGGGGATTTAAGCCTATCCGGCTAAGTGTAGAAAGTGGGTCTAAAAGGCTAAGAAGGTCTCTATTGTTTTTATATTTAGGCTTTTATAATTAAGCCGGGCGTTTTATACTTTAAAGGGGTCCTTATAAATAGAAGATAGGTAGTTAATTATCTCTTCTTTGGAGAGGAAGGGGTCTGCTAAGTCCTAGGTGTATTGCGGACGTAGATATATCTAGGCGTCACTACCAGTGCGGCTAAAGATGTATACTATTTTAGCTTAGGCATTAGGAAAATGGTCCGCATTAACTTTAAGCTTGTCCTGCAGTTAAAGCTTCCAGTTATTAAATATAGGGTCAGTTCCATCTGTAAGCAATAGGGGGTCTGCGACCTTTATAGATCGCAATAATACTAATACTGTATATTAGGCTAGGGCCTTAAGGACTATAGCAAGCCTCTAGGTGTTTAATGATTTATTGCTAGGTATAGAGATGTCTCTAGTTTCAAGCAGCTCTTAGAGCCATTTAATTTTAGCATTAGCTGCTACAAGCTCTTCCTAAAGGGTTAAGACGGCGACTGTTTTACTATTAGAGGTATTTATAGGTCCTGCAGCGGCTTTACCAGCTACTATATTTCTTGGCATAGTGGTAGGGGTACTGGGTAATTTCTGGTATTTGTTTATTTTCTAGGATTCTGGTCCATGCATGTCCTATTCTTTAGGTTTCGCGTTCTGTTCCTGTTCTTTTGGTTCTAGTAATGTCCTTAGGGTCCTGTTCTGTTTCCTTGTTCTGTTTATAGTTTTGTAAATATATTTAAGTTCCTTTTTAGGAAAAGAGAGTGGTAACAAGCTTTGGATAATATTAGCAACTTAATCAATTAAGGCACAAGCACGGCAAGAGGGACGCGCAAGCCTGTACAATTGGTAGTCTATAAATGAGGATCCAAAGCTAGAGAAAGGAAGGAGAAGAATAGCAGCGCCGCTTGATATTTTATGCGGTCCTCAAGTCACGTAACTCGCGTCTACCATAATCCACGTCTGCCAAGATCTACCGTTTTCCACTAGCGCCGTAACAATATTAAGAGGCTGGGTAATATAGGAGGAATAGGGGGGGAAATAAAGGGGAATAATGTTATGGTCCTTGTAGTAGTTTATAAAATTAACTAACTGGTGGCTCTTATGCCCGTCCAGCACTAATATTTAATAACCACCCTTTGTCCGCGCCTTAGTGTGCTTATTAAAGTATTTAATCCAGTCTAGGCCTATCTTGTTATTAGTCCACCTATTAGAAGTTGTCTTAATAGCCTAGTTGTTAGAAATGCCGCCCTTAGTATACTAATAAGTGAGGTAATAGAGGCCTTAAATAAGCAAAAAATGGGGTATATTAAAACCATCGCTATTAATGCAGGTAATTGCGGTCGCCTATTCCCGGTTACTAGGTTAAATAGCCTTGCTTTTGCCACGTTAATTGGAACGCGTAACAACTATAAATGGGCAAATTGCGCCTATTATAAAGCCGGTTTTGTTAAAGTTGTAGAAATCACAGTTAAGGATGCCGTACTTATTACATATATTAAATACTAGGCGGAACTACGCGTTTAACGCGTCGGGATCTTTGCAAAGGGCCCTCTGGAAGTTATAGGCTTAAGAAAAGCGCGTCTTAAGCTCTTCCCTTCGCTGGATAAAACGGTAGGGCCATTGCTTCCTAACGGGCCCCGCGCGACGCAATGTAAAAATGCAATTTGCCATTGCCGCCACATCTCTAATTAAGGGCGGAAACCCTTGCGAATCCAGGTATAAAATATATTAAACTATTACCTCTCTCTCAGTCTTAGTTAAAATTTGACTATTAGGCTGGGTCTCGACCCTAGGGAGCCGGCCCTTTATTCTATTATGGAGCGTTGCTTTAGGAACGTTGTAGAGCTTTACAGTAGCGCAGCGGCTTAGTTTTTTAGAGGATTAGATTGCGTTAATAGTGAGAATAATTCGTGCTTCTTGGATTTGGACTATTAGTACTAGTTATGGAAAAAACGCGTGTTGAAGGTGGAGGGTGGTGTCGCGTCGGAAAAGTGCGCGACTCGGTGGTATGCGCGACTCGGTAATGAACCACGTTAAGCAATACAATGTAATACTTAAGCCTTACAAGTAATTAAGGAACGGTAGGCGTGGTATGCATAGTAGGCATTCGATTTATATAGTAAAATCACCTAAATTCAATGCTATTACAAAGTGCATATAGAGCAGTTCATTAATAAAATAGGTTGATTGATTAATGATCTTGACTTAATCGTTAACCTAGGGCCCCTAGGGCTCTAAAGAGATTTATAGTATACGGGCTCCGAGTACGTAACTTATGCACGTAACCCACGCCTTTAAAGAATATAGATTATCTAATACACCCCCTTAGCTTTAAGCTCTTTAAGGTTAAAGCTAACCACCTTCTCATATCTGTCAATAAGTTAATTAAACCATAATCTTATCTAAATCCTTTTATCTTGCTCTAATCTTCTCCCTTAAGTCCTCTAGTTACTTCTTATTATTTAGCTACTCCTTAATATCTACTATTCTAATTATATTAACAAAGCTTTAAAACCTCTACTTAGGCAGGGCCTTTATAAGTCCATTAGCGATCATCTCCCCCATCGCTGTCTATTAAAATTATACTTATCTTATTATATATTCTTAACGCAACTAGTGTTAATAAATATTAACATATTAGAGCTTTATAATTAGCTTTACCATATCTTCTATAATCAGTTATAGTGTCTAAATATTATTACAGTTAATAATTAAGGGCTTATTCAGCCTTAACGTTATTACTTTAAATAGTCTACTAATAAAGATCACTTCCTTTACTATCTGTAATAGGGCTAATAACTTAGCTTCTATACTTAACGTTATAACCATACCCTACTTGTTTGCTCTCCAGGCAATTAGTCCTCTAAATGGCTTTATAATATATCCTTGTAAGCTCTTTCTGTTAATAAAGTTGCCCGCAAATAATATATCGCTAGCATAGATAAATAATTGCGCTTTGCTTCTACCGTCTCTTCTATTGTCTTATCCTTTATTATATATTCCTTTATCTCTCCCTCTACCATTTATTTCTTCCTTATCTTCTCTATAGCAGATTGCTCTGCTCCTTATACTATATAGGTACTAGATAACTCTGTCTACCGCTTAATGGTACTCTTAGCCTAGATTCTAATTAAACCTTGCTAGCTATAATACTATAAAGGCAATATCCGGACGCATTATAGTGGCTGCATAGAGTACTAAACCTAATTTTCTCTAATATAGTATTATAGAGGCTGGTAGGGATATAGGACAGACTAATAGGTCTATATTAGGGGGCGGACGCGTTAGATAGATTAATTAGTAATTAGTAGGGAGGAGTTCTAATTCTGCTATTAGAGTATCTAGAAGACGCCCTTTAAGATCTATCTTATACTAGTTAGCTATCTTCTTAATATAGGCTTCCTAGGATAGCCATAGGAGCCTTTAGCTATAATTATATAGCATATAGATTTCTAGGAACTATTTTAGCTCGCTAAGGGTACTTATTTAGTATTCCTTACTTAGCTCCTTAATTGCTTCTTAAGCTTTCTTTTTATCTGTCTTTCTATAGCAGGAGATAATATTATTAACATAAAAGAAGATGACTATTTTACCTTTTAGTATAATATATAGCTCCTGGGGTACATCTTTAAAGCCTAATTCTATTAGCAAGCTTATAAGATTCTTCTGCCATAATAGTAATTATTGTAGTCCATAAAGGGCTTTTCTTAAGTACAGCACTTTATTTATCTTTCCTTTACTAAACCCTAATGGTAGCTTTATATAGACAACCTCATTAAGATCGCAATGGATAAACGCGTTAACTACATCTATCTGCGTTGTCTCTAGGTCGAATTTTATGGTAATCGCCATTAGGGTCTAGAAGGTTGTACTTACTAATATAGTAGCTCTTGTAGGTAGGTCTCCTAGGGCCTATTAATTTCTATATACTACTAAGCATGCCTTGCATTTCTAAAGGAATCCATACTTGTAGATAAATATCTATATTAAGCTAAGGACCTACTGTCCCTTTGTGTGCTTCTTATCTATTTTTTAAAATAACCTTATTTAATAATGGGATTAGAGGTAAGCTTGTTAAGCTTCTTAAAACTAATCTTAAAGAGGGTGCGTATTAAGGTTGTGGATTAACTAAGGTGGTGGAGGTAAGTTCTTCCTATATAATCTAATTGTTGGAATCACGGTGGGGGGGTTTTGGTTTCAATCAATTTCTTCTTCTTTTCTTTTTCCTCGTCTTCCTTCTACAGGTGGAATTTAATGGATCTCCTGAGCTCGCTTAGCTTACGTGGTTAACCCAATTGGTTACAAGTAACCGTGTCTACTATATTACAGAACCTTATTCAGACACTGGTAACAACTAGGAAATAAGAGAAAAAACAAAATGATACTAGTAAATGAGCCCATAGTCTCTATCCCTATTCCACCCTCCTTGTCTCCTATTCTCCCTACCTATTTGGTAACCTATAGCCTAATCGTATTCGTGTCGTTTCCGGGGGCTTTAGCTGCTGAAATTGCTGAAGCTGCTACGGTTGTAGCTGTTCGGGAGGTCTTGGATATGCAGAGTACTGGGGGGACTTAGGAAACTTAAGAGCAAGCCTGCGGAGCATAGTTGGAATAGCAATGATATACGCTTGCTTAGGGACGCCGGCTCGGAGGCAGTAGTTTTGGAAGATCTCAAACTTGAAATCGAAGTTATCTTGTTCGCCAGAGTATTTAACTTCGTCCGTGTAGAGCTTAGTTAAGTTGGTGATCTCTCTTCCAAAGCTTCCTTGTAGGGCAAGCTGGTCTATAGCTTGGGTGATTTGTGCTGAAGTCGGGGGGGTAGTTACTGGGGTTGGCTGAATAATTTGAACGGGGGCAGTCGATAGTGATAGTAGAGGTGGGGTAGGGTCGTCGGTAGGGCCGTCAGTAGGGTCGTCGGTAGAGCCGTCAGTAGGGTCGTCAGTAGGGTCGTCGGTAGGCCATTTTAAGGGAGTTGGTTCGTGAATAGTTCCTAAGAGGCCGTCTGCAATTGACTTCCTTGCCTCCTTCCATACGTATACTCTATTTTCACGGAGGTAATCCCTGATCTTCTTTAATTAATCCTTGCCAAGGTTATTAAGTATATCCCTTATAAATAACTCAAAATCGTCAACAAAGCTCTCCCATAGGTTAAATCCCTTCTATTTATTCTCCTTGTATATTAATAAACGCCAATTAACAAATGCTTTAACTTCCTTAATATTAGTTACAGTCGCGTTAATTCCAGTCTTCCATTTTTCGGTATCTATCGCAGAGGTAGCCATCTTTTAGTTCTACAGTTAATTTAATTTAACAGTTAGACTAAAAGCGTGGAAATAACTATAAACTAATTGTTCTGAAGGCGTAATAGACACAGGTTAAAAGCGCAAGTAACCTTACAAACTGGCCTTTAGGCTTAGCAAGCAATACCTTAATTCTTAGCCTTTAACATGAGGTCTAGAGAATCAGATAGTGCCTCTCTTTATTATACCTTGCTGATCTATACGGCACTGATCAGTGTTGGAATCACGGTAGAGGGGTTTTAGTTTCAATTAATTTCTTCTTCTTTTCTTTTTCCTCGTCTTCCTTCTATAGGTGGAATTTAATGGATCTCCTAAGCTCGCTTAGCCTACGTAGTTAACCCAATTGGTTACAAGTAACTGTGTCTACTATATTATAGAACCTTATTCAGACACTAATATTATATATTCTACCTAATTTAAGCTTACTATTGTTAAGTTGACTGTTAAGGTTAAACTTCCTTCCTACTAAGAAGGCGCCTTAATAGGCTAAGGTAATCCTTTTAGTAATAAAGTCTTTAAACCTATTATTGCTGGCTTCCTTAAACAAGTCTTTAACCAAGTTGTTAAATACCCCCTAAGTATAAAACCTATCTCCTACTTAGTTAATAGTGTCCTAATTAGTATCTAACTTTATAGGATACTTAATGTAAAAGGTATATAGAGATTCTTCGTCTTCTTTTGTTGGAGGTGGTGTATAATATATATCTTTAAGAGCTCTTGCAAGCTTAAAATCTGCTAACTTATTAAAGGCTTAAACTGGCTTATTAACGTTGTCATCTTCCTCTTAAATTAACGGTTTAAATACTTTGTTATTATCTTTTAGAAGAACCTTATTCTTGGTTAGGGTATTAGGGAGTTAAATCTTTTTAATTAGCGTGTCTAATTTAGCGTATAGGTCCTTTAAGATGTCCGTTTGCTTGCCATTAAAGAACGTCTTTTTATTAAAGATAATATCCCTAGTAGAGATAACAATACCCTTATATAGGATCTAGATCCTATAGATATTAGTAGAGTTATAGCTAATAAGGTAGCTAATATAAGCTTGCAGATCTAGCTTGCTTAGCCTTTTCTTCTTTAGCTAGGCATCCGTCATTATTACATACACCCTATAGCTGTAGGCTTTTAGGTACGCCAGTTATAGCTTTCTTAATCTCCTATTTGCTAGGTAGGTATAGAACCTCTTATATAGCAATTTCCATCCATTGCTTTCCCATAGCGTTCAATCTTAAAGGTAGACTATATAGTTAACTATCTCATTCTATAAATTATGTAGTAGATTAGTAGTAATTCTTATTATACGTCCTTTCTTAATAATTATACCCCCTAAGCATTTAGTGGTACTGTTTTAAGCTTAGGTATATAGCGCTAAAGGCTTAAATATAATTCTTTGTGTCTATAGCCATTTAAGGGTTTTCCTTCTCCCTAGCTTATTATCTAATCTAATAGTATTAACTTTAAGGTTATGCCTTAGACAAATCTATTAGATAAAATATTTAAGCACTTATAGTATCTCCTTCTCTTTACTATGTGTCATTATAAAATACAGAAAGATTCTTCCTAAGAAGGTGTTATAAATAAACATAACTTATATAAATCCAGTATACGCTTCCTTAAGGTCAGTCTAGTCAATATAGAGGTTAAAATAAGGTTTATTAATATTCTATTTTAAGAACCCTCTTAAGACCTAACGCTTAATTTTAGCAAGACTGCAATATTAATATTCTATTATCTTTAGGCCTTAAAGCTTAACTCCTAAGGCGTTAAGACCTAAATAATAAAGGCTTATAGGTCCTAGATAACCTAGACACAGATACTATAGTTATTATAACAGTTCACCAGCACTACGCTAAGACACGAGACCGTCGCCTAAGAGGCTCCGAGACACAATTAACGCCACCCTCGTATATCTCGGATACGGTCAAATATTAAGTCATAGACTACGGAGTTCCGGGTCTACTTTCATATATTTAGTTCACTTAATTTCCATAGATTTAGAATTAAGTCATTCTTTCAATACCCACACTTGCACTGTTACAGTTATAAGTCCAGATTACACTACCTACTAAACCAATCAATCTACTACCTTATTTACGAAGTTACTACTTCTACCACCTTTATAAGTGTCTTAAGCTTCTTCACCTACTAAATAAACAGACGGTCGTACCTGACCGACGAACGTACCCAACAGACAAACGAACTAACAAATCAAATCAAAAGCTCGAAACGTCAAAATAAGGTTTCGCCAAGACGCTAACCTAGGACCCTACTTAACCTATTAAATTCTAAAAATAATAACTAATACAGACGGACCTCATTCAAAATTCAACCTTATCCTTAAAAAGCCATCTAATTGGATGCAATGGTTCTTTATTATTTAAGATACTGCTAAAACAAACAATGTATAGCAGTACATCGACCCATTAAAGAAGAAAGATAAGCTTCCGAAGCTAAAACCTCCAAATTAGCCTACACCAAGAGACGTGCTTCCTACTGCTACATTAATAGCCAAGCTAGATCCAAACCAACTCATTGCCTACAATTAACTATATGCGGAATACAAGGACGACCTCCGCGTGCACCAGAAGCAAGAGCAAGCCATAAACAATATCAGCAATTATATCGTCCGCATAACGTCAGTAGCCTACCTCCCTCTCATTAAAAACCTTGGAACAGTATATAAACGCCTTCAAGAGTTAAAGACTGTACTCGCCCCTACTACCTTAGGTTAAAAGCGCGACGTCCTAAATTAATACACGGCTCTCAAAGCCTACAACAAAAAGCAGAGCATTGAAAAATGGTTAAATAACTAGAGGAGCGTCTACAAGCTAGCAGAGGAATTAGAGCTTCTAGATATACAGGGATTTAGGCCCTACTATGATTTTATACAAGCCATTAAAGCCATCTCTTCTAGTTTTATAGAAGCACTAGAAGTAGACCTAATCAGAAAAGAATAAAAAGACAAAAAAGCCCTATCCATTATTAACCTTATTAAGGAATTTAAGGAGCACTATTATATACAACAAGCATCATCTACCTCAACTGCCAATAACTCTGCATTTGTAACCCTTCAAAACAATTCTAATTTAGACTCTAACGGCAATTCCAATTCCAACAGCAATTCAAATTCGAGATAGAACAAGGAATGCATATACGGCATCATACATCGGTTCAATAACTGCTATTACATTGCTAAGCACAAGCGCCCTTAAGGATAGAGACTAAGGGCAGACGTCTAGAAGAAAGTAAATAAAGCTATCTTATCTATACCTTGGATTAAACGCATTGTTAATTAAATTTAAAAAAGAGAACAGGAAGCAAAGGAGAACAATTAGAATATAGAATTTACAATTAATTTTAATTCTAAAACCCCACCTTCTACCAAACCAACTAGCTATGCTGCTATATTTAGTACTGGTCAAATTTCTTTTAAACTCCAGAACACCTGGATACTTAACCCTAGTGCAGATACCCACGTCTGCAATAATAAAGAAGACTTTACCTTCTTATACCTAGTAGTAGAAGACGACTACCTAATTACTAGCGGAAATTTCGTAAAAATTCAAGCCTACGGAACAGTAACCATTACTATTAATACACCTACTGGGAAGTCAAAAATAAAGCTATCCTATATAGCACTAGCACCTACCTTTTTTATAAATATTATAGCACTCTCAAGAGCTACTAATAACGACATCCATTTTAACTTAGGATGAAATGTGCTATACCGTCTAGCAACTGGTAAAACAGTCTACTATACAAAATAACTAGGGGGCCACTAGGCACTAATGCACAGAGAGCCTAAAAATACCCTAGACTCGACAACTCAATTAACCTTCTTAATAGGAAGATTTCAACTAAGCCAAATAGCCCGTAAACCAATCAGAGCCACAGCTATAAGATGGCACAAGATACTCGGCCATATAGGACCTAATACTATTACACAGCTTCCTAAGCATATTATTGGCGCAGAGCTAACCGAATTTAAAACCAACAAACAAGCACCGCTTAAAATCGAATATAAAGTTTGCTTATTAGCAAAGCACACGCAGCAGATCTCTCAAAAACGAGAACATAAATTTCCAGCCACTTAACCATTTAAACGGCTAGCATTTAATATTATCTACCTCAGAGTACCAGGGTATAACAGCGATAGATATGCCATGTACTTCTATTACACATATTCCAAATTTAACTTTATATTTACCTCTAAGAACAAGGACAAAGCTACTATCCTACCTACCATTCACAAGACTCACCGCTTAATTAAGACACAATTCCACTAAGATATTATCTTCTTCTGGAGCAATAACAAACAAGCATTTAGACAAACGGAAGACACCCTAGATACATAGTGTGCAGACAAAGGCATTACCTTTAAATGCCAAGCACCGTATACTAAAGAACAAAATGGCGGAGCTAAAAGATCTGGAAGAACCCTTATAGAACAATCAAGGTCTATATAGCTAGAAGCATCCTTACCCCTATCTCTAGGACCAGAAGCTTTCCTTACTACTAGCTATACACTCAATTAAACACCAAATAAGCAGCTAGGGCGGAAAACTCCGTACAAGGTTACCTACGGCAAGCTACCATTACTTACCTATATACACAAATACGGTTATAAGACCTATACGCTAAACAAATAAGTTAGAAAGGGAGACAAGCTAGCTCTTTATGCATCAATAGGACACCTAGTCGGCTACGATTTAACAAATATCTATTAAATCTAGATTCTAAGCCTTTACAAAGTTATTTAAACTAGAGACGTTACATTTAACAAGACCTTATTCTATAACCCCAAGGGTCAAAACATCGATTACCTACTTAGGGAAGCATTAAAAGACACCATCTAGGCAATTAGTCTACCAGAACCTCTCTATAAGGACAAATCTAAGGATAAATCTATCCTATATAGACCTACCTCAAATGCAGATCAAACAACTATATTAAACGACTCAGCAGAGCTTCCTACAAAGGACATTAAACAGCTACCAATACCTAGCAGAACGGTATCTCCGGATCTGCCAGAAACAAACACCATACCAGAAGGACTTTAAAATAATATCTTAGATATAATTAAAACAGGTTCTACCCAGCCAAGCAGTTCACCAGAACCGTTAAATACAGCTCCACAAGCTAACAAGGTCTCAGCCAATCCTTCTGCCGACCTTATCCTACCAGAAGGTTCCAAACAAATTTAACATCAAGCATACGCAGTAGCACTAGCCAATATACCTACCCTATTTGGTTACTACGCTGGCTTTGCCATAGGACTAGTAAAAGACATTAACCGAACTAGATCCTCCCTATATAGAAATAATCTTCCTCCTAAACCAAGGAACCTAAAAGAGCTAAAAAAGCACCCTTTAACTACCAGCTTTTAAAAGGCTATGGAAAAAGAATACAATAACCTAAAACGCCGAGGGATATTCAAGACTGTACCAAAAGAAGAAGTATATAACAAGCAGATCCTTCTACTAAAATGGGTCTTTAAATACAAGTTTAATAGCAACGGTTACCTTCAAAAGCTAAAGGCTTAACTATGTGTCCGCGGAGACCTGCAGATCACCAAAGAAGAGACCTATACAGCAACCCTAGCTGCTCGAATATTCCGTGCCCTTATGGCTATAGCAGCTACATTCAATTTGGAGATTTAATAGTATAACGCTATGAACACATTTACAAACGTAAGACTAGTCAAGCCAGTCTACTACTATTACCCAGAAGGCTTTAATCAAAACGGACATATCCTAAAGCTACTTATGGCGCTATACGGATTAAAAGTCTCACCACTACTTTGGTACAAAGAGCTCACTAATACACTAGCCAAATTCGGATTAAAGCCTATCCCAGGTATAAACTGCCTTTATACCAATAGACAACTTATTGTCTTCTTCTACATAGACGATATTGCCGTTCTATTTGCCAAAAAGGACCTTTAAAGATTAGAAGAATTTAAAGCTAAACTTCTATATCAATACAAGATCCGTGCACTAGGAGACCTATAATAGTTCCTAGGAATTCGAATTAAACGAGATCGTGCAAATAGAAAGCTCTAGCTCTGCCAAGATTTATATATCAAAAAAATAGCCAGTTAATTTAATATTCAACCAGAAAGATTTCCTAAGTTACTACTTCCTGCCAAAGAACTAATTCCATCCAACTAGTAGACGAACCCTCAAAGAACACTAGCCTATTAGTAACAGGTTAGTTCTCTTACGCACCTTACTATATTTAGAAGACCTAATATTGCAAAGACGCATTCTAAGCTGGCCAAATTTCTTACCAATCCAAATTAAAAGCACCTCAATGCATTAAACCAAGCCATCGCCTATTGCCTTGGAACAAAATCTACAGCTATTAAATACTCTAGCAAAGTATTCGGAGCATACATCTACTTCAAAAACCCCAAAGAAGAAGATGTTACCTTTTACAGAGCATCTAACGCAGCATTTGCGGACCATAAAGAGACTAAACGGAGCTCTTAAGGATACCTTTTTATGCTATTCAGAGGACTAATCGATTGGAAGGCAACCCTACAACAATTAGTAACTTGCTTAACTACTAAAGCGGAGCTTCTCTCCCTGTCTATAGCTACTATTGAAATTATCTAATGGCAGCGTTTCTTTAAGGCAATCAGTCTTAATTTAGAACGCGATTTTACCCTACTATACAACAATATGCAGACTATACAACTCCTAAGACAGGATACACCAAAGCTTGACACCAAGCTACGATATATCAACGTCCATCAGCACTAGCTTAGACAGGAAGTCCAAGACAAAAAGATCGACGTACAATAGGTCCCTATAGACAAGATGCCTACCAACGGTCTTACCAAGATCCTACCCCATTAAAGGCACGAGGCATGGATAAAGCAATTAAATCTAGTGGACATTCGACATCAGATCACTGCTACAACTAACAAAGACTCTTAAGTATCACCCTATACTACTCCTAAAGTTGTATCTAAATTTCCTATTTTGGTATAGCTTCTATCTTCGTTTTATTTTCTACAGCTTTAACTACACCGTCAAATCTGGGGGGGTGTGTAACAGTTCACCAGCACTACACTAAGACACGAGACCGTTGCCTAAGAGGCTCCGAGACACAATCGACGCCACCCTCATATGTCTCGGATACGGTTAAATATTAAGTCATAGACTATGGAGTTCCGGGTCTACTTTCATATATTTAGTTTACTTGATTTCCATAGATTTAGAATTAAGTCGTTCTTTCAATACCCACACTTGCACTGTTACAGTTATACATTACCTTTTATATCCGGATGAATGTCTCTTAACAATACTCTACGCTTTTATTAGCGGCATAGTAGTTAAACGCTAATAGACTTCCTAGTTAGACGTATTTAATAGTCTATTATCCATAATATTCTTCTATTTAATATAGAATTATATTATCCTTCCAAACTAGAAGATTATTATCTCCCTTATTATCCTAGTAGTACCCTTATTTTTAAAGTAGATAGAATAACACTAGGTTCATATTAAAGTCTATATAAAAGGCAACATCCTTAAGATGTAGGATTTCCTTGCTCTTATCTGGTTTTATAACTTAGATAGTAATATTTCTATAGCCTAGTATAGGCACTTCTAAGCTGCCGGCGATAATATATTTATGTCTTAAAGCTTTCCTAAAATTATAAAAACAAGAGAGGTTATTAAAGATATAGAGAGTAGTTCCTAAGTTAAGAATAGTTAATAGCTTTAATAAATGGAGTTAACCAATGTAATATAATTCTAGGAATATTACATTAGCTTCTCCTTTAATCTTCTTAACTATTTCCTAACTCTTATCCTGTTATTATTAAGCTTTATTAACATTTAATTTCTTAAGCTTAAGTCATTTTACTTAGGCAGCTAAATCCTTGTCATGCTCTACCTTTTTTATTTATATACCCTTAGTATTAAATCCTTTAGGCCTCTTGCACTTAAATAGATACTAACAGTTAGGAAGGGTATATCCCCTTATATTGCATACCAGGCATTTTAGGTTCTTTAACTTCTTAAAAGACGTCTCTTCAGTTAAATTTATCCCTACCCTTTTTTAATTACAAGATAAGCTATTTCCTCTTCCCTTTTAGACTTTAGCAGCAATAGAGATATCCTCTTTAGACTCTCCTATAAAGTCTATATTAAATACACTCCCTCTAGTAGTTAAGGATAGTATAACTTTTAAGAGGTTTGTGAATGCTTCCTATAGCTCTATTACTACTTTATAGTATTCTAATAAGTAAGCCTTTTCAATATTATTTGCCTGTTTAGTGTATATAATAAAATAGGTTTCACTTATAGGTTATATTGCATTTACAAGGTCTATTAGCTAGATCCTATTAGTTATCTATAGGAGACCATACTTCTCTGCCATCTTTATTATATGCTCCTATTAGTTAAGCCACTAAGTAATTTTTACCTACTTAAGTCCCTTAAGTAATTCTATATACTATAGTTATACCTTCCTCATTATAAAGTTCTTTAGGGGCTTAGTGTCTTCTTTTAACTAAATTAGCCATCCCTTAACTATAAGGGAAGGGTTAAGTAATAGCTTCTTCTAAATTGATACTATAGATATAATCTAGGTGCGTATCTATTACAGATACTCTTCCTATTTCAGGAAGTACTTTATATCCTAGTTATAGTATTATCTGCTATTCTTATACGCTCTCTGTTAATTTGTTAAGAGCTATATATATAAGGTTGCATTCTTATTAAAATCTATAACTTTTAAATAGGGTAGTTCTTAAAATAGACCTTCTTAAGGAGCTTCCTTGGCAGGGTTAATATAGGCCTAAATTTGTTTATCTACAAGGGCTTGTAGTTACCATAGCCATTACTCCCAGTCTTCTGGTTTATTAAGAATAATTGTGTTTAACAAACTTAATATTAGTAGAGTTATTTAACTGATAGGCAAAGAAGGGATTAAGATTGTATTTTATTATCAGGATTGTCCTTATCATTAGGATCGTCCTTGTCATCAAAATCGTCCTTTTCATCAGGATCGTCCTGTAACAATTAGGGTGGAATCTCGTGGAATCTTATAAAATCTCGTGTCAGAATCATCCTGTAATAATTAAGGTAGGATTTCTATTAGAGTCTGCGTCTTAATAATAAGGTGTTAGAGTCTAACAATAAGGTAGAATTTCTTTAAATAATTAAGTAATAGCTGGATAGCTTCTTAAGTCGGCAGACTAAGCTCATAACTGTCACGAAGTGCATATAGAGCAGTTCATTAATAAAATTGGTTGATTGATTGATGATCTTGACTTGATCATTGACCTAGGGCCCCTAGGGCTCTAAAGAGATTTACAGTGCACGGGCTCCGAGCACGTGGCTCGTGCACGTGACCCACGCCTTTAGAGAATACAGATTATCTAACAGATGCTGTGTGGACGAGGCTCGCTTAATTTGATTTTCGCAGCACTTTTAAAAAGAGTAGTAATAGACCTATCAGCTAATAGTATCCGGAGACTATCTGAATAGTCTTGGCAAAATCCCCTTAATATACTTATACTGTAAGCTTTGCAGTGTAAGAGAATTGAGTGAATGACTTGATTGTAAATCTATGGAAATCAGGTGTAATATATATATAAGATTGAGTACAGGCAACAGAGACAGGTGGTAAGAAATACGAGATATACGAGGGTAGTGCTGACGCTGTCTTGGAGCCTTCCAGGCTGCAGTCTTGTGGCTCGGCCAGTATCGGTAGTCTGTTACATATACTTATAATGCACCCCCCAATATTAAATAAATAAATTTTCTATTAATATAAATTTATAGAGCTTGCGAAGCGCTTTAAAATGGTACCACTTTTATCTAAATATCTTAAGGATAAGTCATATTACATAGATGTAAAGCTTATAAGAGCTCTGCGGAATAAGGCTTAAGGGGAGCCCTGCACGGAGCTCTGCCAAAGCTTAGCAAAAGCTCTGCACGAAGCTTTGCACGAAGCTCTGCGGAGGCTCTGCACGAAGCTCTGCGGAGGCTCTGCACGAAGCTCTGCGGAGGCTCTGCACGAAGCTCTGCGGAGGCTCTACACGAAGCTCTGCGTATGGAGGCTCTGCACCAAGCGCTGCACTAAGCTCTACGTACGGAGGCTCTGCGCGAAGCTCTGCGGAGGCTCCGTATAAAGCTCTGCGTAGGCTCTGCATAAAGCTCTATATAAAGCTCTAGTAAATACCTTTAGCTTTCCTACTAATTAGATATCTCCTTTCTACCTTTTTATTTATACTTCTCTTTATATAAAATACTATAAAATAAAATAAAAATAGGAAAAAAGAGAGGAGACCCAGCAGTTAAATTTTAGTAAATTTTATCTATTTCTTATTCTCTAGTTCCACAATCTAATCCTTACCCTCTAATGCTCCCGCTGCCGCTGCTATAGGCTAAGAATTTTTATTATACAATAAACATCGAGCTCTATAATCCCGCTACTTATAATTTCTATAACACCCACCACAGAACCCTAGAAGACTCTAACACTTAGTAAAGGGGTAAAGGCCTACTAGATAACGCGGAGTTGCTATATAAGCCTTACATGGCTAACATTAATTAGCTTTCTACCTTGTATAAATAATATAGGTTACTTATAATTATATTTAGAGATCTACGGCTTTAAACTAGAATTATATTTATATATAAGGGCCTTCCTATCTATACCTACTTTTTTAATACCCCCTCTACTTAAGCCTCTATATTAATTGCTAGTAAAGCTTCTACCCTTTTTTGCTTATTCTAAGAGTAGTTAGTTATATAGGTATATTATACAGAGAGGAGAGTTACTTATAGTATGGTAATATTGCTAGAGAATCTCTTATATAATAGGACGAGAAGTATACTAGATAATTATATTTCCTAATTCTTAATAAAGGACGACGTTAGTATGATTTAAACTTATAATCTATTTAGTTTAAAATTCGTATATATTTACCTACGCTACCTACACGCCTTTAGTGGTTACCTTTTACCTAAAGTTATTCTATTTATATATCCTATACCCTTTAGTGCTTAGTATAGTATAATATATACCTTCCCTTATATAACTTTCTAACTACTATATAATAATAAAAAACTATAAGAGAATACTTAGAATCTTATAAGCTGCCTAGTTCTTTACGTACTCTAATACCTTAAGTATTTATAGAGTAGTTCTTATATAATCCTATAGAACGTAATTTTAAACCCCTAAAAATACTTTCTCTAGCTTATTACTTATTCTAGGTATTAAGAGAACTTTAATTATAAGCTATAAGAATTATGGAAATTTTATATACTAAAGAGGCTGATTCTACTATTAAATAGCTGTTATATGGCTATTAAGCGGAATTAGATTCTTATTAATGTAGCTATTAAACTTATTTAGACTCTGTGGATAGGTATATTTTAAATAATACTAAAGACGAGCCTTATAGAAGGCAGAGAGGTTTTCTTTAAACTTTAAAGGCGACTTTTAAGTTTTTTTAATTGCGTAGGATATAGTTAAACCTAAAAGTATTGCTTTCTTGTAGAATCTCTTCTAGAGCTTTTATACGCTAAAGAGCTTCTTTTCTCCTTTAATAGTAATATAATTTTTTTAATTTTTTAAGAAAGCTATATAATACTTTAGGTTAAGAACCTATGCCGCTAGATAATAGGGAGAATTATTTAGCTTTTTAATGTATTTTGCAAGCTTTTTCTTAGTATATTAGAGTTAAGGAGCTATAAACTTATTCTTAGCCTTAGTAGCTATTACCTAGTAGGAAAGAATTAGCTAAAGAAATATTAAGAGTATTATATAATATACTAATACGGTTTATAATAATAATTATTCATTGCTTAACGTCCAATTCGGATCCCTATTAGGCCTACGCGGACTACCCCCCATATACATGTGGGGAGAAGACTCTACTTAAGAAAACCCCGTGATCCTTCTCCCCACCTTTTAGGACTCGCCTACTTAGCGCCTATAAGTTGCCTATAGTGCTCTTCTACCTTACTTTTTAACCTCCTTAGGAACCACTGCTACTATAATAAGCCTACGGACGCGCTAGTATTATAAACTTTACTCTACTACTATAGAGTTAATATGGGGCGCCTATTGCTCGCCCCTTTGTCTTCTATTACTATTTCCTTTATAACCTAAAATTAGTCTAGCACATTTTAGCTAATAAGCTATTGGGTAACCGCCTTAAGACCTTTTTATATTAAAAGTAGTGTATTATAGTTCTCTATGCTAGCTACTAAGAGTATTACTTCTTAGTTGGTGCGTAAGGGGCATAGTAGTATTATATATTTTAGTGTCTGTCTTGGCTAGCTATATTTGCATCTTAGGCTACCTACTAGGATACCTACCTAGTAGAGCCAATCTTTTAGTCCTATTATTCCTGTTCTTAAGAGTGTTACTATTATATTTTCTACCTTTATCAGGCCTTCTTAGAGCCCTTAAGTATTTACCCCCTATAGCGTTAACCATACTATAGCTTGGGTTCCTCTTGCTTAAGTTAGCCTCTATACCTTTAACTCCTATTCGCCTCTTTAGCGTTAGTCCAACCAGTATTATATTACGGTAGATAGTTTTCTAGCATTCTTTTATACTCTACTTTAGCTCCTTTTTTTCTCTCTCTATTATCTGTTGGTCACATAGGGTGACTCACCAATAACGGCTACTCGAGTAGGTTACAGTGATGTTGGTTAAAAGCTTGATATGTTTAGAATAAGGAAGGGCGAGGAGCTTAAGACTCCTCGCCACACTAGTGCCGTGGCGTCACGTAATAACCGCTTGCCTCATTCCCAACACTAGCAACTCTTCTTTTATGGTTGCCATCTATATATAAATACTGCTTGGCTAGTGTAACAAATATCAATCCTTCTTACTTACTATTGCTATTGTAATATAAGTCTTACTATTCTAAAATTTGTATCTTAGCACGTGGTGCTTTCTTGCTTGGAGTTATAGGCGTATATTATGTTAGGGCCGCCAAGGCGCTAGTTATAAGCGAGCTAATAGCAATTTTCTATTCTGGGGATAGAAAATCCTAATTAGCTAGTTGGAATTAGGGTCTATAGATTGTTGTGCTCCTACTCCCTTTTAACCTAACCTTTAACCTATATATATAGAGTGTTTGTGTTAACAAACGTTTCTAGAGCCTTGTTTAGGTTTGCCTTTATTATTACATCTACTGGGTTGTCTTAGCCATTAATCCATTAGATCTTAAAGAGTTCTTGCCGTTTATAGAATTGCCAAAGTGCCATAATATTAATTATAAGGCGCTTCTCCTTTGTGGTACTAAGCTTAACTAAACACTTATAGAGGGAATATGAGTTGGTGTATATAATTATAGGGATAATAGGGAGTTTAAGTTAATCTGTAATTATCTTTAGGGTAGTTCTAATTGTAATTGCTATGTTAACTCCGCTAACTATTCCATATATCTCTAATGCTAGAACGCTTTGGGTAATACGCTTGCTCTTAGTTAAGCTTTAATAGATAAGATTACTATAGATTGTGAAGTTATTCTCTCTAGTAGATTTATTTATAATAATAATTTTATATCCTAGCTAGGAGCTAAAATCTTTGTTATTTATAAACGATCTATTAACAAATACAAAGAGCTTAGCAGTGGGAAGATTAATAGGCATGTAGAGTAGTCCCCAATTAAGATAGTTTATTTGCCAGGAAAGACGCTTATTTAGGGCAAGAATATCATCCTTAGTTAGTTCCTGATATTAAGCGGCAATAGAGAGATTAAATAAAGCCTTAGGTTAATAGATAGAAGCAATATAAGCTCTATAAGTGTATTGCTCTACGTATCCTTGCTTTAGAGAATTAATATTAATAACGTTAATCTTCTTGCCTTAACCCTTCTGGCGTAAAGCAATAAAATCCTTATTTAGGGAGAGGATATATCTATTAAAGAGTAATAGTGTTTTTAAGTCAAGCTTTTCCTTTAGCTTTACTATAAGATTTGCCTTTACTAACTTATCTTCTTTAAAAGCTAAGAATTAGTTGTCTCCTAAAATAATTATATCGTTAGTTTATATGCCAATAATTCCAAATAGAGTTCCTATAGTTGTTATAAGGAAGCAGGGATTAAATATAGAAGTAGTTATTAAAAGCTTCTCTTTATAGTGCTTACTGTAAGTAACCCACTAATGGGTTCCTGCCTCTATAATTCTATATAATAGCTTAAGCACAACCATAATTGTATCTTTAGGATATTAGTGGCGAATTTGCTCTAGAAGGTATGCTAATATTAAGCGCTAAAGGTGCGTCTTTAATTAGATATAGGCCTAAGTAATATCTCACAAATAGACCACTATTCTATTCTTTATTAAGGAGGGAGCTAGCGTAATAATAACTCGCTAACTAGCTTGTTAAATTATAGGAGATTATATAAGAATTATCTCCTTACTATTATTATTGTAACCTTAGATAACAAGCCTTAATTTCTTAAATAGGGTATTAGTAGCTTTGCCCTTAATCTTATTAATTATTCTTAACTTAAAGATACAAACTCTATTAAACTTAGTAGGGTTATACTTCTTAAATTTAAAAACTACTCTTATAATAAGACTATTAATTTCCTACTTATTAGAAGCTTGGAAAGGAACTCTAAGGGTTATAATATAACCTTCCTTTTAGAGTTGTTTTACGAGCTCAAAGTTAGCCTTCTCCTTAGCTGTTATAAAGGCTATTAATAACTTAACTCTATTCTTAATAGCGGTAATAAATTGCTCTTTAAAATTAATAAGGTGTTGGTAATTTTGTAATCCCTTTAGGCGACCTCTACCGCGTCATAGTTGCGGCACATCTACTATAATTGTATTAGAATTGTAGTCGCCTTTTAAAGCACATTTATCGTGGTTCTTCTCTAGGGCATCTTTTAGGGTATCCTATAAAGGCTCAAAACTGTTATCTTTGTAGTAAGGCTTAATAACAGTTAAATAGAATTAAGTAGGTCTGTAAGGCATCTAAATAGTACAAGTTTAACCATTAATTGTAATAAGTTAATGTGGGCCTAACTATCCTCCCTTTTTACGCCATACGCGTACCTTAGACTGGAGTGGCAGATTAAGCGTAGTTAAGGTGTTTAGGCCATTTCTTATTTCTAGTGCGTTGTTAACCTGGTATATAGCGTAGAGATATTAGACCTCCTTTATTGCCTTACAAATAGCCTCAGCTCGTTACATAATGGAGGGAGATGGTAGAGAATTATTAGCTATTTAAGGGTAGGCACTAAAGACTAGTAATATAGGTACAAGCCTATCTAGGCTAGCGGAATTATTAACAGCCTTAACAGCTATTTATAAGATAAGCTCTTTACTAGCGCTCTCTAGTTCTAAAAAAATAATCTTATATGCGCGGTGTAATAGCGCGTAATATCGCTCCACTTTTCCAATACTATTATATGCCTTAATAGGGACTTCCTTAACCTTAATTGCTATTGCCTTTACCTATTACCGAAACTCTGTAGATAAGAAGTTCTTTTCTGCGTTATAAATAATTTAATTAGGGGGTCCTAGGTAGACATTAATCCAATATAATTAAAGAGTATCCTATGCGTTCCTAGCTGATATATCCTTTAAGAAACGTGCGGCTTAGAAGGAGGTTAAGAAGTTAATAACTTAAAGTACTAGCTTGCCGCTAAAATATATAACATCAACAATAATATAGAAGTTAAAGTTGTAGTTATCTTTAAGGGTAAACTTAAATCGGCCAGGGGACTTCTGGTTTATTTAGCAGTAATAGTAGTACTTTATAAGATACTTAATTGCCTTAACCTTAACTTTATAGCCTGCTTGCTAAAGAACCCTAAGTAATTAGTAAACGGATAGGTGGCCAAAACAATGGTGTAGTTAATATAGCTCTAACTTAGTTAAGTGGCTTTAAGCAACGCTCTTTTCTAGTTAATAAAGGAGCAACTAGGGGTGACCCTATTTACATATAATAGGCACCCGATTATCTCCCTAAACAAGCATATTCTTAAGGTTATTAAGTTTAACGCCTAATTTATCTATATCTCCAATATAAAATAGAAACGGGGTGTTTGCGGGAATAACATGGAAAGTAATATACCCTAAGGGGGTTTTGACCTTAATTGTGCTAAAAGAGATTACAGTACCCTTACTAAAACGAATTATATATTAGCCTGCCGTTAATTAGTTAATCTAAATAGAGCTATTAAGCTGCTAAAGAGCTCAAACTTAAGGTTCTCCTACTATAGATACTCCTACGGCTCTAGTATCTGGTATAATACCATAAAAGACGTTCGCCGAGTATCTATTGTTAAAGGAGAATGTGGAACTCTCCTTTGGCTTATTAAAGATATCTAACTTTGTGATAGCATAGAGCGTGGATTAGTTATTAAGAATAGCAATGGTTTATATACCATCTACCTTACCATACTTAGTAAAGTATTGGTTAGGAGAGTAGTCCTCAATTTCCATATCTATAAGAAGCTGTTTAGCCTTATTAGCCTTACCCCTAAGATCCTTTACGCCTTTATATTAAACCAGGAAGCTTTGGAAGTAGGCTATAGTAACCTTATAATTTCTAACATTTCTTGTACTCTGGCGAAACTTATTATATGCCTTCTTTTGCTTATTAAGAGAATGCCTAGTTAACTAGTAATTTGGTTTCTTATAAACATAGCACTTCTTCTGGTAATTACTTTGGAATGAACCTCTATAAGGACCTCCACCTTTACCTTATAGTTGTTAATTATACCCTCTGCCGTATTACCTACTATGGCTACTATATGTTTGATCAGTCTAGTTGTAATTATATTGGTCGGGCGGGTTAATCAAAGTAGGTTAGAGTTAGGCATTAAATTGCTGTACTTCTTAAGAGCGTAGAGCGGTGCTAATAGAAGATCTTAATTAAGCACACACTCCTTTATAAGTATTTGCAGGATTAAAGAGAGTAAGGTTATATTCTTTAACACCTTAGTATACGCTAATAACTTAATTACGTAG
>Ga0307507_10000227_pt1 | contig 107361 bp, 17 predicted proteins | sample 7_EM_MG_FD_207223 | JGI IMG/M metagenome (GOLD analysis project Ga0307507, IMG submission 207223) | Populus trichocarpa ectomycorrhiza microbial communities from riparian zone in the Pacific Northwest, United States - 7_EM | ecosystem: Host-associated > Plants > Roots > Unclassified | place... | reverse complement strand
ACTTATAAATTGACAGGAAGAAAACCCTTGTTGATGTAGGGGACGGAAAAACCCTATGAGCCACCTCAGTAGGATGAAAAACCCCTGCTTTGCCATGTTCGTCCGTAGCAGCGGCCCTGCGGGCCTATAGCTACGTCCTGTACTCCTTAGATGTTCGAACTCCTTGGGAACCGCTGCTTCCTTCCTTAGCTTATCCAAGCTAGGGTTCACTACGTCCTAGCTAGGCCTTGCTAATCGATTGCCATATGCTTTGTGTTCCGTATCTTGACTATCCCCTGTATGCTATCTCCTGTAGACCATTGCCATATACGCCATGCCTCCCCCCCCCTAAGGCCTATCGAAGGCGTAAGGGGGATTCATCCGTTAACTATTATTATACCAATAAGCGAGCGGGATATGTCGTGCTTTGGGTATCTTTTGTGCCTAGGCCCCAGCTAGGCCCTTTCTAAGGGTCACCACTTCGTTGAAAGAAGACAAGGAAAACCATGGGTTGTAATCCAGGCTGCTAGGTAGTATTTGGTAGTTGATGCCGGCGAGTGACCACATACTCCGCGGGCGATCGCCCTAGGGGTTAGGAGGGGCCGTATTAGATATTAATTAGAGCTCTACCTTAGTCTTAATTAAGTTAACAAATAAGTGGAACGCTAAGGAATATTAAATACTAACCTATTAAAGCTGTATTATATTTAAACCTAAGGGCAGAGGTTAAGCGCTAGGCTATAGGTTCTAAGCTGCGCTTAGTTTAGAGAGCGGAGATTAAATATTAGGCTGCAAATTCTAAGCTGTATCCAACTTAGAAGGCGGGGATTGAGCATTAGTATATAAATTCTAAACTACGCCTAGTTTAGAGGGCGAAGATTAAGCATTAATAAGGCTATATTGATTTGCAATAACCGTATATAGAGATTGCTGTGGAGATTAAACACCACGCTATAGACTAGCGCTACCTATATTTAAGCTAATAATACTATTAGACTTCTGCTGTAGAGCTTAAAGGCTATATTATAGACTAATACTTAGGTTATTTTAAGATATAAACTGTAAGGGCACAAAGAGCCTTTAAGGTAGATTTAAAGGAACAATATAAATTGTATCTAAATCTAAGGGTATAGCTCTTGTAGAGAATAAGACGTTGCGTAAAGAAGAGAAAGGAATAACTAGAGAATCTTGTAATTAAATAGTTAGGGGTCTTGGTCAATGCGTGCGCACATACGCACGCGGACGGACTTTGGTAGAATTCAATTAATCTAATAGAACTTGGCAGAAGTTAATCAAGCTGGCAGAATTCGGCAGAATTCGGTTAAAGCGTCAAGTTTATCTGTTAAGTGTTTTACTAAGACATTCCTACTATAACTAGGCTAGTCCCGTTATAGTACCCCCCCCTTTGGCCGAAGGTTTAAAATAATTCAATTTGGTTAAGAATTTATAATTTTATCGCGTGTCGTATTTTTGTGTTGGGTGGCAGTCTTGGTAAGGCAGATCTGACCAATTAGATAACTTTAACCGCTGGTTAAAGTTCCTTAATATCTTGCGTGTCACATAATCGCGTTATAAACGTCATAACTTATTTCGAGTTCTTTTTAAATTTGAGTTTCGTGTATTCGTGTCGGGTGGCAGTCGTTTGCCTTTATGTTATGTCCATCTAGCCGGAGCAGGCCGCGAAGGATGGTCCTTATAGAATTCTTTTACTAAGGAAGGCGCGTCGGCCTTAATCTGGTTATAGGTTTCCCAGGTTTATATTTTATATCCTTCCCACTTAATAAGAAGTTTAAATTGTTTAGATTGTGTTTTCTATTACATGTTATTAATTGAGTTAATAAAGTAAGAACCATTACCGTTGTTAATAATTACGGGAGGTGGCGGCGGCACTTTATAAGTCAAAGGTTTACCCTTTAAGGGTTGCAGCAAGCTTACGTGAAACATTGGGTATATTTTTATCTCAGTCAGCAGTTTGAGCTTGTAGGCGTACGGGCTTAGTTTCTTTTTAATTTGGTACAGGCCCGCGAACTTCTAATTAAGTTTCTTTAAGGGCCGTTAAGTCTTTATATTTTGTGTATTTAGGTAAACCATATTACCTTCTTTAAAGTCCCACGCGGGAGCTTGTCCTTTATTTGTATACCATTCCTATACCATTTAAGCGTACGTTAATTCACTTTATAGTAGTTCTATTAACTGCTTTATTTAATCAGCGAAGTTATGCGCATTAATTAACTAAATCCATTTAATCATAGGTCCTGTTGTATTAATTTTAGGTTATAGTTTAAATCCAAGTTAAGGGTCTTGTCCGTAGGTTGCGTAGAACGGCGTTATGCCTGTTAATTCATTTATTATATTGTTTGCAGTAAACTCAGCTAAAGGCAGCCACTTTTCCTAGTCATCTTGCAGGTAGGAGCAGTATATTTATAGGTATTGTTCTATAATCACGTTCACAATTTCGGTTTAACCGTCTATCTCTAGATAAAATATAGTCAAGAGTCATATTTGTATACTTAATTGTTTACATAGAGCTTGCCAGAAGTCTAAAACGAACTAGCTTCTACAGTTGGATATTATCAAGTTAGGGAGTCCATATAGCTTAAAGACGTGTTTAACAAAACATTTAGCTACTAAGATAATATCAATTAAGTCTATGGGAATTATATATCGCATTTTCATAAGGCGGTTAACTACTACCATAATATTTATAAATCCGTTGCTGCTAGGTAAATCTACTATAAAGTTAATTAAGATATCACACTATCTTTGCATTAGAATTAATAATGGTTAGAGTACTCCTTATTTCTTTATATAAGAAGTTTTTCTATAAACACACGTTCTGTATGCTCGGACATATTTTCACACATAGTCGTGCATTATAGGCCAGTAATACGCTTGTTAAACTATCTTATACGTCTTCGCACGGCCAGGATGTCCTGCTATAGGAAAGTCATATATAAATTCAAGTATCTTGAATCGCAAAGGTTCGGAATTCGGGACTACCATTTTCTGTTAATAGTATAGTCAATTATTACAAATTTCGTATTCGGCGAGTGTAATATCTTTATACTATTATTTTCCTGTTTAAATCGCTCCTATTATATCTATTATCTATACGTCGTTCTTATATTCATATTCTATCAGCTTATTAATTTCTATTTCCTATTTATCAATTTCTAATTTGTTTCTATTAAGTTCCATATCTAGGAATATAGGACATAGTTTCTTAAAATATTTAGGGGGTAATAAGATCTATAATTAATTTATAATTCATTCATCTAAGGCGTTTATAGGTAAGTCTTATAACCGTTATATTAATGCATTAGGCTTCTAATTAAGTTTACCCAGTTAGTACATAATCTTAAAGTCAAATCGTAAGAGGTATTCGGCCTAACAAATTTGGCGCTGCGTTAACTGTTTTATAGTTATAAAGTACTGCAGGTTTTTGTGGTCTGTTAACACGCGTATTAGAAACAGCGATCCTTTAAGTTCTGGACGCTATTGTTTAAAGCATCTAATAATTGCAAGTAGTTCCTTATTATATATCTTATAGTTCAATTCGGCAGGGGCGAGCTTTTAGGAAAGGAAGGCTACTAGACATAGCTTACCGTTCTTGTTATATTGCGATAACACTCCTTCTAGGGCATAATCAGACGAGTCCGTTTTAACAATATATTTAAGGTTAGGGTCAAAGTAGGCGAGAATCAGAGTAGTCGTAAAACAATGTTTTAGTTTATTAAAAGCTTGTTTGCATTTAGTAGTCTATTTAAATCTTATATTCTTTCTTATTAAGTTTACTAATAGCTGAACGATTTTTAAGAAGTAATTAATAAATTAATAATAGAAATTTGCAAATCCTAGAAATCCTTAAATGTTTTATACGCTACTAGGACTTTCCTAGTTCATAATTACAGCGACTTTCTTAGGGTCTATTTTAATTCCGTTGCGGGATATAATCAAGCCTAAGTATATAACTTCGGACGCGTAGAACTTGCATTTCTTAATATTGCATTATAAGCCCGCATCTTATAGGCGTTTAAGGACCATTCTGACGTGTTTCCAATGTTTAGAAAGCAAGGACGAGTAGATTAAGATATCATTAATATACGCGGTAATAAATACATTAAGGAATTCACAAAGCATGTTGTTAATGTATTGCTGAAACATACTAGGACCATTTTTTACGCTAAATAGTATTACTAGGTATTTAAAGAGTCCCTATTGTATATAAAAAGCTGTATACTTCTCATCTCCTTTATATATACGGATTTTATTAAAGGCAGCAACTATATTAAGCTTTGTAAAGTACCGTGCCTTTACCAAACAGTTAAGCGTCTCTTAAATTAGGGGAATTGGATATTGGTTTTAAATTGTAATTGCATTTAGAGCTTAATAATTAATATAGAATCTTAAGCCTCCTCCTAGCTTTTTAATAAATAGTATAGGTAAGGCGAATAGAGATTAACTAGGGCGAATAAATTCTTTTTCTAGATGTTCGTTAAGGTATTGTCGCATTACAAGTAGTTCTTCTCGTAACATACTATATAGCAGACCGAACTTTAGTGTTATACCAGGCTCAAGTTCTATCTTAAAATTGTACTTATCTTAGTGTGGGGCTAGTTAGTCTACAAATCGTTTTTTAAATTCGTTAATTAGATTATGGTACTCTTTGGGTACAAGAGGTTAAGGGTTAATATACTACTTCAGTTCTAGCGCTTTCTTAATATCTTCCATTATTATAGCAAAGATTTCATAATCTCGTTTTCTTGCTAATGAAATAAAGGGCGCGGCTTGTATTATACGAATTTTAAGAGGTTTTAATAAAACATCTTCACATTCTTTGCTATGATTGGTAGTTGTAGCTTTATTGTATTGGTTTAAAGTTTGTGGTAAGGGTAATTTGTATTATATTAAATTCGAATAGTTATATACATATTTATAGGGCGAGTGGTGTTTTAAGTAATAACTTCGGCAGTAGGTTATATGGAACTTTAGTGTTTCTTTAACCCAGCTAATTAAAGGGTCGTGTTATTTTAGCTATCCATATCCAAGTATTATCTTATATTGCTTTAGGGGTGTTACGAATAGGGAAATATATTTAAGGTATTTACCTATCCACATTTTCACAAGAGCGTAGTGTGTTAATTTGCTATATATTAAGGGTTTGCCGTTAAAGCCTTATAGGCCTTGGGGCTTATTAAGTTTCTTTAAATTCAGGCGTTAGGTTTTCGCGTAGTTCGTATTAATAAAGCCTATACTGGTGGCTCCACTGTCTATAAGGATTTATACCTCCTTCTATTTTCTAAGTATTCGAATTTCGCCAAGTACATTAAGGGAGTTGTGTTGTGTATCAGCGCTAGAAGAGCCTAGACACTTATACTCTTCCACTTCTTATCCTAAGGCGCGACTTGGCCCTAGGACGATTCATTTTCCAAATTAGCTGAGGGTAAGATGCTTCGTAACAACCAGGTATAATTTATAGAATAAGTATAAGTTAAGGAGTAAGTACGGCTTAAAGAACGAGTGCGATTTAAAGAGTGGGTGCGATTTAAAGACCGGGAGGAACTACGGCGGACTTTTTTAAAAGGGTAAGTTTGGCAATTCCTTTAGATATATCCTTTTCTACCACATCCAAAGCATTCTCTATTTACGGCTTAAGTTCTTCGTTTATTAGTTTCTAAGGGTGCGTAGGATCGAGTGGCGTCGAGGTCCATAAAGTCGTGCGTAGGTTTCGGAGAAGGGTCGCGCTTTGGGGTATATATCGGTTTTATAGAGCTTTAAACACAAGGTGTAGTTGGCTTTAGAGAACGAGTCTGTTTATTATATTAAAGGTCCTTATTAATTCGTTAATACATTATAGCAAATTCAGGTAGGTCCTTTGGTAGTTCCCTACCTACTAACTATGCTCTAATTTTATCCGAAATAGCTTGTTAAAGAGCAGCAACTCTAGCGGCTTTATTCCAATCTAGTTTGCCAATAAGGCCTAAAAATTCCGAAAAGAAGCTTGTAAAGTCTTGGTTCCGTTATTATAGGTTTTTAAGTTTGGTAACAGTGGTGTATTCGCGGCTAGCGTCATCATACGTTTGTTCTAGTAGAGAGATAAAGGTTTTAAAATTAACAAAGGTGCCATTATAGAAGAATGGGTCTATGGTTTATGCAGTATCTTTACTTAAACGAGACATTCTATAGCTAACTTTACTAGCTTCGGTAGGGTATTGGTTATAGTTTGTTAAAAGTTTAAGACGGAGCTTAGTTACAAAGGGACGTAGGTTATTTCAATTTCTATTAAATATTAGAGGGTCAGGAAGCTTTTTGGATTTTATAATAGGTATCGGATTTATTATAGACGCGGGTTAAGTTACCGTTACTAGTTTAAGGTTCGTGTTTGACGGGCTAGGTTTGGATATAGTTATTTTAATCTTATTTATAGGTGTTACTGTCGGGGTCTCTAACGCGAGTACTTTAGCGTCATAGAGTTCTTTGCGTATTGCTTTAATTAATTACTAATGCTAGGCTTCTAGTATAGCTCGTTACTAGGCCAAGGCATCCATAAAGGACTGTTGCATTATAGTCATTTGTTCCCTAACTAGGGTTATAATAGTTAACGTGGCGGATTTAAGTTCGTTTGCCATTTTAAGGGTAGTGGTATTAACGCAACGTAATATAAGGGCACGAAGAGCCTTTAGGGTGGATTTAAAGGAATAATATAAATTCTATCTAAATCTAAGGGTATAGCTCTTGTAGAGAATAAGACGTTGCGTAAAGAAGAGAAAGGAATAACCAGAGAATCTTGTAATTAAATAGTTAGGGGTCTTAGTCGATGCGTGCGCACGTGCGCACGCGGACGGACTTCGGTAGAATTCGATTGATCTGGCAGAACTTGGCAGAAGTCAATCAAGCTGGCAGAATTCGGCAGAATTTGGTCAAAGCGTCAAGTTTATCTGTCAAGTGTTTTACCGAGACATTCCTACTGTAACTAGGCTAGTCCCGTTACATAAACTAAGGCAGCGGAGAATTATAAGGATGGTATAGGGCTATATTAAGAAGCTGTTAAGAATAATAGAGGCGTTACAAATATGCACTAGACGATTTTTAAGTAGGTAGCTATATATCTAGAGTATATAGATATTAAATATCCAGCTGTTAAGATAACTACAATAGAGTAGTATATTATAAGAGGACTTTGTAAACAGGGGGCTATAAGGACACGATTATGGAACAGGATAGATTAGTAAGAGAGACGAATCCTTAAGGAGGTAAGGCCTCTAGGATTGTGGAGACTATATACTACGGGCACATGCCTCTGGCACGTAACCGGCGACCATCTAAAGGGCGTCCGAAGGTTGTCCTAGGGGCAGCCCAAGGTAACCGCAATAATATCCCTTACATTGCCTCCCCCCTTCTTACGGTTAGCCCCCAATCGCTATTACCTTGTAGTAGGGAGATTATAAGGGCTTGTCCTGGAAGGGGTTCGGAGAGATATTAGGGAGATGTTAGTATACTACTATATATCTGTCACGAAGTTCATGTAGAACAGTTCATTGATAAAATAGGTTGATTAATTGATAATCTTGAGTCGTCTTGACTTAATCGTTCTTTTGGAGCCCTTAGGGCTTTAAGCTATAAAGAGATTTTACAGTGCACGGGCTCCGTACACGTAACTCGTATACATAACCCACGCCCTTAGAGAATACAGATTATCTAACACACCCCCTTAGCTTTAAGCTCTTTAAGGTTAAAGTTAACCACCTTCTTGTGTCCGTTAATGAGTTAATTAAACTGTAATCTCATCTAAATCCTTCCGTCTTGCTCTAATACTGTCCCTTAGGTCCTCTAGTTGCTTCTCCTTATTTAGCCGCTCCTTAATATCCACTATTTTAATTATATTAATGAAGCTTTAAAACCTCTGCTTGGGTAGGGCCTTTATAAATCTATTAGCAATTATCTCCTTTATTACTATCTATTAAAATTATACTTATCTTATTGCGTATTCTTAATACAGCTAGTATTAATAGATGTTAATGTATTGGAGCTTTATAATTAGCTTTGCTGTGTCTTCTATAATTAGTTATAGTGTTTAGATATTATTACAGTTAATAATTAAGGGCTTGTTTAGCCTTAACGTTATTGCTTTAAATAGCCTACTAATAAAGATTGCTTCCTTTGCTGTCTGTAATAGGGCTAATAACTTGGCTTCTGTGCTTAACGTTATAACTATACCCTACTTATTTACTCTCCAGACAATTAGTCCTCTAAATAGCTTTATAATATAACCTTATAAGCTCTTTCTGTTAATAGAGTTGTTTATAAATAATGTATTGCTAGTATAGATAAATGATTGCGCTTTACTTTTACTGTCTCTTCTATTATCTTATCCTTTATTGTATATTCCTTTGTCTTTCCCTCTATTGTTTATTCCTTCCTTATTTTCTCTATAGCCGATTGCTCTGCTCCTTATGCTATATAGATACTAAATAACTCTATCTACTGCTTAATGGTGCTCTTAGCCTAGGTTCTAATTAAACCTTACTAGCTGTAATACTACAAAGGTAATATCCAGATATATTATAGTGGCTGTATAGAGTACTAAACCTAATTTTCTCTAATATAGTATTATAGAGGCTAGTAGGGATATAAGGCGGACTAATAAGTCTATATTGGGGGACGGACGCGTTAAATGGATTAATTAGTAATTGGTAGAGAGGAGTTCTAATTCTGCCATTGGAGTATCTAGAAGACGCCCTCTAAGATCTATCTTATACTAGTTAGCTATCTTCTTAATATAGGCTTTCTGGGATAGCTATAGGAGCCTTTAGCTATAATTGCGTAGTATATAAATTCCTAGGAATCATTTTAGCTCGCTAAGGGTACTTATCTAGTATTCCTTGCTTAGCTCCTTAATTACTTCTTAAGCTTTCTTCTTATCTATCTTTTAGTAGCAGAAGACAATATCGTTAATATAGAAGAAGATAACTATTTTACCTTTTAGCATAATATATGACTCTTAAGGTACCTCTTTAAAGCCTAATTCTGTTAGTAAGCTTATAAGATTCTTCTACTATAATAGTAGTAATTGTTATAGTCCATAAAGGGCTTTTCTTAAGCGTAGTACCTTATCTATCTTTCCTTTATTAAACCCTAGCAGTAGCTTTATATAGACGACCTCATCAAGATTATAGTAGACAAATATGTTAACAGTATCTATCTGTGTTGTCTCTAGGTCAAATTTTATAGTAATTGCCATTAGGGTTCGGAAGGTTATGCTCGCTAATATAGTAGCTCTTATAGGCAGGTCTCCTAGAGCCTATTAATTTCTATATACTACTAAGCGTGCCTTACATTTCTGAAGGAATCTATACTTATCTGTCTTGTAGATAAACACCTACATTAAGCTAAGGACCTACTGTCCCTTTATATACTTCTTATCTATTTCCTAAAATAACCTCATTTAATAATAAGATTGGAGGTGGGCTTATTAAGCCTCTTAGAACTAATTTTAAAGAGGGTGTATATTAAGGTCGCGGATTAACTAAGGTAGTAGAGGTAAGCTCTTCCTATGTAATTTAATATTATGTATTCTACTTAATTTAAGCTTGCTATTATTAAGTCAACTATTAAGGTTAAACTTTCTTCTTACTAAGAAGGCGCCCTAATAGGCTAAGGTAATCCTTTTGGTAATAAAGTCCTTAAACCTATTATTACCAGCTTCCTTAAACGAGTTTTTAACTAAGTTGTTAAACACCCCCTAAGTGTAAAACCTATCTCCTATTTAGTTAATAGTGTCCTAATTAATATCTAACTTTATAGGATACTCCACGTAAAAGGCATATGGAGATTCTTTGTCTTCTTCTATTAGAGGTGGTGTATAATACGTATCTTTAAGAGCTCTTGCAAGGTTAAGATCTACTAACTTATTAAAGGCTTAAACTGGCTTATTATTAACGTCATTATCTTCCTCTTAAATTAACGGTTTAAATACTTTGTTATTGTCTTCTAGAAGAACCTTATTCTTAGTTAGGGTATTAGGGAGTTAAATCTTCTTAATTAGCGTGTCTAATTTAGCATGTAGGTCCTTTAAGATGTCCGTTCGCTTGCTGTTAAAGAATATCTTTTTATTAAAGATGATATCCCTAGTAGATATAATAATACCTTTATATAGGATCTAGATCCTATAAATATTTGTAGAGTTATAGCTGACAAGGTAGCTAATATAGGCTTATAGATCTAGCTTGCTTAGTTTTTTCTTCTTTAGCTAGGCATCTAATGTTATTGCGTATACCCTACAGCCGTAGGCTTTTAGGTGCGCCAATTGTGGTTTTCTTAATCTCCCATTTACTAGGTAGGTATGGAACCTCTTATACAGCAATTTCCATCTATTGCTTTCCCGTGGCGTTTAATCTCAAAGGTAAACTATATAGTTAACTATCTCGTTCCATAGATTATGTAGTAGATTAGCAGCAATTCTTATTGCACATCCTTTCTTAATAATTATACCCCCTAAGCGTTTAGTAGTGCCATTTTAAGCTTAGGTATAAGGCGCTGAAGGCTTAAATGTAATCCCTTAGGTCTATAGCCATTTAAGGGTTCTCCTTCTCCCTAGCTTATTATCTAATCTAATAGTATTAACTTTAAGATTATGCCTTAAACAAATCTATTAGATGAAATCTTTAAGCACTTATAGTGTCTCCTTCTCTTTGCTATGCGTTGTTATAAAATATAGAAAGGTTTTTCCTAAGAAGGTATTGTGGATAAGTATAACTTATACAAATCCAGCATGCGCTTCCTTAAGGCTAGTCTAGTTAATATAGAGGTTAAGGTAGGGTTTATTAACTTTCTATTTTAAGAACCTTCTTAAGACCTAATGCTTGATTTTAGCGAGACTATAGTATTAACATTCCGTCGTCTTTAGGCCTCAAAGCTTAACTCCTAGGGCGTTAAGACCTAGGTAATAAAGGCTTATAGGTCCTGGATGACCTAGACACAAATACCATAGTTATGTATTACCTTTTAAATCTAGATAAACGTCTCTTAACAATGTCCTGCGCTTCTATTGGTGGCGTAGTAATTAGTTTAAGTTAAAAGCTAATTTAAGACTTCCTAATTAGATGTACTTAATAGTCTGTTAACTATAACGTTCTTCCATTTAATATAGGATTATATTGTTTTCCAAACTAGAAGATTGTTGTCTCCTTTGTTGTCCTAATAGTACCCTTGTTTTTAAAGTAGACGGAACAACACTAGGTTTGTATTAAAGTCCGTACAAAAGGCAACGTCCTTAAGATGTAGGATTCCCTTGCTCTTGTCTAGTTTTGTGACTTAGACAGTAACATTGCTGTAGCCTAGTATAGGCACTTCTAAGCTGCTGGTAATGATATATTTGTGTCTTAAAGCTTTCCTAAAATTGTAAAACTAAGAGAGATTATTAAAGATGTGGAGAGTGGTTCCTGAGTTAAGAATAGTTGATAGCTTTAATGGATGGTGTTAACCAGTGTGAAATAATTCTAGGAATATTACATTGGCTTCTCCTTTAATCTTCCTAACTATCTCCTAACTCTTGTCCTGTTATTGTTAAGCTTTATTAACGTTTAATTCCTTAAGCTTAAGTCATTCTACTTAGGCAGCTAGATCCTTATTATACTCTACCTTTTTATATACCTTTCTTATATGTGTACCCTTAGCATTAAATCACTTAGGCCTTTTGCACTTAAATAGATACTAATAGTTAGGAAGGGTATGTCCCCTTACATTATATGCCAGGCATTTTAGGTTCTTTAACTTCTTAGAAGATATTTCTTTAGTTAAATTTGTCCCTGCCCTTTTTTGACTGCGAGATAAGCTATTCCCTTTTCCCTTTTAGACTTTAGCAGTAATAGAGATATCCTCTTTAGACTCTCCTACAAAGTCTACATTAAATGCACTCTCTCTGGTAGTTAAGGATAGTATAACTTTTAAGAGGTTTGTGAATGCTTCCTATAGCTCTATTACTACTTTACGGTATTATAATAAGTGAGCCTTTTTGGTATTATTTGCCTATTTGGTATATATAACAAAATAGGTTTCGCTTATAGGTTGTATTGCATTTACAAGGTCTATTAGCCAGATCCCATTAGTTATCTATAGAAGACCGTGCTTCTCTGCCATTTTTATTATATACTCCCATTGGTTAAGCTACTAGGTAATTTTTGCTTGCCTAAGTCCCTTAAGTGATTCTATATATTGTAATTATACCTTCCTTATTATAAAGTTCTTTAAGGGCTTAGTGTCTTCTTTTAAATAAATTAGCCATTCTTTAACTATAAGAGAAGGGTTAAGCAGTAGCTTCTTCTAAATTAATACTATGGATGTAATTTAGGTGCGGATCTGTTAAAGATAATCTTCCTGTCTAAGGAAATACTTTATATCCTGGTTATAGTACCGTTTGCTGTTCTTATACACTTTCTGTTAATTTGTTAAGAGCTATACATATAAGGTTGCATTCTTATTAAAATCTATAACTTTTAAATAGGCTGGTTCTTAAAGTAGACCTTCTTAAGGTGCTTCCTTAGTAGGGTTAACGTAGGCCTAAATTCGCTTGTCTATAAGGGCTTGTAGTTGCTATAGCCATTGCTCCTAGTCTTCTGGCTTATTAAGGATAATTGTTGTTAATGAACTCGTTAGTAGAGTTATTTGACTAATAGGCAAATGAGGAATTAAGATGGTATTTTATTGTCAGGATTGTCCTATTGTTAGGTTCGTCCTTATTGTTAAGATCGTCCTTTAACAATAAGGTAGAATCTTGTGGAATCTCGTGGAATCTTATAGAATCTCGTGGAGTCTTGTCCTATGACAATTAATATAGGATTTTGTTAGAGTCTATGTCCTTAATAATAAGATGTTAGAGTCTAACGATGAGGTAGAATTTCTTTAAATAATTAAGTAATAGCTGAATAGCTTCTTAAGTTGGCGGACCGGGCTTATAACTGTTATAAAGTTTATATAGAATAGTTTATTAATGAAATGGGTTAATTAGTTGATGATCTTGAGTTGTCTTGACTTAATTGTTCTTTTAGAGCCCTTAGGGCTTTAAGCTATAAAGAGATTTTACAGTACATGGGCTCCGTGCACGTAACTTATATATATAACCCACGCCTTTAGAGAATACAGATTATCTAACAATATCATCTATTTATCTAACCCCTGCTTTTAAACTCCTAAAAACCTTAATAAGAAAAAAACATAACTAGAGAAAAGATGTAAGGATTGCTAGAAGACCCCTTAAAAGCCTGCCAAAAACGTGCTGGTAACTACCTAGGTTAACCTAAGGATTTTTATATAACTTTACTTCTAAGCCTTTATACCGGTTTGCAATTGATCGCAAGTATTATAGGCAATTTAGTGTTCCTAATATAGTTCTATAGAACCTTTTAGTATGGGATTTAACGTACAGAGCCTTGGCTTGCCATTGTCTTTAACTTTTAAGATATTAATCTATAATCCTTTCTTATTAGTTCTATGCTATATATTTGGCGTAGCTTTACTGCCTAGTAAACAGAAGGGACACTTTGCAATAGCGCCTCTAGCTATTATACAATTTGTTAAAAACATTTATAATATTATTCTTTAATACCATGGTATTGTTTAGGTATAATTTTACCTATATACGTCTATAATTAATATCTTAATTGCCTTCCCCGGCCGCGTAATCAGTTTTTGTAAGGAAGTAATAACCAAATAGCTTATGCGCATATTTCCTTCCTTTTAAATTACGCTATTGTAACAGAGTTATATTAGCAAGGTTGCGGCTATTTACCAAAAGGGTATTAAAAGGTAAAGTATAGAGACACCTTGCTTATTAAGCTGCTCCTTTTCTTTAATACCTTACTTCCTGTCACAGTGCTATAATGCTAATAGGCTGAATAACTACATTGTGGTATAAAGAGGAGAAGGAGGTAAAAGGGGGTATTATACACAAATAGTAGTGGCAGTCGCTAAGGCGCTAGTGGTGGGCTAGCTAATAGTAGGAAACAGTACAAGACAGTATGAGACAGTATAAGACAGTACGAGACAGTACGCGTCAGGACAGTGCCGTGACAGTACTCCCCTCCCCAGAAGGTTTGGTCCCTAAACTGAATAAGTAACCTATTTTTATTGCAAAGATATTACTTCTACTTACTGCCCTTAACCAAGCCAATAGCGATTTTCCATACTAGGCATAGAAAATTAATTAGATAACTTTAACCGGCGGTTAAAGTTCTATAAGATCTTAACCACTATAAATTATCTTTATAGTTGGCCACGGCCTTAGCATGGCTCTCCCTTATCTTATACCCAGTCTAGGGGTTCTGGCTTTTTAGGGTGTTGTTTATAGAACTTTAGTAGTGCGCGCTCGCACCCTTTTAGGGATTTCTTAGGTTCCCAGGTTTTCTTATTGTGATATTTCCATTTAATACAGTATGTTAAGCCATACTCGTCCATTTGTTCATTATATACATTAAGGATCTTTTTAAATTCCCACTTGTCTGTAATATTGCCGTTATTATCCCTTTTAGCTATCCTACCTATAACATTACAACGTTCCTCTTTATTAATATATGCTTAACTAGAGATCTCTTTAGGGAACTAGAGGCGGACTTTTAAAGTATAGAAAGACTTATTAACACGGATGTAGTTTAGGAGGTTAACTATAACTGCTCCTCTATAGGTAGCTAGGATGGGCTAGGGTCCGTCCCAGTTATTATCCTACTTCCTCTTAGGCCAGTTAGTCTTTATATTTTTAAGGCTAACTATAACTATATTATCCTTTTTAAATATTATACCTTTATCTTATTTTATATTAGTGTTGTCTTTATATTATTACTAGGAGATATAAGCTAGGGCTTTAAGCTGGGTTAAGATATACTTAAAGCGGTTAGCGATAGTATTAGCTTATAGGTACTCCTTCTTTGTATATACAGATAGGGCTAATAGCTAGGGGCCTATTAGTTTAACGCCTAGACGTAGGTTATAGCTATAGTTGGCAAAGAACGGTAAGATTCCTGTAGTTTTATTAACCTAGTTATTTATGGTAAACTCGGCAAGGGGGAGCTAATCTACTTAGTTATCTTAGGTAAAGCTTATAAAGGCGCGTAGGTACTTATTTATTGCTGTATTAATAATCTTGGTTTAACTATTTATTTTAGGGTGCTATATAGAGCTAGGGCTTAGGGTTACCTTTAGGCGCTAGTTTAGGCAACGCTAGAAGTCAGAAACAAATAAAGAGCCTCTATTAGAAATAATGGTATTTAGAGCGCTGTGTAACTTATAGACAATATAGATAAATGCTTCAATAAGCTCCTTAGTATCTAGGCTAGTAATAGAAATAAAGTGTCTTATCTTTATTAGGCGGTTAATAATAACAAAGATGTGTTTATATATTTTGCCATTATAAAGGCATTTAGGTAAGTTAACGATGTGGTTAATGGAGATATTAGTCCACAGGCAGACTAGTAGTTTTAGTAGTTTTAGAAAACTAGGCGGTGCTAAGTGTGGGGTCTTTATACAGAAGTAGAGAGCGTAGTCTTTTATAAAGGTAGTTATAAACTATGAAATACCTAGCCACTAATACGTTTAATTAAGGAGGTCTAGTGTCTTAACGTGGCCTAGGTGACCTATAGGGCCTAAACTATATATACGGTATATAACTTCTAGTTAGAGTTTAGGTGAATTAGGGATAAATACTTAATTCCTATAGTAGATTGGGCCATTAATAATTAAATATTTAGATTTGTTATAGCGGAGCAGCTTCCTAATCTACTTAGGCTAATGGCGTGCTTTATAGTCTTCCCATTTGTGTAGCGCAGCCAATATATTCCTAGTAAGTTTGTTCTTTTTATAGGCATTCTTAATAAGCTCCTTAAGGGTTTTTTTCTTAGGCTTTAGGTCCATTACTATAATAAAGTCTTTAATGCTCTGGTCTTGGGATTCGCTTAGTAGTTCTTCTAGGATAGTAGGGTTAACTTTCTTTAGTAGTAAGACAATGCGGTCTTGGTGTTATAGACATTTATTATTAGCATTAGCAGGTATAACGCCTAGGAGACGGCTAAGAGCGTCTAGAATTATGGCTTTAGTGCTAGGCCTATAGGTAATAACAAAGTTAAATTAGGAAAGGAACTTAGCCTAGCGGACTTAATGCTAGTTTAGTTGTTTTATTATTATAAAGGTCTAGAGGTTCTTATGGTCTATAATAATTTTAAACAGCTGCTTAGTTCCTTATAGTTTGGGATACTATTCTTTTAGTGCCTTAACAATTGCTAGGAGCTCCTTATTATATATTTTATAGTTGCATTTAGGGGCTAAGTACTTAGCAGAGAAGAATATAACTAACTTAAGCTTGTTACTTTTATTAGCTTAATAAAGCACTCTACCTAAAGCCTAGTTTAAGGCGTCTGTCTTTACTATAGTCTTCTTTATATAGTTGTAATACGCTAGGACCGGTGCTATAGTAAATGCTATTTTTAGGGTCTGGAATGCCTATGCTTAATTGGGGCCCTATAACCAGCTAATGCTCTTTTTTAGTAGCCTAGTTATAGGCTTAACTACCTTAGAATAGCCTTAAATAAATTATTAATAGAAGTTTGCGAAGCTAAGAAATTGCTATAGTTCCTTAACTAATGTTGGGTCCTTCTATTCCTATAAGGCCTATACCTTTTTAGGGTCTATAGTTATGCTATTAGTTAAAATAATTAAGCCAAGGTATTTTATTTTGGTAGCATAAAACTTAAACTTATTAATATTAATCTAGAGTCTAGCATTACCAAGTCTCTAGATAATTTCATTTATATGTTTTATATACTTAGCGTGTGTTTTTAAGAAGATAAGGATATTATTAAGATATACAGTGTAGTAGTTATTAAGGGCGTTATATAAAACATAGTTAATATAGTTTTAAAATATAGTGGGTGTGTTATAGAGACTAAATAGTGTAACTAGCATCTTATAGAGTCCAAACTGGGTAATAAATGCTATAAGCCACTTATAGCCTTCCGCGATCTAGATCTAGTTAAACACAGTAATTACATTAAGCTTAGTAAAGTACTTAGCACTATAGAGTGTGTCAAGTATCTCACAGACTAGTAGTAATAGGTATTAGTGTAGAAGGGTACGGTGTCCCTTAGATAGGAAGTCACAATGCTGTTAGTTAGTTAGTCAGTCTATCTATCTGTCGGTCGGTCGGTCGGTTATAATTAGTCAAAAGTAATCAGTAAAGCAGTCTGTAAGAAAGGAAAGAAAAGAATGTATTCCGGTAGGTTCCTAATATCCAAGAAGGAGGGAAGCCGAAGGCTCAATATATACAGGAAAATGCCAAGACACTAAGCATAGGACATTTTACCCCACCATATACCTCCCCTACCAAGAATGTTGTCCCCTAACGTTCTATACCATAGAAGAATAGCTAAATAAAAGTAAAGTAAAAATAGAATAGAAAAAGGAAAGCACAAAATAGAATGTAGGAAATCTCTTCCTCCTAGTAAGATACCTATTAGACACACACTAAAATAAATACACCCATTAGCCGTACTAGTTGCCTATGCACTATACCCACCAGCGTTACTGGTTAAAAGCATAAATGCACGCACTAGCCGCCCTAATTGCCTATGTACTACACCTACTAGCGGTACTAGTCAAAAGCGTAATTCTACAGCCGTCTTTACAGCCTTGCAAAACTATTCTATAATATCCTTCCGTTATCCATAGCTAAGATCTAATCTTCCTACTAGTAACTAGAATAGTAAACTAGAAATAATAACAGCGGCGGTAATAGCAGTAACAGTAACAGTGGTAGAAGTAGTAGTAAAAGTAAACATTTAGCGCAGTAAAATAAAACAGAATAGTTAGCGGTAGAACACTTGGTAGAAGAACTTGGTAATAGTTAGTAAATAGTAGGACATCTAGCAGCAGCACTTTTAGTAGTAGAAATCTCGGTAGCAGTAGACGGTTGATAGCAGTCGGTTAAAATAGTAGTAGTAGAGTAATTGGAACAGTGGAACGGAACGGTTGGCAGAAATAGTAGTTAGAATAGCAGAATAGAACAATTAGAATAGCAGTTGGAACAGTTAGAATAGCAGCAGTAGCAGCAATAGAACGGTTAATAGCAGTTAGCGGAGGCGGTTGGTTAGTGGCAGCTAGTTAGAACGGCGGCAGCGGGGCAATTAAAATAGTAGAGTATGGTGGTTGGGAGAGCAACAGTAGAGCAGTCAAAATAGTATTAGGCCTAGAATAGGTTGGTTAGAACAGCTATCTAGCAGATCTTATAGCGGTATAGATCCGGCACAGTAAAATAGAACAGTAGAGATGGAGCAGTTAGTTAAAACAGCAGAGACAAAATAGCTGGATGGGATAGTAGCAGTAGCAGTGGTAATGGTAGGGCAGTTAATTAAGATAGCAGAGGCTCTGGCTTAGTTTGATTGTTCAGTTGGTTGTTTAATATTAAAACTCTGCATCTAGCTTAGCGTCTGGCTGTGCATCTGGCTATGCATCAGTAGCTCTGCATTGCATATTCTACATCCATGTCTACGTGTGTGCCTATATGCCTACTTTAACTGCTAGCCGAAGACTATCCAACTGGTTGGCAACAACGTGCTGTAACTAATTGTTCAGTCGTTTAATTAAGGTAGAAAGTCGGCCTGGTTAAAAGCTCTAATTTAACGACATTTAACTAACTTAATTTAGTAATGGTAACGTACTAGTATCAAGGCTCTAGTTTAATTTGGTTCTTTAACTAACCATAGCTTTTATATAGTCGTTTAATTAACCAAGGCTTCCGTGCAGTTGTTTAATTAAGGCTTTACATATAGCTCTACATCTGGCTCTATATTATATAATTGGCTCTATATCCGTGTAATTAATTAAGGCTCCTAGTGCCGTTCTTATTATATAGCTGCATTATTGAATTCTAGGGGCGGTGTAGAGTTCTGCCAGCTCTATTGCTAAATAAACTAATTAGGATTTTCCGTGCCGGGCATAGAAAATCACTATTAGCTTGGCAATAGGCGGTAAGCTAAACTAATATCTTTATAGTAGGTCGTTGCAACTAACGCGTCTTAACACGTCGCTATTAAGAAAGTAAATAATAAAAGGAGCTTTAGGAAATACTGTAATTAAGCAGATAAATAGAAATCTTTTATACGGCCGTTACCTGCATCTCCTCCCCCACCTTAGAACTTAACTGTCCCCTAGTTAAACATCCTATACCTACGGCAGAGCCTGCTGCGGTTAATAGCTGGCCTTAAGCGTCTGTCTCTATAACCATCTCCAAGGATTAGACAGTTTATTCTTCCTAGTTTTAGCTGTCTTATCTGTAGGCCGTAACCTAATCTAGACGTAATCTCCTGGTCAAACATTTTCCTATAGCAGAGCCTGCGGCTTAATAGTTGTCCTAGTTGTATAGATGTCTCTAGGGGTTAGGCAAGTCTGCGGATATTACTAGCTGAGCGTTACAGAGTCCATGGGCTGTACTTAACAGTAGTCCTCCTAGCTCATGCGTATTTCATTACTGTTCTTAAGTACTACTCCGTTATAGAAAGCAGTAAAATCTATTCGTCCTATAGAGGCCTATTGCCGCGTCTGTTCTTCCTTTGGCCTGCCTAGGTCTGTTCCCTAGTATATACAGAGCCAGTTCTTAATACCTTTTAGCCGTCCTTTATTGCCGAGCCACAAAAGTACTGGTCTAGGTCATTCGCGCGTCCTAGCTACTAGTCTTCCTTAATTAGACAGATGCACAAATCCTTGCTAAATAAGATTCTTAAACCCTTGGCATTTATACTAGGTGAAATAGTAACCTCCTCTGTATCCAAAACAGGTCTGTAGGCCTTGTCCTTGCGTACCTTACTAACCTTATACGTTCTACTACGGCCATCCAAAGGTAGTGGAATCTTGCGGATATTAAAAATCGTGCGGATATTAAAAGTCTTACAGAGGTTAATAGTCTTATAGAGATTAACAGCCTTGTGGGATAAAGGGAGATTGGCTACTATTCTGCCAGTCTTTATATCCTGGTGCTAAGCTATATCCTTATACTAAGCCTTAAACTGTGGCCTGATCTAGCAGTATTATAAACCTTTTAGGGTCCTTTTGAATTCGGTTAAGGAACGGCATTAACTGTACAGCTACTGCAAGCTCTAACTTGCTCAGCCTTAGGCTCTTTAGCTGGCTTACCATTTTGTCCATCTTTTAATCTACGGTAGGGGGTGACTGCTGCTGCGTTAGGGCTCCTCCATATATACCTAGGTCTAGAAGCCTTCCTTCTCTCCTGCAGTCGAGCTCCTTTCTTTGTTGCCGTAGCTCCTATATAAGCTGGACATTTAGGGTGTCTTCTTCCGGAAGGACATCCATTTGCTTAGCGCCCTCTATAGCCACTATCCTTAACTCTACAGCCTCCTTTAGTCTTTTAAATATAAGGGTATTAGGCTTATCTGCTACGGCTCCTATCTGTTCTATTGCGTGCCTATAGTATTTAACAGGAAGTCCTTACACAAACAACCACCCCTTATCTTGCTCAGTAAGGTTTCCTACGGCTACCGCTTTATCTAAGATAGTAGTGAAGTCCTGCACGTAGTAACGCAATTCGCCTGGTTGTTCCGCAGATTTTTAAATGAAAGCTTCTACAAAGTCTCGTGTCTCCATGCATTGGTAGTAGTCCTTAGTTTAATACTTGGTCCTAAGCTTTCTAATAAGCTCCGTCCAATTACCAATTGCAAACTTAGGCAGGCTTTGGATCTACATCCCTATCTAGTAATTACAGTACTCTAGAAGGCCCTAGTGCTTCTCCTCACTCGTTACACAATATTAGGTGCATAGCTGTTTGTACTGCTTAATAAACTGCAACATGTTCTGTCTTATAAAGTAAGGAGCTCCAACAGTTCCTGGGGCTGGCATAGGCTAAACCATAATGTAGATCTTGTCTTAAGCTATTAACTACTAGTTACGTGCATCTAGAGCTTCCTTAGGAGCTTATAGGTGGTCCTTACAGCTCTTATTCTTTATCTACTGAGGGTTATTAGTCCTAGGTGTTATAGGTAAACACTACAGTAGATCTTCTTGCATGGCCGTGGTCTTAACAGAGGATGTCCCAGATAGCCGTCCTGGTGTTGGTTTATACTCAGTAAAAGAAGTATAGGCTTCTGTTCCTTCTGGCTGCTTCTTAACGCCTAGAGGTTAGTCTTCCTAAGAAAGCACAGTGTCTTCATCATCTACAGCCACTACTGGGTCTCAATACGTCCATCTACTTTGGTCTGCCGTCGTTCCGCGCGGTAGGGTGCTACTAAGCCTTACACTTCCGCCTATATCTGCTTCTTTACGGAATGCCTCTAAAGCTGCCGCTGATATAATCTAGATAACTTAAAAGAAGATAAAGCTAAGCTGGAACAGGAGGCTTTTAAGGAGAGACCTAATCTTGTGTACTTGCGACCTTGCTTGGTATTGTCTCTGTTCTTAAAGGGCAGTACTAACTTCCTCTGCCGCTAGATCCCTTAAGTCTCGTTTCCATTTAATTAACTGGTTCTTGGCTTATTATCTCTGCATCCTTAATAAAGCTCTGGCCATATCTATGCGTAGGTAGTAGAAATATTAGGTACCTCTAGCCGCAGGTTAAAGTTGTCTAATTGGCTTACTGGTTTGCTTAACGTCCTTGCACGTAACTTTCCGAGACCTTTGCCACTCCTTGGCCTATGCGTTAAGTCTGGCTGTCCTTTCTTTTCCGCAGTCTTTCTGTTTAGGGTTTACCTAGTTCCTCTTGCTGTCTGATACTGCCTGGTTTTCTGCTGCTGTTACGTCTACCTGGCTGGTCGTTCTTCTGCAGCTGGTTGTCCTTCTATAGTCGTAATATATTCTTGCGTGTCTTATATGTATGTAGCACTAGACTTCTAATCTAAAGAGCTTACCGTCGTCCCTACGTGGAATGCCAAAATGTAGAAGGGTACGGTGTCCCTTAGATAGGAAGTCACAATGCTGTTAGTTAGTTAGTCAGTCTGTCTATCTGTTGGTCGGTCGGTCGGTTATAATCAGTTAAAAGTAATTAGTAAAGCAGTCTGTAAGAAAGGAAAGAAAAGAATGTATTCCGGTAGGTTCCTGATGTCCAAGAAGGAGGGAAGCCGAAGGCTCAATATATACAGGAAAATGCCAAGACACTAAGCATGGGACATTTTACCCCACCACATTAGTTCTTAATAGTAACTATATTTAGGCCTTAGTAGTTATAGCAGATTTATACACTACCGCTAGGTTTTGCTGTAAGGAGAAGTGGTATAGTGGCTAGTAAGGTTAATTCGCGGATAAAACCCTTATCCAGTATCTTATTAATCCACTTCTTTATATAGCTAAGTTTAGTAGGTAAGAGTGGTCTGTTTTTATAGTATAAGGCCTACTTTCTTAGTATAATCTTAATTTTATAGTCCTATAGTTAGTAAGGGGGCAGCTTATCTATGTTTTTAGGGAGGAAGTGTTTAATATATTTATAAAGCTCTTTTAGTAAGCATTACAAAATATCCTTATAGGTTAATCCTGGTTTGCCTTTTAGAAATTTCTTAATATTAGTATTAACTATTTTCCGGTGTAGAAACTTGGCCTTAGTTTTTAGGTTTATCTTAAGGAAGTTATAGGGGTAGCATTTTATGGGCTTCCTCTATTGTATAGTTGCCTTCTATTAGCTAGTGGAAAGACCTTTCTAATAGGTTTAGTACTTCTATTAGGCCTATAGGTAGCTCCTTAAGCAGCTATTAATGTTCTTCTTATTTAACTAGTTCTACTAGCTCCGCCATATAGATTCCTATTACCTTTACGCCTTTTTGTTTATAAAACTGGGTAAAATTAATGGCATAAGTGTATTTAATGTTGTCTAGGTTAGGGCGTGTCTGGTTCTCTAGTGCTACGGCTAGGCTAGTACAGCTTAGTTAGCCTAGGGGGGTGGAAATAAGGTGGCGGCCTTATATAGTATGCGTGGGAGACGGATATAAGGTTGGGTATTATAGGGGGGAGGTCTTAATTGCTCTGGTTTTGGTCTTGGCTATAACACCCTTAGCTATTATACATACGGTTACATATACGTATAGTAGGTAACTTAAAGTTAGGTATCTTATTAGCTAACCTAGGTTAAGCGGGTGTATGTAGGGGACTTATAGTTCTAGTGGTATTTGTTTTTTTTAGGAATAGGGCAGTAGTCCAGTCTTCCAGAATCTCTGCTTTATTTACTGTATATATTAGCTTACTAGTGTTAGGTACCTCTTTTACTGTTAGCTAATAGTATCTAAGCGTTAACTATGCAATGCGTCTGTGTAGTGCTACTTAGTTATAGTTAGGAATATACTATAGGAGATAGTTATAGGCATAGTAATTGGAGTTAAACTTAAGCTCTAGAGTAGGGAAGTCTAGTTTTAGGTTATGCTTTTTAAGCCAGAGCATTTTAAGAATTACTAGTATTAAGGGTGATAACTTTATAATATAGAAGAGTATAGATTCTATATAGTAGCCAATTGTTATTTTTACTATAAAGTAGTGGGTAATAAAGCTAGATAGGAGTCTATTAGTAGGGTGGAGTGGTTTTAGGACTAGGAGTCTTTTTATTATAATATTGTGCTTTTTTATAAGCAAGTCTTTATCTGTAAATACTAGTGCTATACTACTACTATTAATAAGGCTTACTGTTTTAATAAAGACTTATAGAAGTAGGTTGTGTAGTAAGGAGAGGTAGGTCTAAATAAGGATGGCATTCCTATTATTATTTACTATTTTAAGGTTAAATAGCAGCTAGCTTAGAATAAGGTCTAACTAATCTAGTAGTATAGATTTAATCCTTTTTTCCTCCTCCCTATATAGTTCTAACCCTTAGAGGCGACTTAGTTTAAGGGTTAGTCTTTTAATAACTGGATCATAGGGCTTAGCTGGTGACTATAGTCTTGGCTGGTGTATCCTAACATATTAGTCTCTAATGGTATATATATGCTAGGGGGTACTTCGCCAAGGACATAGCCGGTCTTATAGTTAGTAGCAGTATAGAGCACTTATCCGTAGTTTATATATGGGACTATTGGCTAGGGCTGTATTAGGGAAGGGAATTGTAGGGGTGGGTCTCTGTGTACAAACCCATATCCCTATCTGCGGTTATTGCTTTAGTTACTAATCCCTTTACTAAAGAATCTGCTGCGGCTAGGAAGGGGTTAGCGCGGTAGCATTAGAAGGGGATTTAGGTTTGTTTTAAGGTTATAAGCATCTTTTTAGTGGCTAGGTTAACTATATACTAGACAGAGTCTATTATCCATGTAATGTCTTTAGACATTGTTAGGGAGGCTACTACTACTACTACTAAATTTAATGGCGTTAAGGTCCATTAGGTCATTCTATAGTGCTAGTGCTAAGGTATTGTTATTAGGTAGTATAGGTTAATAGCCGCCAGCAGTACTTAGCTTAGCGGTATTCAGCTTAGTGTAGTAGGTATAGTTCTATAGGTTATAGGCAAACACGTCCATTTACTTACTCCAGCCCTTATAGTTAGCATTATTAATTTTATAGCTAAGGGTAAGGGCTAAGTCCTTTATCTTAAATAAAATATTCTTTCTAAGCAGATCTACTTTTTGTTCCTTAGTCTTGTTTACTTTAATTATTAACTTATTAAGCTCTGCTTTCTAGGACTAGTAATTACACTTGCCTTAGCTTAAGGTATCTAATTTGTTTTTAGCCGCTTGGGTTATATCTATAGTCTTATAGTGCTTCTTTATATATGTAAATATAAACTCTTAGTTAGAGAAGGCCTATTTACTTAGGTTGTTTAGGTATATATATAGCATATTAAGGCTATGCTTAATATAGTTATAAGCCTTATATATTAGCATATCTAATATATAAAGGACTTTATCCATTAGGGTTTTAAAGCACTTTATATCTCTACAGAAAACACCTTAGATTTTTGTTTCCTATATTTTAAAATTTTCTTACTTTTTAGTTGGCGATCCCTTACCATTAAATGGGGTAGGGTTTTTTGCTTTACGCTTTTTTCTATAGGGCTTAGCTAGGGGAAGAGAGCTAGTAGCGGTGTTCTTATTAGTAATGGTTTAGGTAAGTATAGTAATCTAAGAGCTTAGGCTTTGTATAGTCTTAGTATATGCTAAAGCTTGCTGTTTATATTGCTTTATACATAGTTTAAGTGTCTTAAGGAAGTTAATTCTACGCTAAGCTTCTTTAAGTTAGGACTTTATAGTCTGGCCTTTATTATAAACTATTTAAAGACCGCTCTTAATACTAGTTAAAAAGGTTATATATATAGAGAGGTGCTGAAATGTTCCTGCTATATTAAGGTCCTTAGGGTACTCCAAACCACTCCTAATTACCTAAGTAATATTAGTATAGGAGGTATTAAAGAGGTGGGCAAGTGCTTTGCGTGTGTTCACTAATAGGGTATTCTAGTCACCTATTTTAGGGGATCTAGGCAAGGTAATTGAAATTTATAAGGCTAGCTGTAATGCTAAGATTGTTTAGGACTATACTGAAATTGTCTAGAACTATGGTACGGTGTTATCGGTCGCGTTAGGTCGCGATTATACTGGGAAAATAGAGATAGTGGACTAGGGAAAATAAAGATTGTAATGGGGCGTAAGAGGAAATACTATAAACTGTTATAGTGCTATAATGCTAATAGGCTAAATAACTACATTATGGTATAAAGAGGAGAAGGAGGTAAAAGGGGGTATTGTATATAAATAGTAGTGGCAGCCGCCAAGGCGCTAGTGGTGGGCCAGCTAATAGTAGGAAATAGTACGAGATAGTACGAGATAGTATGAGATAGTATGAGACAGTACGCGTCAGGACAGTGCCGTAACACTTCCCATTATTACCCTTAATCCGAATTTAGATGTATCTTTAATATATTATTAAGATTCTCTTTTTTTTCCATTATTAATTCAATATGCCTCTTTGTTCTCCTACTAATTGCTCTTCTAATCCAATTCCATAGTGTATTCTGGCCCTGCCGCTATATATGGAACCCCAACCTCCACTAACCTATAACTAGTGCTGGTCCTGCCTGAATAACTTTGTATATACGTCCTTAAAAGACTAAAAGTCTAATAAAAAGATTTTAGATGCTTATAATAAGACCTACTATATAAGGTCTAACACCTTTAGTCCTTATAATCGATGCATGCGTACTAAGAGCGGTAGTTACGTTAAGGTAAGCTTTCCTATCCTTAATAGGTTTCCATTGCTAACTTTAGGCTTTTATATAGCCTAGGCCTAAGTAGCGACAATCCTTTAATGTCCTTAACTACTACATTGCCTAGGCTCTCTTTTATTCTAACGCTAATGCTAAACATCTAAGTTAAATTTAAGACTATGCCATAGCTATCTACACCGCCTACAATTCCTAGCAAGCTAGCCAGCAACGCCTAATAAGGGAGCAAGGTTGGTATACTAAGGATAGGGTAAAGGATAGGGGTAATAAGAAGAAGGTCGCCGTCTACCACAAAAAGGAGTTCGCGTATGCGTATTAAGTTTCAAAAGAGCACAATATAATGCGGTATTAGGTAGGTTACCCTTCGGGTACCTAGCGGATAGGTAACTAACAGTTGCTATAGCAAGGTCTCGGTAGTTTTGGACTGTATTAGCTAGCTAACATCTCTATTTATTCTGGGCTTGAGCGTATCTTTATTAACTATAAGCTGACGCCTTAAGAGCTTTATTGGTATTGGTTTGGACCTAATATTGTTGAATAATCTGTATTCTCTAAAGGCGTGGGTCACGTGCACGAGTCACGTGCACAGAGCCCGTGCATTATAAATCTCTTCAGAGCCCCAGGGGCCCTAAGTCAAGATCATCAATCAATCAACCCATTTCATCAATGAACTGCTCTACACGAACTTCGTGACAGTTATAAGCCCGGTCCGCCGACTCAAGAAGCTATTCAGCTATTACTCAATCATTTAAAGAAATTCTACCTCATCGTCAGACTCTGATACCTTATTGTCAAGGACGTAGACTCTGACTGAATCCTACCTTAATTGTCACAGGACAAGTCTTCTACAAGATTCCACGAGATTCCATAAGATTCCATGAGATTCTACCTTAATCATTAAAGGACGATCCTGACGACAAGGACAATCCTAACAACAAAATACCATCTCAATTCCTCCTTTACCTATTAGTTAAATGACTTCACTAATATCAAGTTTATTAATAACAATTATCCTTAATAAGTTAAAAGACTGGGAGTAATAGCTATAGCAACTCTAAACCCTTATAGATTAGTAAATTTAGGCCTATGTTAACCCAGATAGTATAGTACCTTAATAAGGTCTACTATAAGAACCAGCCTATCCAGAAGTTATAGATTTTAATAAGAATGCAACCTTATATGCTTAGCTCTTAACAAATTAACAGAAAGCGTATAAGAACAGTAAACAATACTATAACCAGGATATAAAGTATTTCCTAAAATAGGAAGATTATCTTTAATAGATCCGCACCTAGATTATATCTATAGTATTAATTTAGAAGAAGCTACTACTTAACCCTTCCTTAATAGTTAAAGAATGGCTATTTTGGCTAAAGGAGAATACAGAACCTACCTTATTATTTATTAGGAAGAAGGTATAATACTAATACATAGAAGCCCTTAAGGGGTTCAAATAGTTATTAAAGTTAAACTAATAGCTAGATTAATGGGAATATATAATATCCCTAGAAGAGAAGTATAAGATCCCTTAAATGTCTAATAGAATCTAGCTTTAAGATTTAGCAGATGTTATTTAACCTTTTAGCAACGCCTACTGTGTAAAGTATACTACCGAGTTAAATAACCCTTAGAAGTTAAGATCTTTTACATACTATAGAGTAGTAAAGGAGCTGCAAGAAGGACTTAGAATACTCTTAAAGAAAGCTAATACTACTATAAGAGGAAGTACCTTTAATGCAGACTTCGCAGAGTAAGCCATTAAGGATCACTCTAATACTACTAAAGGTTTATAAAGAGAAAGGACCTTAGTATGCAATAGACGCTTAAAGAGAGCCGGGACACTAGTGGATAAGGAGACGTCCTGCAAGAAGCTAACGCCTAAGTGCTTAGCGTGTGGAATATAAGGACACTCTCTACGGGACTATTGGTGTTTATTTAAAGATAAGAGACCAGTAGGAGTTATAATTAGAGATGCGCGCATTAAAAGGGCACTAAAGAAGGTAGAAAAGAATAAGGATCTTGCTAACTAAGTTATAAAGATTAGACTTAAAGAATAAGAAGACGAGGCTTAATAATAATAGGATAAGAAGAGTTACAAGACAGTTAAGATTAAGGGAGAAGTAAATGTGATATTCCTAGAATTGTTTTATATAGGTTAAATCCATCTACTAAAGCTATTAACTATTATTGACTTAGGAACTACTTTCTATATCTTTAATAACCTCTCTTGTTTCTATAACTTTAGGAAAGCTCTAAGACACGAATATATCATTGCAGGCAGCTTAGAAGTGCCTATACTTGGCTACGGCAATGTCACTATCTAAGTTATAAAACCAGACAAGAGTAAGGGAATCCTACGTCTTAAGGACGTTGCCTTTTGTATGGACTTTAATATAAATCTAGTGTTGTTCCGTCTATTTTAAAAATAAGGGTACTATTGGGACAATAAAGGAGATAACAATCTTCTAGTTTAGAAGGACGACACAATCCTATATTAAATGGAAGAACGTTACAGATAATAGACTATTAAATACATCCGATTAGGAAGTCTATTAGCGTTTAATATAAGCCAACTGCTATGCTAATAATGGAAGCGTAGAGCATTATTAAGAGACATTTGTCTAGATGTAAAAGGTAATGCATAACTATAGCATCTGTGTCTAGGCCATCTAGGACCTATGAGCCTTTATAATCTAGGTCTTAACGCCCTAGGAGTCAAGCTTTAAGGCCTTAAGATAATAGAATGTTAACACTGCAGTCTTGCCAAAATTAAGCGTTAGGTCTTAAGAAGGTTCTTAAAACAGAAAATTAATAAACCCTATCTTAACCTCCATATTAACTGGACTGACCTTAAGGAAGCGCATGCTAGATTTGTATAAGTTATATTTATCTATAATACCTTCTTAGGAAGAACCTTCCCGTATTTTATAATGACGCATAGTAAAGAGAAGGAGACACTATAGGTACTTAAAGATTTTATCTAATGGATTCGCCTGAGGTATAACCTTAAGGTTAATACTATTAGATTAGACAACGAGCTAGGGAGAAGGAGAACCCTTAAATGGCTATAGACGCAAGGGATTATATTTAAGCCTTTGGCGCTATATACCTAAGCTTAAAATAGTACCGCCAAACGCTTAGGGGGTATAATTATTAAGAGAGCACGTGTAATAAGAATTGCTACTAATTTACCACATAATCTATGGAATGAGATAGTTAACTGTATAGTTTACCTTTAAGATTAAACGCCACAGGAAAGCAATAGTTGGAAATTGCTATATAAGAGGTTCTATACCTACCTAGCTAATAGAAGATTAAGAAAGCCGTAACTAGCGTACCTAAAAGCCTATAGCTATAGGGTGTATGTGATGACGTTAAACGCCTAGCTAAAGAAGAAAAGGCTAAGTAAGCCAGATCCGCGAGCCCATATTAGCTACCTCGTTGGCTATAACTCTACCAATATTTATAGGATCTAGATCCTATATAAAGGTATTATTATTTCTACTAGGGATATTATCTTTAATAAAAAGACGTTCTTTAACGGCAAGTAAATAGACATCTTAAAGAACCTACACGCTAAGTTAAACACGCTAATTAAGAAGATCTAACTCCCTAATACCCTAACTAAGAATAAGGTCCTTCTAGAAGACAATAAAGAAGTATTTAAACCATTAATTTAAGAGGAAGATAATGACGTTGATAAGCCAGTTTAAACCTTTAATAAGTTAGTAGATCTTAAGCTTGTAAGAGCTCTTAAAGATATATACTATACACTACCTCCAATAGAAGAAGATAAAGAATCTCTATATACCTTTTACATTAAGTATCCTATAAAGTTAGATATATAAGGTACTAATTAGGACATTATTAGCCGAGTAGGAGATGGGTTTTATATTCAGGGGGTGATTAACAACTCTGTTAAAGACTTATTTAAGGAAGCCTGCGATAACAGGTTTGAAGACTTTATTACTAAAAGGATTATATTAGCCTATTACGGCGCCTTTTTAGCAGGAAGGAAGTTTAACCTTAATAGTTAACTTAATAACAGTAAGTTGAAATTAGGCAGAATATATAACGCTAGATTACATAAGAAGAACCTACCTTTGCCACCTTAGTTAATCTAGGACCTTAATACGCATCCTCTTTAAGATTAATTCTAAGAGGCTTAACAAACCTATTTCCAATCTTATTATTAAATAAGGTTGTTTTAAGAAATAGATAAGAAGCACGTAAAGAGACAGTAGGTCCTTAGCTTAATATGGGTGTTCGTCTATAAGGCAGATAAGTATAGATTTCTCCAGAAATATAAGGCACGCTTAATAGTATGCGGAAATTAATAGGCCCTAGGAGACCTACCTATAAGAGCTACTATATTAGCTAGTATAACCTTCTAAACCCTCATAGCGATTACTATAAAATTTAACCTAGAGATAATACAGATAGATGCAGTTAATATATTTGTCCATTGTGATCTTAACAAGGTCATCTATATAAAGCTACTGCTAGGGTTTAATAAAGGAAAGACAGATAAAGTACTGCGCTTAAGAAAAGCCCTATATAAACTATGATGATTACTACTATTATAGCAGAAGAATCTTATAAGCTTATTAAATAAATTAGGTTTTAAAGAGGTACCTTAAAAGCCGTGTATTATGCTAAAAGGTAAAATAGTCATCTTCTTCTATATTAACGATATTATCTTCTGCTACTAAAAGATAGATAAGAAGAAAGCTTAAGAAGTAATTAAGGAGCTAAGCAAGGAATACTAGATAAATATCCTTAGTAAGCTAAAATGGTTCCTAGGAATTTATGTACTACGTAATTGTAGCTAGAGGCTCCTATAGCTATCCTAGGAAGCCTATATTAAGAAGATAGCTAACTAGTATAAGATAGATCTTAGAGGGCGTCTTTTAGACACTCCTATAGCAGAATCGGAACTCCTTTCTACTAATTACTGTATAATCCGTCTAACGCGTCTGTCCCCTAATACAGACCTATTAGTCCGTCCTATATCCCTACTAGCCTCTACAATGCTATATTAGAGAAAATTGGGTTTAGTACTTTATATAGCCACTATAACGCGTCTAGATATTGCTTTTGTAGTATTAAGGCTGGCAAGGTTTAATTAGGACCTAAGCTAAGAGCATTATTAAGTGGTAGATAGAGTTATCTAATACCTATATAGCATAAGAAGCAGAGCAATCTGCTATAGAGGAGATGAGGAAGGAATAAATAGTAGAGGGAGAAATAAAGGAATACGCGATAAAGGACGAGACGATAGAAGAGACGGTAGAGGTAAAGCGCAATCATTTATCTATACCAGCGATGCATTATTTATAGACAACTCCGTTAATAGAAAGAGCTTGTAAGGATATATTATAAAGCTATTTAGGGGGCTAATTGCCTGGAGAGCAAACAAGTAGGGTATAGTTATGACGTTAAGCACAGAAGCCAAGTTGTTAGCCCTATCGCAAATAGTAAAGGAAGCTATTTTTATTAGTAGGCTATTTAAAGCAATAACATTACGCCCAAATGAGCCCTTAATTATTAAATGCGACAATACCTAAACGCTCTAACTAATTATAGAAAACACAGTAAAGCTAATTATAAAGCTCTAATATGTTAATATCTATTAATACTAGCTATGTTAGGAATATGTAATAAGATAAGTACGATTTTAATAGACAGCGATAAAGGAGATAATTGCTAATAGACTTACAAAGGCCCTGCCTAAGCAGAGCTTTTAAAGCTTCGTTAATATAATTAGGATGGTGGATATTAAGGAGCGGCTGGATAAGGAGAAGCAACTAGAGGACCTAAGGGATAGTATTAGAGCAAGACGGAAGGATTTAGATAAGATTACGGTTTAATTAACACATTAACGGGCATAAGAAGGTGGCTAGCTTTGACCTTAAAGAGCTCGAAGCTAAGGGGGTATGTTAAATAATCTGTATTCTCTAAAGGCGTGGGTTATATGCATGAGTCACGTGTACGGAGCCTATGTATTGTAAATCTCTTTAGAGCCCTAGGGGCCCTAAGTTAAGATCATCAATTAATTAACCCATTTTATCAATGAACTGCTTTACACGAACTTTGTGACAAATATTGGTGTTAAGCGTTTAAGAATCTCTGCTCTATCTACACCTTATTATCCTGCCCCTGTTTTCATGCCTACTTATACACCTATAAAGGGATCTCATTCCTGTCAGCCATCCCTTAAAGGGCCGATGGATACTAATCCTGCTCCTAAGGATAAGGCATAGTGGCTTTCAATTTAGGTATTTGGGATTGTTCTTGTATATAGTAGCAATTGAGGATCTTAACTGGTACTCGGGAAGGCCTTATAAGGCATTTAGGAAGGTATAGAAACACTATTCCTAATATAGACTAATAAATAGGAATGCGATTCTAGCAAAATACCCTATTAATTCTATGCTATGTACGTAAAAAGGCTAAGGACCTATCCTGCCTTAGGCCGTAGCCCTAATTAATCCTTATAGTGTGGTGGGGTAAGTTGGCCCACTACATTCAGCATCTAATTTGGGTATGGTTTTAGGAGAGTATAGGCCTCCTGTAGGTATATAGATTGGCCCACAGCCTTAGAGTCTTCAATAACTCAGACAGGCTTAACAGATAGTTTAGGGGACACAATACACTCTTTTCTCTTCTTCTTACTAACTGCTTTCCTACTAATTTCTACTAACTAACTATGACCGACCAACAGACCAACAGTACACTAACTTCTCATCTGGAGAGAGACCTTCCCTCCCATATACTTTATGGCATTCTACATAGAAACAATAGCAAGCTCTTTAGATTAGAAGTCTAGCACTTTACACATAGGAGATATATAGGAACATGCTGCAGCCACGGAAGGACTAAAAACTGTTAAGTTACTGCTACCAAAAGCCGTTAAGCCACTAACAGGTACGGAAATTAAGCACGGAAATTAAGATGAGTTAATAACACTTTTGGAGATTACTATCTAAGACCTATAGTAGACGGAATAGATAACTAGGAGTAAGAATACGAGCATAGGGTATGGCAGGACGGAGGATAAAAGAGAGGGTTATAATGCATTAGGACCAGTAGAAAGAAGTCTTTAATTTTTTATTTACTATATTTACAACAGTCTATACAATTCTTCTTATATTTATACAAGCCTCCCTTAAATTTATAAGAGTAATAGCAATAGGACTAATGAAGGGAATACTAGGGATGCTAGGTCCATTCTATAATAACAGTAGAGAAGGAAGTAGGCAGCCTATTAACCTACAAAGTTTTCCTAACCTAGAGGATGCAGTACTAGACCCAACTCCTATAACATCTAAAACTAATAACCTTTAATAGAGAGAGGATAAGAACCAGGAGGTTAACTTACTTATCCTAAGAGAAACTGCAAGTCCATTACCTTATAATAAACCACCAATGGAATAAGATAAGGTATATATTATAGCCCAGCCTATACCAGCTCTAGGGACTCTAAGGACCCCTTACTTTACGGGACAAAACATATTACAATTTATTAAACAGTATAAGCAACTGTGCATCCAACACTATATTACAGACAATAAGAAACATTATAGACTTCCGGAATATTATAACTATTAGATAGGGACCTAGATCTAAAGCCTACCTAAGTTTATTATTAGCAGATGGACGGAACTTATAAAAAAGCTTTAAACAGACTATTAAGGAAGTAACTACTTTTAATAAGTTAAGACGGTAGAATTCTTGGAAGCTTATATACTACAGTGCAGGAACAACCTACCCAGTAGTATACGCAAATACTGTAGATAATTCACACTAATTTCCTAGAAGGCTACTAAGGCTAGTAATTTGGAAAACTATAAATAAGGATACTGGTTTACAAAAGGACTCCTATTTAAATATTAAAGACATGCTATAACTAAGATAGGAGCTAACCTAGATAGACAAGAGTCTTTTAACTTCTACCTACTAAGGAAGGCTATAGAAGATAGGCTTAATTTGTATAAGGGCGTAGACTGCCTATTAATAATAAACCCTAAAAAACAAGGTCTTTATCAGCTGGTTGGACAATTCCGTAATTAGCAACCGGTTATATTAAACCAGAGAGAGGCTGCTCTTTAGCCGCCCATAGTCTCTTAGCTAAATAAGTTGGCAAGTATCCATTAAACAATACAAGAGATAGACCCTAAGCTGGAGAAACTTACTAGTTAACTCCGGAGGCTTAATCTTGGGATAGTTAAATTAGTAGGTGTTATATCTTTAATACTATTCCTTAATAAGATTTGCTAAGATCTAACATGGTACACATAGCTCCTAAACTAAGCATTAGTGCATTAAAAATAAACGGGTCTACAACTTATAATAAATAATAACGGGCTACTGCCACTATATAGGGGGGCGCTATAAGAGTAATATAAGCCTAACCTAGGAAGGCAAAGAGGACTAGGAAATCTTAGCGTGTACTAGGCACAAGCTAAGACATATTATAGATGCGGGGGTCCTTATTATTTTATTAACCAATGCCTAATACTCTAAGAACTAGTTAACCGTAGGTTCCTATATATAAATAAGTATAACTAAATCTGTACTAGAATATATAAGCGCCTAGAAAATCTAATTCCGTATTTACCAAGCAATAACAGGATTTAGTTTCTTAAGGACTGGCTAAGGCAGAATGCAAATATTAATCCTAATATAATAGCAACAGCGACAATAATAGGCGTCTAGCTAGCGGCAGCCTTAGTAGAGTTTATAGAAAGCAATGGCGCTAAAAGTAAAGAAGAGCTTAGTAAGTCCTGGGAAGATGTGTACCAAGTAGAGTTAGTATATATTAACTCAGTAGGAGCAGCAACTTAGTTATAGCCTATAACACGGTTATATAATCTTAGGAAACCGCAAGGGGACATTAGAGTAATAAAGCCGCCCCTAAGACCGTCCGGTCTACAACCGGCAATAGTTTAAAATATATAACTAGGAGGACATATCTAAATCACACTACAATTACAACGGCAGGCTCCTTAACCGCCGTTAAATAATAATAAGATTAATAAAATGAACTATGCTAAATAGCTAAGAAGATAAATGGAACAAGAGACGGATATAATAATAACTGCTAAAGTACCGCGACTAAAGCCAGTTAGGATAATAGATATACTAAAAGGAAACGTCCTAAGCCCAACTGTAATAGCAGACAAGATCTTATTAAAAACTATTAAAGTTACTGTTAGTAACTGCCTTATATATATGCCTAAAGTCACAAAGTTATTCTTTAAACCTCTCCCGCCACCCCTTATAGAGCCCTACTAATAAAAGCAAGAGGAAGTTAAAGCATCTATATCGTCGGTACGCCTAACGTTTTACGCTAATTAAACTGGCCTAATAACTGCTAAGGTAGACTAGATTAAACGGGAAGCTGGGTTTACCTGGTTTTAAAGACAATATCTAAAAGTGGAAGCGCAGATAGGAGATAGAAAGGTTAAATACTTAATTAACTCTAGAGCGGAACTTAACCTTATTAAGGAAAGTATAGCTCTATGACACGGACTGCTAATATTAAGTCTGCCCCTGTAGTTATAAGGCGCACGTCTAACATCTGCCAATAGGACTTAGTTAAAGTTTATTGGGTTGGTGTATGCGGCCCCTATAGTAATAGGTGGCGTTTTAATATCTATGACGTTTATTACTGTAGGAGAGATATTACATAAAGTAATACTTGGTAAGCTGTGGTTAGTAAGGGCTAGACTGGCAACAAATTAAACCGCAATAGGCCAGGTATCTTGTATTATTTAATTAGAAGATAGCGGGGTTAAAATAAGGTTCTTAATATCCCATAAGGATACGATACTCTTTAAACTAGATAAAGGAATTAGTATAGGTAGTAGTTTAGGAAATGTATAACTAGTATAACCGCTAGGATTATATCTAGGGTTACTTATAACCTGGTATATTAGGACAAGGAGGGTGCTAAAGACGGAGAGGAGGGAAATAGGGTGCAATTTTAACAAGGACATTTGCCATTTTGGATATCTGCTAGATATGGCCATTAATGGAAAGAAGAACATAACATTAAATAGAGAGAGCTTGACAGTAAAATGTTAAAGGAAGTCCTAAAAAAGCACATAGGAGGAAAGCAGAAGCCAGTGTTTAAAGCGAAGGCTAGATCCTATATATATTAAATGTTAAAGATAACAGATCTATTTATAATATAAATGGAAAGTTATAGGAGTAAGGCCTAACAGAACGCTATAAGTGTAGTAACTGTGTATAAACGAAAAGCGGATAAAGTCCGTCTAGTTAACTTGTTAGCACTAAATAGAACAGTTATAGAAGGCATAATAGAGTGGTAAGAAGTAGCCCTGTATTGGCAAAAGGCGTCTATTTAAGGATTACCTCTTAGTCTATATAATTATTTTCTTAAGCCGCGATACACCAAGCTGGCCTATGGCGTATAACTAAAGCTAGAATAATTAGAGCGTATAATTATAGGAGATATTTAGCCAAGAGAACAAGAAATCTTTAAGGCCATATTATTTAACTAAAAAGAGGCTCTGGTATAGGAGTTCTCTAAAATAGGTTGTGTCAGCAGGGATATAACTCCACTATTAAAGATTAAGACTGTGCCGCATAAAGCATAGTAAGTACTAAACTTTCCTGTACTAAGGGCCCTATAAGAAGAGGTAATTAATATATTATAAGAATGACTAGCTTAAGGGACTCTAGAATATTATGAAAGCCTATATAGGAATCTATGGTTTCTTGTAAGTAAAAAGGAGTATAAGAAGTACTAACTAATTAACGCGGCAATAAATATTAACTAAGTGGCTATTAGGGATGTAAATCTGCCACTATATGCTAATGAGTTCTCTAAGGAGTTTGTGGGGTATAAGGTTATATCTCTAGTAGACTTCTTCTTTAGCTATAATTAATTAGAGCTAAATATAGAAAGCAGGAACCTAACGGCCTTTGTAATACCTCTGGGACTTTTATAACAAACAACAGTACCTATAGGAGGTATGAATTTAGTAGCCTAGTTTATAAGGATAATTACTAAAATCCTAGAGCGACACATCCCACACTATACCTTGCCGTTTCTAGATGATATTACAGTAAAAGGACTATAGATAATGTATAATAGAGAAGAGAGCCTTCTAGGCGTGCGCAGATACATTCTAGAACATATTATGTAGCTAGATAGAGTGCTTATAGATTTGGAATAAGCTAGGTGTACAATCTTAGGCGCAAAGTCTTATTTCTGCAAAGATAAGATTGTAGTAGTTGGCTACCGCTATAATAGAAAGGGATAATATCCAAAAGAGTTAAAAGTTGTAAAGATTATTTACTAGAGAGACTGTGAAGACGTTATGTCTGCCCAAGTATTCCTAGGAGTTGTTATGTATTATTAAATATAGATAAAAGACTTTGTAATAAAGGCAGAGCTAATCTTCTAATTACTATAAGTAAACGTTCCGTTTATATGGGGCATAGAGCAGATAGCCACTATAAAGACTCTAAAGTATACAATTACTACTGTATCCGTGTTGATTTAACTGGACTATAGTAAGGAGGCTAGGCTAATTATTCTTGCCGTTAACAGATGCAAGAATGGATAGGGGTGCGGTCTTATGTAACTAGACGTATAAGGTTGTCGCTATCTATGTTAATATAAGAGTGGCATCTAGTCTTAAGCGGAGTAGAAATATAATTTAGGAAAGCTTAAGTATTAGGCATTGCTGCATGCATTAAAGAAGTGTTAAGTATACCTATATGGCGTCCGCTTTACGGTTAAGACAGATGTAAATACCTTAGTTATATAACTAAATTATGCTGCTACCAATTTACTAGGAGCCTTAATAACTTAATGGCTAGCATGGATCTAGTTATAGGACTTTAATATTAGACATATGCTAGGGAAGAAGAATAGCCTAGCTAATAGGCTGTCACAACGGCTACTAGATGGCGAACGGCCTAATGAACTAACTAAGGATATTAAAGAGTTTATTAACTATAAGCTGAGTACTTTAGAATATATGGCTAGCCTAGTTAAAATGGAGGTAGATCTGCCACTGGAGAACTTATATTTAGAGGAATCTTAGAAGATTGTAAAATGGCTAGTAACCTTACAACGTCCAGAAGAAATAAATACTAAGGAATTTAAAAGATTTAAATAGCAAGCACTGAAGTTCCTAGTGTATAATTAACAGCTCTTCCGCTAATAGTTAAAAAATATGCTAATACGGAGGGTAATTAATAATAAGAATACTTAGTAAGAGATTATTAAGAGCCTTTATAATTGGAGTGGATATTACGGACAAGAAGGGACGTATTAGAGAGTTTTAAATTGATATTGGTGGCCAGGGCTATAGGATTAGATATTATAGCATATTAAGTCATGCCTACAATGCTAAGGGCAGCAGTTAAGATAGGAAGAAGAAGCAATGCACCCTATATAGGAGTTTACTTTATAGTAACAAGTAATAGTAGATATTATGTTTATGCCAACAACCTGTCTTAGATTCTAATACCTAGCTACTGCTTAAGAATATGTGTTTAAATAGGTAGAAGCCCAAGCCCTTTAGAAAAAGGATATAAAAAGTGTGGCGAAGTTCCTCTATAAAGACGTTATCTGCAGATAGGGAGTATTTAGATAGCTTTCTGTAGACGGTAGCGGAGAAAATGCTAATATAACCACTGTGCTTACGAAGCTCTACAACATTAAAAGGGTTGTGGCTTCTATATATCACCTATAGGGATAAGGCTTAATAGAGCAAGGGTATAAGCCTATAGTAGATGCTTTAGCAAAGATGGATAGCTTATAGCTAGATAATCTCCATACTGTTTTATAGGCAGATAGAATAACTGTTAAGCGGCCTATAGGAATAATGCTAGTAAGAGTTATATATGGATATAAGCATGTCCTTCCTATTAAACTCTATATACCCACTTAGTAAACACTACTTTAATAAATAGTTTGGACCACTATAGAGCTACTAGCACTCTGTATAAAGCAGTTTAACTAAAGAGACGTAGATATAAAAGAGGCTATTACGCATATAAGATAACTAAGGGTAATAAATAAGGAGTACTTTAATAATACCTATCGCATTTACCAGGACGGATTTAAGGTTGGAGATATAGTTATGCTCTATAATATGCAGCTTAAGTAAGATTATTCCAGTAGTTGTAAGTTAGATCTAAAATAGCTAGGCCTGTTCTATATATGTAAGAGTTACCCATATAAAGGATGGTACTTAATTAGGGATCTTAACAGCATACTATTCCGCGACTAAACTCTAGGGAATAGATTAAAGAAGTTCTACTACTAATAGGTATCTAAAGTCCGCTAGGAAGACTGGCTTAACTAGTTAGGCGGGACTATACTATAAGAAATAACAGTAGAGCCGGAGTCTAAGGAAGATGTAATATAAAAATCCACCTATATTGCAACGCTGTGTAGTTTAAGAAGTATATATTCTAGAAAGATTGTTTAACAGAACTAAGTATAAAACGTTTAACTAGGGGATAGTTAAGTTCTAAAGTGGGGAGGGGATATTAATAACAACCGCGCAGCCTATCTATTTATTTGCTATATTTCCTAAAGCTCTTTCTATTTCTTATTTGCCTTTTAGCTATAGGAATCTAATATATATTAATAGTAAGGTAAGGGCAGAAGAATGTTTGCGTATAAATACCTAGATTTGTTTACTGTAAAGATATTAGTTCCACTTACCGCCTTTACTAAGCTAATAGCAATTTTCTATACCAGGTATAGAAAATTATAATTAGTTTATTTAGCAGTTAGAACCAGCAGAACTCTACACTGCTACCTAGATTTGGTAGACCATTATAATTAGGAACCCTATTTAGAAATCTGCCTTCTTACCCTTAAATCTTAAAGATAGTTATAATTAGCTAAAGCGTAAACTAAACAGAATTAATAATAGCATATTTATTATGTCTTTATTAAGCAGACCGTTGGTACTATATAAAGGAGCTAAGTGCTAGATTAGTAACGTCCTTATAGAAGTTAGAGGCTTCACAGTTAATTAGCATTATATAGTGCTCGTCCAAATCTATAACAAAATTTTGCTCTCTTGGGAAAACTATATAGATGCTGCTAGTATAGTAGTTAATTTTATTAACAATAATAGTGGGCTGTAGACATCTCTAGGAAAGGACGCGTTTATGTTAATCTTTAGGGATATCTCTAACATTAGCAAGATGGCTAAAGATTAGAGAAACCGGTGTAATAAAGCTAGAGAAACCATCCAAAAGGCCTAGGGACAAGATGTCCTTAACGGACCACTTAAATACACAGTCTCCTATAACTTCCTCTCCGCCATCTAAAAGCTCGCAGTCTATCTACTTTTTAAAGTTATAGTAAGAGTTAATAAAGCGCTAGTTAAGAGGCTTGATTATCTAGAATACAGCATTAAGACTATTACTTGACTGCAGCCAGCTGATTTCACGCTCGCGCCTATAAAGTTAGGAAGGGTAATATTAGACTAAGTGGTAAATAAGTATGGTTTAGGGAGACACTTAACTGGCTTCCTTGTTCTAAATAAGGACCTACTACCAAGAAGTAGGAGATTAACTACAGTGGGATTAGAAGTTATTAATGTTAGAATTAGACAAGCAGGAGAGAGCTTAGCTCTTACACTGTAAACACATTTATAACATACTTCCAACGTAATAAATTTATTAGCTTTTTAGCCATTAATACCTGTTTAAGGAGGAGGTGTTAGTATTATGCCAAGCCTGTCTTAATAAGGATTACCTATATTAGTTAACTTACCTTTATCTTCTATAAATAAAAGTATTCTTACAGCTGGAACGCCTATTAGCTTGCCCTTGCGGCTGCTAGTATCCTCTTTAAAAAGGAATCTAAGGAGAGGGCTAACGGTTGCTTATCTGGAAGTAGGAGGGCTAGGAGTAGAATTAATATTTAATAAAAACGTTATTAAGCCTAGAGATGATAAGGAGTATATTAAGGAGACCGTAGATATTATAGCAATACTCCGTTTAAAATAAGGGTGTGACTATAAAGATAACGTGCCAGTTTATCTTAAAGCGTCCCTAAACTAAACTACTAAAATTAAACTAACTAAGGTTATAAAGCTCTTGCACAGTTAGTATAGGGCGGCTGGTTCTAACCTAGAGATATATAAGGTCTACTAGATGCATACGCAAGCCATAGGAGGACATATGGGTTTGGTAATAAAGGGTCTAAACTATGCCGCACTGTGCCACAGACTCTATTTAATATACTACGCTTATAATTATCTTGGCACTATAAAGATAGATCCTACTATATACTCCTAGTTTAGAAAAGCTTATAGACCTCTAGTTCTGTCTAACTCCTTAGGACTATATAAGTTTATTTATAATTTAGCATTAAGGTTTTCCTATAACAGAGGGGCTTTACTTAATTAGATGCTATTACTAGATAACTAAGGTATATAGCAGCAAGATAGATCCGTAGTTTTAAACGTGTTTAGATAGTAGTAGGATTCTAGCATTTTAGCAATAATTAATAAAGAAATGTGTATATACTATTATCACCAGCGTCTAATTAATGGATGGCTAAATTATAGATGGTTAAGAATAATAGTCTACAGTCTCTACCAGCAGCTAATAAGACAAGATCCTAAGTACTACCGTCTCTATTACACCAGGCCTAATAGCTAGTGGCGACTTATCTCCTATCCCTATTATGCGAAGTTTATAGTTAAGGGAGACTCTACAGCTTTCCATTATATTAATATAAACATTCCTTCTCTTATAGAGAGTGGGCGTAGTGCTAATATAGTTTAAGGAAGCGTTTCTCTAGATAATAAGACTAAGGACAATTACACGGTTATTCTGCCTAGTATGCGTTATTACTTAAGGTTATAGTGGGCAGATCTTAAAGCGTGAGGATTAACTAAAGGCAATGGATTTATGCATAAGATCTTAGATTAGGACTGGACCACTAAAGACATAGAAAAATACGCGACTGACTAGGTAGCTCAGCCGTGCAAAAAAGGAGATATGCGCATAACTATGCTATAACTTCCTTATAGGGCGAAAGGACCTTTAACTGGGACCCAGCAAACAGTGCTACTACAGTTTATTAGCGTTTAGGATAATTATAATAACCTTAAGGTTATAGAAGGAGGAACCTAGGTAGAGCTAGCAGATGCTTACTAAGACTTAAAAGCGCCGCCCTATACGCCATTTAGACATGCCAACCTTTATAGCGTAATCCCATATTGCTTTCCTGCGGCAGTTAAACTTATAGCTGCTAGCGCCTTATCTAACACCCTTCTGGGTAGATAATAATAGGACTCACCAGCAGTGATCTGAGATTGTAATTTTCTTCTAACTGGTAATTAGAACGAAGTTTTAAAATAGATGCATTCCTACTATCTTAAAGCTGTTAAAAACTACAAGGATGCGTTTTAGATTATATATACAGCTAAGATAGAGCGCTTTAACAGCCGCTTGTACTTCTACTATATCAATAATAGAATTAACCCTTTAACTGTTGCGGTAGATCTAAGTAGAGTACCCCCTGTTATTGTAGAAGGATAGAGTTATATAGAGTTACCTAAAGAGTTATGGGACAGAACTAAGCAAATAGAAAGATATAAAAGAGTAAGGTTATCTAAAAGCCGCCTATCTAATGTTACTTGTACTGTCCAACTAGGCGGATAAGAGCGGTCTCATTTAACCAGAACAGAGTCTCCTTACTTACTATCTTGGGTTTATAGTAAGGGTAAGGAGCATATATAGTTACCTGCTGCGCCTTCATTTTAAAAATAGGGAGTTTTAGAGTTTTAGAGGTTATTAGGGGACAACGACTTAGGCAGGGGAGGTATATAGTGGGGTAAGTTGGCCCACTATATTTAGCATTTAATTTGGGTATAGTTTTGGGAGAGCATAGGCCTCCTATGGGTATATAGATTGGCCCGCGGCCTTAGAGTCTTTAACAACTTAGATAGGCTCAACGGACAGTTTAGGGGACACAATACACTCTTTTCTCTTCTTCTTACTAACTGCTTTCCTACTAATTTCTACTAACTGACTACGACTGACCGACAGACCAACAGTACACTAACTTCTCGTCTGGGGAGAGACCTTCCCTCCCACAATAGTTTCCGGAGCCTATCCGTTCCATATCTAATTTAACCTATTTCTTACTCTTTGCGCGAGTCTTCTTTATAGGCTGCGATAACACCGTAGTATCAAAGCGCTTTCTATACCTTGTAGATTGCGGACCTTGGTCCTGATATTCTTTTAGAATATCTTTACAATAATTAAGGTGATCCTCTAGTTCCTATATAGAGTCCTTAGCGGGCCATCCTAGCCATTTAACTTTATATTAAAGCTTGTTCTTAATTGTCTAATCAAGGTTGCGTCCTTGCAGTTATGTGACCGCAAATTGCCATTACGTGACGGCAATCTAGGGCAATTTGCGGCAACTTGCCTATGAACGCGAGTCAAAAGGGGTTGATTACGTGAGCTAAGTGAGCTTAAGAAATCCACTAAATTCCACCTGTAGAATAGGAGAATTAATAAGCATTAATCAAAATCAGTTACCACCTATACTATTGCAATAGCATTATGTATTACCGGAAGTGATACTAATACTGATCAGTGATTATAGATTAGGAGACGTATTATCTATAGAGAGAGACGAGCTCGATCAGTCCCTGCTAAAGGCCTCTACCGATCTCGCCTACTAAGGAGCATTAGTTGACGTGTATTTGAAAAGTTAACCCCTATCTAATAGGCCCTTGATTTTTTATATATAGCCCTTAGGTGTTTAAGGAACTAACCCCTTTTAATAGGCCCTTAGTTCGCGTCTATTACGTATTTTATACTACCTAGATCACATTAAGGAGCATTAGTTAATGTGTACTTAAAAAGTTAACCCCTATTTAATAGGCCCTTGATTTTTTATATACAGCCTTTAGGTACTTAAAGAACCGACCCCTATCTAATAGGCCCTTGGTTTGTGTCTATTACGTATTTTAAACGCGTTAGGTACTTAAGGAACCAACCCTTTTAATAGGCCCTTGGTTCGCGTCCATTACGCGTTTTTTATCTAAAACCTAAAATTAAACTTAATAGGAGTTATAAGACAAGAATTAATATATCAGATATTAGGGCACAAGTTAACGCAGGATAAGAGAAATGGCCTAAAGGCATTAACTTATAGTCCAACGAAACCACTACAAAGGATATTAATGAATTTGTAAAGTTTAAGATCCTAGAATATAAAGCGTACAACCTTAAGGACAATGAACTATAGGAGGTCTATAAGGAAGATTTCCAAAACTTTATAATATAAATCTTCAAGGATTGCAACTAAATTAGTATCTAAAAGCTCCAAATGTTCCTACAGACTAATAGCGTATGGATAAGGAAGTATAGAAATGCTACAGTCCCTAAATTGCTATTTAATATCTTGCAAGAAGAAGACCCTATAGAATGGACCGAGCCTAAGATTAAGGAGCACATGGTAACTAAAGGAAAGTTTACCTTAGGACGAATTAACTACCTCCTTAAGAATAACTTTGCCAGTACTAGTACCATTAAAACCCTAATCTTAATCTCACTAGCCACAAACCTTACCCTACTTATAATACCACCTACTATACCCTAACCTACCCCTATACTACCCCTATAATAGGAACCTGATTATATTAACTTAACCCTATAACTAGAACCACCTAGGGGATAGAGTTAAAACTAGGGTTTTGGTAAGGAGTTAATAAACCTTATAAAGATGTATATGGAAGACAACAAGTACAGCAGAGAAGATGATAACTTTAACTTTAAACTTACCATCTTTTATGACCTCTGTAGCAGAGCTAACATACCCTAAGAAGCTAAGGTTAAAGCCTACCCTATAATACTACGCAGTCTAGCACTTAACCACTACTACACTAACCTTAAAAACGTTACCCTAACCCTTTTATTTAACTAAATCTATAACACCACACGTAATTACTTTAAGGGACCTAAATATAAACGCGGCATATTAGGACAATGGAACTCAATAACTCTAAAGTCCATAATAGGTAAGAGCGAGAATGCTAGAAAATTAACCTTAGACTGCCTACAGTTACTTATTAAAGAACTAAGACACCTCCAGCATAGTCTTAACCCAGATTTATGCACAGATAAGTTCCTTTATAACAAGCTTATTAACGCCTACTAGGAGTTACCAGTGTATTAATATGCCTGCTTTAAACCTTCTAACAGCTTAACTGGCCTAATTAATAACTTATGATCCTCCATTACAATATCTAAAAAGCTAAATAGTAAGAACCCCTAAGCCTTCTTTACTAACCGCCACTACTATAGATAATACCCTTAATTACCTTACAGAACACAATTATCCTTATTTAGCTAATATGTATTACTAAAGAAGCGCTACTTTGTCTGTAATAAAGAAGATTATTAGTTATCTAAATACTCTAGAGAAGAATATAATGAATTAAAGAAGAAGTTTAAGGATAGATTTAACCGCCGCTTTAATAGATATGCCTAATAGTATATTGCTGAGTATGAAGGAATAGATAATAATAGTAATAAACTTAACTTAGAATCTATTAATGAGGTAATGGAAGCTCTTATAATTAATATTAAGTTACTAACAGTATCTCTAACCCAAGAATAGACTGAACTGTTTTTTTACCTCTTTTAGAACAATACAGCATGAAGGAGCTATTAATGCTGTGACTAACTTAGCAGACTAATCCTTTACCTATGCGATTACCGGTACCAATTTAATTGCTTACCATAATGACCTAGACCTATTTGCCTATGTTGCTACTAGCTAGTATACATCTAATAAGTTCTATAGAGTAATAATTGATACTAGAGCTTTAAAGAGATTAATAGTAGGTTATAGATAATACCTTGTATATAGAAAGACCTATAATACCGTTATTGATACCTTAAAGGCTAGCGCTATTAACGTTTAGTTTGGTATTAGTTCTACCTCTTCTATTAGCTCCGTTATAGTTAATACACTAGTTAACAATATTAAGTTTCACATTGTAAAGGCTGACATATCCTTCCTACTATGCCTTGCAGATATGGACATACTAAAGGTCTATTATAATAACCTTAAGAACATCCTAGTTACCCTAATAAAATTGGTGCCAGTGGTTTACTAATTTGGTTACCCCTTCCTATTATAGGAAGAGTTACTACAGTTATTTATAACCTACTTGTTTAATTAAAACCCTTACTACCTAACCACTACTAAACTCCGCCGACTTTACTGTTGCTTTAGATATCCATTGGTAGATAAGCTATATAAGGTACTAGAATGCTCTGGCTACAATAATATTAATAAGCAGGCCATTAACTACTTCACTAAGTACTGTTCCTACTGCTAGAAACACAGCAAGTCTCCTAAATGGTTTAAATTTATACTATAAAAAGACCAAGATTCCAATTTCAACTATTTTATTTTTGTTAATATTATGTATATTAATGGGAGTCCTATTCTCCACGTAATTAATAAAGCTACTAGATTTTAAGCTGTAAGATAGCTATGCAATATCTCCGCAAAATATACCTGGGACATCCTATGACTATATTAGATTAACACCTATATTAGACCACCTAACTATATTACCTATAACGCTAGGAAGAACTTCGCAAGCAAGGAGTTTTAATAGCATACTATGGCAATGGCCATATTAACCAAGAGCGTCTTAGTAGAAGCTTACTGGTCTATTAGAATGGTAGAAAGAGCTTATCTAATACTATACTAAGTATACTAGATAATTACAGAGGAGCTATAGGACTTAGGAATAACTAAAGAACTGGCCTTATAAATGGCAGTAAAGGCCGCTAATAACACAGCTGGCCTAGATAGCTTAGTCCCAATACTTCTTGTCTTTAGTGCCTACCCTTGTATAAGTAAACTCAACCTACTAGCACCCTCTATTATATAGCGAGCGGCAGCTATAAAGAAGGCAATGGAGGAGATTGTAAGGATTAGGGCAAAGAAGCAAGTTAACAATGCACTAAACTAATAAAATGGTCCATCTATTACCACAATCTATAACCTCCCCCTTAACTTAGACGTGCTTATATAGCGTGAAGGCAATACTGGATAAAGCGGTAGATGGACTGGCCCATTTAAGTTACTTAGAATTAATGGAGAAATATATAAGGTATAACTCCCTAGTGGACCTACTGACTTTAGGACCATAATAGTAAAGCTGTACCTATAACCTAAACTAGAAGAACCTAATAAGGAACTAGAGGAGGAGCTGTCTAAAGAACTAACTAAGAAACTGACTAAGGAACTAACCAAGGAACTAACTAAGGAATTAACTAAGGAACTAACTGAGGAATTAACCAAGGAACTAACAACTACTATACCCCTCCAAAGATTAAAATGAACATAATAATTGCTAATAAAGTCCTAGCAAAACATTATGGACATATTAATATTTATTAACGATAGCCTGACGAAACCTAATACTATAACCCTTAAGTGCACCTTACTGTTATTTACAGAGTCTTAACACAAGGAGATAAACAGTTTACTTAAGAAAGGTGTCTTTAAGTTTATTGATACAGCAGACGTCCTAAAGGGAGTCAGAATCTTTAACTCCTGGTTTGTTAATAAGATTAAGAACGCTAGAATAGATAAGGCCTTTAAGAAGTCTAGACTAGTTATATAAGCCTATAATAACTATGGCAAAGATCTGGTCTTAACATAATTACTAACCATTTAATGTATTAGCTAGAGAATTATCCTAGCACTTATAGCAACCCTATAAGGAAATAAAAGAAGACCAGCCTCTTTATACCTGCGCGACATCTTATAAGCTTATATATAGTCCAGTACCTACCTAAACAAAGACTTCTTTGTATACCTACTACTAGAACTTGAACTAAAGAATGGATTAATTCTAAGAGTTATTAAACTACTCTATGGTGTCCCAGAAGCTAGCAACTATTAGTTTAATATATACTACTGCCACTACCTTAATAAGCTACAGATAAACCAGTTAATATACAACCCCTACTTATTATATACAAATAGCAATGGCTTTAGAATTGTAGGACTGTAGACTAATAATATACTATTTCTTGCTGATAAAACCTTTATGGAGGCTAAAAAAGCTAGGCTTTAGGAAGCAAATTTTCTAGCAAAGGAGAGAGAGAAGCTTATGCTAAATACCCTAATTAAGTTTAACGGAGGCTGCGTTAGGCAAGAAAAGGACTTAATAGCCCTTACCTAGGAACATTAATGCTAGAACCTAAAGTTGGTTACTATAAAGGCTACAGACCTAACTAGCTCCAGAGGGGAAGTCCGTAAGGCAGTTATACTAAAGAACCAGTACGTTGCCTAGAGAGTAAGAGGAGCCTATATTGCCACAGTCTATCAACCAGAAGTTGCCTTTAACCTCTCCTTTATAGTATAAGTTATTAACCTAAAGGAAGAATATGTAAAGCAGCTTAACAAGCGGCTATAATAGCAAATTAATAATCCCTCCTAAGGATTTTACTTTGTATGACTTAATACAAGCACTCTTAAACTAATAATATTTATGGACTTATCCTTTGCTAATAACTATAACCTCTCTTCTTAGATCGGCTTTATTATTATACTTACAGACAAGGACAATAGGGCTAATATCCTCTATTGGTTATCTATTAAATGTAAGCGAGTTATACAAAGCGTCTTAGCATCTAAACTATATAGTATAGCCTATGGATTTAACACCGGAGCTGCAATTAAAGCAACTATTAAGAAGATCCTATAACTCGAACAACTACTGCTTACCCTTTATACTGATTTAAAATCTCTATATAACTGCCTAGTTAAACTCGGGACAATATAAAAGAAACAACTTATGGTTAACCTAATATGTTTATAATAATTGTATAAGAGAAGAGAAATAGTAGAGATTAAATGGATTAATGGAGGCAGTAACCCTATAGACGCTATAATAAAATTAAAACCCTGCTAAGCGTTAAAGGACCTAATTAATATAAATACAATTAAGCTACAGGTTACTAAGTGGGTAGAAAAAGGAGAAGATGGAAAGACAGGAATAGAGAGTGTAAAGATGTTAAGCCAGTAGCTAAGGCGCTAGTACTAAGCGAGCCAATGGCGATTTTCTATACCGGGTATGGAAAATCATAATTGGTTACTTCAGCTATTTAGCAGAATTTAGTGGAATTTAATAGGCGGAAAGTAGTGGAATTTAATAGGTGGAAAGTAGTAGAATTTAGCAGGCGGCGTGCTTAAGCACTATTAAAAACTAAATACTCCTAGTGTCTGATTAAGGTTGCGTCCTTGCAGTTATATGACCGCAAATTGCCATTACGTGATGGTAATCTAGGGCAATTTGCGGCAACTTGCCTACGAACGCGAGTTAAAAGGGGTTGATTACGTGAGCTAAGCGAGCTTAAGAAATCCACCAAATTCCACCTGTAGAATAGGAGAATTAATAAGCATCAATCAAAATCAGTTACCACCTATACTATTGCAATAGCATTACGTATCACCGGAAGTGATACTGACATTAATAAACTTATAGTATAGTATAGCTTCAACCTTATACCGCTCGCCCACTACTTTAGGGTATTTAATTGGGCCTAGACGGAAGTTCTTTTCTAGTAGTAGTCTATGCCATGGCTCCAGTAGGTTTATGTAAAACACTAGATATATATAGGCCATAGATAGAGGTAGCTAGAGACGGTAGGCTAGCTTACCAATTCATCCCTTAACTTAGAAGGGACCTAGGTATCTTATATCAAGCTTCTTTAATAGTTAACGGGTTTTAATATTTGTTAAACGTAGTAGAACCTTATTGCCTACTCTAAAATACTTGTCCTAGTATTTATGGTTACACTAGAATCTCTACTGCTCTTAGGCATCTTATAGGCTCTGCTTTATATACTTCTATTACTCCTCCTATTCCTAGAGATATCCTTATACTCTCTGGTAGATATCCTTAAACTTTCTAGTAGGATCCTATAATTAATTATGCGGCCTTAGCCCGCGATTACTAGATACACCATTAAACCTAAATAGTTAGACGCCATAGGCAATCTAAATTAGTGTATACTTATACAGTGCGTATTACTTTAAATTGTAAGCGTACTCCATATATAGAAGTAGCTTATACTAATTATCTTGCTAGTAGTTTAAATATATTTGCAGATAAGACTCTAGTTCCTAGTTCTAGCATTCCATTTGCCTATCTGTTTACGGATAGAAAGCTATACTATAGCGGTGGTCTATCTTTAAATAAAAGCATATATCCAACCAGTACTGGCTTATAAAGATGCTGCCCCTATTAGTAATAATAGAGTGTAGCTAATCTACTTTAAGAAAGTATTTCTCCTTAATTAGGCTGGTAAGCGCTTATATATTAATCGTCTTATTAACGGGAAGGTATTGGACGTACTTTAAAAACCTATTAATAAGTACTAGGACCAAATTGTATATTTATTTTTACCCATCTTTTAAGGGCAGGAGATCCGTAATAAAGTCTATAGCTCACTAGCGGGGGGAACTAATTCAAGTAAACCCTATAGCTTATACCTTTGGATTTTGTATACTTAACACTTCTCGCAGTGGCTAATATACTCCTTTGCTTCCTGCTTAAGCTTTAGCTAGTAGTATTTGCGTTAAAGTAATTCCACTGTCTTGGCTTAACTATAGTGGCCGCCTAAAGAATTATTATAATTCCTTATAAGGATCTTCTATCGTAGATTTGCTTCTTATAGTACCCAAACCTTACTATATCTACGCAGTAGGCCTATTGGGTCTAGTTCCTAATAGTAACACCTAGCAGCTTCCTTTCCGTCACGTTTTCAGTCTACTTCCGCATTAAAGATGGCATAGAAGGCGTCCCTTTATTGCACCTCACGGATAAGATCCGTTAACCTTTTAGATAGTTTCTAGGTAAAAGCTATTTCGCCTTATACTGCTCTAAGTATAAGACTAGATAGTACCATAGATCTTATAACTTCTTAGTGCGCGTGCATTAGGAAGACCGCTATAAGGTTAAAGTCCTTCAGTCTTTATAGGGCTCCAAGTTCCAATTACTCTTTAGCTTTGCTATTAGTTTAAGGGGATAGCTTAGCAATTAGTAATATATTACTAAGTTCCAAATTTATGTTAGGGAGGTCCTATTTAGGTATATTCGGACCCTTATTGGCCACGGACTGGGTACTAGCCGGAACGTTAGTGGAAGCTAATAGGGTTTATACCGCCTAAGACTTAGTATATAGAGCTATAGGTACTTAAGCATCCTACACCTAGAGCTTATTCTGCAGTATAGGGAGTAAAATATCTATTATCTATTTTCCTTCTCCCGTTTTAAAGCCTTTAGTATAGTCTGGCCGTCGTAACGGTCTATTAGCAGGGTTATTTTCCCCTGGTTTATATTTAATCTTAAAGTTAAATCGCGTAAGCTCCTCTACCTATCTAGCTTATTAAGGTATAAGCTCCTTTGTAGTTATAAAGTAGCGTAGATTATAATAATCTAAGAGTATATAAGTGGTATAGCTCGCATACTCAAGGTAGTATTGCCACTATTTAAAGCAGTTAACTATAGCCAGTAGTTCCTTATCGTGGGTATAATACCTAACTTTAGGTCCCTGGAATTTTCTACTATAGAATGCTACCGGTCTCTAATAGAGCTGGGTAGCGTCTGGATACCTATTAGGTTACAGTAGGATACTAGTAAGGGCAAAATTTAATGCATTAGTAACCATTATCAGTGGCTAATCTGGGTTAAAATGCCGCAATAGTAGAGCTTCTGTAAACTTTGCGCGTAGTTCCTAAAAGGCTTCCTAGACCTTTCTAGGCCATGTCCATAGTTTATACTATTTAGTTAATCCCTTCTTAGTTTTCTTCCTTCCCACCTTTAAGCTTTTTACTCCTTAGGCTGGGTCTTAGAAAGCTTTAGTAATGTAGTTAGATAGGTATTGGGCAATATCTAAGTAGTTATAAATAAAGCGCCTATAGAAATTGGTAAAGCCTAGAAACACTTAAATATCCTAGTAGCTCTCTAGCTCCGGCCACTCTTAAATTGTCTGCACTTATACTAGGTCTATAACTACACCTATAGGCATTATAATATAACCTAGGAACTTAACCTGCTTAGTGTTAAAGATACACTTTAACGCCTTAGCGTAGAGGCCCTAATTATCTAAGTGTTCTAGCACTTCGCGGACGTATTACTTATACTAATCCTTATCTTTTAAGTAGATTAGAATATTATCTAGATAAATAATATATATATGGTTAACTAGTCCCCCTAAGGCTCTATAAATATACAATTAAAATATTATAGGCGTATTGGCTAGTCTAAAAGGCATTACCATATACTTAAAGTAGCCGTATTGGGTTTTAAAAGCGGTCTTCTACTTATCTCCTTCTTTAATATAGAGCCTATAATAGGCGTCTTATAGATCCAGCTTTGTAAAGATCTTCGCCCTAAATAGTCAATCCAGCATTTTACTAACCAGTAGTAGTAGGTAACGGTTCTTAATTATAATCTTATTAAGACCGTAATAGTCTACACATAGCCTTATAGTTCCATCTGGTTTTAGAATAAAGAGGATTGGCGCGCCTACCGGCGACTTACTAGGTCGTATCCATCCCTTTTCCAGTAAGCCGTTAAGGTACTCCTATAGGATCTTAAGCTCTTTACAAGAGAGGTTATAAATAGAAAGATTTAGCAATTGTTTACCTTCTTCTAAATTAATTATATAATCATATTCTAAGTTCCACTAAAGGACTTTTACTTACCTGCCTAAAAATACCCTTAGTAAGTCCCTTAGGCCTACTAGGATATTCGACAAATTGGGGTCGCGTTTGTCCTTTGCGTTATTGTCGGGTAGGTTCCAGAGGTCCCTTGGGACGCTCACGGGCAGCGTCACGCGCTATAGTAGCTGTTTATATATGGTTGCCACTATATATTAAACAGTTTTATGCAGTAGCTAGTAAAGGGTAGGGAACTCTTTAATATAGCATTTAAGGTATTATAGCATACTCTTTGCGTATTGCTTAAGCTAGAGTAACCTATAGTGGTAAAAGTATCTTATAAGATCTTCAAGATCGCCGCCTCCCTATAGTATCTCCGCAACCTATCCGGCAGTTCCTTATAAAGTATCTATTACGGAAGGGCTATCGCCTATACTAGGCTCTATATCCATCTTACTATAAAATAGGGGTTGGATCTAATACTACTTTAGGTATAGAGTGTATACTATTTCTCCTAGAGCTACATCCTTTAGGATGTCTTTTAAGCTTATTAGTAAAATACGCCCTTCCAATTCATTATTGTTCTACTATTTAAAGGCTCCTATCTTAAAGCGTATCTTAGGATCTACTTCTACAAGCTAAGAATATCTAAGAATAAGGTTATAGCCTACAAAGTTAGCTGCCCAGAAGGGTTGCGGGCCAACCACCTTAGTGCGGTTATATATATTAGCCACTAACACCATAAGCTTATAGGCACTATATAGTTTAATCCAATGCTTATCTAGAAACCCTATAATAGGTTTCCGCTACCTTAGCGACGGGATAAGCTTATACTCTTTTACCAAATCATATCGTATAAGATTAATTTCGGCGCCACTATTATACAGTGCTTGGAACTAATGTACCTCACCTATAGAGAGTACCATTTCCAGCTTAATAGCAATACGGAGAGTCTTTTCTTCTGTATCTTGCCCTAGTTGCAGCCGGGAGAGGTCCGCGACTAGGGCTTTTCTTTTTTTAGATCGTTAGTGCGGTTATCGCCCTGCTTATTTTTCTAGTTAGGTTTACCTCCAAAGAAGTTTTCTCTTAACTTTTCGGAGTATTCCCGTAAGGGTGCTAGATAGGTATCAGGTTGGCCCTAAGAGTCTTTCCCATTGCTTAAGGTCCCTAACTTTAACCATTTTAGATTTCTCTTTAAGAACGGCTTCTTTAGAGCTTAGGTCTGCCCTATATTACTACTAAAGTGCCCGCGCTTCTAGTTACCCCCTAGCTTCTTACCGGAAGAGGCCTAGTTCCTTACCGCATCCTTAGAATTTAAAACCGCTCGTTCAAAATCCGTATATATGGTAATCCGTAATAGGGCTCCCACACGCTTTATTTTGTCACGAATTACTAGCTTAATTCTAGCCTAGATAAATCCAATCTTCTCCTTTTTATAAATGCTACTATCCTCATTTTTAAAGAGCTCTAGATCCATTAATTAAGTATAAGTTTCCACGAAGTTTATAAACTAGCGGAAATCGTGGCGGTTAAGCTATATCCTATTCTAAAATAGTTCTGCATTATTATATTGTATAATATGCGGATCTTAAGTCCATTTCTTTAAAAAGGTTTGCAGCTGCGGCCATATAATAATTTGCTCTTTATTAAGCTAATTTAGTATAATCTAGTTTAGAAATTAATCTTTAATCTTACTAATAATCCATTAAGTACGCTCTTTGGTATTATCTTATATTATTAGCATCTTAAAGAAGTTATCTATTTCACAAACCTAATTGTCCAACTGTTAGGCGTTAGGTCTATGGCGGAGTTCTAGACTACTAAAGGCCTTAGCCAGTTAGTCTATATCCTTTTTCTATTTGCTACATAGATACCTCTTTAAGTCTTTTACACCTTCTTAGGTAGGTACTAGGTAGCCCCTAGGAGGCCCTTAGCCTTAGCCAGGTTATAAAAGATTTTATCTAGCCTAGATTAAGCTCTGCTAGATCTAGACCTGCCCCTAGAGGTTTCTAATATATTTATTAATAGCTTCTTCCCGCATGGCTTCCGAAAGCCTTGCGGCAGCTTCCCAATATCCTCCTTAGAGAAAATCGGTATAGGGCTTTTAACTTTCCAACCTTGGACCTAGGGAAGCTCCGGCTATAGAGGTAGTATTAGTACCAGTAGCTAATACAGGTTTCCCTATAAGGCTTAAGTCTTAAGTTAGTGGTTAAGTTAGATTACCTAAAGGGGTAGGCCCACTTAGCTTATAAGCAGTCTATACATTACTACTATGCCAATTATAGGCCGGTGGTCTTCTAGGAGGGTTCTAGTTAGGTCCCTAATTAGGCGCGTTAGTATATTCCTCTAGTATTTCTAATTTAGGGGAAGATCTTGGTGTTACCTCTAGCGCTTAATCTTCCAATTAGTTTAAGTGGGGCCAGAGGGGTTCCAGTTGCTTTTTAGCAGTGTTACAACCGTTATAGAGGGTGTCTGCGTTTTCCTTAGCGTTGCCAGTAACTGTAGGTGTGCAAGAGTCTTTAAGCTCTTAGTGCATCTGGGTGTTAGGGCTTGTTCAGCCGTCTTACCTAGAGGTTTATATTATCGTAATCTCTTACTATTAGAGGGACCTTCTTGCCTTAGCGCGACAGCTTTCCATAAGGTGTTTATAGAGTTTCCATTTAGGTTATCGCGAGATTTTAAGGGAGGATAGTGGATATAAATAAAAGATATAAATAAATAATCTGGTCCTTAAAGCCAGCTGCCCTTCTAAATAGAGTAAGAAGGATTTAAATGTGAGGGGACTTTGTAAATAGGGGGCTATAAGGACACGATTGTGGAATAGGATAGATTAGTAAGAGAGACGAATCCTTAAGGAGGTAAGGCCTCTGGGATCGTGGAGACTATATACTACGGGCACGTACCTCCGGCACGTGACCGGCGACCATCCAAGGGGCGTCCGAAGGTTGTCCTAAGGGCAGCCCGAGGTAACCGCAATAATATCCCTTACATATATGTAGTCTAGGACCAGTTCGCCTATAAGTCTTAGGTTAATGCAAGCTAAGATATTTAAGACTTAGTTATATCTGTTTGTAAGCTAGATGCTAATAATAGCTATAATGGTAGTAATACTTTAGTTTATAACGGTTAATTAAGGCCAGTACTCCTTATAGTTAATATATTAATAGGTCCCTATTAACCTACTAATAGCAGAGGCGTTTATAATAAGCTTCTAGATACGGTAATATGTCTACTAGGTTGTGACGTAACCTATAAAACACTAATACTAGAGTATTATATTTCTTCCTTATAAATAAAGCGGATAAGCGTGTCCACTTTATCTCCTAGGAAGCTATAATCCTATTTAGGCAATATCTACTTAAGGCCCTTATAGGTTAGTAGTGGTTGGATATAAAGCATATAGATTTAATTGTTGGATATAATATAACTAGAAATTAGACTCTAAACTATATCCTAGTATATTATATTAAGCCATCATTTAATCCACTCCTTAACACTTATAAATAGATCCTTTAAGTACTTGCTCTTTGTAATATTCCTAGTATATAGTATAATAATATTATACTCCTTATAAGCCTGCAATAAATTATTGCAATTAGAGCAACAGCGTGGACCTCTAGATAACGGACTCGTCTCCTTATACAGCTTAAGTAAAATATTATATAGACATCCAGTAGCTTTATTTATAAGCTCATATAATATATCTAGAAGTACCGCCTGTTTCTCCATATTAGTCTTTACCCTTTTCTACTTTTCTATATACTTAATTGGCAGGGCTAATAATATTATATTTTTATTAAGTATTTAATCCTCCTCCTCCCGAGCAGATACCTATAAGATAGTAATATTATTAATTATAACAAATAAAGCTAGATCGCTGGCGAAATCCGCTGCCTTATCCTCTTATATTGCCATCCTAGTAGTAATAAAGTTATGGCCGAGTTGGGTAGACAGAGGGGCTATAGGTTTTTAAGACTTTTGCTTTAGCAGTATAATATCTATAACAGCGCCTTTATACCAGTCTTTAATAAGGATAATTATATATCTAGTAACGCTATTGCGTTAGGCGGCCCGTCCAAATCACTAAAGTATTATATTTAGGCTTTTATTGGGATAATAACCGTATATAATAGAATGGATAATATCTAGAATATCCGCACTATAGGCTAGGGCGTCCAATATAATAAGAATATGGGTAGGTAAGTCTTTTATATAGAAATTTCGATACTCCCTACTCTTATTACGTTTAGATAATATTGCATAATAACTCCACACTACTATTTTAGCCTACTTAATAGTATAGCCCTTGGTTATAAGCCATGAATAGATAGTATTTATACACCTATAGATATAATTTTTGGTATAAAGAAAGATGATTATCTTAGGAATTAATTCGGGACTTGGAACCTTTTGTCCCTTTAGCTGTACAGTACCTCCTACTGGATTTTGGATCTGCCTAACTGATCAATAAATAGAGGTAGCGGATATTTGACTGGAAGATGTGGATATTCTATTAGACCCTACGGATATCTAGCTAAGGGTTGCGGATATATAATCCTCCTCTACTACTGCCTCCTTAAATGCCTCTTTAATAATAAAAAATAGTGCCTTATAATTATTCTTATCCCTCCTCCTAATATAGTCCCTAATAATAGATAGGTCAGGCCGATTAATATCTATTTATTTAAGATCTGTTATACTCTAATAAAACCCTACTAGCTTTATTACCTTCATATATATCTCCTTATTAAGTGTTGCAGTATATATAAACCACAGCACTATTGGACTAAGCAGTGATTAAATAGTGTACGCGGACTTATAGTTTGCCTTTAGAAATAAAATCATTTAGTTCTAAGGTCTTAAACTATAATTTAACGTCTTCAACCGCTTGGGGTAGTAGATTCTATCTAGTAATATATATAGTTAGTCCTACTAGCTGGTTAAGGAATTTTCTGGCAATACTTCCCTTAATATAACAGCACTATGGCATGCTATCTATTTAACTTGGGTATTGGGCGTTAGGTAGTTGTAGGTGTTTATCTATACTAGGGGCAAGATAGAGACTTTTATCTCTACCTTTTTAGTTTTTCTAATTAAGCCAGTTAAGGTTAATCTTGGTTATTAACACGCCGGTATACCAGATTAAAAGCATTTAAAGTATCTTACCTAAACCTATTATATCCGCAAGAAAGGTTCTACCTAGGGTTATATAATTATAAAGAGCATAGGTAACACTAAGCAGCTAATATATCTATATAGCTTTACCCTTTTTTATGCCGTGTAAGTGGAAGGTTACGTCTTAAAGAGTATTATAAATAGTTAACGGAAATAAGAGGAACTGTAGCGCCTTTACTCATAATATTGGGTTAATATATACTTCTCGCACTTTCTTTAGGTGGTCAACTTCCTAATTAACCTCCTTAATTTGATCCTTATACTTGTCTTCTGGTTTCTTATTAGTTAAAATAGGGTTAATTAAGGCGTTAAAATGGCGGCGCTTCTATATACGGTTAAGATTAATTTCCCTAATATAAACTAAGTTAGGGTTATTATTCATATCCTTATATAATGTATTAATAAACATTTCGCGATTAGACTTTAGCTATCTATTACACTATCCTTTTATCTTATCCCATAGTATTGTCTTAAATGTTTACACTTTATCCAGATCTACGCCTTTTAAGAGCTCTAATTTATCTAGTAGGGGCTGGTCTTTACTACTACGGGTCTAGCTATAAGCAGTTTTAATTATAGCCGGCCGTACGGCTAATAATGTACTAGTAGGTATAGGTAGCGTGGACTTTAGAGTTAATATAGGCTTTGGATTTAACTGCTTAGGTATAGGTGGCATAAACTCTAGGCTTAACTGTTTGTAACTAGTTTAACCTAGAGTAGGTATACCTATTCTTCTCCTAGTTAGCACCGGCCGTATAATATTAGGGTTAGAGTTGGACTTGGAATTACCCTTATTAAATCTTATACCTATAAATATACGTTAGACAAATCTATATAATATTATACAATCTTATATAAATTATAAAGTCTCTTACGCTTTATAATCCGATTAGGATCTTTAACTCTAATTATAATTATATTCTGTCCGGCCTTCTTCACAGAAAGTACCATAAATGCCAGGTTTATATAGTTGAGAATTAGTGTACTAGTGGTTAGATCTACTATAGTCTAGCTATCTCTATATTTATCTGCAGAGAAGTTTCTACTCATTGCGGCCTGCAGCTTGTTATATCCACAGTAATATACATTAATTTTCTCTGGAGAATTGGATAACAGATACTTATGTTTAGTTTTTAATACAAATCCGTATAGAATGGGGGCCCCATTTAATGGCCATTTATCTAGGTAACTGTATACAGCAAAGCTTATTTTATAGAATAGTGTAGGTATAGTATTTGGCTGTTATAGGACTTTAATAGATAGACCACCAAGTGCCTAGGCAGCCTTGGAGGTTGCCCTTAATCTAGATAAATTAACAGACTGCTCTCTAGAAGACAAGGCGCTATGCTTTTAAATAATATCAGCCATTGTAACCTCTAAGCCTCTACGTCTGTTAGTCATTACGTGTCGCTATATGGATTTTTTGGCGGCAATAGCAAAAGCTTTAAACTCTAATAGTAGATCGGATCTCTTAAATACGTACCTATACTTAGTGTTAAGAAGGTTAAAGACTGTGCGCTTAACTCTATTTTATATAGGCCTAGACGCTAGCAACCTACCGCTAGACGCTTTATTAATTTCGCTAGTATAGTATTAGAGGATTTCTTTATATATTTTTTCATTAATCGCGAGTCCTTACTGCAGCTTTGGACTACTTATTTACAATAAGTTCTTATTAGTCACAGTAGTTAAGTACCAACTAGATTCTGGGTATGGCGCCGCTATTATAGTTAGGAACCCTATATACCTATAAGCAGGTAAAAGCTTTATATAGAATGGTACAGAGTAACTTATAAAAATAGTGAAGCGGATAATATATTAGACAATTAGCAACAATCCAATAAGATAACCCTAACAGTTATAATAAGAAGGTGTGCTAATAGTGTTAACTTAAGATAATAGCGTATGCTGATAAGAGTAATATAAGAGCAATATAAGAAATAGAACAGAATATAAGTCTTAATACAAGAAGTAGGATAAGATATAAGCTTTAATATAGGCAGTAGAACAAAATATAAGACTTAGAGTAAGAAACAGAACGAAAGGTATATAGTAAGAGAAAATATAAAATTTGCGCTACTAACCAAGTAAATAAAATTGCAAGATATAAATAGCAAGGCATATAAAAACAAGTGTAACCCGCAGTAGAAGCCTCGGAATATCATTATTGTATATATTATATAGGAAGCCAAAGAGTTATAAATAGGATAATAATGTCCTAATAGGTACACTTAAGCAACTAGACTAGATATATAACAATAAGAGAGCTAATAATTCTATTCTTTATGTTATAACTAGTCAGTGAAGTAGCTCTAGAAAGGTGGGGGAACAGGTTTAAAACAATCTAAGATATTAAAAAATGTCCAAGATTGTACAAAAAAGTGAAATATAATATAGCATTTTATTCCATAAGTGTAAGGTAAGGTAAAATACATAGTAGAGAGAGGTGGGGGGATAATCTAAGACATTATAAAAGGTCTAAGATTATATAAAAAAAGTGAAATATAATATGGTATTTTATCCCATAAGTATAAGATAAGGTAAAGTGCATAGTAGAGAGAGGTAGGGGGATAGCCCAAGACATTATAAAAAGTCTAAGATTATACGAAACAAAGTAAAATATAATATGGTATTTTATTCTTTGGGATGCCCTTTCACCCAAAGTATAACCTATTTTTAAGCTATATCACTAACAAAGCAATTTTTTTGGGTAAGCTGTTACGTCTACTGCATAGGCAACCCAAAACTAGTATCCTAGATCCTGCTTATAGCTACTACGCTTTATATTAAAGATATTCGCTAGACTTATTTATATATAGGTCCCGTAGTCTAAATTGCATATTAAGCCATCCATAACACAGCTATTGTCACTCTAGCCCTATAACACCGTACTCTTATTTACGCGCCTTTTTCTTCCATTTCCTACCATTGTTCGCTTAATCTTTTAAACTTCCATAGCCGCCTAAACCAACACTATAGCCTTTTTATCTTTAAAAACACAGCTATATTAAGCTTGCCTTAGCCTCAATTTCTCTAAACGCATACTACCTAGAAATATATCCTGCCTTATATAACTACCATAAGCTCTACCTATAATATAGCGTCTGGTGCCCTAGCGCGGAGCGGGCTCTCTTAAAAGCCGCATTATAATACCTTCTAGAGACTAGACACCTAAAGCTTCTTTAGCCGCTGTGAATAAGGGAGATGCTAATACGCAGATTGACGGTGGTATACTAGGTAGAGATGGCCCTAATCTTTATAAGCCAGAGTGGGATATTAAGGTTAAGCTGGCCAGTCTATAGGCTAACTTAAATAACCTATTCTTTTCTGCCAAATTATTTAAAGGGCTCTAACTGTATTTTAGCTCTCCGCACCATAGTGGTGTATAGGCTTGTGCTAACATATCTATTTAACAGGACACTAAAGCGCAAGTATAACTGGCTTAATACCAAGTTTAAGGACTTAAAAGAGTATAAGGCAGCCAAACTAGATGCTAAAGCGCAAGTATAACCAGCTTAATACCAAGTTTAAGGACTTGAAAGAGTCTAAGGCAGCCAAACTGGACGGTAAAGCGTAAGTATAACCAGCTTAACACTAAGCTTAACACCAAGTTTAAGGACTTAAAGAGTCTAAAGCAGCTAAACTAGACACTGTAAACTAAAGACTTAATGGTACCTAAAAACCTTTTATCCGTCTAAATAATAATATATAGTATTTTTAGGCAATGGCTATAGGACCATAGCTAAGGCGAAGATATTATTTACTACAAATGTTACAGAGCCTAATAATATTAGCTATCTGGACCTACAGATTCCATTATTTCTATATAAGCCATAGTAAAAAAAATGGAAGATTAAGGGTAGTGCTAATTAATTTAAGATAGCTAAATAAGTTAGCACTTGGAACTATAATATCCGGTCTTAGGTATATAGGGTTCTAACTAATATCCAACTTAAGCTACTGCCTGGAAGTTTTATATTTATTATTAGGGTAACGCCAAAGGGCTAGGCCGGATAACAGGTATTGGCAATAATGTAGATAATTTAAAGCCCGCGAAGTAACTAAATAGAAAGCCCGTATTTTGTAGGCTAACTACTTATCTTTAACGGCTTTTAAAAGTTCATTTCTAGAATTTCTTTTAACACCTCTAGTTTCCATTTTAGCTGCCTTAGATTCTTTTAAGTCCTTAAACTTGGTATTAAGCTAGTTATACTTGCGCTTCAGCATCCAGTTTGGCTGCCTTGGACTCTTTTAAGTCCTTAAACTCGGTGTTAAGCTAGTTATATTTGCGCTTCAGCGTCCAGTTTGGCTGCCTTGGACTCTTTTAAGTCCTTAAACTTAGTGTTAAGCTAGTTATACTTGCGCTTTAGTGTCTAGTTTGGCTACCTTGGACTCTTTTAAGTCCTTAAACTCGGTATTAAGCTAGTTATACTTATACTTTAGCGTAACTAGTTCTAGCAAGAAAATAAGAGGTATACTTTTAGCAGCTATAAAGTTAAGCCACTTGGATTAAATACCGGTAATTAACCGTTAGTACTATAATATATACTCTTTACGCCTGGAAATAATACTATATTGTTTAATATATAATTAGCAATAATAGAGCGGAGCTGTCTATAGTGTTTTTATACCCTTAAGAGTTATAGCGGCCTTTACTAATATTTATAGTGCTGTAAAAGGCGGCTACCTAGCCACTAACACGTCTATAAAAAAGCACGCGAAGAGAGATATAACACTCACACATTTATTGCGGCCCAGCTGCTTATAATTCGCGATTAATTCCACTACTCTTACTAGTTAGATAACGCGCGATTATAACCAGACGGTATAAATATGGATACTAATAAGTACGCTCCAGTAGCGGTAAAATACAAGTAGAATGCCTATCTGGTGCCTCTATACGGTATACCACATCAGAAAAGCGTCCTATTGTTATTATTATTACTTAAAGTAGAGATATTTAAAGCAACTAAGAATATAAAGGCGGGCGAACCAATTTTATGCGAGACTAATAATAATATATAGTAAGTTAACCAGACAATTTTAGATATTACCATATTATAACATAATAATAGCTAAAGTATACCATACAATCCTTTTTATTTAGAGTTTAATTACGCCTTTTTAATATAGCTGCACTATATTTGCTATATAAAGAGAGACATTAACGCACTGCTTAAAGACACCCGCCTTAGTCTACTTTATAGCCTACTTAACTTCTAATCTATAAATTAATAGGAGGAACTAATTACCGCTATTTTATTTGGTATATAAGACGAATAATGGCTCTAATTAGAGTGTAAGGTAGAATTAAATGTTAAAGGCTCTAAGTAGAGGAAATACTATATTCTTTACCAGGATGTTATAAATGTAATTGCCTTTTTAATTGGCTATTAACCCTTTAAAGATGCACTAGCATATATACTAAAGAGACTTTATAATGATGACAACCACTAAGTCTATAACGAGCTATATAGCGGTAACTGGTGGTAAAAGACACAAGGTAAGCTTCCTAGCGGTGCTATAGTAGTTCCTATACTTATAGCAGTCGATAAGACCCAGCTAATAATACACTATGGCGACAAATCGGCCTAGCCGGTATATCTTACTATTAGTAATCTTAACCAATAAGTCTAACGCCAACAGATATCCCCTATAAATATTCTTATTGGCTTTATACCAATTATTAAAGAAAAGGATAACAATATAAAAAGTAAAGCATATTATAAGGCGATAAGAACTATACTTGAATATAAGTCCTGCTTTAGTATTCTAACGCTATATTCTATTAACTAAAATATAATAGCAATTGAGCATCTTGCAGAAAGCGGCATAGACCTTTAATATGTGGATAATTTTATGCAATGATGTTATCTAATTATATATGGAATAATAGCAGACTATAAAGAATAAGTGCTGCTTATAGGTGTTAAAAGCCGACAGCACTACACTATATGCTAGGTCCCCCCTTTAAAGCGTAAGAACTTAACTAAAAAATAATATCTGCTACGCACCTATAAGGAGATAAGAAGGTAGATTAAACGCTAGCAACTAGAGAACATCCTTCTATCCTTAGACAACTAGGTACACCCAGTAGAATATTTTACGCAGCACTATTACCTATTTAATATCTATAAGGGCATAATAGTAGATGTTCTATATCAGCTTCTAAAGGGTATTATTATACAACTTATTAAATGGGTACGGAAACTAGTAGGCGATGTTATCTAGCTAAAAAGAAAGAGAAGAGGGACGAAGATAACCAAAACAAATATATCTGTGGAGGCTTAGCTTAATTAGCGTTTTAGATAAGTTTTGGCTTTTATAGGGCTAAAACGGTTTAATAATCTATTATTTAGTAAAGTTACTTAATGGACAGGTAATGAATAAAAAGCTATAGTTTGTTAACTTGTTGCTATACTAGCCCCACTGCTGTTGTTTAGGGAACTATATACTATGCATTTTACAAGAGCTATATGCGACTTTGTTATTATAGCTTAGTATTACACCCATAATAAGGAGACATTATAGTATATGCACTACGCCCTATATTAAATTAATATACTTAAAGGCATGTTTTAAAGTTTCCGTTTAAAGGTAAAGGATTCTAATACAGGCCATTTTAATATACTAAAATTCTATGCCCTTGTATATTTTAAGGAAAATATCCGCCTATACGGATGTGCAGATGGGTACTATACTGGCACAAATAGCGAAGCTAGACACTATTATATTGTTAAGGCGTTTTATAACTTAACAAATAAACGGGATTCGCTATCTTAAATCTACTCTTATAATTTAAGACGGGTAGCAGTACTAGCAATGGAAGACGAAATAGCTTTTATAAATAGGGATTTTGTACTATAGTCTTCCCAGCGTCTAGAGGTATAGGTTACTTAACTAACACAGTATTTAGCAGTTGTAAAGCTTTGGTGGCCTTTAGAAGATATAAATAGGGCAATAGATCTTATCTAGAGGCGTCTTAGGTTAAAGACGTGGCTTTATGTATTTTATATAGCAAACTGCTGTGAAATCCCAGGGTTTCTAGATAGCATTGCGGTATTTGTCTAAGAGTGTAGGCAAAAACTATAAGGTGAATGTGCCTAGAACTCCGATATGGACCGGAAAGAGAATAACCCTTTATAGGTTAAGCGCCTGCTTATTAAAATACATCTATCTATCCACTATTGGAAACGAGATAGAAAAAATGCAACCGACCTTAAGGGCTAAATTAGTGAGGTAGTACGTTGTATACCTAATTGGCAATGTTCTAACTAGTGGAGGCGTGATTATGTATGGGTCTAAGAGTATATAGATAACGGCGATCGTATTAGAAAGGGCCGTACGCCGTTAGGTAGAAGACTTATAGGCCAGCTTTAGCTAATTGTTACTATTTTAGATATTAAAAAGTTAGATAAGTATGGTGTATATATGCAGTATACTGGAGCTATAGTAGAGCTGCTTCAGCCATTAAATTATAGACTACCGCATCTAACACACGGCATGGTTGAGGTGAAAAGGTGGCCGCGCTTGAGCGTAAATACTAGGCAAGTACTTGGAGGTGGTTGCTTTTATTTAATGCTATCTATTCTATAAAGCGCGTATATTATTCTAGCCGCTACTTCTTATCCAGATTTATACTACGTTAATAATTATATTAATTAGGACTAATATAATACTCTATACTCGGACAAATTTCTTAAAGAAGGAACTTGTATTACGTTATTATATAGAAGTTAGAATGCAGCAAAAGCAGCTAAGCTAGCATAGAACCTATAATATATAATATAGTAATGAGACTATATAAGATTATATAAAATTATTTTATAATAGCTAAATGTGTTATAAGCTAGCATACTATAGGCTAAGAAAATAATAATAATTAATTTACGTAATTGGTATACAACTTTAAAATAATATATTACATTACGTCAATTGTATATTAAGGAATGTGCAGTTGACTTTAAAAGTTGTCAAGTTGGTTAACTGCGTGTTATTTGACTTTTGAATATGTTAAGTTGGTTAATGGCATGTCAATTACGCGAAACTCGCTTAATAAACTCTACTTAAATCTTAGCCTGCGAATATTTTCCCAATGTAGTCTCTACCAGTCTTCTTCTCCTCCTTAGCTGTCACAGTGCTATAATGCTAATAGGCTAAATAACTACATTGTGGTATAAAGAGGAGAAGGAGGTAAAAGGGGGTATTGTATATAAATAGTAGTGGCAGCCGCCAAGGCGCTAGTGGTGGGCCAGCTAATAGTAGGAAATAGTACAAGATAGTATAAGACAGTATAAGACAATACGAGACAGTACGCGTTAGGATAGTGCTGTAATAGTACTCCCCTCCCTAGAAGGTTTAATCCCTAAACTAAACAAGTAACTTATTTTTGTTGCAAAGATATCACTTCCGCCCACCGCCCTTAACTAAGCTAATAGCAATTTTCCATACTAGGCATAGAAAATTAATTAGATAACTTTAACTGGCTATTAAAGTTCCATAAGATCTTAACTACCATAAATTATCTTTATAGTTGGCTACGGCCTTAGCGTAGCTCTCCCTTATCTTATGCCCAGTCTCAGGGTCCTAGCTTCTTAGGGTGTTATTTATAGAACTTTAGTAGTGCGCACTTATACCCTTTTAGGGATTTCTTAGGTTCCTAGGTTTTCTTATTATAATATTTCCATTTAATACAGTATATTAAGCCATACTTGTCCATTTATTTATTATGTATATTAAGGATCTTTTTAAATTCCCACTTATCTGTAATATTGCCGTTATTATCCCTTTTGGCTATCCTACCTATAACATTATAACGTTCCTCTTTATTAATGCGTACTTAACTAAAGATCTCTTTAGGGAACTAGAGGCGGACTTTTAAAGTATAGAAAGACTTATTAATACAGATATGGTCCAGGAGGTTAACTATAACTACTTCTTTATAGGTAGCTAGGACGGGCTAGGGTCCATCCCAGTTATTATCCCACTTCCTCTTAGGCTAGTTAGTCTTTATGTTTTTAAGGCTAACCATAACTATATTATCCTTTTTAAATATTATACCTTTATCTCATTTTATATTAGCGTTATCTTTATATTATTACTAGGAGATATAAGTTAGGGCTTTAAGCTAGGTTAAGATGCGCTTAAAGCAGTTGGCGATAGTATTAGCTTATAGGTACTCCTTCTTTGCATATATAGATAGGGCTAATGGCTAGGGGCCTACTAGTTTAACGCCTAGATATAGGTTATAGCCATAGTTGGCAAAGAACGGTAAAATTCCCGTAGTCTTATTAACCTAGTTATTTATAGCAAACTTAGCAAGGGGAAGCCAATCTACTTAGTTGTCTTAGGTAAAGCTTACAAAGGCGCATAGGTACTTATTCATTGCTGCATTAATAATCTCGGTTTAATTATCTATTTTAGGGTACTATGTGGAGCTAGGGCTTAGGGTTACCTTTAGGCACTAATTTAGGCAACGCTAGAAGTTAGAAACAAATAAAGAGCCTCTATTAGAAATAATGGTATTTAAAGCGCCATATAACTTATAGACAGTATAGATAAATGCTTTAATAAGCTCCTTAGTATCTAGGCTAGTAATAGGAATAAAGTGTCTTATCTTTATTAGGCGGTTAATAACAACAAAGATATATCTGTATGTTTTGCCGTTATAAAGGCATTTAGGTAAGTTAATAATATGGTTAATAGAGATATTAGTCTATGGGCGGACTAGTAGTTTTAGTAAGTTTAGAAAACCGGGCGGTACTAAGTGTGGGGTCTTTATATAGAAGCAGAGAGCGTAGTCTTTTATAAAGGTAGCTATAAACTGTAAAATACCTGGCCACTAATATATTTAATTAAGGAGGTCTAGTGTCTTAACGCGGCCTAGGTAACCTATAGGGCCCAAACTATATATACGGTATACAACTTCTAGTTGGAGTTTAGGTAAATTAGGGACAAATACTTAATTCCTATAGTAGATTAGGCCATTAATAATTAAATATTTGGATTTGTTACAGCAGAGCAGCTTCCTAATCTGCTTAGGCCAATAGTATACTTTATGGTCTTCCCGTTTATATAGCGCAGCCAATATATTCCTAGTAAGTTTATTCTCTTTATTGGCATTTTTAATAAGCTCCTTAAGAGGTTTTTTTTTCAGGCTCTGGGTCTATTACTATAATAAAGTCTTTAATGCTTTAGTCTTGGGATTTGCTTAGTAGTTCTTCTAGGATAGTAGGGTTAACTTTCTTTGGTAGTAAGACAACGCGGTCTTAGTATTGTAGACGTTTATTATTAGCATTAGTAGGTATAACGCCTAGGAGGCGGCTAAGAGTGTTTAAGATTATAGCTTTAGTGCTAGGCCTATAGGTAATAACAAAGTTAAATTAGGAAAGGAACTTAGCCTAGCGGACTTAATGCTAGTTTAGTTATTTTGTTGTTATAAAGGTCTAGAGGTTCTTATAGTCTATAATAATTTTAAATAGCTGCTTAGTTCCTTATAGTTTAGGACGCCATTCTTTTAGTGCCTTAACAATTGCTAAGAGCTCCTTATTATATATTTTATAGTTATATTTAGGGGCTAAGTGCTTAGCAAAAAAGAATGCAACTAGCTTAAGCTTGTTACTTTTATTAGCTTAATAGAGCACTCCACCTAAAGCCCAGTTTAAGGCGTCTGTCTCTACTACAGTCTTTTTTATATAGTCGTAATACGCTAGAATTGGTACTGTAGTAAACGCTGTTTTTAGGGTCTGGAATACCTATGCTTAATTAGGGCCCTATAACTAGCTAATGCTCTTTTTTAGTAGCCTAGTTATGGGCTTAACTACCTTAGAATAGCCTTAAATAAATTGTTGGTAGAAGTTCGCAAAGCTAAGAAATTACTATAGTTTCTTAACTAATGTTAGGTCCTTCTATTCCTATAAGGCCTGCACCTTTTTAAGGTCCATAGTTATGCCATTAGTTAAGATAATTAAGCTAAGGTATTTTATTTTAATAGTATAAAACTTAGACTTATTAATATTAATCTAGAGTCCAGTATTACCAAGTCTCTAGATAATTTCATTTATATATTTTATATACTTGGTGCGTGTTTTTAAGAAGATAAGGACATTATTAAGATATACAGTGCAGTAGTTATTAAGGGCGTTGTGTAAAATATAGTTAATATAGTTTTAAAATATAGTAGGCGCGTTATAGAGACTAAATGGTGTAACTAGTATTTTATAAAGTCTAAACCGGGTAATAAATGCTGTAAGCCACTTATAGCCTTCCATAATCCGGATCTGGTTAAATACAGCAATTATATTAAGCTTAGTAAAGTACTTAGCACTATAGAGTACGTTAAGTGTCTTACAGACTAGTGGCAGTAGGTATTAGTTCTTAATAGTAACTATGTTTAGGCCTTAGTAGTTATAGCAGATTTATACACCACCGCTAGGTTTTGCTGTAAGGAGGAGTGGTACAGCAGCTGGTAAGGTTAATTTATGGATAAAACCCTTATTTAGCATCTTGTTAATCTACTTCTTTATATAGCTAAGTTTAGTAGGTAAGAGTGGTCTATTTTTATAGTATAGGGCCTACTTTTCTAGTATAATCTTAATTTTGCAGTCCCATAGTTAGTAAGGGGGCAGCTTATCTATGTTCTTAGGGAGGAAGTGTTTAATATATTTATAAAGCTCTTTTAGTAAGCGTTGTAAAATATCCTTATAGGTTAATCCTGGTTTGCCTTTTAGGAATTTCTTAATATTAGTATTAACTATCTTCCAGTGTAGAAACTTGGACTTGGTTTTTAGGTTTATCTTAAGGAAGTTATAGAAATAAAGGGGTAGCGCTTTATAGGCTTTCTCTATTATATAGTTGCCTTCTATTAGCCAGTAGAAAGACCTTTTTAACAGGTTTAGTACTTCTATTAGGCCTATAGGTAGCTCCTTAAGCAGCTATTAGTGTTTTTCTTATTTAACTAGTTCTACTAGCTTCGCCATATAGATCCTTATTACCTTTATGCCTTTTTATTTACAGAACTAGGTAAAATTAACGGCATAAGTGTATTTAATGTCGTCTAGGTTAGGGCGTGTCTAGTTCTCCAGTGCTATAGCTAGGCTGGCATAGCTTAGTTAGCCTAGGGGGGCGGAAATAAGGCGGCGGCCTTATACAGTACGCGTAGGAAACAGATATAAGGTTAGGCGTTATAGGGGGGAGGTCTTAATTGCTCTAGTTTTGGTCTTGGCTATAACACCCTTAGCTATTATATATGCGGTTATATATACATATAGTAGGTAACTTAAAGTTAGGTGTTTTATTAGCTAACCTAGGTTAAGCGGGTATATATAGGGGACTTATAGTTCTAGTGGTATTTGTTTTTTTAGGAATAGGGTAGTAGTCCAGTCTTCCAGAATCTCTGCTTCATTTACTGCATATATTAGCTTACTAGTATTAGGCACCTCTTCTACTATTAGCTAATGGTATCTAAGTGTTAACCATATAATGCGTCCATATGGTATTACTTAGTTACAGTTAGGAATATACTATAAGAGATAGTTATAGGCATAGTAATTGGAGTTAAACTTAAGCTCTAAAGTGGGAAAGTCTAGTTTTAGGTTATACTTTTTAAGCTAAGGTATTCTAAGAATTACTAGTGTTAAGGGTAATAACTTTATAACATAGAAGAGTATAGATTCTATATAGTAGCTAATTGTTATTCTTGCTGTAAAGTAGTAGGTAATAAAGCTAGATGGGAGTCTATTAGTAAAGCAAAGTGGTTTTAGGACTAGGAGTCTTTTTATTATAATATTATACTCTTTTATAAGTAAGTCTTCGTCTGTAAACGCTAGTGCTATACTACTACTGTTAATAAGGCTTACTATTTTAATAAAGACTTATAGGAGTGGGTTATATAGTAAGAAGAGATAGATCTAAATAAGGATGGCATTCCTATTATTATTTACTATTTTAAGGTTAAGTAGTAGCTGGCTTAGAATAAGGTCTAACTAATCTAGTAGCATAGATCTAATCCTTTTTTCCTTCTCCCTATATAGTTCTAACCCTTAAAGGCAACTTAGTCTAAGGGTTAGTCTTTTAATAACTGGATTATAGGGCTTAGCTAGTGACTATGGTCTTAGCTAGTATATCCTAACATATTAGTCTTTAATGGTGTATATATACTAGGGGGTACTTTGCTAAGGATATAGCCGGTCTTATAGTTAGTAGCAGCATAGAGCACTTATCCGTAGTTTATATACAGGACTATTAGCTAGGGCTGTATTAGGGAAGGGAATTATAGGGGTGGGTCTCTATGTCTAAACCTATATCCCTATTTATGGTTATTGCTTTAGTTACTAATCCCTCTACTAAAGAATCCGCTATGGCTAGGAAGGGGTTAGCACGGTAGCATTAGAAGGGGATTTAGGTTTATTTTAGGGTTATAAGCATCTTTTTAGTAGCTAGGTTAACCACATGCTAGGCAGAGTCTGTTATCTATATAATGTCTTTAGATATTGTTAGGGAGGCTACTGCTACCACCACTAAATTTAACAGCGTTAAGGTCCATTAGGTTATTCTATAGTACTGGTGCTAAAGTATTATTATTAGGTAGTGTAGGTTAATAGCCGCTAGCGGTACTTAGCTTAGCAGTATTTAGCTTAGTATAGTAGGCGTGGTTCTATAGGTTATAGGCAAACACATCTATTTACTTACTCTAGCCTTTATAGTTAGCATTATTAATTTTACAGCTAAAGGTAAGGGCTAAGTCCTTTATCTTAGACAAAATATTCTTCCTAAGCAGATCTACCTTTTATTCCTTAGTCTTGTTTACTTTAATTATTAACTTATTAAGCTCTGCTTTCTAGGACCAGTAATTATACTTACCTTAGCTTAAGGTGTCTAATTTATTCTTAGCCGCTTAGGTTGTATCTATAGTCTTATAGTGCTTCTTTATATACGTAAATATAGACTCTTAATTAGAGAAGGCCTATTTACTTAGGTTGTTTAGGTATATACATAGCATATTAAGGCTATGCTTAACATAGTTATAAGCCTTATCTATTGGCATGTCTAATATATAGAGGACTTCGTCCATTAGGGTCTTAAAGCACTTTATATCTCTATAGAAAACGCCTTAGATCTTTATTTCCCATATTTTAAATTTTTTTTACTTTTTAGTTAGCGATCCCTTGCCATTAAATGGGGTAGGGTTTTTTACTTTACGCTTTTTTCTATAGGGCTTAGCTAGGGGAAGAGAGCCAGTAGCAGTGTTCTTATTGGCAATAGTTTAGGTAAGTGTAGTAATCTAAGAGCTTAGGCTTTATATAGTTGTTAGATAATCTGTATTCTCTAAGGCGTGGGATATGTACACGAGTCACGTGCATGGGGCACGTACATTGTAAATCTCTTTATAGAGCCCCAGGGGCCCTAGGTCAAGACATGGACATCAATTAACGATCAAGTCAAGATCATCAATTAATTAACCCATTTCATTAATGAACTGCTCTACATAAATTTTGTAATAGTTATAAGCCTAGTCCACTGACTTAAGAAGCTATTTAGCTATTATTTAATCATTTAAAGAAATTCTACCTTATTATTAGACTCTAACACCTTATTGTTAAGACGCAGACTCTAATAGAAATCCTACCTTAATCGTCATAGGACGAGATTCCACGAGATTCCACCTTAATTATTCAAGGACAATTCTAATAACAAGGACGATCCTAATGATAAGGACAATCCTAACAATAAAATACCATCTCAATTCCTCCTTTGCCTATTAGTTAAAATAACTCTACTAATGTTAAGTTTATTAACTATAATTATCCTTAATAAGCCAGAAGACTGGGAGTAATGGCTATAGCAACTCCAAGCCCTTACGGATTAGCAAATTTGGGCCCACGTTAACCTAGACAAGGAAGCACCTTAAGAAGGTCTACTTTAAGAACCACTCTATCTAAAAGTCACAGATTTTAATAAGGATGCTACCTTATATATATAGCTCTTAAAAAATTAATAGAAAGCGTATAAAAACAGCAGACAATACTATAACCAGGATATAAAGTATTTCCTAAGATAGGAAGATTATCTTTAACAGATCCACACCTAGATTACGTCTATAGTATTAACTTAGAAAAAGCTACTACTTAACCCTTCCTTAACAGTTAAAAAATGGCTATCTTAGCTAAAGGAGAATATAGAACCTACCTTATTATTTATTAAAAAGAAGGTATAATACTAGTACACGGAAGCCCTTAAGGGGTTTAAACAGTTATTAAAATTAAACTAATGGCTAGATTAATGGAAATATATAATGTCCCTAGGAGAGAAATACAAGATCCCTTAAATGTTTAATGGAATCTGGCTTTAAGATTTAGCAGAAGTTATTTGACCTTTTAGCAATGCCTACTATATAAAGTATACTACTAAGTTAAATAACCCACAAAAGTTAAGATCTTCCAAATACTATAGAGTAGTAAAGGAGCTGTAAGAAGGACTTAGAACACCCTTAAAGAAAGCTAATACTACTATAAAAGGGAGTACCTTTAATGCAGACTTTGTAGAGTAAGCCATTGAGGATCACTTTAATACTACTAAAGGTTTACGAAGAGGAAAGGCCTTAGTATATAAGAGCCGCTTGAAGAGAGCCGGGATAATAGTGGATAAGGAGACGTCCTATAAAAAGCCAATACCTAAGTGCCTAGCATGCGGAATATAAGGACACTCCCTTCGGGACTGTTAGTGTTTATTTAAAGATAAGAGACCTATAGGAGTCACGATTGGAGATACTCATATTAAAAAGGCACTAAGGAAGGTAGAATAGAATAAGGATCTTGCTAATCTAGTTGCCAAAATTAGACGTAAACAAGAAGATGAAGCTTAATAACGATAAGATGAAAGTAAGGAAGTCCTACGTCTTAAGGACGTTGCCTTTTGTATAGACTTTAACACGAATCTAGTGTTGTTCCGTCTACTTTGAAAATAAAGGTACTACTAGGACAATAAATAAGATAAAGAATGTTATGGATAACAGACTATTGAATACATCTAACTAGGAAGCCTATTAGCGTTTAATACAAGCCGACTGCCACGCCGCTAACGGAAGCGCAGAATATTGTTAAGAGACATTTGTCCAGATGTAAAAGGTAATGCACAACTACGGCATCTGCGTTTAGGTTATCCAGGACCTATAAGGTCTTATAAAGGTTCTCAGATTAGAATATTAATAAACCCTATCTTAACCTCCTAATTAACTGACCTTAAGGAAACGCCAAGGGATTACATTTAAGCCTTTAGCACTATACACCTAAGCTTAGAACGGTACCGCCAAACGCTTAGGGGGTGTAATTATTGAAAAAGCACGCAACGGGGCAGCAGATTCTTAGCTCAATGAGACCTACCTACAAAAGCTACTGTATTGGCGAGTACAACCTATGGCAATTACTACAAAATTCAACCTAGAGACAACACAAAAAGATGCAAACAATGTGATTGTCCATTATGATCTTAATAAAGTCGTCTGTTAATGACATTGTCTTCTGCTATTAAAAGACAGATAAGAAGAAAACTTAAGAAGCAATTAAGGAGCTGAGCAAGGAATACCAGATAAGTACCCTTAGCGAGCTAAAATGGTTCCTAGAAATCCATGTGCTACACAATTATAGCCAGAGGCTCCTATGGCTATCCCAGGAAGCCTATATCAAGAAGATAGCTAACCAGTATAAGATAGATCTTACAGGGCGTCTTCTGGACACTCCCATGGCAGAATCTAAACTCCTCCCTACCGATCACCGATTAATCTGTCTGACGCGTCCGTCCCCCAATACAGACCTACTAGTCCGTCCTATATCCCTACCAAGAGAAGCAGCTTCTATAATGCTATGTTAGAGTATTCTAATACCTATATAGTACGAGGAGCAGAGCAATCTACTATGGAGGAGATAAGGAAGAAACGAACGGTAGAGGGAGAGATAAAGGAATACGCGATAAAGGACGAGACAATGGAAGAGACGGTAGAGGTAAAGCGCAATTATTTATCTGTGCCAGCGATGCATTATTCGCGGACAATTCCGTTAATAGAAAGAGCTTGTAAGGATATATTATGAAGCTATTTAGAGGACCAATTGCCTGGAGGGCAAATAAGTAGGATATAGTTACAATGTTAAGCACAGAAGCCAAGTTATTAGCCCTATCTTAGACAGTGAAAGAAGCTATCTTTACCAGCAGGATGTTTAAAGCAATAACGTTACAGCTGAATGAGCCCTTAATTATTAACTGCAACAACACCCAGATACCCTAACTAATTGCGGAAGACACGGTAAAGCTAATCATAAAGCTCCAACACGTTGACATCTATTGACACTTATTGCGTCAATAAGACGAGTGGTATTTTAATGGACAGCGACGAAGGAGATGATCGCCAATGGACTTATGAAGGCCCTGCCTAAGCAGAGGTTTTAGAACTTCGTTAATCTAGTCAGAATGGTGGATATTAAGGAGTGGCTGGATGAGGAGAAGTAACTAAAGGACCTAAGGGAGAAGGCTAGGGCGAGAAGGAAGGATTTAGATAAGATTGTGGTTTAATTGACACATTGACGGGCACGAGAAGGTGGTTAGCTTTGACCTCAAAGAACTCGAAGCTAAGGGGGTGTATTAGATAATCTGTATTCTCTAAGGCGTGGGACACGTGCATCGTAAATCTCTTTATAGAGCCCCAGGGGCCCTAGGTCAAGACATGGACATTAATTAATGATCAAGTCAAGATCATTAATCAATCAACCCATTTCATCAATGAACTGCTCTACACGAACTTCGTGACAATAGTCTCAGTATATGCTAAAGCTTACTGTTTGTATTGCTTTATATATAGTTTAAGTGTCTTAAGAGAGTTAATTCTATGCTAAGCTTCTTTAAGTTAGGACTTTATAGTCTAGCCTTTATTATAGACTATTTGGAGACCGCTCTTAACGCTAGTTAAAAAGGTTATATATATAAAGAGGTGCTAAAATGTTCCTACTATATTAAGGTTCTTAGGGTACTCTAGACCACTCCTAATTGCCTAAGTAATATTAGTATAGGAGGTATTAAAGAGGCGGGCGAGCGTTTCGCATGTGTTCGCCAATAGGGTATTCTAGTTACCCATTTTAGGGGATTTAGGCAGGGTAATTAAAATTTATAAGGCTGGCTGTAATGCTAAGATTGTCTAGGACAATACTAAGATTATCTGGGACTGTGGTACGGTATTGTTGGTCGCGTTGGGTCGTAATTATACTAGGAAAACAGAGACAGTGGATTAGGGAAAATAAAGATCACAATGGGACGCAAGAGGAGATACCACAAACTGTCACAGTGCTATAATGCTAATAGGCTAAATAACTACATTGTGGTATAAAGAGGAGAAGGAGGTAAAAGGGGGTATTGTATATAAATAGTAGTGGCAGCCGCCAAGGCGCTAGTGGTGGGCTAGCCAATAGTAGGAAACAGTATAAGACAGTATGAGACAGTATAAGATAGTACGAGACAGTACGCGTCAGGACAGTGCCGTGACATTAGCTTAGTATTTTTATATAGTAGCAATCTACAAGCTTTAGTTTAGAAGTATTTATATAAGCCTGTTATATTATACTAAGCTCTCCCTATATTGCCTGGGAAGGCTTTAATAATATCCCACCCTAAAAAAAGACCTTTATCTGCAATAACGCGTTGACGTATTATACTTAGATATTAAAAAACTTATACTACTACGCCTAAGAAGGCCTTAACAATATCCTACTTTATAGGCCAGACTATACTTAACCTGCACCCCTAAACAAACCCTAGGAAGCTAATAATGGCACCTAAAGCAAGCTTATTAAAAAGACCTGCCTTTACCTAAGAGGAACACGGGATCTAGTTAGGATTAGAAATTAAAGATAATAATAACATTATAGATATACACGGGCAGATTTATGCCCTTGCAGCTAATTAGAAGGTTAATTATCTTTAAGCCTAAAGCATATAAGAAACTTTAAAGGAGATCCTAGAAAGCCTTACTGCCTTATAAAACGGCCTAGCCTCCCCTTTATAAAGCCTTAGTTAACCTATTTACTTAACTAAATATAATATACCAGAGAGTATAGATATAATGGCGAAATAATTAAAGTCTATTAAGCTCCCTAACCCCCTACTATTATTAAACGGTATAGACCTAACTTTTTAGAACTGGAGAATCTAGGTATAAGAAAAGCTTTATATTAACTATAACCACTTCCCCTCTAAAGAAGCTAAAATACTTTACCTCTTTGGTTAAACTATTAGGGACGCCTAGTAATACCTCTAGGCTAAGTTTAAAGATAAGTTACCTATTTGGTTTATATCTGTTAATAAGATAATACAGCATCTAGCTACTATTTATATTAATCTAAATAGGGTATAGGATGCCTATTATAACTATAATCGCCTAATAATAAAATTAAACTAATCCTTTACTAAGTTCTAGACTTAATTCTTATACCTAGTAGGCAAAGGATAGGTTCCCCCTAAGAACTACCGTTTGGACCTATATAATAAGCTAACAGTTTAACTATAAGAGAAGATTGCAGTAGCTTTAGATAACCTACTAACCTACTAAAGACTTATAGCCTGTTGTTTATTGCTAGATTTAGAACTAAAACAAATTAATGCTTATTCTAATTAACTAAAGTGGCCCTATAGTAACTAAAACCTATCCATTATACTAACAGGAGCTAGCGTTAGAAGATAAACCATAACCGCCCTTATACTAAAAGCGGTTACGACTGCCTATATATAAGCCTTACCTAACCTACTATGTACCACACCTTTAACTAGTGCTTATCGCAACACCCTAATTAACCCTACTATGGTTACGTGCTTTAATTACAGAAAGGATAGTTACTTTACTATATTCTGCCTAAAGCTAAAGGATATAGGTAATATTAAGAAAATAGAGAAAGAAGAAATGTCTAATAAGTTAGGAAAAGAAGAACCCTAGAGAAAGACTACCCCCTAGGGTATTCTATTAATTTTAAAAAGATTAATCTAAGTTAGCTAATAAGTGGAGAACACTTTCTAGTTCTATATATAGTATCTTAAAATAGATATAGAGTTAATATAACTGCCCTTATTAACACTAAAGTAAATAGCTTTACCTTTATAAATATTGCTTATATAAATAACGTTGCTAAGTTCTTAAATATAAACGCCACCTAACTAAAGAAGCCTGTTTAAGTAAAAGGCTATAACGGCCAAGCTAGTAAGTTGGTTACCTATATCTTAAAGCTATATATTGCTATTAATAGACGGCGCCAATTTAGTATCCCCTTCTATATCCTAGACCTAGGGTTATATAACATAATCCTTAGCCAAAAATAGATGTCCTACTTTAATATTTAGCTAGATATTTAATAAAGATAGTTTATCTAGCCAGAGAATAGACTAAAGTTACCCTCCTTTATTAGAGAAATCTGTTAGATAATCTATATTCTCTAAAGGCGTGGGTTATGTATACGAGTCACATACACGGAGCACGTGCATTGTAAATCTCCTCAGAGCCCTAGGGGCCCTAGGTCAAATAAGCAGCATCAATCAACAATTAAGTCAAGATCATTAATCAATCAACCCATTTCATTAATAAACTGCTCTATTTAAACTTCGTGACAGTTATAAGCCCAGTCCGCCGACTTAAGAAGCTATTCAGCTATTACTCAATCATTTAAAGAAATTCTACCTCATCGTCAGACTCTAACACCTCATCGTCCTCATCGTCTTAGGACGCTGACTCTGACAGAAATCCTACCTCAATTGTCACAGGACGATTCTGACACGAGATTCCACAAGAAATCCTACCTCAATCGTCATAGGACGATCCTGACGACAAGGACAATCCTAACAACAAGGACGATCCTAACAACAAAATACCATCTCAATTCCTTACTTGCCTATTAGTCAAATGACTCCACTAACGTCAAGTTCATCAACCACGATCATTCTTAATAAGCCAGAAGACTGGGAATAATAGCTATAGCAACTCCAAGCCCTCGCGGATTAGCAAATTTAGGCCTATATTAACCTAGATAATGCAGCACCTTAATAAGGCCTACTATAAGAACCAGCCTATCCAAAAGTTATAGATTTTAATAAGGATGTAACCTTATATATATAGCTCTTAATAAATTAATAGAGAGCGTATAAGAACAGCAGATAATACTATAACTAGGATATAAAGTATTTCCTAAGACAGGAAGAGTATCTATAATAGATATACACCTAAATTACATCTATAGTATTAATTTAGAAGAAGCTACTGCTTAACCCTTTCTTAACCGTTAAAGAATGGCTATCCTGGCTAAAAGAGAACATAGAACCTACCTTATTATTTATTAGGAAGAAGGTACAATACTAGTATATAGAAGCCCTTAAGGGGTTTAAACACCTATTAAAATTAAATTAGTGGTTAAATTAATAGGAATATATAATGGTACTAGGAGAGAAGTATAAGATCCCTTAAATGTCTAATAGAATCTAGCTTTAAGATCTAGTAGAAGTTATTTAACTTTTTAGCAATACCTACTATATAAAGTACACCACTAAGTTAAATAACCCTTAGAAGTTGAGATCTTCTAAATACCGTAGAGTAGTAAAGGAGCTGCAAGAAGGACTTAGAAGACCCTTAAAGAAAGCCAATGCTACTATAAGAGGGAGTACCTTTAACATAGACTTTGCAGAGTAAGCTATTAAGGATCACTCTAATACTACTGAAGGTTTATAAAAAGGAAAGGCCTTAGCATATACTAGCCGCTTAAAGAGAGCCAGGTTATTGGTTAAGGAGATATCCTAAAAGAAGCCAACACCTAAGTGCTTAGCGTGCGAAAGACAAGGACATTTACTTTGGGACTGTTGGTGTCTATTTAAAGATAAGAGACCTACAGGAGTTATAATTAGAGACTTAAATAAGAAGACGAAGCTTAATAACAATAGGATAAGAGTTAAGAGATAGTTAAGAAGAGTAAGGGAATCCTATGTCTTAAGGACGGTGCCTTTTATATAGACTTTAACACAAATCTAGTGTTATTCTATCTACCTTAAAAACAAGGGTACTACTGTGGTGGTGTAGATTGGACGTCGCCTACTGTCTTGGCATTTTCCTGTATTTATGAAGCCTTCGGCTTCCCTCCTTCTTGATCATCACCAACCTACCAGTTACCGGAAATACATTCTTTTCTTTCTTTATTACCGACAGAGAGACAGATAGACTGACTGACTGACAGACGGACTGACTGACAGATAGACAGCACCGTGACTTTCCTATCTGAGAGACACCGTACCCTTCCACATATTATTTGGCATTCCACGTGGGGACGACGGCAAGCTCTTTAGATTAGAAGTCTAGTGCTACATACACGCAGGAATATACTACGACTACGGAAGAACGACCAGCTGCAAAAGAACGACCAGCTGCAAAAGAACGACCAGCTGCAAAAGAACAACCTGCAAAAGAACCGCCAGCTAGATAGACGAGGGCAGAACCAGAGAACCAGGCAGTATCGGACAGCGAGGGGAACCAGGCAGACCCTGAACAGAAAGACTGCGGAAAAAGACAGGACGGCTAGACTCAACGCACAGGCTAAAAGAGTGGCAATAAGAGGCAAAATGGTGTAGGTCAAAAGGTCTTGGGAGTTGGGTTCGGTGCCTGTACTTAGAAATTTGGCGTTAAGCGAACCAGCGAGCCTATTAGATGTCGACCGGCAGTCGGAGTTACCCAATATCTTGCCACCCGCGCGCGCACGAGCATGGCCAGAACGTTATTAAAGATGCAGAGACGACATGCCAAGGGCCAATTAGTCAGATGGAAACGAGATCTAAGGCATCCAGCGGCGAAGGCTGTCCTTTAAGAACAGCAGAGACAATACCGAGCAAGGCCGTAAGCACACGAGATCGGATCTGTCCTTGAAAGCTTCCTATTCTGGCTTAGCTTTGTCCTCTTTTGAGTCATCTGGATTATGTCAGCAGCGGCCCTAGAGGCACTCCGTAAGGACCTACCGCACGGAACGACAGCAGGCCAAAATAGACGGACGTATCGAGACCCGGCAGTGGTAGAAGATGGAGATTCCGTGCTCTCTCAGGGAGACCCCCTCTCAGTCGTCAAGAAGCAGGTGCTTTCCGTTAGGGACATAGCTGTACAAGTAGATCAGCCGAAGCATGTACCTGTCAAGGTCCCGCCAGGACAGTTATCTGGAACACCCTCTGTCAAGACCACAGCCATGCAAGTAGACCTACCGCAGCGTTCACTTACCAACTAAAACTCTCTAATACGGTTAAAATCCACCCTATATTCTATACGTCAGTTCTCTACCCTGTTACCCCTATATCAGACGCCCTACCTAGATAGATCTAGGACCCTCCCCTACCAGTTAAGGTAGATAGTAAGGATAAGTACTTTATTAAAAGAATTAATAACATTAAGTATAACAAACAGAAACGCCAGTATATATACCTTATAAAGTAGAGAGGCTTTACTAAACCCTTATAGGAACCTATTAACTCTATAGGACTTATATAAGCCGTAGAAAACTTTTACAAACTCTACCCAGAACTACTACAGCCCTATCTCGCAAAAGCTTAAGTTTAAAAGGGGGGTACTATTATGGGACCACCCTATAACACCTTACATACGTCCACCTGTTTCCACTATCTCAACCTTTATATTAATAACTCAGTTAATTAAGGCACGTAACGGCAATCTAAGGCAATTTGCCATTACGTGACGGTAATCTACGGCAATCTGCTGTCCTCTACCATATTCCGCCAAATTCTGCCAAGATCTGCTAGGACTATAACCCAAAGCCTATTCTACCCCGTATACGTGTTAACTAAGCAACCAAGTTAACAATATATACCCTTTTCTTCCCATTTCCCTACTTTCTTTCCCTACGCAACGTCTTGACTTTATTACGCAGTTTATGTACATAGCTTATCAATATCTACTTCGCTATATATTATCACCACTTATACTCACTCCGTAACAGCCAGTTAAATAAGTTTAGAGATTCTCTAAGTAAGATAAAGGATAAGCTTGCGTTCCTAAGGCGTAGTGTTATTGCACTTATACGCAATGCTAGGCTACTAAATATCGAATAAGTAGATATAAGTTAGCTGTTGCTGCGGGTTAGCTATTATTGCGGGTTTATAATAATAAAATAGTAGCTCTTACCTTTTTGCTACTATATATATAGAAATTAGGTCTCCGCCTTATATTTAACAGATATACTTAATTAATATTGTAATATCCGTATAAGCTAAGGTAAAGATATCCGTATAAGCTAAGATATAGATATCCGCACAAGCTAAGATAAAGATATTTATATATCCGCACCACAAAACAGCTAACTGCTATATTATATACTACGCACTAAGAAGATTATACGCTAGCTAGAATTAATATTAATAAAAAGAACTCGCTTAATATATTAAGATAGAAACATACCATAAGCCCAAGCATTTAAAAGTCCTTTAGTATATTATCTATAGCCTTATCAAATCCGTCCTTATAAGGGTTGTATAGTAAACCGCTAATATAAGATATCCGTATATTAAAATTAGCAATGCCGCCCTATAAGAGCCGCTCTAATTTAAGTTAAAGAATAGTAGGTACCTTAAACCTAACATCCTATACACGCTAATATATAATAGAAGTATATCCGCAATTAAAACAATATATTACTATTACTCTTAGCATTTATTAAGCAACTTATACACTAACTATTATACACATCAGCAGAGGTATAGGTATAATATTAGGACAATAAACCATATAAATATATTTAGCGGCTTCTCCTAGTACCTTTATATTCTTATTAGCGTTACTAAAGCTATATATAAGGGGATTAAATAGCAAACCGGCTGCAGTTAATAAAAAGGCGTTAAATATATTTACGCCGTCCTTTACAAGTTTCTTATATCCGCGCTATAAAAGCAAAGGAGCCTTAAAATCTGCCAAGCGCCGCATATATTGCATAATTAAATCCTTCCTAATCTAATCTGTAAGATAGCGGATATCCAGCGCTAGAGACTTGGTTATATATTTACTGTTTATATGCTTACCAAATATACGCTTAAAAATATTGCGGAGTGGGCTAGTGTAACTTATTATAGGAACACTCCACTTAAATAGCTCGTCTATACCAAACGTTAAATTCCCATACGTCTAGATTAACTCCTTAAGTTAAAGATTAAGCAGTTTATTAAGGCGATCTATCTTAAAGAAGCTATCTAGCCGCCCTTAGAGGTTAACTAAACTATTAGCAAAGATAGCCCGTTAAAGCACTAGATTTCAAGCACTTGTTCTAACTAGTCGCCATAGAATTAGCATATTATGTATATAGTTCTTTAATAAGCTTCTAGCAAAGTATAAGAAAAGGTAAGGGATTATATACTTTAGTAGTCTAATATCCACATACTTAATGGCGTATTTTAGAAGCTTATAAGTATTAATAACCTATAGGAACCAGATATGATTAAAGAACTCTATATTATGGTTATTAGCGGCGGAGCTTAATATATCTACAGAGGACAACATCGCTGCTGGCTAATATGCGTCGGCAGATGGCTCTAAATAATTAGATATGCGCTAATTTGTATTGCGGCATATATCTCTTAAAAAAGCCGCTATACGGATATCCTTAACATACTCCAGAAATTGCTGCAGAGATAGGTTTTGTATATATCGCTCGGCCTCACCATCTGCCTTAATGTTACACTTATTATAGATATACATCAGAAACAACGCAATAATATAAGTATTAAAGCTTTGGAGAATTAGCTCTTCTATATAATAAAACGGGGCCTTTTTCCTAGGAATATTGCGCCGTCCTAGGTGGTTTATATAGGTGTAAAGTGCTAAAAACTGTTGCGCGGCTTCCTTACCCCCATAAAATATACGTATAACCATGTATAGGAAGTTCAATTGCATATACTATAGCCCTAGAATAGGCAATACCTATTTATGGCTATTATACGCACCTTCTGCCTTAACCCGCTCCTCTTTATATAATTAGATAAGCTTTACGGTTTTCTAATCTCCGTATACTAGGAAAAGCCAGTTATTAAAAGCGGTTTTATAATTATACTACAGTTGTTCCAGGAAAATATTCTCTATTACGCGATAGTTGCCATTAATAGAAGCCTTGCTATCTAGAATAGGTCCTAGAGTTATATACTCTGTCCTTCTATAAGGGAGAATATTAACCGCTAGTATACGCGGATATTTAATATCTATATTAGAGTTAAATATACTATTAACCGCAGTAGGATATATATATTAGATAGCGTCTGTAATAAAACTTATAGATATCCGCTTCTAGAGGTTATTAAACCTATTCCTAGCTGCATTAATAACCTTATCTAGCTTAAGTTAATAGGTGTTGTTTAATATTAACTGCTTAAGGCCCCCTTTAGGTATATATTCTCCACGTAAAATCTTTCCCGTAGTATACAAAGTAAACTTACTAATCTTGCCAATAACCTAATATTAAGTCTTTTGGCAATAGTTAAAGTTATTATAGATAATACAGATATTATTAATTATTTATTGCTTAACGTCCGATTTGGATCCCTATTGGGCCCACGTGGACTACTCCTTATTTACATATAGGGAGAAAACTCTATTTAAAAAAACCCCGTGATCCATCTCCCTACCTTTTAGGACTCGCCTGCTTAGCGCCTGCAAGTCACCTATAGTGCTCTACTACCTTACTTTTTGACCTCTTTAGGAACCACTGCTGCCGTAACAAGCCTATGGACGCGCTAGTATCGCAAACTTAACTCTACTACTGTAGAGTTATTAGGGGGCGCCTAATACTTGCCCTTTTACCTTCTATTTCCATTTCCTTTATAACCCGGAACTGGTCTAGTATATTTTAGCTAATAAGCTACTAGGTAACCGCCTTAAGACCTTTTTGTATTAATAGTAGTGTATTATAGTTCTCTGTGCTAGCTACTAAGAGCATTGCTTCTTAGTTGGTACGTAAGGGGCATAGCAGTATTACGTATTTTGGTGTCTGTCTTAGCCAGCCATATTTGCATCTTAGGCTACCTACTAGGACACCTACCTAGTAGAGCTAATCTTTTAGTTCTATTATTCCTGTTCTTAAGAGTGTTGCTATTATATTTTCTGCCTTTATTAGGCCTTCTTGGAGCCCTTAGGTGTTTACCCCCCATGGCGTTAACTATACTATGGCTTGGGTTCCTCTTGCCTAAGATAGTCTCTGTACCTTTAACTCCTATATACCTCTCCAGTGTTAGTTTAGCCAGTATTTTGTTACGGTAGATAGTTTCCTAGTACTCTTTTATACTCTACTTTAGCTCCTTTCTCTCTCTTACTATTATCTTTACTGGTCTCTTATACGTCTCCCTTCCTCCTCTATATGGGCCTGGGCCCTAACACAGTACTATTCTTCTTTTACTTTTTCCACCTGTTTCTCTAGCATATCCTCCCTACTTTAGGGTTGTTAGTTTGCTCTCTTATAGGGCACCCTAGGGTCCCTCCATAGTTTGTTTAGGCGTGTCTTAATATACTTTATAACCTTAGAGTTGCGCTCCTTTTATACCCTTTACATTGCAGCAGCCTTAATATATAATTATAGGGGGGGATATTTACTTCCTTCTTAAGCAGTACTATAGCCGTTCGCTTATCCCCGCCTATTATACTTTAGAGGTAGGCTGCTTAGACCTTTTAGAGTGGTTTAAGGAGTAATTTAGGGGGGCCTTTTTTAGTTTCTCCTATAGCCCAAATACTAGATCTATATATTATGGTTAGTTAGACAACTGCTATATATAGTAGGCGTGACCTCTAAAAGAATGGACCCTATATAGAGTTAACAATTCTAGATATTGCGATATACTGTGCTTAGCCCTTATGGGCCGCTTATAACATATATACGCTTTATTAGAGTTTACTATCTACCTATACTCCTAATACCCTTAGGCCTTAAACTGGTTATCCCCTAAAGCCTTAGATATGGATTATATACTAAAAATCTGTAGATTGGTTGCGTTTTCTTATAAAATAGATTAGCTAGTATTTCTCTAGTGAGAATTGGACTCTATATCGTCTTACCTATTCTATATAGGTATTATAGGCTTTCTTTAGTATTCTGCAGTTCTCTATAGCTATTGGCCTATATATAATTAGGTTTATATTATTAATAAAGCCTATCCCCTAGATCGCCTCTTCCTTAAAGAAGTTAAATAGGTTGCTTATAAAGAACAGAAAGAGTATAAGTAAGAGGGGAGATCCTTGCAGTATTCCTATTATAACTATAATAGGGGGGCTCTGGTATCCGCTAAAGACTAGTAATGTTTCTTTCTGGCCTATAAACCCTTAAATAAATTATATAATCTATTCTAGGAAGCCCTTTGCCTTAAGGATATATAGGAGGCGCTTATGGGGTATGTTATTATAGGCACCACTAATATCTAGGCTAAGTATTAATACTATAAAGCCCCTTTACATCGCCTATGTAGATTTAATAATAGTGGTAAGTAATGTAAGTGCTAATAATATTAAGCGGTTCTTTCTTACCCCTATTTAACTTTATAGTAGTAGGGCGTATTCCTTGGCTATATCTACTATACAGTCCGCTATTACCCTTTCTAAGATCTTGCTAAGGGTGTTTTCTAAGGTAATAGGGCGGTAGCTTTCTAAGAGTAAGTAATCTACTTTACCTTCTTTTTATAGGATAACCGTCGTTATAGATCTTCCAAGTCGCGGATAGTAGCCTATAGCAAAGTATACTCTAGCTATATCTGCAAGCCAAGGCGCTATAAGTGGTCCACAGGTCTTTAAGGCCTTATTTAGTATCCCATCTAGTCCTAGTACTATATTATTTAAAAGGCGGCCAATAGTTCTAGCCATTTCCTCTATTATTATATCGTTGTTAACCTATAGGTAAGTCACCAGTGTTTTACCTATAATGTTACTAAGGTCTGCTAGAGCTGGTTAGGGGAAGAACCTTTCTATAAAGATTTTTGCCTTCTTATTATTGTTGTTAGTAGCCTATAACTCCCCTGCTCTTTATAGGGATAGTAGGTATAGGTTTTCTACTAGGCGCCCTACCTTTTTCTTTACCTATTTCACTATAGCCTAAAGGCCCTTATTATGGGGAGGCTTGGGTTAAAAGTATACTTATTTATAAACTATCTCCAGTTGTTCCTTACTTCTTTTTTTAGGGTATTCTTTAACTAGTTTCTTATGTTTTTGTATTATCTCTTATCCTTAGGGTTATAGCTACTTATATATTTCCTTTTTACTTATTATTAGCTAGCAATAAAAACTGCGCATTGTGTAGACTACGCGTATTATATATAGGGGCCCAGTTATAAGACTGGGCAGTGCTCTTTTAGCCTATTTTTAATTACTGCCTAGATCCTTTCTAGTCTTTAGTTAATTTCCTTAGGGGTGGCTAATAAGCCTCACTTATTTAGTATTAGGTAGATTTCTTTTAGGTCTTAAATTTATTATTTAACTATATTAAGGAAACTGTCTATCTTAAGCTTCCTTATTGCATATCTTTTACTATTTAGTTGCGCCTTAATATATAACGGGACTAGCCCAGTTACAGTAGGAATGTCTCAGTAAAACACTTAACAAATAACTACATGAAACTGTTTGTAACTGTTTATAATTGTCTATAACTATCTGCAACTATCTATAACTGTCTACAATTATCCGCCGTAATCTACTATTTTCTACCAAGTTCCGCCAACTTAATTAAATTCCACCAAATTCCACTAACGTAATGGAATTTGGTTAAAACTTGTTAAAATCCGCATAGGCTTATGCCTACGCGTCTGCTGCCAAAACCCTAAATATTTAGTTATAAGTTTCCTATATTCCTTTCTCTTCTTTACGCAATATCTTATACTCTGTAAGAGCTATATACCTATAGATTTAGATAGAATTTATATTATTCCTTTAAATCTTCCCTAAAGCCTCTTCGCGCCCTTACATTATGTTACATTAAAACAACTACTATTAAAATGGCAAACAAACCTAAATCCCTTTTAATAACCATAAGTATTATAACCCTAGTTAGGGAACAGTTAACCATAATATAACAGTTCTTTATAGAAGCCTTAGCTTAGCAGCGGGCTGCACTAGAAGCCCAACACTAGTAATTAATGGAAGCGCTCCGTGAAGAACTCTATAATGTTAAGGCACCTATATTACAGACCCTAACAACAACACCTATAAACGAGATTAATATAATAGTATCTAAACCTGGCCCATTAAATAAGAAAACAGAACCAGTAATAGTAGCTTAACCTATATATACAGTGCCAAGACATTAGTTTCCCGACACGAACACAAAATTGCGACCATCAAAATTCCAACCCAAAGATCGCGACCTTACTACACCACAATGCAACGCTCGTTCGGCACCGAAATTAGTGGAAATAGAAGGCCTGGAGCTGAGCTTTCAGAGACTGCAAGAGCTGGAATTATTGCCGCGTTAGAGGCTGGGGTGTCAAAGCTTAAAATTGCCGCAGAATATTGCGTTAATCGGTCGACTGTTTACAATATAATTAATTAATGGAAAAACCACTACACACTCGAATCTCTACTAAGGCCTGGAGAGCCTAAAAAGCTTACTTAATACCAGAAGCGTCTGCTTATTTAAATTATATGTATGCACCCCCAAATTAACTATGCAGCTCTTAAGTACTAAATTGCAGGAGTTACCGTTTTGCACAAAACTTTATACTATCTCCTTAAAAAACACTATATTACGAACTGGCGCGCTAAGAAGAGACTAAAGCTGACGCCAGCGGTAGCTTAATTAAGGCTTTGTTAGGCCTGAAAGTATAAGGGATTCCCTTAGAGATAAGTTAAGTTTTTTAATAAATGTTCCTATAAACATGGCTCTAAAAAAAAGCCTATTTAGGTCTTCTAGACGCCTCTACAAAAGTGGTATTATAAGTTTATTAAAGAGGTGTCTAACGGAAAGGATCTTACGCAGATGGTTTATACTTATTTTTGGTAGACGGTTACTTGGAGTTAATTGCTATAGAAAGGGATCCTCTGGTGCCAAAAGAAGGCTATAGCACCTAAGGCTATATCTGGACCTTAGAAGACGGTCTTATGCCAATCTATAAGCCTTTAGATATCTACTAGATAAATAACGCTCCAATCCATGCATTAAATCTCGTAAAGAAGTGGCTGGAGACGCACGGTGTTTAGACTCTAGATTTCCCTCCCTACTTACCCAATTTAAACCCAATTAAGCACCTTTGGCTAGCACTAAAAAGAAAGGCCCTTAAGCTTTATCTAGAGCTTGAATAGATGGGATAAAGTAAGAAGGATCTAGAGCGTTTAATTGAGGCGTGCAAGGAGGCGTGGATGGCCCTTAATTAACGCCTTATGCAGCGCTTAATTGACAGTATGGAACGAAGGCTAAGGGCAGTAAGAAAAGCAGATGGCTGGCAGACAAAGTATTAACTATAATTAAATTATCTATATACTCATTTGGCTGTATTCAATTACTGCGGCATTATGCGACTATTTAAAGTTGGGTTGATTTTGGTGAGAATTCGCGTGTTGGGAAACTAATGTCTTGGCACTGTATAACAAACTAAATACCTATTATAAAATCTGAAAAGCTCCCTAATCCTTTAATATTTAATAGAAACTAAAATAACCTATATCCCTTTATAACTAAGCTCTGTCTTAAACTCTTAACAAACTATAACTATTACCCCACTAAAGCTAGCAAAATTAGCTATAGAATATCTTGTTTAAACAAGGACGCTATATAAACTATAGATCCATTCTTCCGTAACAGCACCTTTATTAATTTTAAAATCTTCGTCTCCCTACTAGAATAAATATATAATAACGCCAGCTGTAAACACACAGCTATTACTAAACTTAAACACCTATAATAATAGAACCGAGAATTTACCAGCTTCTTTTTAGAATTTTTAGGCCTTATTGGTAAACTAGATTAGAATAAAGCCGCTAAAGTTGCTACTCTTTAATAAGCTATTTCGGATGAGATTAGAGCCCAGTTAGTAGGCAGGGAACTGCTAAAAGACCTGCCTAAATTTACTATAATGTATTAACAAATTAACGAGGACCTTTAATACAACAAACAGACTTGTTCTCTAAAGCTGACCACGCCTTATATTTAAAACTCTATGAAACCAATATATACCCCAAAACGTGATCCCTCTCTAAACCTAAAAAGTCCTATATATAACCCTATGGACCTTAATACCACTTAATCTTATGCACCCTTAGGAACCAATGAATAAAGAACTTAAGCCATAAATGGAGAATGCTTCAGATATAGTAAAAAAGGACATATTTAAAGGAATTACTAAACTTACCCTTTTAAAAAGGTCCGCTGTAGTTCCTCCTAGACATTAAATTGCACTTATTCTTTAAGCCGTACTTATTCCTTAACTTATACTTATTCTATAAATTATACCTAGTCATTATAAAGCATCTTACCTTTAGTTAACTTAGAAAATAAATTGTCCTAGGGCCAAGTTGCGCCTTAAGATAAGAAGTAGAAGAGTATAAGTGTCTAGGCTCTTCTAGCGCTAATATATAACACGACTCCCTTAATGTACTTAGCAAAATTCAAACACTTAGAAAATAGAAGGAGGTATAAATACTAATAGATAGCGGAGCTACTAGTATAGGCTTTATTAACACAAACTATATAAAAACTTAATGCCTAAATTTAAAGAAACTTAATAAGCCCTAAGGCTTACAAGGCTTTAATGGCAAGCCCTTAATATATAGCAAACTAATACACTATGCTCTTGTAAAAATGCGGATAGGCGAACACCTTAAATACATTTCCTTATTTATAACACCCCTAAAGCATTATAAGGTAATACTTAGACATAGATAGCTAAAACAATATAACCCTTTAATTAGCTGGGTTAAAGAAATACTAAAGTTCTACACAACCTACTGCCGAAGTTATTACTTAAAATACTACCTGCCCTACAAACATGTACAAGATTATTTAAATTTAATATAATATAAACTGCCCCTATTACAGACCCTAAGCTAAAACAATAAGGTTATAACTACTAATTGTAGTAAAGAATGCGAAGATATTATGCTAAAACCTCTTAAAATTTATATGATACAAGCCGCACCTTTTATTTTGTTAGCATAAAAATAAGATTATAAAATCTTTGCTATAACTATGGAAGATATTAGAAAGCACTAGAACTAAAGCAATATATTAACCCTTAACCTCTTATGCCTAAAGAGTACCATAATCTAATTAATAAGTTTAAAAAAAGATTTGTAGACTAACTACCCTTATATTAGGATGTACATAACTTTAAGATAGAACTTAAACCTAGTATAACACCAAAGTTCGGTCCGCTATATGGTATGTCACAAGAAGAACTGCTTATAATATAACAGTACCTCAATAAGCATCTAGAAAAAGGATTTATTTGCCCTAGCTAATCTCTATTTGCCTTACCTATACTATTTATTAAAAAGCTAGAAGGAGGCTTAAGATTCTATATTAATTATTAAGCTCTAAATGCAATTATGATTTAAAACCGATATCTTATTCCCTTAATTTAAGAAACGCTTAACTGCTTATTAAAGGCACAGTACTTTACAAAGCTTGATATAGTTGCTGCCTTTAACTAAATCTATATCCGTAAAGGAGATAAAAAGTATATAGCTTTTTGTATACAATAGGGACTCTTTAAATACCTAGTAATGCTATTTAGTGTAAAGAATGGTCCTAGTACATTTTAGTAATATATTAACAATACGCTTTAAGAATTCCTTAATGTATTTGTTACTGCGTATATCAACAATATCTTAATCTACTTATCTTTACTTTCTAAACACTGGAAGCACATCTAAATAGTCCTTAAATGCCTGTGAGACATAGGTTTGCAATATAATATTAAGAAATACAAGTTCCACGTATCTAAAGTTATGTACTTAGGCCTAATTATATCCCATAACGGAATTAAAATGGACCCTAAGAAGGTCACTGCAATTATAAACTGGGAAAGCCCTAGTAACGTATAAAACATTTAAGGATTTCTAAGATTTGCAAATTTCTATTATTAATTTATTAATTAGTTCTTAAAAATTGCCTAACCATTAGTAAACCTAACAAGGAAGAATGTGAAATTTAAATAGACTGCTAGATGCAAATAAGCTTTTAATAACTTAAAACAACGTTTTATAACCGCTCTAATTCTTGCCTACTTTAACCCTAACCTTGAATATGTTATTAAAATAGACTTATCTAATTATGCCCTAGGGGGAGTGTTATTGCAATATAATAAGAACGGTAAGCTACGCCCAGTAGCCTTTCTCTCCCAAAAGCTCGCCCCTACTAAATTAAACTACAAAATATATAACAAAGAACTACTTGCGATTGTTAGATGTTTTAAACAGTGGCGCCCTAAGCTTAAAGGATTGTTGTTCCTAATATATGTGTTAACGGACTATAAGAACCTGTAGTACTTTATAACTATAAAGCAATTAACGCAGCGCCAGATTTATTGGGCCGAATGCCTCTTATAATTTAATTTTAAGATTATATACCAACTAGGCAAACTTAATTAGAAGCCTAATGCATTAATATAATAATTATAAGACCTATCTATAAATGCTTTAGACAAATAGATTACAAATTAATTACAGATCTTACTGCCCCCTAAACACTTTAAAAAACTACACCCTATATTCCTAGATATAGAACTTAAAAGAAATAAATTGGAAATTAATAAATGGGAAATAGAAATTAATAAGCTAATAGAATATAAATATAAGAACAACATATAGATAATTAATATAATAAAAGCAATTTAAATAGGAAAATAATAGTATAAGGATATCACACTTACTAAATGCAAAATCTGAAATAATCAATTATATTATTAATAGAAGATGGTAGTTCTAAATTCCGAACCTTTACAATTTAAGATACTTAAATTTATATATAATTCCCCTATAGTAGGACATCCTAGCCATACAAAGACTTATAAGATTGTTTAACGAGTATATTACTAGCCTATAATGCACAACTATGTATAAAAATATGTTTAAGTATACAGAATGTGCGTATATAGAAAGACCTTTTATGTAAAGAAGTAAGGAGTACTTTAACTGCTACCAGTTCCAATGTAAAGATGGCGTGATATCTTAATTAACTTTGTAGTTAACTTGCCTAGTAGTAACGGGTTTATAAATATTATAGTAGTAGTTAACCATCTTATAAAAATGCGATATATAATTCCTATGGACTTAATTAATGCAATATTAGTAGCCAAATGTTTTATTAAGCACGTCTTTAAGCTATACGGACTTCCTAACACGATAATATCTAACTGCAAAAGCTAGTTTGTTTTAGACTTCTGGCAAGCTTTATATAAATAATTAAGTATTTAAATATAACTCTTAACTGTATTTTATCCAGAGATAAATGGCTAAACTAAAATTGTAAACGCAATTATAGAACAATACTTATAAATATACTGCTCCTACCTATAAGACAACTGGGAAAAATAGCTGCCTTTGGCTAAGTTTACCGCGAATAATATAATAAACATATTAATAGGCGTGATGCTGTTCTACGCGACCTACAGATAAGACCCTTAACTTAGATTTAAATTATAACCTAAAATTAATATAATAGGACCCATAATTAAATGGATTTAGTTAATTAACATATACAACTTTGCTAATTAAATAAAGCAGTTAATGGAACTATTATAAAGTGAATTAACGTACGCTTAAATGTTATAGGAATGGCATATAAATAAAGGACGAGCTCCTATATGGGACTTTAAGGAAGGTAATATAGCCTACCTAAATACACAAAACCTAAAGACTTAACGGCCCTTAAAGAAACTTAATTGGAAGTTTATAGGCCTATACTAAATTAAGAAGAAACTGAGCCCATACACCTATAAGCTTAAACTACCAACTAAGATGAAAATATACCTAATGTTTTATGTAAGCTTATTACAACCTTTAAAAGATAATCCTATAACTTACAAAGTGCTACCGCCACCTTTTATAATTGTTAACAATAGTAATAGTTTTTACTTTATTAACTTAATTAACAATATGCAATAGAAACTATAATCTAAATAATTTAAACTTCTTATTAAGTGGGAAGGATATAAAACATAAACCTAGGAAACCTATAACCAGATTAAGGCTAACGCGCCTGCCTTAGTAAAAGAGTTCTATAAGGACTATCCTTTACGGCCTACTTTAGCTAGATAAACACGATATAAAGGCAAATAACTACCACCTAATATAAAGACACGAAACACAATAGCAGGAAACTTAAAATTGAAAAGAACTTGAAATATATTATAATGCTCATAACGCAATAAGTTATAAATTCTTAACTAAATTAAATTGTTTTAGACCTTTGGCTAAAAAGGGGGGGTATTGTAATGGGACTAGCCCAGTTATAGTAAGAATATCTTGGTGAAACACTTAACAAATAACTATATAAAACTGTTTGTAACTGTTTATAATTGTCTGTAACTGTCTATAACTATCTATAACTGTCTATAATTATCCGCTATAATCCACCATTTTCCACCAAGTTCTACTAACTTAATTAAATTCCATTAAATTCTACCAATGTAATAGAATTTGGTTAAAACTTGTTAAAATCCGCGTGGGCTTATGCCTATGCGTCTGCTGCTAAGACCCTAAATATTTAGTTACAAGTTTTCTATATTCCTTTCTCTTCTTTATGCAACGTTTTGTACTCTACAAAAGCTATATACCCATAGATTTAGATAGAATTTATATTGTTCCTTTAAATCTTCCTCGAAGCCTCTTCGCGCCCTTACATAATATCTAGATCTAGCTGTATTTAGATAGAAATATAGTTTAAGGCAAGTATCTATTCTTCTTTAGGGTTGTATCTTTTAAGTCTCTAGTATAGGCCTTTGTCCATAAATATAAGATTAATTATACTTCTAGCAGTACCTTATTGCTATATAATTGCTCCTAGGGGGGTGGCTAGTTTAAGGCCCCAGATATTTATAGCTCTTAGTAGGCTCTCTACCTATTGTTTAGCAGCAATATGGATACCCCCCTACTATAGGTAGTAGAGGTTTATATCTCCTAATAGGATAGACTCTATGCCTTTAGTTTCTAGTAAGCTTATTACTAATATAATATTCTCTGTTTATAGGACCCCTTTAACCCTAGGGTTATATACATTAATAATTTATACCAGTCCCCTATATGTCTGGATTATTATAACTGTAATATCTAGGTTAACTACCTACTATAACTATAAGGATAGGCTAATAGCCTTACTAATTATAAAGCATACACGTATAGCTACTTTTGGTTTATATAGGAGCTGGAATCCTTAGGGGCAGTATATTAATTATATATAGGTATTGTAATACGGCTCTTATATAGCAAGGATATGGTGTTTCTCTAGGTCTAGACTGTCTAATAGGGGCCTTACAAAACAGTAGTTTATATTGCCGCAGTTATACTATATAATAGATAGGTGGCGGACCCCTAGTAAGGGACCTTTATCTCTCCTTTAATCCTTACTTCTTCTATTTCTACTTTCTCTAGGATTTTTAGAACTTCTGTCTCTTATATCTATACCCTAGTCGCTACTTATTTTATATAGAGCTTTTTATTTCCATATCTTATATACCTACTAGCGCTTTTATATCTAAATCTATTATTGTCTCCAGTTCTTCCCCTAATCTTACTAGTTAGCTATATACCCTTTATAGGTTGGCTGCAAATATTATATTTGCCGCGTTAAGTTTAATTCTTAATTATCCTGGTCTTAAGCTCGCTATAGCTATCTATGGGGGTCTTCCTATAGGGCGTCCTTTCCCTTATATCTCCTGTAACCCTTATATCCCTATTTGGTTTAGTAATATCGCGCGGCGTTGCTTCTGGCCTATTAAGGCTTAGGATGGCTGGCCTAACCCTCTAGTATTAAAGGTAGGAAACGCTAGGAAGGCACCTATATCCCCCTAGCTTATCGCCTATTATTTCTATTTATATAACCTAGCATGCAGTTTTTCCTATAGCTATTAAGCCCTTACCTTCCGTCTCCTATATTTAATGCAGTCTTCTCTCTCCTACGCCTTATATGTGCTTTAGTAGCAGTTTACGCATTTTATTTAGTCTTAATTTAAGTAGTGTCTTATATTATAGGGGCCTGCACAGTGGCCGCAGCACACCTCTGCTACGTATGTAGATTAGATATGTCCCTATTATATACAACAATAGCATCGTTTAAGGCGTAGCCTGTGGTTGTAGAGCCTTATATTATATATAAGGCCATTTATAATTATTCCTTTTTGGATAAGGAGTTTTTGCATTTCTAGTGTAAGTATGCTAACAATAAGGGAGCTATGCGTTTAACCAGCGTCTTCCTAGCAAGTTTTTAGCAACCCTTATATCCTCTCGTTATTCTCATTATATACTTAGTTTACATTTTCTTATTAAAGCCACTAGATTTAGGTAATCTTAAATCCTAATATAAGGCGTTCCGTTTATCTTACTATTTTCTATATAATTGCTATATTGTCCGCCTAGCGTCCCTTTTTTACCCTAAGGCTTATAGGAACCACTAGGACTTTAACTAGGTAATCCTTACGGAGTACTTTTATGCTAATACATTCTCCTAGCCTGTCCCCTGCCCTTATAGCTTATTCCTTTGCCTATTAGTCCTTTAGGGTAACTCTAATATCTCCGCTCCTAAGGTATTGGATTGCAACAGCGTTATAGACCTCTTTATAAATCTTTATAAAGACTTCTGTTTCTAATTATCCCCTAAGCCCCTCTACTTTTCTATATTTGGTTATATTATAATTATATGCCCGGTTATTATTTTAAGGGGGGTAGGTTCCTTATGCTATAGAAGCGCAGCTATGGCGGCCTAGGTATAGTTCGCTAGTAAAGGGGGGTTCTATTTATTTTTAATTTTACTTAGCTGTTAGAGGATTTAATTAAGGGTTTACTAAAGGGGCGCCTAAGGTTCACTAGACTAGCAGAGCTATTCTGCTAGCTGCGTTAGTTTATTATAGCTAATAGTTACTCCCCCACAATTCTGGATACTAGACGCATCTAATAGGCTTTATATTTTGTTAGATGCTTTCTTAATAGAGGTATTTCCACTTTATAGTGTGGTATTCGCCCGTCTTTATTGTGGAGGGCCATTGCTAGGCGTGGTTCTGGCGGTCGCGCGCAAGTGCAAACCGCCGTCGTTTAACGTGTGCCTTCCCTGCGATGCATATATCTCAGGGGGATTCTCTAGGTGTTTTTTAGGGTTCTTTTGGTTGGTTTTGGTCTTTTTAGGCCGGGTGCAGCAAGAGCTCCACAGATATTATTATAAATAGATAGAGACCTAATTAGTTTCTTAAGGGTTATTAGTACTAGAAGGGCTAGTAGAATTAATAGAACCTTCCTTAGAATGTTTAGCTATCCTAAGCTTTTTAGCGTTAAGGGTCTTATAACCATTAACTAGACTAAGGCCATGCAGAAAAGATAGTATATAGCGCTTTATACTAAGCGCCTAAAGATATAAACCAAGTAGACGGGTGAAACTATTTGTAAAGTTCTAGGCAAACCCCAGGAGGAATATAGAGGCAACTATAACTATACATCCGCCATATGGATCCTAATTGCGTTCCTCTCTATTTAGTATAGATATCCCCTTAATAAGCTAGAACAGCAGTGGACTGTACTACTAAATAAACTTAGCTGCATTCTTAAGGTTAATATCCTTAAACTCTATATCTAGAGTCTATATATTAAAGGGGCCATATTGTAACTATAGTTGGCGAAGCTCTTTTTAGATATAGCGGATAGTACAGGCTACTAGCGTTGTATAAGTATTAGGCGTGTCAATAAGTTCTTATATTTTCTTATCCTTTTGTGACGGCGCTAGGGCACCGTCCCCTGTAGCTGGCTTGGCGCAATGTCCGGAGTTCGCCCGTACCGTGTATATTACCCCCTAGAGCCTCCTTTCCTTTTCTTCTTCTCCTCAGCTTAGTATTCTTGTATGGTAGCAATCTACAAGCTTCGGTTCAGAAGCATTTATACGAGCCCGTCACACCTTTAGCAAAGCAACAAGCAGGTCCCTTACTTTTTTCTTTTTTCTATTGCCTCTATATCCATTTTTGCTTTCTAAGTACTTAAAGACCAGCTTTTAAAAAGACCAACCCTATTTTTATAGAAGGTCCTTAACAATATCAACCTTCTCTTCCTTTAACATCTTTATCTAACTAGCAGACGGAATATCAGTAAACGGAATATCCGTAAATGGAATATCCGCAGATGGAATATCTGCTAGTTACGGAGAGGGCGGGCGGCGTGGGCGTAAGCGTTTAGCGTTGGTGGTTACTACATAGCTCGGTAGTACAGAGGTAGAATTGTGGCCTCTACCGCAACAACTTCCTCTTAACGTCACGCGGGTATAAGGAGCTAAGGATCTCATAGCTTTATAGAGTAGGCTTTTCTCTATAATTTGGTGTACTTTTAATGTTAATAGGTATTGTGGGAGGGTAGATTAATTTTGTCAAAGTTGATAAAGTCTTCTTATATAAATAGTGTTTAGGTTTTCTACAAACCTCGCCAAAGCCCCTCAGACTAAAGAAAACGATTGCCGTCCTAAATCAGCTTAGTGGACGGTGCGGATATTCCTATATCCGCACAATCGATTTCTTAGTCTGAGCTTGTTGGAATTACAAGGTCATAAGGTCACAGCGGAGGTCTCTTGAGGGTCTAATTGATGATAGAGATGACGCAGACGATGAATATTGATTGATTCGTGATGCAGTAGATGCGGTTGATGTCTATGTAGATTGCATACAGAGCTCAACCTTGCAATGTGTCCAGAGCTTAGTCAGCACCCCTAGCGCTAATTCTAACACTCCCCCATGCTAACAACGCTCTCCTCGTCTGTCCCAAATAGGCAATTATGAAGCTATTCCCAAATACCTTACAAGCGCCATTTGGCCTACATACAGAGGGAAAACCTATAGTAGGCAAAAAACCTCCGTAACTTGCTCCGTCTCCGTCCGTTACCATCTCTATCAGTTACCAATTCCTAGCGTTACACAGTGCTTTGTAAATTAGTTAATTAGTAGCTGTTTCATAAGCATATCTCTAGGTTAATCTTTACCTAGTACATATACCACTTTAAGTTAACCTTTTTAAACCATGTTGTTTCGTATAAAGAGGTATCAAGTCTTAATATGCTTGGCTTTCTGGTGGTGCTTTGTGTCATACAAGAGGTTAACCGTACTCTTATTGTCGTAATAGAGCGTAGGGATAAAGGGGTCGTTATCGTTATCGTCTCTCTCTCCTAAATCTCTCATTAGCTTCTTAAGCCATACTGCTAACCTTGCTCCTTCTAATGCTGCCATAATCTCTACTTCCATTAAGCTTAATGCCGTCAACTTCTACCTTTAAGCCATCTAGATCACTGCTCCCCTATAGTATATAACTGCTATGCCTTAGAATAATATCTAATTATGTTCTGTTCCCCATGTGGCGTTAGTAAAGATATTATAACTAGTAGGTAACGTAAGCTTGCATAAGGGTAGGTAAATCTCTTAATTTAAGTAGGTAATTCCAGTTTTGAGGGTGCTATTTAGATATTATAGTAGCTGCTTACTTAAGCAGTAATATAATTCTCCTGGTGCTGCCATAAACCTAGCTAGCTAACTAATAGCATAGCTGGTATTAGGACGTGTGCAGTTTAAGAGGTAGATTATAGAGCTAATAATCTGTCGGTAGACTGTCGCATTGTTATACTTAAGGAGGCTTTTAATATTAGGCTTCAGAACAGTACCTACTAGTATTAGTAGCTTAGCCGGATTACAGTTGTCTATTTTTAGCTATTTAAGTAGCTTCTTAGTATATATCGTCTAATGTAGCTTAAGGGTTCGGTTTGTACGGTCTTAATTAATTTGGAAGCCTATGAATACTTCTACAAGACCTAGGTCTTTACATCTCTACTCTCTTAAGATTCTTGTCTTTATAATATTAAGGTATTAGCGCTTTCCTACAATTAGCATATCGTCAATAAATAGCAAGATATATACTTTATTTTCTATAAAGAGATTAGGGTTAGCATTAGCTGCTTTTAAACCTATGCTCTTAAAGAACTTCTTAACCATCTAAAACCATTCTCTTGGTGCCTACTTTAGGCTATAAAGTGACTTATTCAGCTTTAAGTAGACGTCTTTTACGCCCTTAAGCTTAGGTTTGAAGTCTCTTAATAGGTTAGGAATCTATATATAAATCTATTCTTATAACGGCGGGTTTAAGAATACAGTTTTAACGTCGATATAGTTAAGTTTAAGGTCTTTAGCTGCCACTTTTGCCATTAGGAACCTAAAGGTGTTATATTATATAACAGACGCAAATGTCTCAAAATAGTTAATATTGGGGGTCTGCTTATCTCCTTAAATGCACAGTCTTGCTTTCTTACGAATTACTTCTCCCTTAGCGTTATACTTGTGCTTTAGGACTAGCTTACTTAGGAGTAATAACCTTCCTTTTAGTACTCTCCCCCTTATAATAGTATAGGTGTGTATCCTTTTAAGTAAGAGGAATTCTTTAAAGATAGCTTTTATCTAGCTAGGAGCGTCCTCCCTTAAGGCCTAATCTAACTCAATAGCGTTAAAAGGTGCTGTAAGTGCTCCTATAGAGGTAGTATTCTCAGCTTCTAGGTAAACAGCTTTTATAGCTATTACTAACTAAACCACCATATTATTAAAAACCCTTATATTTGGTAACCTTCTAGACCTTATTCTCTGCGCATAAGGAATACATATCAATATGCTTCGTATAGGCGTCCTACCCTTAGCATTACCTTAATTTAAGTGTCCCACTTAATCTTAACCTGGGCTTCCCACTTAATTAGAGTGGCCTACTTAGTCTTAACCTGGGCTTCCCACTTATTTAGAGCGGCCCACTCGGTTACCATCTGGCCTACTTATAGTTCTTACAACTAGAGTCTCTGTCGGCGCGTTTAAGGTAGTAGGGGGAGGTATAGGTTAGTTCACAGCTTGGCTTGTAGCGTAATTTAAGCGTCCCGCTTAATCTTAACCTAGGCTTCCCACTTAATCTAAGCAGCCCACTTAGTTACTATGTCTTATAGCTTGCACCTAAGGTGCTCTATAAGGGAACCTGTACTCATTTACTTTAGTATCTCCAAATAGCTCAATTGCTTGGGTATGCAGGTTTATCATCTTAAATTAACTACTCCCTTTTAACCCCATGAAAACATAGTTAGGTTTTATTCTTAAATTATACTTCCTAGGGTATTTCTCGAGCGTATTAATTAGATTGGCGTGACACCTAAAGACAACTAAATTCTTAAGGTTAGGGACTTGTTAGGTGTATGCCTTATAGGGTATAATAGCACCACTGTGCTTGTCGTTAAATAAAAGTGCTAAGGTTGGTACTTGATTCTTGATCTAGACAGCATATTCGACTGCGTAGCACCGGAGCTCTACTAGTATATTTCCTTGAAATAGAAGTGACCTTATCTTGCAGTTGACTGTGTAGATTACGCGCTTAATTGCGCCATTGTATAAGTGCTTGTATAGCGGACAAGGTTTAAAATTAATACCCTGGGGTATCAGTTTGTCTTAAAATCTGCGGCTAAACCCCCCCTTTTCATTGTCCGCTCAAATCCATACAGCTTTAGTCCCAGTAAATCTCTCTACTCTTGTAATGATCTCTTTAATATACAGTAGTACCTCTTTAGTTTAGAGGGTTTTAAGAGGAATAACCTAAGTATAGCGTGTGGCGTTGTCTAGGGCTAGGAGGTAGTAGTTATAACCTCTAATTAATGTACCGATTCGTCCCATAGTATCTAGGTGTAGCCCTTAACTAGGTATCTTCTTGTGCTTAGTTGACTTCTTACTTAGTATTTCTTATATCTTCCTAGCTAGACAAGCTTTGCATATACTCTTGCCAACTAGTACTACTCTCTTCTTAAGCTTTATACCTAGTAAGGAGTGCTATAGCTTAAACAGGTTACTATAATTTATATATCCAGTTTGGCGGTGCTATAGCTTAGCATCTATTTTACTAACGTTTGGTTATAAATCATGTGCTTCTATAATTACATTAAATGCTTTCTAATGCTCTTATAGCACATAGAGGTTGTTCCTTATAGTGGCCTTAAACGTTACACCTAATTTATGCTTGCTAGTAGCTTAATCATCTAGGTTAAATATAATTAAGTAGCTTTCCTAAGTGAGAGTCCTTACTAAGATTAGCTTAATTAACTTAAACAAAGGTACAAGCTAGACGTCTTTTAGCTTTAGGGTACTAATTTAAACTTAACCGTAGCCTGTAGCAGGGATAACGGTCCCATTTGCAGTACGGACCTATTATGGCGTATTCCATCTCTTTAAGTATATTAGGTCTAATTGGTCACCAGTGAAGTGCTTAGTTGCTCCTAAGTTAAGAGCCCAAGCTAGAGACGTTGTTGTAAGTATAGTACGTTTAGGGTTAGGGTTAAGGTAGATTAAATTACTGTTAAATTCTTCCTTAGCTATTACTACATTCCCTACTTCCTCTACCTTAGGAGCACCTTAATCTATCTTCCTGGTGTTGTTAAATTGGAATTACTTAAGTAGGGGATAGTCTTTCTGGTAGTAACCTTTCTAATAGCATACTTTGCACTCGTCTCTTTCTAGTTATCTTAGCTCTTTAGTTACTTAAGATAACAAGCTATAACATAATAAGGAATGATTAAATCTACCAGTACAACCTCTGCCCCTTATTTAACCTTAACCTTAGTTTCCCCTTCTCTCCCTAGGTTCGTCTTTCCTTTTATATACAAGTGCTGCAGTCTATACTTGTGTAGGGAGAGCAGTCTCTTGCTCCTAAAGAAGAGTAATGCAACTCTTAAGGTCTTGTTTGTCTTGTAAATACTAGGTCTTTGCATTCTACCATATAACATCGCTTAGTAGGGCTAGGAGAAGTTACTCTTTAATATTATTGTTGGTAAGTACTTAAGGTGTTAAAGCTAGATTAATCTTAAATTAATTAAGTATATAAAGGAACTTAATAATTCGTATCTTTGTAGGGTCAAATATAGTGCTATAGAACTCTCTGTAAAGTCTAGAGATATAGACCTTATTATTAGCCTTATTAAACTTCTTCATTCCTTCCCATATTCCTTAAATATTATACGCCTTTATTATTATACGCATCTCTTCCTAACGGTCGTCTCCTATTAAATTGTAGATGATCTTATTTACTTCCCCTTGTCTTCTTCTTCCATTAGCTAAATTAACTTAATTTGGGTCTTCTGCACTAGTGACAAAATCCCAGCCCTCTGATATAATTAGGGCTGCCTTATAGGTGCGCTCCTAGTCTGCAAAGTTATCTCCATTAAAAATAACAATTTTACTGGCCTTGTAATCATATGTAGGTGTCGTTAAGGTTAAGGTAGAGGAGGTCATTTTCGGGGTTGATTTTCAAGTCAGGAGAGGTGTCGCTACCCAGGCTTATAACCTGTTGGAATTACAAGGTCATAAGGTCACAGCGGAGGTCTCTTGAGGGTCTAATTAATGATAGAGATGACGCAGACGATGAATATTGATTGATTCGTGATGCAGTAGATGCGGTTGATGTCTATATAGATTGCATGCAGAGCTCAACCTTGCAATGTGTCCAGAGCTTAGTCAGCACCCCTAGCGCTAATTCTGACAGAGCTTCTGAGGTAAAAGGAAGGGTTAAAAATAAGGTGGCTACAAAGGGGGTAGCTTGGCAGAGGCACGTGTAGGGCTATCGGGAATATAGCGGGGACCCGATAGTAATGTGTGTCATGCGGAGCTTCGTGTAAAGCCTCCGTACGCAGAGCTTCGCGCAGAGCCTTTGTACGTAGAGCTTCGTGTAGAGCCTCGTGCAAAGCTTCGTGCAAAGCTTCGTGCAGAGCTTCGTGCAAAGCTTCGTGCAGAGCTTCGTGCAAAGCTTCGTGCAGAGCTTCGTGCAGAGATTCGTGCAGAGCTTCGTGTAGAGCTTCGTGCAGAGCCCCGTGCAGAGCTTCGTGCAGAGCTTCGTGTAGAGCTTCGTGCAGAGCCCCGTGTAGAGCTTCGTGCAGAGCTTCGTGCAAGCTTCGTGTAGAGCTTCGTGCAGAGCTTCGTGCAAGCTTCGCGTAGAGCTTCGCGTAGAGCTTCGCGTAGAGCTTCGCGCAGAGCTTCGCGCAGAGCTTCCGCAGAGCTTCCGCAGAGCTTCCGCAGAGCTTCCGCAGAGCTTCCGCAGAGCTTCGTGCAGAGCTTCGTGTAGAGCTTCGTGTAGAGCTTCGTGTAGAGCTTTGTGTATGTAGAGCCTCGTGCAGAGCCCCAGTAGTGTTGCTTGAGGGGTGTGCATAGGGTGTTGCTTTGGGGGGTATCCTGCCAGGAACCTAACAGGACAATCAGGAAATACTAGTTTCCTGTCAGGAGCCTGTCAGGACAATCAGGAAATATTAGTTTCCTGTTAGGAGCACATTAGGATGGTAGGGTCCTGTTAGGAGCCTATTAGGACAACTAGGATGTTTAGGACGTTTAGGACGTTTAGGACATCAGGACGTTCAGGACGTTTAGGACGTTGAGTCTGGAGCTCGGCCAGTGTTGCCGAAACCTCCGGGAGTGTTAAAATACGCCACGTCGCAAAATCTTACACCAGATGAACTTTGGCCCCGTGCGCGCACACTTAATGAGATTTTAATACAAAATTCTTTAAAATTATCGCCATTAAGGCCACACTTAATTATATAATATTAGCTATACCCTATCTTTAATATATTTTTAAAATTGTACAATTATATAGTATTAGAAATAGCTAATAATATATAACTACCCTAAAGTGTGTAGAGATATATCTAGGATATATCTAGGGTATAACCCAGCCACCCTTATATACCAACTTATTATAGGTAGTTCTTCTATACTACTACTAATAGAAGTAACTTAGCCCTTAATTAAAGACCTAAAATAATTATAGGAGGACTTCTTTTATAAAGGGTAATAAGTATAAGAGGAATATATATATTAAAAATAGTAATTAGGATATATCTAGCTTATATTAGAAGTATTATAAAGATATATAATCCTAAATACCTATACTATAATAATCTATTAATACCTCTTCTTTAATATTAGTAGTAAGTAGAATTTTATAATATAAGCTATATATAATATATAAACTAATTGTTTTTATAATATAGCTAGGCTTAATATTAATTATATAAACTGGATTACTTATAGTAGAGGGACTTGTATTTAGTTAAGAGATATAAAGGTATTTTATACCCTCTAAGTATAGAATTAGATATATTATAAATATATCTAGCCTATAGCTAAATAATAAGAATTTTACTACGATATATAAAAATATAAGAGACTATATCCTAGATAGATCTTATATATAACTAGGTTCTAATATAGATAGATATAATACTTATATATATTAAAGAATAAAATTAATATAATATACCCTCTTCTTAGCCTCTAAAAGTGCTTTAAAAGATAGATACCCTATACAGGCATCTTTTATTATAAATATTTAGACCTTTAACTATAAAACTTTCACTATAAGTATATTATAGAGGAAGACTAGGAAAGAATATATAAAATATAAGAAAATGTATAATATATCTAAGTTATAATATATTTCTTTAATAATTTAATAGAATTAAATTAAGATAATATTAAATAAAGAGATATAAATATATAAGATATTTATTTATATTATCTATTCTTATTAATATATATATAGGCTTATAATAGTATTTACTATATATTTTAGTACTAAATTACCTATATAGAATAGAGTACTATTTATAAGCTATATCTTTATATTATAAAGTATATAGTTAGCGTTTAATAGATTATAAATATATTACTACTATAACTTAGCTATAACTAGTTACTTATAAATAGACCTATAGTATATATATACTATACTCAGGGAAGTTAAATATAAAACTAAAAAAAAATACTACTAAAAGTCTCTTTCTTTAGTTTTAAAATACTTATTAAAATATTTAAGAGATTTACTTAACTAAGGCTATTAGAGTACCCTAGAAACCTATATAGTAGTAGAATATAAGAAGAAAGGATTAGATAATTATAGTAAGTTATTATAATATATATATAACCATGATATAACTATAATATAACCATGATATAACTATAATATAACCATGATATAACTATAATATAACCATGATATAACTATAATATAACCATGATATAACTAAGCCTAAAGAATAGCTCTTATAGAGAAGTATAAATATAAAACTTTATTATAGCTCTAATATAGATATATTACTAATATAATCTACTATAGTTCTATAGGTTTTGGAAGAGCTAGAAAAATTAAGAAAATAGGCTTATATTAGTAAAGGAAAAGCTAATACTATATCTATAAATATTAAAGAGAATAAAAAATTTAATTTTAATAAAATTATATTACATATATTATCTTTAAAACTAGTATATACCTATAATTATAATTATAAAGTTTATAAAGTATATAATTAAAATCTTACTTATAATCTATTACCTCTATTTACTCTAGTATGTTATATTCTAAATTCTACTAAGTTTTATAAAGCTAGTATCTTTTAATTTCCTCTATTATAATATTAAATAATAGTTAGGTTTTACTGTCTCCTAGGCCTACTTTACTATTAGGTAAGATTTTCTAAATATATCCTTAATATATCTAGCTTATAGGCTAACTATATCTAGGATATAATGGTAGCTTATTATCTTTATTTTATATAACTATTACTTAATAAGCCTAATTAAATATTTATAAATAAAAAGCCTGGATCCTATATATAGAAGTTAAAGTAAAAGCAACTAAACTATAAAATTAGAAGATAGAGTTAGAACTTAGAAAATTAAAATAAGAACTTAGTTAATATAAAATTTTATATTTATAAGTATAAGGAATAGAGGCTATATTAAGGTAACTACCTAAATATAAAGATATTATAATATCTAAGAGAAAACCTAACCTAAATACTCTACGCTATACTTTATATTTAATACTATACTTAATATTTAGTAGACCTAGGATAGATCTAGGATAGAACTAGGATAGAACTAGGATATAATAAGGATAGAACCACACTATATCCAATATATAACCTATATTAACCAGTTATTATAGCTCTTAAGTATATTAAATAACTTCTTACCCTTAAGGTTATCTATAATATCTAGTAGTATTAGATTTAGTAAAATAAAGTTCTATTTTAGTTAGATTATAGTTAAGTTATAGTTA